>Ga0081539_10003381_pt1 | contig 19747 bp, 15 predicted proteins | sample TabmetS4T2R2_FD_71023 | JGI IMG/M metagenome (GOLD analysis project Ga0081539, IMG submission 71023) | Tabebuia heterophylla rhizosphere microbial communities from the University of Puerto Rico - S4T2R2 | ecosystem: Host-associated > Plants > Roots > Rhizosphere ...
CCTCTGTAGCCGAGTGCGTTGATCGAGTACAGGGACTGGCCGTTCTGATCCAGGATGCGATGCTCCTGTTGGGGAAATATGTATTTGGCAAATACCGCTGTGGAGTACAGAAGGCTCCGAGCCTTGAGCGATTCTGGTGTGACATAACCGTACTGTGATGTTAAGCGTACGTATATCTCAGCGCCAAAGGCTGCAACCACAACAGCGGCCAATAAGATAATGAAACTGCCGATGATTGCCGTTCTTCTGGCTCTCGCGTTCCTACTCATTGCTGTTTCTCCAGAGTGGTTTTGGGACCCAAACGACTGGCCCTATTCGACCTTTAAATCCACAGAGCAGATTATGACAGATTCAGCAAGTCATCCCAATCGTCCATCCGGACGGTAATTAATCGAGGCGTGGTCATAAATCATGCAGCCCTCAAGAGGGGCTTGATCCCTTTACCCAAGGGCAGATTGTGCTCGTGTTGAGAGAGCAACACGAGCTGATAAAGAACAATCGTCCCCAACGCCAGCAGCTGTGAGCGCCCTAAGCCTCGCAAATGAACCGCTGTTCCTGCCTCGCATGAATACCGATATTGCCTTGATCGGTTTGGTCCCTAGCGTGGCAATGCCTATTAGGGCAGAATACGCTTGTGGGAGCCATGACGCTCCTCGTGGCTGTGCGTGGGAAACATTACCACGAGGAGTATACTTGGACCCCTGTTTTCTTTACAACTCCACCGCACCACGGTTTGGTGTAGAGCTACCGTCGGTGGACAAGGCCGTTGAATTTCCCTATACTATTTCCAAAACGACGACCATATACGATCTGGTGATTGGCCTGTTCATCCATCGCTATGAATTTGGGCTTCTAACATGGTATCAACTGCTCTGAAACAACTTCTTCTCGAGGAATGATATTGCGAGACGCTGTCCACAAAGCACCGAAGAGATGGACGATAGGGCGTGTCTTATGTGTGCCCTTCCCTGATGATATGCCCCTCGCGTGGCGTGCCAACCTTATAGCTGTTTGTGTTGTACACACCGTCCTTGTCGTCAAATCGGTATGGCTGTTTCGAGATCGAATCAATCCAGACGGACTAGCCTATATACGGATCGCTCAATACTATTTGAGCGGACAGACCGATGTGATGATTTCGGGCTACTGGGGTCCGCTGCTGAGTTGGCTCATCGTCCCCTGGCTCTTGGTGTTCGAGGACCCCCTGCTGGCTGCCCATGCCGCGATGGCCGTGTCGGCGGTCGTTTTCCTCGGCGGCTGCTTTTGCGTCCTAAGGGCCGTCCGCCTCCCGGGCACGGCGATCATCATCGGCACCTGGATCACCGCTTTGCTCAGTGTCGCTTGGTCCGGAGACGTCATTACCCCCGACTTGCTCATGGCCGGGCTCTTCTGTTGGGCCACAAGCTGGTTGTTGTCCGACACCTGGCGCGCCCATGCCAGGACGGCATTGGGGGCCGGTATGGTCCTGGGGGCAGCCTACTTGGCAAAGGCTGTCGCCCTTCCCGCGTCTGCGCTGATGGTCCTGGCGTTCGCGGGTACCAGTGTGATCGGCGGTCCGAGCAGGCGGCGGCAAACGCTACGCGCCATGACCCTGCTCGCTGCCGGATTCCTGCTGGTTGCCGGGCCGTGGATTGGCATGCTCTCCTATACATACGGGCACCCGGTGTTTTCCACCACCGGTCCGATCCAGCACGCCATTGTTGGCCCTCCAGATATGCCTCGCCAGCACCCTGACCAACTACATTTCTACAAGCCGGACCCCGGGCGGATCACCACCTCAGAAGACCCTACGAATTTGCCCTACAAATACTGGTCTCCGTTTGAGAGCGTCGCGTATGCTGTGCACCAGGCGAGGGTCATCCATCGCAATGCCCACGCCATAGTCCAGTACCTGCAGGCCTTCGACTGGTTCGGCTTGGGACTTATCTCTGTCATTTTCGGGTTCCTCTTTGGGACACCCTGGCGGAAGTCACTCCAGGCAGAACCGTGGCGTTTGTCGTTCATCCCCATCGCCTCTCTGGCACTCATGTATCTGCCTGTGTATGCGGGGGGGCTCAATAATACCGTAGACGTACGGTATTATTGGGTAGCTTTCCCCTTCTTGGTCGCGGCGAGCTTCGGGTTCACCCTGCACGTGGCAGGGGCTCTATTCCAGCATCGTGCCGTCCAGCGTGCTCTTGCTTACGCTTTGATCACCTTGTCTCTCATCATGGGCAACGAGGGCGTTTTCCTCCAGGCCTTCTCGCTGTCTGCATCTCCGAGCAGCCAGTACCGCGCCGCCCAGATACTGGCCGATAAACTTCGAGCGGCAGGTCTCATCGGATCGGTTGCTGCCGTCGGGCCCTTGCCCCTGGATGATCGCTATGTCGCGTATCTCTTAAATGTGCAGTCTTATGGTCACATATTTAAACTGGATGACCCTGAGGAGATTCTCTCGTCAGGTGCTGCTCAGGTCCTCGTGCCACGCGGCACGGCACTGGCACAGCAGCTGCGGGAGGATCGGCGTTTTGCCAGTGCGGACAAACAACTGTTTGGCTGCGATGAGGCGAAAGACAATCCGGTGGAAGTCTTCTTAACCAGGCCGCTCACGGCGAGTGACACATGCCCCGAAAGTGGTCCGGGACATTAGGTAGTCGCTGGCGCGCTATGCCTACTACAACCTTGGGAAGCTGGGCGCTCATAGGTTCAATAGAGCCTTCATGTAGAATAGCATTGCTCGCGTGTGCCAGAGCGCTTGCCCCAGTCTCGCAGTCCCTCGCTGCGCCCCAGTTCTTGCTTCCTATCGTTTGAAACAGCTTCTCGTCAGATAAACGTTTAATGAGCCAATATTATGACGAATAAGATAAAGACTCTTACTATGCAGACAAAGGATCTATATAACACTCCTTACAGAATAGGAACTAATGTTGATCTAATTGCAATAAGTATATTTTTTCTACTTTTAATTGCCTCTTTCAATGGAGGTATGGGCAATGATGAAGGGATGTGGAATTATATTGGCCGTGTATGGACCAATGGAATTCCTCCATATACGGGTGCTGTAGATGGTAAGCCTCCGGGAATTTTTATGTTATTTGCTATTTCCAATGTTTTATTTGGCGTAAATTTCTGGTTCCCAAGAATTCTAGGAATCTTGGCTATGGTTATAACTTCAATGCTTATTTATCTGATCGGACGCCAACTGTACAATCCACTGGCTGGCACTTTTGCTATGATTATGTTTGGTCTTACCATGGCATGGGAATTGATGGATGGAGCGTATGCTGCACAGATCGAATCATTTATGATCTTATTTATAGCTCTTGCTTTTTATTCCCTGATAAAATCACAGAGCGCCAAAGAATCGAGAGCATATATTATAAGCGTATTTACCTCTGGATTCTCTATGGGTATTGCTATTTCCTTCAAGCAAATAGCAATATTTAGTGCTGTAGCATTGTTTTTGTTCTTTTTAAATCTTGACAGTAGAACCAATAAAAATATTTGGCGTGACTCACTCATTTTATTTGCTGGAACTATTTTTTCTATATATATTAGCTTAATTCCTCTTTTGCTAAGCGGTGTTACTATAGCAGACTATTGGAGAGGTGCATGGCTCATCTTAGTAGAGGAGGGTAGTCGCCAAGGTGCCATGAATACTTCTATCGGTTCGCGTATTGTCGAATTTTTCCATATATGGCGATATTCCGAGATGATTTTATTCTACCCTTTAGTCTTATTATTTATTATCCAAAAGAAAAGAATAAGAGATAATAATATACCTTTTTTCGGTATTATTTTTTGGGTTATTTGGGATTTTCTAGCTGTCAATGCATCGGGCAATTATTATGGGCATCAACTTAAGCAGTTAATACCATCATTAGCACTTGCTTCTGGAATTGCAATTAGTACTTACTTTCAGGAGAATTGGTTTAAAGCACCAAATAAGCGGAAACAGACTGTTCAAATTATAGTAATTATTGGAGTATTATGGTTTCCATATGATACATTTTCTAAGACATTATATACAAAAATTATAGTACCATATATAAAGAATATAAGACCATCCTATAATGAGCCTCTAGCTAAGCAGCTAGGTACTTGGATAAAGGAAAATACAGAAAGTGAAGATTATGTATTGGTTTGGACAGACAATCTAAATCAAACCCTGGCTTACTCTGAGAGAAAATCTCCAAGCAGATATTTTAATCCATTATATGCAAATACGCAAAGCGCCAAGCAGGAATTAACAAATGATGTACTTAATAAGCCGCCAAAATTTATCTTGACATCAAGTAATAAGGGCGCTATTCCTGAAATTGAAGGAATAATCAATGAATTTTATAAATATAAATTTTCTAAATCTACGTATGATATTTTTGAAAGGATCGGCAAAAATCAAATGCTCAGCAGTATGAGCCCTAAAACGCTTCATCACTGATGCAGCAAGAGAGGCCCAGATCAAAGCCTCACAAATGGTTTCCTTTTCCGTGTCAAACTTATATGGTTTTATAGTAGCACATTCAAAGTACTCTGTCTGTGCCAAGAGAGGGGAGGCAAAGGGACACGCCCCTATGGTCACAAGGCTCTAGATGGTCGAGTACTTATCTCTGTAAGGGAGGATGTTATGTTAACAATCTTTGCCACTCCCAAACCGTTTCGAGGCCACGCTGCAGTCATTCAACGCAATGCCATTCATAGTTGGACGTTGCTCCGCCCGGCATGCGAGATCATCCTCATGGGGAACGATGAAGGCACCGCGGACATCGCTGCGGAATTTGGCTTGCGGTATGTTCCAGAGATTGCCCGCAACTCTTTTGGGACGCCGCTCGTGAGCGATTTGTTCCACCAAGCGCAGCAATTGAGTGTCAGCAACCTTTTCTGCTACGTGAATAGCGATATTATCTTGCTGAGCGACTTCATGCCGGCGATACAGCGGGTGGTGGACCAAAAAAGTCGTTTCTTACTGGTGGGGCACCGCTGGAACTTAGATGTCAAGGAGGTCTTGGAATTCACACCAGATTGGGAAGAGAAACTGCGCAGCCAAGTGAAAAAATGTGCCACGTTAGCTCCTGCGAACGCCATTGACTTCTTCGTTTTTCCTCGTGGTTTATTGGGGGAGATGCCCCCTTTTGCCATTGGACGACCGGCCTGGGACAACTGGACGTTATATCGGGCTCGTGCACAATCGGTGCCCGTGATCGATGCCACGCCAGTTGTGATGGCTGTCCACCAGAATCATGATTACTCGCACCTCCCGCAGGTGAAAGAGGGCTCCTGGAAAGGTAAGGAGCAATTCTGGCAAGGTGAGGAGCAATTGGCCAACATCAAACTGGCTGGCAGTGCAGCGCACACCTTTACACTGTTCGATGCGACGCATGTGCTTACGCCGCAAAAGCTGCGTCTAACATACGATCTCGAACATCTGGTGAGACATTGTGAGACCCTTTCCATGTGGTATCCGTGGCTACCGCTGCGATGGCTTTCGAAAGCACTAGAAATGTCCCGCCCGCTGCGGTCCCGTTTTGGGTTGACGCTGAGCTCTTGGCGTAAGGGGTATGTATCTTTTCACTAGGAACAAGGGAGACTGCTGCACATGTCCGAACAAGTTCGCGTTCTCGTTACTGGCGCTGGCGGTTTCATTGGGCATCATCTGGTGACGTATTTAAAGAAGCACGGCTATTGGGTGCGCGGCATCGATGTCAAATATCCGGACTATACCACGACGGCTGCCGACGAGTTTGTCCAAGCGGACCTGCGCCACTGGGACCAGGCGCAGCGCGTCACCGCTGGGATCGACGAAGCCTATCTGCTGGCCGCCGATATGGGCGGCATGGGGTTCATCTCGACGCATCATGCGCAGATTTTGCACAATAACGCGCTGATCAACTTGCACATGCTCGAAGCGGCGCGTACGCAGCAGGTCAAGCGCCTCTTGTATACCTCGTCGGCGTGTGTGTATCCCGAATATCGGCAAGTGGAGGCCGCGGTCACCCCGCTCAAAGAGGAGGACGCCTATCCGGCGCAACCCCAGGACGCCTATGGCTGGGAAAAGCTCCTCACCGAACGCCTGTGCATGCACTACGCCCAGGACTACGGGCTGGAAACACGCACCGTGCGCTTTCACAACATCTTTGGCCCGCTCGGGACGTGGGAGGGAGGGCGCGAAAAAGCCCCGGCGGCCATGTGTCGCAAAGTAGCGTACGCGAAACTGACGGGGAATCATGAAGTCGAGATTTGGGGGGATGGCGAACAGACGCGCTCGTTCTGCTACATCGACGATTGCGTGGTGGGCCTCTACAAACTGATGCGCTCGGCGTACCGGGAGCCCCTGAATCTGGGCCAGGACCGCCTGATCACGATTAATCAACTGGCGGACATGGTGGCCCAGATTGCCGGGATCGCCATCGTAAAAAAGCATGTGCCGGGGCCGCAAGGGGTGCGGGGCCGCAATTCGGACAATACACGGCTGCGCCAGGTCCTGCAGTGGGAACCCGAGATCCCGTTGGAAGAAGGTTTATACCGCACGTATATCTGGATCGAAGAGCAGGTACGTCGCACGCTGCATGTAGACCATGCATAACGTGTCGAGGAGGGCAGTACAAGGTGATCGTACCCCTAGCAGGCATTGAGGCCATGCGCTCCTAAGGAAAAAACTTTATGTGCGGTATTGTCGGCATAGGTGGTCGTCTCAGGCGAGATCAGTTGTTGACTGCAGTCAACGCCATGAATGTTGCCGTCGCGCATCGTGGACCGGATGACGAAGGTGTGTGGGTAGGAGAAAACTTCGCCTTCGGCATGCGCCGGCTCAGCATTATCGATCTGGCAGGCGGCCACCAGCCGATGTGGGATAGTCGAAGCGGAATTGGCATAGTCTACAACGGAGAAGTCTACAATTACAAGACCATTCGGGCGGGTTTGGAGAAGTGCGGCGTGAGTTTTCAGACCACAAGTGATAGTGAAGTGGTCCTCAAGACGCTCGCCCTGAAGGGTGCGGACGCCGTTCACGACTGGAATGGCATGTTTGCCGTGGCCGCCTGGAATGAGCGGGAAAAAAGGCTGCTATTGATCCGGGACAGAATCGGTATCAAGCCGCTCTATTACTATTGGGATGGGTCAATCCTGTTGTTTGCCTCCGAGATCAAGGCCCTGTTGGCCTCAAACCTCTTTCCACGGCGGCTGAATCGGCAAGCCGTCTGGGATTATCTGACGTACCGCTATGTGCCCGGGCCGGAAACTATGTGGCAGCATATCTGGAAACTTCCTCCGGGACATATGCTGGAGTGGTCACCGAACGGAGAGCCCCACCTCTCACGTTATTGGCGAAGCGACGTTGTATCCGTCGATGAGTCGATGGATATCGCTCAAAAAACGCAGGAGTTTGAAGACTTGTTCCTGGATGCGGTGGCGCAGCGTCTGCTCGCGTCTGATGTACCCGTAGGCATCATGTTGAGCGGTGGTCTGGATTCCAGCTCGATCGCGGCAGCGGCTGTGGAACTGGGCCATAAGCAATTCCACACTTTTTCCGTTGGGTTTGCAGAAGGAGGGGAATACTCGGAATTAGGCTACGCTCGGCAGGTTGCCCGACACCTCGGAGTCGAAAATCACGAGGTGGTCGTCGATCAGGCCAGTTTTCTTGAGATGCTGCCGCACGCCGTGCAGACGGCCGACGAGCCTTTAGCCGATCTGACCATCGTGCCCTTGCTGGCCGTATGCCAACTGGCGCGGGGTCACGTCAAAGTGGCGTTGTCGGGGGAAGGAGCAGATGAAGTTTTGGCGGGATACCGCTTCCATCTCATGCAGCGCACTTTCGAAACGATTAGACTCCTGCAAACCTTCCCGCCGTCGCTTTTGCAGGCCATGCATCGAGCGTTGGCGTTACTTTCGGACCGATATGCGGATAGATGTGCCGCATTGCGGAAGATTCCTTTGTCCAAGTGGAACATCGCGCATAAGAATCACATGACCTGGATGTGGGATCAGAGCGAAAAAACTGCGCTTTGGCCACACTTTGTGGGACACGATTCGTATCGCATCCTGCGTCACATGTATGCTGCAGCAGAGTCGCAGCATCCCTTGGATCAACTCCTCTATGTCTACCAACAGTCATGGCTGGTTGAAGACCTCCTCATGAAGGCTGACAAGATGAGTATGGCGGCTTCACTGGAAGTGCGTGTCCCATTTTTGGACTATCGACTGGTGGAATGGGCCAATCGCCAGCCTATAGGGGTGAAGATAGGACGTGTCGACCGGCGGCACGTGACGAAACGCGTGCTCCGACGCTTTGCCAAGAAACGGCTGCCGCGGGACATTATTGAGCGGCCGAAGAAGGGCTTTCCAGTGCCGGTCTATCAATGGCTGCAAGGCGATGGATTCAGCGGCTGGGCTGTGGAACATCTAGTGGGCAAACAAGCGAGGCTGAAGCATTGTTTCCAACCTGAGGCAATGCAAGGACAGTTACGCCGCGCCGCCACAGGCGATCTGGACGCCGCGACCAAAAGTTGGCTGCTCATCGTCTTGGAAACTTGGCTCAGGGGATTTGATGTGGAAGTGGCGTCAGACATCCTATCACCATCGGATGCCGCTGCAGGTGTGCCAAAGGTGTTGATCTCGTGAGGAGCGTTTATGGTCACTCCCAAAATCGCCTGTCTTGGTGCTGGCTATTGGGGCAAGAACCTGGTTCGCAACTTTACTGATCTTGGTGCCCTGGCATGGGTCTGTGAGATGGAGCCAAGCACGCGAGCCCGTCTTGCCGCGGCGTATCCGACCGCACGGTACACTGATGCAGTCGATCAAGTCCTTGCCGACCCAGAAGTGGCGGGTGTGGCTATTGCCACCCCCGCCGAAACGCATCATGAGCTGGCGCGACGGGCACTCCTGGCTGGTAAGGATGTGCTTGTGGAGAAACCCCTCAGTCTCTCTATTGAGGAGGGACGGCAGTTAGTTGCCTTGGCGTGCGAGCGACAGCGTGTGCTCATGGTAGGACACCTCCTCTGGTACCATCCCGCTGTGCTCAAGCTGAAAGAATTAGTGGAAGAGGGTGAGCTGGGTCGGATTCAGTATATCTACTCAAACCGTCTCAATTTGGGGAAAATCCGTCGTGAAGAGAATATCTTATGGTCTTTTGCACCGCATGATATCTCAGTCATTCTGGGCCTCGTGGGAGAAATGCCCGATGTGATACAGGCCCAGGGGGGGAACTATCTCCATGATCGGATTGCCGATGTCACGGTCAGCCTGCTGTCTTTCCCCAGTGGGATAAAGGCGCATATTTTCGTTTCATGGCTCCATCCCTATAAAGAACAAAAGTTAATCGTCGTGGGAGATCGTAAGATGGCGGTCTTCGACGACGTGGAAGAGAGAGACAAACTCCTGCTCTACTCCCATACTATTCACTGGAAAAACCATGTCCCCATACCCAACCGCGCTGAAGCCCAACCTGTGCCATTTGACCCCAGGGAGCCACTGCGAGCGGAATGCTTCCACTTTCTGGAATGTATACAGACCCGCCAGACGCCTCGCACAGACGGGCGCGAAGGCCTGCGCGTATTGACCGTGCTCCAAAGATGCCAGGAAGCGTTAGAGCATGACACAGTCGCTAAAGAGGCTGTGGCGGTGCAGCCCCAGCCTGCGTATTTTGCCCACGCCTCAGCCTTCATTGATGACGAGGTGGAGATTGGTGAAGGCACCACCATCTGGCACGTGTCGCATGTGTTGCGGAATTCGCGCATAGGCAAGAATTGTCGGATTGGCCAGAACGTGGTCATTGGCCCGCATGTGCATATCGGTAATGGGGTGAAGATCCAGAACAATGTCTCAGTCTATGAAGGAGTGACCCTGGAGGACGAGGTGTTTTGTGGTCCATCGATGGTGTTTACGAATGTGTTTAACCCTCGCAGTGCTATTCGGCGCATGGATGAACTGCGTCCCACGTTAGTGCGCCGCGGCGCCACTCTTGGTGCCAACTGCACTATCGTCTGTGGTGTCACGATTGGACAGTACGCTTTCATTGGTGCTGGGGCAGTTGTGGTGAAAGATATCCCTGATTTTGCTTTGGTTGTGGGCAATCCTGGCAGAATTATTGGTTGGATGTGTCAGTGTGGGAATCGTATCAATTTCGAGAGAGGGAACGGACCTGGTGTATGCCAGACGTGTCAACAGATGTACTGGAAAGAGGGGCAGAAAGTATCGCCAAAATGCTCAGGCTGAGCTTTGGTACTGATACCTCTCCTCAGGACAGCATCTTTGGCGCAAGCGTGGTGTGGGCATGGAGCAGTTCTGGAGATTAGGGAAGGTGGACTTTGCATGCCAAAAGTAAGCGTGATTATTCCAACCTATAATCGTGCAGAGCTCCTCCGCTCAGCGATTGCAAGTGTTCTCACGCAGACATTTCAGGATTTTGAAATAATAATTATCGACGATGCATCAAAGGATCATACCCGAGAAGTCATTGCTAATTTCAATGACACAAGAATAAAAGCTATACACAATCAAGTCAGCAAAGGAGCGGCAGGAGGGAGGAATATTGGTATAATAAATACTAGATGCGAATATATCGCATTCTTAGATGATGATGATGAGTGGTTACCAGAGAAACTTAAAACACAAATTTGCCTGTTAGATAATAGCTCTCAAGAAGTTGGTGGTATTTGTACAGGTTGCTTTGCTATAGAAAAAGCTACTGGAAGAGTATCATCAGTAAATATCCCCAAAATGAGTGAGCTTTACAAAGGTAATTTCATTATTACCTCTTCAGTTTTGTTAAGGAGAGAATGTTTTGAAAAATGCGGATTATTTGACGAAAATATGCCTACCAGCAGCGATTATGATATGTGGATTCGTATATCAAAACAGTTTTCCTTTAAAGTTGTTAAAAATGCTCTGGTAAATTATTATATTCATGAAAAAAGCTTAACTTTCAACTATGAGAAAAAGGCGAGAGGACTAGAGATTCTCTTTTCGAAACATCACAGCTTCTTTAAAAAAGATTATAAAGAATATAGTAGACAGTATCTTACTCTTGGAGTCTTTTATTGTTATAACGGAGAGATACAAAAAGGAAGAAATGCTTTTAGCGAGTCTATTAGAATGAATCCGCTCGAGATCAGGAACTACTTCAACTTTATTCTTTCTCTATTCGGTTCGGAAAATTTTAAAAAACTCAAGGCAGCAAAAGAAAAAGTGTTCTTCCAGTAGCATCCTTGCCGAGACTTATCCATTAGTACAAGTATGGTAGCCCTTCCCCGCTGAGGAACTTAACTGATGTGTGGAATTGCTGGTCTTACTGGATTGATTGATCCCCTTGAAGCGCAGCATGCTGTCCACAGGATGACCTTGGCGCTTGCCCACAGAGGGCCTGATGGTGAAGGCATAGCGTGTTGGGATAACGCAGTGCTTGGCCATCGGCGTTTGGCCATCATTGATTTGAGCGCTGCAGGACAGCAGCCAATGGTGTCTGCCGATCGTTCTGTGGGGGTTGTATTCAACGGGGAGATCTATAATTATCGCGACCTGCGCCATGAACTCTCTAGGCGTGGCTGCACATTTAACAGTGACACCGATACGGAAGTACTGCTGCATGGCTATCGAGAATGGGGGCTTGACCAACTGGTCTCCAAGCTTCGAGGGATGTTTGCCTTTGCACTTTGGGACGATCAGCAGCGCAAGCTCTGTCTGGTGCGTGACCGCTTAGGTGTGAAACCGCTCGTTTTTGCTCTACGCGGGCAGACGATTGCCTTCGCATCAACCGTACGTGCGCTACGCCTAGCAGGGTTTGTCAGCCAGCTCAATGAGAGCGCTGTCCTGGACTTCCTGGAACTGGGATATATCACAGACGATCATTCGATCTATCATGGCGCCTTTAAGGTCCCAGCCGCCACCATCGTTGAGTGGTCTGGTGGCGTATTGTCTCAACGTCAATATTGGGCACCGCCACCCGTTTCCCCCTCATCTACGCTCTCATTTCAAGAGGCGCTCGAGCAAACAGAGCATCTGTTCTTGGAGGCAGTGAAAGTACGGTTGCATGCCGACGTGCCCGTGGGGGTATTATTGAGTGGAGGTATCGACTCGGCTCTCGTCTGCTGGGGTGTGAGGCAAAATGGACAAGACCTCACAGCCTATACGACTGGTGTCCCTGGCGATCCCTGGGACGAGACCGCTGCCGCCCGCACTACGGCGCAAGAGATAGGTATTGAACATCGGGTGCTCGATATGTCCATACAGGATACGCCACAAGGAGAAGAACTGGTATCGGCATACGCTGAACCATTTGCCTGCGCGTCGGCCCTGGGCATGCTCAGAGTATCGCAAGCCATTGCTCCATCCGTGAAAGTACTGCTCACGGGTGATGGGGGAGATGATGTCTTTCTGGGCTATCCGCGCCATCGGCATCTGTGGCTGGCTGGGAAGCTTGCAGAGACGGTCCCGCCCGTACTTACTCGTTGCTGCCGGCCTGTGCGGTCGGTGTTGCCTCGCTTGCGAGTACTCCGCCGTGCTGCGGCTCTCCTCGATTATGCCTCTGGGGACCTCCGAGCGTTTGCTGGTGATCCTGACGGATTCGGCGTCTACAACACGAGCCGTATGCTTGGCAGTAGGCTTAAGGACTGCGTCCCGAATCCTCGTGAGATACTGCTGGCGAGTGACGGTAAAGATCGACTGTTGACAGGTTTTCTTCAGTTTGAGTGTAAAACCCGATTTGTTGGTGAATATCTGACCAAAGTTGACGGCGCGACCATGTACTACGGCCTGGAAGCCCGTTCGCCTTTTTTAGACCAGTATCTCTGGGAGTTTACCGCCGCTCTTCCCTTTGACCTCAGACTGCGTGGAGGGCAGCTCAAGGCTTTGCTCCGAGCGTTGGCCCGGCGACGCATTAGCACACATGTGGCGTGGAGAAGGAAACGAGGGTTCGGCATTCCGGTACAGCGTTGGCTTGTAGGCCGCTGGCGATCGCTGGCGGAAACCATATGGCGTGAATCGCTGCTTGATGAAGAAGGGTGGATCTGTGCGCCGTCTGTGCTCACCCAGTTAGAACTGGCCACCCGAAGAGGCTGGGCGCCGCACCAGCTATGGTATCTCTTGGTCTTCGAGTTGTGGTTGCGACACGAACAGCATGACGTTGTGTCACCTCTCTGCTGATGCAGAGAGCATACAGACACGGACGTAGGACTTCCTCGATATGCAACACACAGACACTGGCCTTCTCCTCGAGACATCACCACCCTCAACGCTTCCTAAGAAGGTTATCTATGTCCTTGTACGAGCTAGGACGAGCCCGTGGGTTATGCGTTGGGCCTTTTTGTTGTTTGTATTTACATTTCCCTTTGAACCCATAAACCTTAATGCTATACGTGGGGTTTCATCCCTGGCGCTCCTCGCCGGTGTGCCTTTCTTCTGTGCCTGTATTTTTTACCCGAAGGTCTGCTTCCGCCGTCCTGTACCAGCTTGGTGGTGGTTCGCTGGATATATTGCTATCTATGGGCTGAGGGGTTTATTCATTCCAGAGGCGTTTGTCGGTCCATTCATGACAGCCCTCCAAACCTTCGTTGAGTTACTCGTCCTGTGTTGGGTTGGCTCTACGCTCTTGCAGGAAGAAAAATTTACGAGACAGACTTTGCTTACCCTCTCCATTGCTACACTGCTCGCAGCCACTGGTATGCTTCTCGGTCTGCCTGTATTCTCTGATACATGGGGAGGAGGAAGAGTATCCGCCGCGGGTTTCAATCCAAATGGACTCTCAGTTATTCTGGCCTTGGGAGCTCAAGTCCTCATAGGATTCGGCATTGACCAAACATATCGCCATATATGGATGCGCGTCACATACATGGCTATGTCCCTTCTGCCTGTGACGGCTATAGTGTACACCGGCTCTCGTGGTGGCATGACTGCTTTTGTAACCGGAGTTGTCCTCTATGCCCTGCCCTATCGCGCGTCTAAACGCAAAATGACCGCTGTCCTGGGGGTAGCTATCGCCGTCGTCGGTATTATCTACGCTGTGATGGGCGACGAGAGTGCTTTATCACGATGGAAAAGGACCTATGAGACAGGGAACACGGCGGGGCGCGATGCGATCTTTGCGGCTTCTGTCGATATGATTACGGAAAAGCCTCTCTTGGGATGGGGACCCATTGCGTTTCAGTATGAACTTGGGCCACGAGTGGGATGGGTGTATCGCGATGCACACAATCTTTATCTCCACTTATTGATGGAGGGTGGTCTGCTTGGCGCTACGCCCTTCCTTGTCGGCCTCGGGTTATGTGTGCGAGCAGCATGGACAGCGCGCGTCCGTAGTCTAGGTCTCCTGCATCTCGTATTGTTAACAACTATGATAATCGCTAATCTGTCCGGTACGTGGGTGAACACGAAAGTACTGTGGTTTATCTTATTGTTAAGTCTCGCTGCTGGAGCATCTCCAGGAAAACAATACTGGAAAAAAGATTTGCTAAAGCAAACTGTCCTAAAACGAGCATAGACTCTTTGACCATGCCAGAGGGCACCTTTGCCCTGCCTTGCCTCATGCACACCTTCTGCACCCGCTGTTTACCATATCTTGACTGTATGGCTGGGATAGCAACATGGTCTCCATAGAATGGATCAATCATGCTGGCTTTATCACCAAATATCGAGCCATTGCTTTAGCTTGTGACCCTTGGTTAGACGGTCCAGCCTTCAACGAAGGCTGGACCCTCATGGCCCCGACCTGCTTCCAGCCACAAGATTTCGCCAATGTCACTCACATCTGGTTTTCGCACGAGCATCCAGATCATTTTGGCCCCAAAAACATCTGTCAGATTCCAGCCGAACTCCGCCAGAAAATCACCGTGCTGTTCCAAAAGACCAAAGATGGCAAGGTGATCAAATTTTGTCGCGAGCTGGGTTTTCGAACAGTCGAATGCGAAGCCGGCATGCCCTATAAGCTTGCGCCGGACTTTACGGTATGGTGTTATCGTCACGCTAACGCGGATAGAGAGGCGGCTATTGACTCTTTCCTTCTCATGCAAGCAGGGAACACCCGTCTTCTCAACATGAATGACTATATACTCGATCCTCAAGTTTTTTCAGGTTGACAGCATGGGCATGTGCCGCATGACCTCATCCGCTCGATATTTCAAGTAAGGGGTAGGTTCGAGCCGCCCCAAGGGGCGCTGGATCATGTGCTTCTTGGAACGCCCGAAGGCAAACACCCTGTGTAACGCTTGCGTGAAGCGCTGCAAGTTTTCCTGAGGATTGTCGGACAATATCAGGTCGTCGATGACCTCGACCAGGCACTCCACTTGCACGTTTGCCCGTAGACTTCCTACCGTGTAGGCAGGCAGGTTGTTTTTAAGCTGGCCCTGTTGGTCAGGATGCACGAACAGACTATGATCAACCAGGAGGCTCAGGATCACGCTATGGCGTGCGCCTTCTTCGCCAGGCTGCTTGGTCAACGGGCTCCATCCTTCATACGACTTCCAGTCCTGAATAAAAACCTCGACGAGCCACCGCAGGGTATGCCCCTGGACAATATCGAGCGTCCGCCAACTCAGGTCCGAGGCGATCAGATAGCGATAGCTGTCTTCCTCCTCATATTTGATCGCCACGATAAACCGTTTAGTGCGGTGGGAGCAGACGTATAACCGCGCACTGCCGACCGTCGCCACCACCTCTTGATCGCCCCGGATGCGGAGGCGCTGGGGTGTCCCCGGATGGGTCGCAAAATAGTCGGCGACGTGCTGTACGCGCTTCCCGACCCGAATGTTCTGATTGCTGCGGATTTGCGAGAGCACCTGCACGCCACCGAAAATGGCCGAGGCCCCATCGACAAAGGTCGCTGTGCCATAGAGCGCATCCGCCATGATACAGTGCACCCGGATACGGGGATGTTGAGTCTTGAACGCCTCAAGCAAACCCAAGGCGAGTTGTTCTTTGGGGGGATACTGGGGATTGGGGGCTGGTTTGGGCGGCCGCTGTTTTTTGGGGACCCTTTGCTTCTTGAGGGCTTTTTCCTGCTTATACCACGCACTGAGCTCAGGGGCCGGCTGATAGAAGACAAAGCCCACGGGGAGCGAGATTTTGGGGGTCACCAAGAGGAGAAAGACAAGGCTTTGGCCCCACAGATAGCCCCCACTTTCTTTATCACGCAGTTTATAGAGATAGGCCAAGGCCGTGGCCGATTTGGAGCGCGGGTTATCGGTATCGTCGATCACCAGGGTGCCCGCGGTGATGCCATGGTGCTGTAGGATGACTCGCACACTAGCCACCAGCAGTTGATCCCAAGGGATCTTGCTGTGTCGAAACATCCAGGATAAGGCTGCCAGCGAATAGGTGCCGAGGCTGGCGCGCTCAAAGCGCGCCCAGCAAATGGAGTTGGTGATCAACACGGCCGTGACACAAAACGCCAACCAGGTCCGTTGCGTGGTGGACATCGCGTGACTGGGATGCTGCTCGCGAATAGCGTCATTTACGGCGTCAACAAAGGCACGCACAAAAGGCGCCGGCTTGCCAAGAATCATCGGCGTCTCCAGGCTATCGGTGCTCCACAAGCCGAGAGGACTTTCTTGGTGATTTTAGCCTGACGAGACACGCAAGGCATCGTACAATCACATCCCGGTAGCTGGCCGAGCGGTCTCCCGAAGAAGGATGGGGCGAAGGCGTCATCTGGAGCGAGATCGAGCGACACAGCTACCACTCACCTGGGCAAAACGTCAAGAACAAAAAACTTGATCATCGAGTATAAATAACACAGCAACTCCCGCTTTATCCTAAAGATCCTATACGCCCTATGTCGGCAGGCTCTCTCGGAGCGCATTTCGTGCCCCAGGAGTCGCGTTTGACGCCACCTGCACATCGAGAATCGAAGCCAGGTATGCTCCCTTGGAACTTTTGTCCTCCACTTGGGTAGAACTCCGCCACGGATATGGGACAAAATGGCAAATATGCTCGGCGGTGAGAGGCTGCTTAACAAGAATCCGTCGCCAAGGTCGGAGCCGATTTGTGCAGGCCGTAATACAGGGCTTCCAAGAGGTGCCGCATAGACTCCAGGGCATAAGCGTAAAAGTAGGCTCGCATCTTTTCCCACAGCAGGCGTTTGCTGCCCCATTGAGCCCAGGCCGCCTGGAACAGCGGACAACACAGTTGTTGCACCTGATCCACCAAAAACGCCAACATCATCAGCGTGGCAAACACCACCGAGAGGTGTTGATAGCCGTGGCCGAAATTGTGCTCGAAATGATAGCCTTGATTTTTCAGCGTATTGAACGTCTCATTTTCGATGCGCCAGCGAGCCCGTGCTCCCTGCATGAGCCGATACACCGTGCCTTTGTTGACACATAAATCGGTGATCCAGCTAAAATGTTGGACTTTCCCGTCAGTCGTCGTCTCCCAGCACTCGATGAAATTGACCCGAAGCCCCGGATGGGAGGCATTGAGCGGTATATTACAGACCAAACGAAACCGATGGTGCATCCCGCTTTTGTGGTCTTCACGCTCATAATAGGTCACACGACCGGCTCGCTCGGCCTGCGCCACGTGCTCGAACAAAAACGCGTGGTCTCCCTCTTTGACCCCTAAAATGTAGCGCATGTTGTGCTCTTGCAACGTCTCGATATGCGGGGCATTCGAACTCAGGCTATCTTCGGTGACAATCACTTTGAGATGAGGGTGATCCTGACGAAACTTGGTGACGAAGCGCTTGGCCGCGTTGCGCTCACAGTCATTTTTCTCGGTGCCATCCTGCTTGACAATCGGCTCGGGCATCAGGGGAATCACTGCACGCTTATCGGGGTGGATGAGCGCTGCCCCCAGCATCTGGTGGGAATAGGTCACCGTGCCATTCCGGTGATGTTGTTCCAGACACGAGTCGCAGTGGATCGCTTTGGAAGAAAAATACCCGGTGCCATCGAGCGCTAAAAGGGGCTCTGTCGCAAATTTTGCTCAGGGGGGCCATGAAGGGGCAGTAGCCCCTGTCTGTGTGGGGATTAAGCAGCGAGGGCGTAGAACTGTTCGGCCGCAGTACGGCCCTCGTCTCCGGCCTCGACCATCCGCTGTTTCTTCTTGATCATATGCATGAGTTCGATACCAACGAGCGTCCCCTGGGCTGCATCGAACGATTTGAACCCCAACATGGGCCGTGTCACCCGCTTCACGCCTCGATGATCTTGTTCGACGATGTTGTTCAAATATTTGATCTTGCGGATGGCGATCGCGGTCCCGTGCTCTTCATTGTAGCTCTTGATGGCCGCTTCATTGGCCGCGCTTCCGTCGATGGTGATCTTCTCCGGCACGCCATGGCGGCGGATCGCCTTGGTCAAGAACCGCTTCGCGGCTTGCTCGTCCCGCTGCTCGGTGAGCAGAAAGTCAATGGTCTGGCCGGTCTTGTCTACTGCGCGATAGAGATAGTACCAGTGGCCTTTCACCTTAATGTACGTCTCGTCCATGCGCCAACTGACCCACACCGGGCGCTTGCGGCGATGAAACGCCTCTTCCAACAGGGGACTGTATTTGACCACCCAGCGCTGGATCGTCGCGTGGTCGATTGGGACCCCACGCTCCTCCAGCAGTTCTTCGACATGCCGATAGCTTAAGGGATACGCCACATACCAGCGCACGCCCATGAGAATGATATCGGGTGGGAAATGGGCCCCCTTGAAGCTGATCGCCATCGTCGTTCTCCCTCTGTGCGTCCTAGATCATCTCAGCGGGAGATCATACCCCAAAGGTGTCCCAAATGAAACTTGCGACAGAACCGTTTCGGGCGCGTCAACTGCTTGCGTACCACTACCTTCCCCTGGTCATCGACACCATGCAGCTGAAACACGTTTTTTGCCAGATCGATCCCAAGTACTGTCGTGGTCATGGCTGGACTCCTCATCGGGTATTGATGCCCCATCGCTCACGGTGCTTGCAAGCATGCTCCTCGAAGATGGGTGAGTCCATTCCATTAATACGGCAACTGCCTCTTCACGACCTCCTGAGCAAAATTTGCGATAGAGCCATCGAAAGCCCCGGATACCCACGAGGAGGTGGACGAGGACCCGCGCCACTATCAACATGAGCCGCAGGCCCCAGGGCCGGTGCGGAAGGGGGGCTCGCATTGACGCTGTATGCCCATTCCCTCTCCACGGCGCTCGCTGTGCTGTTTGTCTTAGCCTTTCTCGGCCATGCGGCGAGTGGGGCGAGGCATTACAACACGGAGCAGCGCCTCCATGGCCAGGCTCCCGTGTCCATGCACCAGTACCTGGGCACCGCGCGCTTTTGGTTTGAGTCGTTCCAGAATTGGCAGAGCGAATTTTTAGCGGTGGGCAGCGTGGTAGTGTTGTCCATTTGGTTACGGGAGCGCGGCTCGCCGGAGTCCAAACCCGTCCACAGTGCCCATGCGAAGACCGGGCGGTAAAGGCACGGCCAGGCGGGGAGGGGAGGGGAAGAGCGGCGGCCCCGCGTGTGACCCATGCCTCCCCCAGCACGGCGGGGAGCTCCCTCGTCCCGTGGCATGGTCTTTGCCCTCGTATCTTGCCACACGCGGAGAGAGGGGGCAGTCAACCAGCCACAGAGGAGGCCCTATGGAGCAACACCAGTCATCACCGCTACAACCGCCGCAGCATCAAGACCGGCAGCCGGGGATCGAGTCGGCCATGACGCCGAGGCCGAGCGCCGAGGGCCCGTCGTACCGAGGGAGCGGCAAGCTGCACGGCAAGGTCGCCGTGATTACCGGTGGCGACAGCGGCATCGGCCGTGCCGTGGCGATCCTGTTTGCCACAGAAGGCGCGGATGTGGCGATCGTGTACCTCAACGAGCA
>Ga0081539_10003382_pt1 | contig 19744 bp, 16 predicted proteins | sample TabmetS4T2R2_FD_71023 | JGI IMG/M metagenome (GOLD analysis project Ga0081539, IMG submission 71023) | Tabebuia heterophylla rhizosphere microbial communities from the University of Puerto Rico - S4T2R2 | ecosystem: Host-associated > Plants > Roots > Rhizosphere ...
GGAGTGGAGCGCCCCCCCTCCCCCCGCCGTAATGGTGAGCGGGCGCGCGAGGCCGGCATTGGGCAGGATGGTCGGATCGACCACCGACTTCACCATGTAATAAGTCGTCGCGAGCAGCGCCGTGTACGTCATGTTGATGCCGGCGCGCACCTGCGGCGGGCTGTCGAAATGCAGCCGCATCTCGTCGCCCGCGATCGTGACGGTGACCGCGATCGGCAACACGTCGTCGATCTCCGGATTGTCGAACACGTCGTTGAATTTGTAGGTGCCATCCGGGATGGCGGCGATGCCGGCGCGCATCTTGCGCTCGGCGTAGTCGAGCAGCGCCTCGCCGGCGGCGAGCACGGTCGCGGTGCCGTATTTCCCGCACAGCGCCTGGAAGCGCTGCACGCCGACGCGGTTGGCGGCCATCTGGGCACGCAAGTCGGACAGCCGCTCGCGCGGCACCTGGCAGTTCAACAGGATGAGGTCGAGCACATCCTTCTGCAGCTCGCCGGCCCGGTAGAGGCGGATCACCGGGATGCGCAGGCCTTCCTGGTAGATGTGCGCGTGGCCGCGGTCGGCAAAGTCCGAATGGTGCGCGAGGTTGACCGTCCAGGCGACGATGCGGTTCTCGACGAAGATCGGCTCGGCCAGCACAATGTCGGGAAGATGCGTGCCGCCGCCGGCGTAGGCGTCGTTGCCGACGAACACGTCGCCCGGCCGCATGTCCGCGACGGCGTGCTGCTTCAGGATGTGCGGCACGATACCGATGAAGCTGCCGAGATGGATCGGGATGTGCTCGGCCTGGCACAGCGTCTTGCCTTCGACGTTGAACAGCGCGGTCGAGCAGTCGCGCCGCTCCTTGATGTTGGTCGAATAGGAGGCGCGGATCAGCGCCTCGCCGGTCTCCTCCACGATCGAGGAGAGCGCCGCGCCGATGACCTCGACGGTGATCGGATCGAGCGCAACGGAACGCTCAGGCGCAATCGCGACGTTCATGGTCAGCTTTCCAAATCAGCTTTCTAAGATCAGGTTGAGGTAAGCATCGACCCGCGCGGTCATGCCTGGCAACACCACGGTGGTTGCATCCATCTGTTCCACGATCGCCGGGCCGGCGAAGCGATTGCCGGGCTTGAGGTCTTCGCGCGCGTACACCGGGCAGGACACAAAGTCGCGGCTCTCGGCGAGCCAGACATTGCGTTGCTCGCGGATCGCGCCGCGCGCGTCGGGACCGCCGAGCGGGTGCTCCTTCAGGGTCGCCTTGCTGACGAGGCCGGTCGCCTCAAGGCGGAAGGTGACGAACTGCACCGGTTCGTTCTCGGCCAGGAAGCCGTACATACGCTGATGCGCGTCGGCGAAGCCTTTGGCAAGCGCTTCGAGCGTCTGCGCGGTGATCGGCCCTTCGGGCAGCGGCACGGCGAGCTCGTAGTTCTGGCCCATGTAGCGCATGTCGACAGTGCGGGTGAGGCGCCGCGCATCCGCGGCGATCTCTTCATGCGCGAACCAGTCTTCGGCTTGCGCATTCAGCGCCGTGAACGCGGCGTCGATCTCGCCGACAACCTCCGGCTCGAGCGGCAACAGCCGTGTGGTGGCAAAGTCGGCGCGCAGGTCAGTCAGCAGCAGGCCCATCGCACACAGAATGCCCGGATTGCGCGGCACGAGGATGCGCTTGATGTCGAGCTCTTTCGCCAGCCGCGCGGCATGCAGCGGGCCGGCGCCGCCGAACGCCATCAAGGTGTAGTCGCGCGGATCGTGGCCGCGCTGCACCGAGATCAGGCGAATGGCTTTGGCCATGTTGGCGGTGACGACCGAGATGATGCCCTGGGCGGTCTCCATCGGGGCAAGGCCGAGCTTCTTGGCGAGCCGGCCGATCGCCTCCTTGGCGAGATCCTGGCGCACCGCCATGCGGCCGCCGAGCAGGTACTGCGGGTTGAGCGTCTGCAGCACGACGTTCGCGTCGGTCACGGCCGGCTCGTCATTGCCCTTGCCATAGCAGACCGGGCCCGGATCGGCGCCGCAGCTGCGCGGGCCGACCTTCAAGAGGCCGCCGGAGTCGATATAGGCGATCGAGCCGCCGCCGGCGCCGACGGTGTGGATGTCGAGCATCGGCGCCTTGATCGGATAGCCGTGCACGATCGCTTCCGAGGCAAGCCGCGCCTCGCCGCCCTGCAGCAGCGCGACGTCGGTCGAGGTGCCGCCCATGTCGAACGTAATGAGATCCGGCATGCCGGCGGCGCGGCCGATCGCCTGCGCGCCGACAACGCCAGTCGACGGCCCGGACAGCACGGTGCGCACCGGCTTGGCGGCCGCGGTCGGAAAGCCGATCACGCCGCCATTCGATTGCGTCAGATGCGGCGTCGCCGTCATGCCCAACGAAGCAAGGCGCGGCGCGAGGCGCTCGATGTAGCGCTTCATCACCGGGCCGAGATAGGCGTTGACCACCGCGGTCGAGAGCCGTTCGAACTCGCGAAACTCGGGCGCGATCTCGTGGCTCGCGCAGATGAAAGCCTCGGGATACTCCTCCTGCACGATCTGCTTGGCGCGCCGCTCGTGCTCGGGACGCACGAAGCTGTAGAGGAACGCGATCGCGACCGCGCCGACCTTCGCCTCGCGCAGCTTGCGCGCCGCCGCGCGCACCGCGTCCTCGTCGAGCTTCACCTCGACGTCGCCGGTGTGGCGCACGCGCTCGGCCACCTCGAGCCGCAACCCGCGCTCGACCAGCGTCGGCGGCTTGTCGGCAAAGAGGTCGTAGAGGTCCGGGCGTTTCTGGCGGCCGATCTCGAGCAGGTCGCGAAAGCCGTCGGTGGTAACGAGGCCGGTGCGCACGCCCTTGTGCTGGATCAGCGCGTTGGTGGCGACCGTGGTGCCGTGACCGAAATAGCTCACCGGCACGGCCGGCGTGTCGCCCGCCTCGGGCGCGACGCGGCGCATGCCTTCTTCGACGCCTTGCGCAATGCCGCGCGAGGGATCGTCGGGAGTCGATGAGACCTTCCAGACTTCGACGCGCCCCTGCTCTTCCTCAAACAGGCAGATGTCGGTGAACGTCCCGCCGGAGTCCACACCCACGCGCCAACGCGGCATCACGCTCTCCGCTCGCAACAAGTCCGGCCCCATCACGATTCAGAATTGTGACAAAGAAAGCAAGACGGATTTCAAAATCCGAGGCATAATGTCCGATAAATTTCGTTTGGTGGACTTTTTCTCGCGACCGGACACCGGAAAGTTCTGATGACCGAAACACGCGACACAACTAGCGGTGCCTCGCGCGCCTTCGCGCTGCTGCGGATATTGGCGCATGGCGGCGGCAGCGGGTTGCGACTAAAGGACATTGCGGAGGCCGCGGCGCTGCCGCGCCCGACCGTGCATCGCATTCTGTCCGGCCTGATCGCCGAAGGCATGGTGGAGCGTGACGCCGGCGGCAAGCACTACCGGCTCGGGCTAGAGCTGTTCACGCTGGCGGCGCGCGCCGGCAATCCGATGAATTTGCGCGAGCTGTGCCGGCCCTCGCTGTTGCGGCTCACCGGCGCGCTCGGCGAGACGATCTTCCTGCTGGTGCGCAACGGCTTCGACGCGGTGTGCATCGACCGCACCGCCGGCCCGCTGCCGATCCGCTCCTTCACCGGCGACATCGGCGGCAGCGTGATGCTCGGCATCGGGCAAGGCGCAATGGCGATCCTCGCGCATCTGTCGGAAGGCGAGCAGGACGAGATCATCCGCTACAACCTGCCGCGCATGCGCGACTTTCCGGCGATCGACGAAGCCTATCTGCGCAGCGAGATCGCGCGCACGCGCACGCGCGGCTATTCGGATGGCGCGACGGGACTCATTCCCGGCATGGCGGGCCTCGGCGTTCCGATCCTGACCGGCGACGGCCGCGCGGTCGCGGCGCTCAGTGTCGGCAGCACCACCGATCGCATGACGCCGGAGCGCAATGCCGTGATCGCGAACATTCTGAAAGACGAAGCGCGACAGGTTGGCGCCAAGCTCAATCCGTTCGATCCGACGCTGCGCCGCGCGGGAGCGGCGATGGAGATGGTGGGCTAAGGTCGCACTGAGATGTGCTGCGTGCGCTGTCGCCGTTATCGTGCCCTCTCCCCTTGCGGGAGAGGGCATCTCGGAATCTGAACGAAGAAGAATGGGTGAGGGGTCCCTTAAGCGCAGCAACCCCTCACCCAACCGAGTACGTTGAGATTCCTGCGATGCCCTCTCCCACAAGGGGAGAGGGCACATCAACGCACGCCGGAATCGCGTCGCGCTCACCTCTACCTCACCGCAGCTGCTTCTGATGCGCCTCTGCCAACTCCTGCATGCTGTTGAACCTGAAGTCGACGCGCGGCATCTCGCCGGGGTTCATGGTCGCGCCGAAGCCTTGTTGGGCGTGGCGCCGGTAGATCCAGCACGACTTCAGGCCCATATCGTTGGCCGGCTTGTGATCGTGGAACAGGCTTTCCGCCGTGTGAAGAATCTTCGCCTTGGCGACGCCGCGCTCGCTCAGCTTCTCGAGCATGTACGCGAAATTGCGCGTCGCGGGCTTGTACGATCCGATGTCCTCGGCGGTGTAGATCGCATCGAACTGCACCTGGAGCTTCTGATTGCTCGCCTTGAAGGACTCGTTGTCGACATTGGAGAGGATGACGAGCTTGAAGTGCTTCTTCAGGTCCTGCAGCGCGCCTGGTGAATCCGCAAAGGCCGGCCAGTTGCGGATGGAGCGGCCGTATTCGACGCATTCCTCGTGGGTCGGATAGATTCGCCACTCCTCCGCCATGCGCTTGTACACGATCGCGAGCAGATCGCGATAAAGCTTGGTCGGCGTGTAGGCCTCCTGGCTCGCTTCGTGCCGCGCATGCGCTTCGAGAATCTGATCGCGCGACAGCGGCCGCTGAACCCTGTCGGTCAGGCCCTTGAGGGCCTCGACCATTCCGCTCTCCCAGTCGATGAGCGTGCCGTAGCAATCGAAGGTCAACACCTCGAAGTCCGTCAGCAACATGCCGATGTCTCCTCGTTCACTGCGTGGGTCTCTTGGTCCACGTGCGCGGCTTTACCTACACGCCGCGGGATCCGCACCGCAATACGCTGTGGGTGTTCACCACGCTCGCGAGCCGGCAGCCGACGAAGCTCTCGATCCACGGATCGCTGACGCCGCGCGAGCGCGACATCGCGGCGCTGCTGATCGAGGGCAAGACCGGAAACGAGGTCGCGCTCGTTCTCGGCATCAGTCCGCGGACGGTCGACATCTACAAGACGCGGCTGTTGCGCAAGTACAGCGTGACCAACACGCCCGACCTGGTGCAACGGCTTCTGACCGGCTGACCGCGTTCCTGAGGCGAGGTCGTAGGGCGCCGACGTAGTCTCATCCGATGATGGTCGGATCATAGGGCGTGCGTCGATCATCGACTCCGGTTTGCTGTTCGCGCCGTCGTCCCAGTCCGCATTCCAGAACGGCGCGCTCGGCGCCGGTCCGATTGACCCTCCCGTCCACCCCATTCACATGCGCGAGCTCGTGCACCAGCGTGGCAAGGACGGTCCAGGAACCCCGCCGGAACGACGGCACGCAGATCGCGATCTCCTTGCCGCCCGCGAAGTTGGTCAGCCCCAGGACGGTGGAGGTCGCGTGGAAATTGATCCAGATGTCGCTGTCGGCGAGCAGCTCGGTCAGCGACCGTCCGCCCGGCAAGGTGCGATAATAGACGTCAGCGCTTGGGACATTGCGCGCGATCCAATGCGCCCGCCTGCGTGCCCATTGCACCTGGCTGCGCCGGTTTGCCGGCACCGCAATGTAGTTCGCCTGAGAACTCGTGTGATCGCCGATATTGATCTGTATCGACATCGTTCGCTCCCGCTGCTGCCCTGTTGTCGAGCGGGCGCGAGCGGCGGTTCAATCGAACCGTGCAAATAGCCAAACTGGCCTGACAGCCCAGCTCGACAATGCGACGCGCGATTGCGAGACTGCGCGCGCCTGCAAAATCTGCCCGCACACAAAAAACAGGAGGAAACGATGCTTCTCGCTCGTCGTCAGATGGCGTTGCCGGCGCTTGCCCTTGGGCTGATCGGCGTTGGGGTTGCCGGCGCGAGCCCGGCCTTCGCGGGCTCGGCGGATGAGGAAGCGGTCGCGAAGAACGTCGAGGCGTTCCGCGCCGCACAGGTCGCCGCCGACGCCAAGGCGTTCGACGCTCTCTGCGCGGCGGAGCTCAGCTACAGCCACTCCGACGGCCGGGTCGAGGACAAGGCCGCCTTCATCGCCAATGCGACGAACGGCAAATCGAAATTCCTGTCGCTGACCTACAAGGACCCACAAGTTCGCGTCGTCGGCCCGGCCGCGATCGTGCGCTTCCATTGGCTCGGCGAACAGGAGGCCGTCGCCGACGGCAAGAAGAGCTCGACCAATCTCCACATCCTGATGAACTGGATCAAGCAAGGTTCGGATTGGAAGCTCTTATCGCGCGCGTCGACGAAGCTTTGATCGCGTGACGATGGTCGTTGCTGCGCCCTCTCCCCCTGTGGGAGAGGGCTACTCCGAGTTTCAACACGAAGAATGGGTGAGGGGTATAGGCAGTGACCCCTCACCCAACCGAGCTCGTTGGACTGTCGGCGACCCTCTCCCGCAGGGGGAGAGGGCGCAACAAGGCGCGCCGCCTCCGCTATCGCGCCTTGCCGCGCAGCTCGTGGATGGCTTTCGACAGGACCTGCAGATCGTACGGCTTCTGCACGACCGGGAAGCCGTCGTGCACCGCCTTCTGCGCCTTGTCGCTGTAGCCGGTCGCCAGCAGGATCGGAATTTCCGAATGATGTTCGCGCACGATGCGCGCGAGCTCCAGCCCGGCGACGCTGCCCGGCATCAGAATGTCCGACAGCACGAACGCGTAGGACGGGCCTTCCTGCAGCTTGCGCAGCGCATCCGATCCGTTCATCGCGTGATCGACGCCATAGCCGAGTTGCTCGAGATACTCGGCCGAGATCGTCGCAACTTCGTTGTTGTCCTCGACCAGCAGCACGGTCCCCTTTTTTGAATTTTCCTCGTCGTCGATCGATGCGAGCCTCGGTTCCACTTGGATCGGCGCATTCGTCGCCGGCAGATAGATGCTGACGGTCGTGCCGTAGCCGGGTTCGCTGAGGATCGTCGCCGTTCCTCCCGACTGCCTGGCAAAGCCGTACACCTGGCTCAAACCCAGCCCGGTCCCCTTGCCGATTCCCTTGGTGGTGAAGAACGGGTCGAACACGCGCGGCAGTGACTCGGGCGGGATGCCGACGCCGGTATCGGTCAGCTCCATCACCAGGAAGTCACCGTACAGGCCGTCGACGTCGGACGCTCCCGACAGCACGACTCTGCGGATCGACAGCGACAGCACGCCGCCCTCCGGCATCGCGTCGCGGGCATTCACGCCGAGGTTCAAGAGCGCAAGCTCGAGCTCACCCTGATCGACACGGACACGGCACGGGCCCGGATCGGCGAAGGTCCTGATCTCGATGTCGCCGCGCAGCGAGCGGCGGAGCATCTCGGCGAGCGTTGGAAGCAGCTCGACCAGATCGATGACGATCGACTCGAGCGTTTGCCGGCGCGCGAAAGACAACAGATGGCTGGTCAGGTTCTGGCCGCGCTTGACCGCGGTGGCGATCATTTCCAGCGGCTTGACGCCGCGCTGATCCGATGTTCGCCGCAGCTTCTCGGCGGCGCCGCCGATGACCATCAGCAGGTTGTTGAAGTCGTGCGCGACGCCGCCGGTGAGCTGGCCGACCGCCTCCATGCGCTGCGACCGGCGCAGCGCCTCTTCGGCGCGCTTGCGCGCCGTCACGTCGATCAGCCCGCCGAGGATGCGCGCCGGCCTGCCGTCCGACAGCTGCTCATGCGCCGACAGCAGCACGTCGAGAACCTCGCCCGACTTGCGCACGAACTGCAGCTCGATCTCGCGCACTTCATCGCCGCGCTGCAGCTTGGGCAGCACCATCTCGTCGTATTGGAGCTTCGACTTCACGGTCGTGAAGTCGGTCAATTTGCGGCCGCTGACCTCCTCCAATGTGTAACCGAGCAGATGCAGCCAGCTGTTGCTGACCTTTTCGATCCTTCCATCCGGGCCGATGACATGCAGCGGGAGCGGCGTCTCCCGATAGAGCTTTCGCAGCTGCTCCTCGCTCTCGCGCAGCAGCATGGTTTCGCGCGCGGCAAGGATGGCGAATTTCCGATCGAAGATGGATGCGACCAGCGCCAGGATCAGGGTCAGGAACGTGATCCCGGCGATCGCGAGCGCGAGGTCGGTCTGCGCGAGGCTCGCAGCGCCGTGCGCCTCATGCGCATTGGCGTGCCCCGCGAAGCTCGCCGCCGCCATCCCGGTGTAGTGCATCCCCGAGATGGCGGTCCCCATGACGATCGCGGCGAGGATCTTTTGCCAGACCACCGAAGTTCGAAATGCGAGCCATAGCGCCGCGATCGAGGCCCCGATGGCGATGAGCACCGAGAGCAGGACCAAAACGCGATCATAGGCGAGCTCGGCCGGCATCAGCATCGCCGCCATGCCGGTGTAGTGCATGGCGACGATGCCCATGCCCATCACCAGCCCGCTCAGCACCAGCTGCAGCGAGGTCGCGCGCCGTGTGCCGATGACGAAAAATCCGATGCCCGTGACGATGATGGCGACGACGAGTGAGAGGACGGTCAGGCCGAGATCGTAGCCGACATGCATCGGCATGCGGAACGCCAGCATCGCGATGAAGTGCATCGACCAGATGCCGCCGCCCATCGCGACCGCCGCGGTCGCGAGCCACGCGCGCCGCGACCAGCCGCTCGAGGCCCTGATCCGGGCGCCGAGATCAAGCGCCGTATAGGAGGCAAGGCACGCCACCGCGAAAGAGAGCGCGACCAGAGACGAATCGTATGTGCCAACCACATGCATGGAAGCGGACGATGACGATGCAGTCTTGATGCGTGGTCTTTGACGCGGAGCTAACGCGGTATCTTGATCTTGACGCGTTTACCTGAGGCGGATCGAAGACGAAGGGATCGAAGACGAATCGAATTATGCGAGAACTCACTGTAGAAGAACAACCACCTCAATGGTGGAACTCATCCTTTTGGTGAAGCGGACGTTAGGTCAGAGCAGCAGGTATGCGATCCGCGCAGCGTCTAGCCGCTCGGCTCTTCGCGCAGGCGGAACGCCTGCACCTGCCGTCAACCTCAAGACGTAAACGAAACCTTAAACAGGCCGCCTCGATGCTTTCGAGATCGTGAAAGCCGGCAGCGGCGCGAAGCTCGGCGCTCGAATGTGCGCCCTCGCCCTGTGCGGGGAGAGGGCAACGCCAAGCGTTCAACAAACTCGGTTGGGTGAGGGGCTGCCCCTCACCCATTCTTCTTCGTTGAGATTCCGAGCCGCCCTCTCCCCGCAAGTGCGGGGCGAGGGCTCAAATGCGAGCGCCGCGTTTCAGAAGCGGGAAGACTAATACGCAATGCCGACGATCAGATAGCCCGGGCATGCGATGGTGGTGCAACGGCGTGGTGCGGTCGTCGCAACAGACGCCGCTGAAACGCGGTAGGCCTTGGCGACTGATCTCACCTCCGCGCTCGCGGGTCGCGTGCTGACGGCGTGATTGGCGGATGAGGTGTTGTCGGCCGCCGACGCCAAGCCCGTCGAAGCCAGTGTCACGAGCGCTGCCACGATTGCGCCGCGGCCAAGATCTTGAGCACGCATTGAGAACCTCCTGTGTTTCGGGACCATGCTTTAGAATCCGACGCCGACGATGGGTCGGGCCGGCGACGTCGCGGGCTTGGCCGCAGCGGGTTGGATCGGCGGTGCGCTCACGGGTGGCGGCTCCCGCCGCACTTTCGCGGCGCTGCCGCGCGCGGCGACTTGCGGTTTCTTGGGGGCCGGCGCAGCTTTCAGGCGGCGCGGCGCGGGCGGCTCGCGGGCGGCGACACAATGATCGCCATCGGCGACCTGCCCCTTGGCACACTGAATCGGACAGACCGGCTCCTCATGCGTCTTGAGCCGCCGCAACAGGTCGGCGTCGACGGCGGCGCCCGAAAGCCCGCTGCGCGCGTGCGACAGGTAGTTGCGCACGGCCGATGTCGTTGCGGCATCGAGAACGCCGGACGCGCGCCCGCGGAAACAGCCGATGCGCGCCAATTCAAGCTGAATTTCGAGGATCGGATCGCTCGCGATCGCGCCCGGTTTCGGCGGCGGGGGCGCAACCGTGTCGGAATGCACCGAGGCCAGGGCGAACGGCGCCTGGTCATCGGTCTGCGGCTTGGCTTCGTCATGGCTCGGCGCCGGGAGCTCGGTCTTGCGCACCGCATCGGGGGACTGCGCCATCGCCTGGATCCGCGCTGATTCCCGCTCCGCCATGATCCGCGCGCCGGCGGCGATGCTTTCATCCGCGGCGGCCTTCGCCTGCTCGGCCTGTCGCCGGCGCTCTTCGTCCGGTCGGCGTTCCGCATCCAGTCGGCGTTCCGCGGCGAGCTTGGCCTGTTTCTCGGCTTCAAGCTCGGCCTCGCGCGCCGCCTCTCGTCGCTTTGCCTCCTGCTCGGCCTGTTGGCGCGCACGCGCAGCCTCGTCCTGCCTGGCGCGCTCCTGCGCTTCGCGCGCTTGCGCGGCCTCTTGCTCCGCCTTGCGACGCGCGCTCTCGCGCTGCTCGGCCTGCCGCTCCTCGGCGAGGCGCTCCAGGACAGCGATCCGATGCTGGGCATCAGGCGCGCGGCTGGACGCGGGAAATTTCGCCACGAACGCGCGTAGCGCCGCGACGTCGGTCGCGTCCTTGATCCGCTCCCAGGCGAGGGTGTCGCTCTGGTTCAGATAATATTCGTTGAGCAGCGAGATATAGGTCTCGGGGCGCTGCCGCCCTCGCGTCTGTGAATTGACGTCGGCGGCAACGCGCCGAAACATCATCTCGATCTCGAGCCCCGGCTCCTGCATGCGACGCACCAGCGCGCCGGTGAACGGACTGTTTCTCCCCTCGCCGTCGAGCGCAACATCATCGGCAGAGGTCGCGTAGGCGACGACCATGCCCTGCGTCTTGTCGATGCGCGCGAGCCCGCGGACGGCAGCGGCCGCACGGTTCTGCCCGACCATCATTCTGTTGAGGCGATTGGCGAGCGGGTTGTTGCGGCACGCATCGAGGATGACGACCTTCACGCCGGTCACCTGGTCGAGCGCCGCGCGCACGTCGTCGAGCGCGATGGTTTGATAGCGGATGCTGATCTCGTCATCGAGCTCGGCGTCGATCGGGACGAGATAGTTGCGCCCCTGATATTGCATCGCGTGGCCGGCATAGAAGAAGAGCGCCGAGTCCGCGCCGGCCGAGAGGCGGGCAAAATTCTGCAACGTGGTATCGAAGTCGCGCTTGGTGGCGTCCGCCTTGTGCACCACCTCGAAACCGAGCTCGCGCAGGGCCGTCGCAACGTCCTGACTGTCGTTCTTGGGATTCGCGAGCTCGAGGCCGGCGGCCGCATATTTGGAATTGCCGACCACAAGAGCAACGCGCCGCTCGGCCGAGCTCGTCCCCGCCGCGTGCATGAATGCCGCGAGCGCGATCAGCAACGACGCTCCCCAGTGGCGCATCGTGACACCCAAACCCGGGGGCCGCGGGCCCCCGCTCCTTTTACGTCGCGGCACGATCGCCCGATCGGGCGATCAATACTTCCTGACCAGCGGCGCGGCGCCCGCCTCCTGCCACTGGTAGCGGAGGCCGACGCTGAGGCCCCAACCTTCGATGTTGTCGCCCTTGCGATAATCGCCGCGGATATAGCTGAGCCAGCCGGTTTCCGGCACCTGGGCGGCGAGGCCGAGGCCGAACTGGCCGTAGGTGCCGACGCGCGAAGCGCTGATGTTCAGCGGGAAACAGCCGCCGCAAGCCGGGTTGAACTGCGCCGTGGCTTCGTCGGCGAACTCGCGCCACAGATTGACGACGGCGTAGGGCTGCCAGATCATGCTCGGCGTCGAGACGGTCGTGCCGACGCGCAGACCGATCCGTCCGAGCAGACTATCGACGCTGTCGAACGTGATCGTGCCCGACGGCACGCCGAAGGGCCCCCCACCCGGCACCGCGAGCGCATCGGCGTCGGCGCGCGACCAGATCAATCCACCGGATGGTTCGATGAACCACTGATTGGGCAGGGCGATGCGATAGCCCGCCGACGTCGTCAACGAGACCGCGCGCGCGTTAAATCCCTCTCCCACCATCCCCATATTGGCGTTGGTGACGGAGTTCGAATGCCAGTCCCAGCGCAGCAGGACGTCGCTGAAGAAGCCGCTGGCGTGAGTCAGCACGCCGTAGACGCCGACGAATGGGACGTCCGAGTTGCTGTTGCCGACGCCGATGACGTCGCTGCCGCGGGTGCCGAGAAACCCGCCGGTGATGCCCAGATGGCCGTTCCATCCAGATGCGCCCATGTTCAGACGCGCAATATCGACCCCGGCCTGAACGCCGGCAAAACTCGTGTGCTCTTTCACATCGACGCTCACCGGCCCGAATGCGCCCGCGCCCGCAGGAATCGTGAACGTCCCGTGGGACGAAATATCGGTGCTGCCGCCGATGCCGCGAATCCAAATGCCGCCGGCCGATGCGTTCGGCTGTCCGGGCGGGCTGCCGACAAACGGGCCCGTGTTGGTCAGAAAGACCGTATTGGCGTTGTTCAGCGTCGCGGTCAGCGTGGTCGCCGACGCCGCGACCGCGCAGACGGCCGACGGTCCCCAATTGAAGAACGTGACCGTCGCGGGCGTGATCGGAAAGTTTTGCGGGTTGCTGCAGTTGACCGGCCCCTGCGCCAGGGCCGTGCCGGCACCGCAAACCACAAAGGCCAACGCAAAACCAAGCCTAAAACCAGACCCAAAACCAGCCCTGCGTGTCGTTCTGAGAATGCTTAACAAAGTAAGTGAAGTCTCGCTCACGGCACGTCCCCCAAGTTGGTTGCAAACTTCCACGCGCCTTAGTGGGGGCGAGATCCTCTCCGGTTCCGGCCGGGCAGAGTTTGTTTTTTGGGGTCAAGAGCCAAGAAGCGATATTCGTTCGCGCCGTGTGGCACTTCAGCAACGCATCGCGCCGAGGGCAGCGCACCAAACAACGTCACCGCGCGGGCTTCGCGCCGGCAGCGGCGCGCCCTCCACTAACGTCAGCCCGGAGCGCCGGGCCAAGCTGGGTCAGCGCGCCACTGTCGCCATCTCGGCCGCAAGCAGCACCGCGGCGCGCGTGGCGCCGACCGACGCAATCCCCTGCTCGGCAATGTCGTAGGCGGTGCCGTGCGCCGGCGTGCAGATCGGGAACGGAAAGCCGCCGAGCAGCGTGACGCCGCGGTCGAAGCCCATCAGCTTCATCGCGATCTGCCCCTGGTCGTGGTACATGGTCAGCACCGCGTCGAAGCTGCCGTTCTTCGCGCGCAGGAACACGGTGTCGGCCGGGAACGGGCCGTCCGCCGCGACGCCGTCGCGCTTGCCCTGCTCGATTGCCGGCGTGATCACGTCGATCTCCTCGCGGCCGAAATTGCCGCCGTCGCCGGCATGCGGATTGAGCCCGGCGACCGCGATGCGCGGCGCCGCAAAGCCGGCGCGGCGCATGCAGGCATCGGTCAGGCTCAGCGCGCGGTGAATGCGCTCGGTGGTGAGCCGTGACGCCACGTCCCTGAGCGGGATATGCGAGGTGACGCGCGCGTTCCAGAGCCGGTCGAGCACGTTGAACTCGCTCGCCGGCGTCTCGAGCCCGACCACTTCCTGCGAAAACGCAATCTCGTCGTCATAGACCGGGCGCGCCAGCCGCATCGCCTTCTTGTTGAACGGCGTGAAGCACACGGCATCCGCTTTGCCGTCGCGCGCCAGCATGAGCGCATGACGATAATTGGCGAGCGCGAACGCGCCGCCCTCGATCGCGGCTTCGCCGCGCGCAACCGTCGTCGGGTCGAGATGCCCGAGGTCGATGAAGGCGGCGTCGCCATTGCGGAACGGCGCGTTCGCGTCCGGCCCGACGGTTTCGAGCTCGGGCGCGACACCGGCGATGCGCGCGCCTGCGTCGAACACGCGGCGGTCGCCGATCACGACGAGATGCGCCTTCGCGCGCACCTCCTCGAGCGCCACGAGTTTCGCGGTGAGCTCCGGACTGATGCCGGCCGGATCGCCCATGGCGAGCGCGATGACGGGCTTTTCGCGAACGCTCATGCGATGCGAATCTCCTCGTGTTTGGGCTTATCGCGCGCCGCCTTCGGCGTCCGCATGGGTCCTCCGTTGCGGTGCCGCCGCAATGACGGCCCCCTCCTGCTCCAACGCGTCGATCTCGGCTTCGTCGAAGCCGTGCTCGCGCAGCACCTCGCGCGTGTGCTCGCCATAGATGGGCGCGCCGCCACGCACCTTGCCGGGTGTTTGCGAGAACTTCACCGGAAGCCCGATGGTCTTCACCGGGCCGAGCGTCGTGTGGTCGACCTCGACCACCATCTCGCGCGCCAGCGTCTGCGGATCTTGCAGCGCCTGCAGCATGTCGTGCACCGGACCGCACGGCACGCCCTTGGCTTCGAGCGCATCGAGCCAATGCTGCGCCGGCTTCGTCCGGAAGCGCTGACTCAATTCAGCCTCGAGCTCCTTCAGATGCGCCATGCGATCCGCGCCCTTGAGGAAGCGCGGATCGGCGGCGAGCTCGCGCGCGTCGAGCGCCTCGAGCATCAGGAGCCAGTTCTTCTGATTGGCGCCGCCGACCACGATCCAGCCGTCGGCGGCCTCGAAGGCCTGGTACGGCGCGTTGAGCGGATGCGCCGAGCCCATGGCACGCGGCGCGACGCCGGTCGCGAGCGCAATCGCCGACTGCCAATAGGTCTGCACCAGCGCGGCTTCATAGAGCGAGGTCTCGACCCACTGCCCCTGCCCGGTCTTGAGGCGGTGCGCATAGGCGGCGAGAATCCCCATCGCGGCGAGGATGCCGGCGGTGATGTCGGAGAGCGGCGCGCCGCACTTCACTGGCGGCCCGTCCGGCGTTTCGCCGGTGAAGCTCATGATCCCGCTCATCGCCTGCGCGACGAGATCGAAGCCGCGGCGATGCTTGTAAGGGCCGGTGCGGCCGAAGCCGGAGAGCGAGCAATAGATCAGCGCCGGAAAATCCCGCCGCAGCTCCTCGTAACCAAAGCCGAGGCGCTCCATCGCCCCCGGCGCGAAATTCTCCACCAGCACATCGGCGCTCGCGATGAGCCGACGCAGCACCTTCTTGCCGCCCGCGGTCTTGAGATCGAGCACGATGCCGCGCTTGTTGCGGTTCATCATCAGGAACGACGCCGCCTCATCGCCGATTTTCGGCGGCACGGAGTGGCGCGTGTCGTCGCCATTCGGCGTCTTCTCGATCTTGATCACCTCGGCGCCCATGTCGGCGAGCATCAAGGTGCAGGTCGGCCCTGCCATCACATGGGTGAGATCGATCACTTTCAGTCCGGCGAGCGGACCGTCGCGATTATCCGGACGGGTCGGCATGCGCGCTCCTATTCGCCGCGCCATTGCGGCGCGCGCTTGTTGAGGAACGCGTCGAGGCCTTCGCGAAAATCCTGGCTCATGTAGCACTGCAGGATGAGGTCCTCGCCCTCCTCCTGCGTGAGCCGGCGCGTCAGTCGCGCCAGCGCCTGCTTGGTGGCATTGAGCGTCAGCGGCGCGTTGCCGGCGATCAGCCGCGCGAGCTCGTCTGCACGCTTCTCCAGCGCCGGCAGATCCTCGACCACTTCGGTGAGCAGGCCGACCGCGGCCGCTTCCTCGGCGCCGACGAGCCGCGCCGTAAAGATGAGATCCTTCACCCGCGCCGGGCCGATCAGCGCGGTCAGGCGGCTGAAGTTTGACATCGACAGGCAGTTGCCGAGCGTGCGCGCGATTGGAAAACCGATCTTGGCGGTCTTGGTGCCGACACGCAGGTCGCAGCAGGCCGCGATCCCGGCGCCGCCGCCGGTGCAGGCGCCGGTAATGGCCGCGATCGTCGGCACGCGGCATTGCTCGAGCGTGCCGAGCACGCGGTCGATGCGGCGCTCATAGTCGAGCGCATCCTGCGGCGTCTTGAAGGCGCGGAACTGATTGATGTCGGTGCCCGAGGCGAATGCCTTGTCGCCCGCGCCCTGGAACACCAGCACCTTGATGGTGCGATCCTGGTTGGCCTGTTCGCAGATGTCGGCGAGGCGCTCATACATCGCGAAGGTGAACGCGTTGCGCGCCTGCGGACGATTGAAGGTGACGCGGCCGATGCCGTCCTCGACGGCAAACAAGAGGTCGCTGGCGGCGGGCGATGGCTGGTCCATGCGGCTGGTCGGTCCTTGGACCTGTCTGGTTGGTTTTCAGAATTTTGAATGCAAAAAATGGAGAATGCAAGCTGGAACCGTGGCAAACATCCCTATCTTGGGTTATTTTGCATTCAGATTTGATGATCGGGTTGGATAACCGCCATGCTGCACGAAGAGGTCGTGGCCCGGGTGCGGGCGATGCTGCTCGAGGGCGAGATCCCGCCCGGCGCGCGCATCCCCGAACGCGAGCTGTGCGAAAGGCTGGCGATCTCCCGCACCCCGCTGCGCGAGGCGCTCAAAGTGCTCGCCGCCGAGGGGCTGGTGCTGCTGCTGCCGAACCGCGGCTCGCGCGCCGCCAAGCTCACCGACAAGGACGTGCACGATCTCTTCGAGGTGTGTCAGGGACTCGAGGCGTTGGCCGGCGAGCTCGCCTGCGAGCGGATCACCGACGCGCAAATTGACGCGATCGCGGCCGCGCATGCCGCCATGGCGCGGCACTATGGCGACGGCGATCTCGTTCAGTATTACCGCCGCAACCGCGAGATCCACGAGGCGATCGTCGCCGCGGCCGCGAACCCGGTGCTCTCCGCGCTCTATGAGTCGGTCACCGCCCGCATTCGCCGGGCGCGCTACGTGACGCCGATGACGCCGCCGCGCTGGGCGCGCGCGCTGCAGGAGCACGAAGCGATCCTCAATGCGCTGCAGCGGCGCGACGGCGTCGGGCTCGCGCATATTCTGCGCGCGCATCTGCGCCACAAGCGCGCCGAGGTCGTCAGCGCCGGCTTTGCCGAAACGGCGCCGAACGGCGCGAGCGCGCCTGACCCGGCAATCTTGGAGGCGAGCGAAGTCTAACGCTGGATGCCGATCTCACTCACTACACCACCGCTTACACCACCGCCCCCGCCGCCTCCCGAAACGTGCCGAGCAGCTCGGCGGCGAGCGCGGACAGCGGCCGGCCGGTCGGCGTCAGCACCACGGCATCGAAGAACACGTCGGGCCGAAACGGGCGAAACGCCACGCCGCGGGTGGTGAACTCGCTGATCGAGAACGGGTCGACCAGCGAGAGCCCGGCTTTCTCGGCGACCAGCAGGCACGCGATCTCGGTGAGCTGCGTCTCGATCAGCTGGCGCCTCCGCACGCCGGCGAGCGCCGCATCGATGCGCGAGCGAAACAGCGTCGCCGGGCCGAGCGAAATGAAGGAGCGATCCTCGAAGTCCTTCGGCCCGAGCACGCTGTGCTTTGCCAGCGGATCGCCGGCCGGAATCGCCGCAACCGCCTTGGCGGGAAGCGGCTCGACCGTGAGGCCGGGCCGCTCGACCGCCGCTTCCGCGATGCCGAAGTCGTAGCGGCCGGCCGCGACGCCATCGGCGATCAGATGAGAGGGCAAGCCGTGGAGCGTCACGGCGACCTCCGGCCGGCGCACCGCAAAGCGGCCGACATGACGGGTGAGAAAGCCGCAGGTCATCGCCGGCATGCCGGCAATGCGCAGCGAGCCGGCGCGGCGCGTGCGCAGCTCTTCGGCGAATTGCGAGATGCGGCTCAAACCCACGAAGGTGCGCTCGACCTCGGCGAACAGATGCTTCGCCTCGGCGGTCGGCTCGAGCCGATTGCCGCGCCGCTCGAACAGCGCGAGCTTGAGCGCGAACTCGAGGTCGCGGATCAGCCGGCTCACCGCCGGCTGCGTCACATGCATCATCGTGGCGGCCGAGGTGACGCTGCCGGTCGCCATCACGGCACGGAAGGCCTCGACCTGCCGCGGATTAAGCATGCCTCACCCTCGGCTACCTACGCGGCATCACCATAACATTTTGGCATTCCACGCGCCAAAAATTCGATTTGACGTTATCGAAGCTGCTTGGAACGATTTCAAATCAGAAAAGCAGGGGAGCGTCGCATGCGCATTGGCTTTGTTTCCGCTCTTTCCGCGGCGATCGCCGCGCTGACGTGTCCGGCCGAGACCTTCGCGCAGGGCAAGACATTATATGTGGCGGCCTATGGCGGCTCGTTCGAGCAGACCATGCGCAAGGAGATCATCCCGCCGTTCGAGCAGAAGCACGGGGTGAAGATCGAATACGTCGCCGGCAACTCGACCGATACGCTCGCCAAGCTGCAGGCACAGAGGGGCAATCAGCAGATCGACGTCGCGATCGTCGATGATGGCCCGATGTATCAGGCGGTCCAGCTCGGCTTCTGCCGCGACCTCGCCAAGGCGCCGGTCTATGACGATGTCTACGACGTGATGAAGTTCGCCTCGAACAAGGCGGTCGGCATCGGCATGGTCGGCACCGGCATCATGTATGCGAAGAAGGCGTTCGCCGACAACAAGTGGCCCGCGCCGACCTCATGGGAAGATCTCAAGGATACGAAGTTCGCCAAGAAGCTCGTGGTGCCGCCGCTCAACAACACCTACGGGCTGCATACGCTGGTGATGATGGCGCGGCTGCGCGGCGGCGGCGAAAAGAAGATCGATCCGGGCTTCAAGGCGATCAAGGACGAGGTCGGGCCGAACGTGCTGGTGTATGAGCCCTCGCCCGGCAAGATGACCGAGCTGTTTCAGTCCGGCCAGGCGGTGATCGCCGTGTGGGGCTCGGGCCGCGCCAAGGCGCTCGCCGATACCGGCTTCGCGGCCGACTTCATCTATCCGAAGGAAGGCGGCATCGCGCTCGGCATCGCGGCCTGCCCGATCGCCGGCGGCAAGAACCAGCCTGAGGCCGACACCTTCGTGCAATTTCTGTTGAGTCCGGAGATGCAGGTCGTGCTCGCGAAGGGCGCCGGCGCAGGGCCGGCGAACCGGAAGGTCGATCTCAAGCCCGAGGAGCGCGTCGGTCTTCCGTATGGCGACGACGTGAAGAAGCTCATCGCGGTCGATTGGGATACGATCAACGCATCGCGCGAAGAGTGGAACAAGCGCTGGACGCGCGAGATCGAGCGGTGACGTCGATGGCAAACGCGATCCGTAGGGTGGGCAAAGGCGCGCGCTTGCGCGCCGTGCCCACCGCCACAAGAAACGGTGGGCACGGCGCTGCTCGCTCGTGCGCGGAGAGGCCGCTGCACTGGATCGCGCCTTTGCCCACCCTACGGCGTTAGCGAGCGGATGCCGCTCCTCGCGCTGCAAGGCCTCACCAAGCGCTTCGGCGACATGGTCGCCGTCGACGACCTGTCGCTCGCGGTCGAAAAGGGCGAGTTCGTGTCGCTGCTCGGGCCTTCGGGCTGCGGCAAGACCACGACGCTGCAGATGATCGCGGGCTTCGTCGAGCCGTCGGCCGGCGCGATCCGCCTTGCCGCGCGTGACCTCACCAAGGTCAAGCCGGCGGCGCGCGGCCTCGGCATCGTGTTTCAATCCTATGCGCTGTTTCCGCACATGACCGCGGCCGAGAACATCGCGTTCGGTCTGCAGATGCGCGGTGTCGCGAAAGCCGAACAAGCAAAGCGCGTCGCCGACGCGCTCGCACTCGTCGGGCTCGCGGGCCTCTCCGACCGCTATCCGCGCCGCATGTCCGGCGGCCAGCAGCAGCGCGTCGCGCTCGCGCGTGCGCTGGGGATCAAGCCGGA
>Ga0081539_10003383_pt1 | contig 19743 bp, 14 predicted proteins | sample TabmetS4T2R2_FD_71023 | JGI IMG/M metagenome (GOLD analysis project Ga0081539, IMG submission 71023) | Tabebuia heterophylla rhizosphere microbial communities from the University of Puerto Rico - S4T2R2 | ecosystem: Host-associated > Plants > Roots > Rhizosphere ...
TGCCCGGCTGCCCCGGGTGCGGCTCGTGCGGGTCGGCGACGGGCCGGCTGCCGCGGCGCTGCGTCAGGCGTTGCCCACCGCGGTGTTCCTCGGCACCCGGCACGGGGCGCAGCTGGCCCGGATCTATGCCAGCCTCGACGTGTTCGCCCACACCGGTGCGTTCGAGACCTTCGGGCAGGCCGTGCAGGAAGCGATGGCCAGCGGACTGCCGGTGGTCGCTCCGGCGTCCGGCGGCCCTCTCGATCTAGTGCAGGACGGGCGTACCGGATACCTGGTGCCGCCGAACCGGGCGGAGGGCTTCACGGCCGCCGTCGCCGAGCTCGCCGACGATCCGCACCGCCGACGACAGTTCGGCGCGGCCGGTCGCACCGCGGTCGAAGGCCGCAGCTGGACAGCGGTCGGCGACGAGCTGCTCGGCCACTACGAAGATGTTCTCGGTGCCGGCACCGCTGCGCACGGGTTGGCAGCGGCATGAGGATCGTTCGCGTCGCCAACTTCGTGACCGCGACATCCGGTGGTCTACGGACGGCCCTGCACCAGCTCGGCGTCGGCTACCGGGCCGCTGGGCACGACACCACCCTGATCGTCCCCGGAGAGACGGCCGGCGACGTGATGACCGACCAGGGCCGAGTGGTGACCATCCCCGGCCCGATGGTGCCCGGCATGGGTGGCTACCGGGTCCTGCACGACCGTGCCCGGGTCGCCATCCTCCTCAGCCGGTTGCGCCCGCAGCGGGTCGAGGTGCACGACCGTTCGACGCTGCGCTGGATCGGGGCGTGGGCCCGGCAACTGCGCATTCCCGCCATGATGATCTCGCATGAGAGCCTGACCGGGCTGCTCGGTCAACTCGGTCCCGGTCGCATGGTGGGGGCGCGGATCGCCGACCGGCTGAACGCGCGTACCGCCGAGGATTTTGACGTGGTCGTCTGCACCACCGCCTGGTCTACGGCGGAGTTCGCCCGGATCGGTGCGACGAACGTGACCCGCGCATCCCTGGGTGTCGATCTCGATACCTTTTCCCCTGAGATGTACGACCCGGTCCTGCGCCGGCGGCATGCGGGTGGCGGCGAATGCATGCTGGTGCACTGTGGTCGGCTGTCGGTGGAGAAGAGGCCCCGCCGATCGCTGGCCACGCTGGCTGCGTTGCGCGGCATGGGCGTACCGGCCGTGCTGGTCGTGGCGGGCACCGGCCCGATGGAGTCCACTTTGCGCGCCGAGGCCGCCCGGCGCGGTCTGCCGGTGCGATTCGCCGGGCACTTCGGCGACCGCCACCATCTCGCCGCGCTTCTGGCCACTGCGGATGTCGTGCTCGCGGCCAGCCCGATCGAGACGTTCGGGCTGGCCGCGCTGGAAGCCCTGGCCAGCGGTACGCCGGTCGTGGTGAGCGCCGACAGTGCGCTGCCGGAAGTGATCGGCGACGCCGGGATCGCCGCGAGTGGCGATGGTCGGTGCTACGCCGGCGCCGTCCGCCACCTGCTGTCCCGGCCGGTGCCCGACCGCCGTGCCGCGGCACGGAGCCAGGCAGAAAAGTACCCGTGGTCTGCCGCCGTGACGGCCTTTCTCCGCGCACACGAAACCGCCGCGGACCGGGTGCACATGGACTCCCGAACCTTGAGCGTTGACCAGATGTAACGCGTCGGACATGCACTCGCCGACGAACCTTCTGATTTAAGTACATTGATGCGGTAAAAGTTCTTAGCCGGTGAAGAGACGACAACCAAGCACCCGGACCACCCCGCTCGCCGGGTAAGGAACGAGTCCGATTCCCCTGAGGAGTTCCATGTCCAATCCCGGGATGCGCAGGGCCTTGATCGGCCTTGCCGCCATCGCCGCGGCCGCCTTCAACGTGGCCGCCGCCAGCCCCAGTCCGGCTCAGCAGGCCAGTCCTGCCCGGGGGCCGAAGCCCGTCGACGTGCAGTTGCTGGCGATCAACGACTTCCACGGCAACCTCGAGCCGCCGACCGGCAGCGGTGGCATCATCGCCGGTACGCCGGCCGGCGGTGCGGAGTACCTCGCCACCCAGATGGAGATGCTGCGCGCCGAGGCCAAGAAGCAGAACACGATAACCGTGGCCGCCGGTGATCTCATCGGGGCCTCGCCGCTGCTGTCCGCGGCCTTCCACGACGAGCCGACGATCGAAGCCCTCAGCCTCATGGGCCTCGACTACGCCAGCGTCGGCAACCACGAGTTCGACGAGGGTGCCGCGGAGCTGCTGCGCATCCAGAACGGTGGCTGCCACCCGACGGACGGCTGCCAGGACGGCACCGGCTACGCGGGTGCAGACTTCCAGTACCTGTCCGCGAACGCCTTCGTGACCGCGACCGGCGAGCCGTTGCTTCCGCCGTACGCCATCGAGAAGGTGCAGGGCGTCAAGATCGGCTTCATCGGCATGACCCTCGAGGGCACCGGGGAGATCGTCAGCCAGGAGGGTGTCGCCGGACTCGACTTCGCCGACGAGGCTGACACCGCGAACCGGTATGCCGCCGAACTGCGCGCTCAGGGCGTCGAAACGATCATCGTCCTGCTGCACGAGGGCGGCTTCCAGACCGCGGGCGGCGGCATCGACGAGTGCGCCGGCATCAGCGGCCCGATCGTCGACATCGTCAACCGCATGGACGACTCGATCGACGCGATCATCAGCGGCCACACCCACCAGGCCTACAACTGTCAGATCGACGGGCGGCTGGTGACCAGCGCGAGCTCGTTCGGCCGGCTGGTCACGAAAATCGACCTGCAGATCGATCGGCGCACCGGAGATGTGCTCAAGGCGGTCGCCGACAATGTGATCGTCACCCGGGACGTGGCCAAGGACCAGGCGCAGACGGATCTCATAGCCCGCTACCGCGAGGCGCTCGGGCCCATCGCGAGTCAGGTGGTCGGCACCACGGCCGTAGCGCTGACGCGCAACCAGGAGGTCCTCTTCCAGGTGGGCACCACGACGTACTACGGCGAGTCGGCGCTCGGCAACGTCATCGCCGACGCGCAACTCGCAGCGACCGACAACGAGCAGGGCGCGGTGGCCGCGTTCATGAACCCCGGCGGCGTGCGTGCCGACCTCGACGCCGGCCCGGTCACCTACGAGGAGGCGTTCACGGTGCAGCCGTTCGCCAACAATCTGGTGACGCTCGACCTGACCGGAGCGCAACTTCAATGCCTGCTGGAGCAGCAGTTCACGGTGGGTCGCACGCTCTACCCGTCAAGCACGGTCAGTTACGTGGTCGACCCGGCCGGCACTACCGGACCGGCGACCGATCCCTGCGCCGGCACCCGTGTGATCGACAGCAGCGTCACGATCAACGGCACGCCGATCCAGTCCGGCTCCACGTACCGCATCACGGTGAACAACTTCCTCGCCGGCGGCGGGGACGGCTTCAGCGTGCTCAGGGGAGGGACGAACGCGGTCACGGGCATGATCGACCTTGACGCCTTCACCGCGTACCTCGGGGCGAACTCCCCGGTGTCCGCTCCGGCACTCAACCGCATCCGGACGACGGCAGAAGTTCCGGCCGGCTGAGCCTCTCCGGTACGACGGCAGGCCCCGGAGTGACCCTCCGGGGCCTGCCCGTTTCACCGCGATTGTGAGCTGCTGGAAGCGGGCCTGACTCAGTCGATCGGCGCTAGAGTCGCAGGGCGGTCGAGGATCGAGCGTCGAGCTGACACGGAGCGCGGGACAGCATGGTCCAGGGGACAGACGACTCCGCCGTCAACCCGCCCGGGGACACGTTCGTACGCGACCGGCCGACAATATTGTCGTACGGGGCTCTGGGTGCGTACACGTTCTGGCTGTACGCCTTCGGCCCGGCACTGGCGCTGCTCCGGTCGGAGCTGACCTTCTCCTACACGATGATCGGCGTCTACTCGGCGTTCTGGGCGGCCGGCGCCGTCTTCGCCGGAGCGGTGTTCGCCCCCCTCGCCGGCGCCATCGGGCGGCGTGCCGTGTTGGGATGGTCAGCCCTGGCGACCACCGCGGGGGCCGCCTTGTTCGTGCTCTCCCTCGACCTCACCGTCACCCTGTTCGGTGCGGTAGTCATGGGATTCGCCGGCACCATCGTGCAGACCACCACTCAATCGGTGCTCGCCGACCGCCACGGCCGCCGCCGGGACCAAGCGCTGGTCGAAAGCAACATCGGGGCCGGACTGGCCGCCGTGGTCGCCCCGCTGGCGCTCGGCATGTCCCAGTTGACCACGGGCACCTGGCGAACCGCGATGGTGCTCCCGGCCGGTGCACTGGCCGTTCTCGCCGTGGTGTACCGGCATGAGCCGCCGCCGGCCCCGCTACGCCCTCCGCACAGGCACAGCTCCCGGCTGACCCTGGCCTGCTGGTTGCTGTGCCTGGTGGTCGCGGTCGGCATCGGCGTCGAATTCAGCGTCGTGTACTTCGGCGCCGAACTTCTGGCCGCGTCCCACGGGCTGGCTACCGGCACGGCGGCCACCGGTATGACGACCTTCTACGCCGGAATCCTGCTCGGCCGGATCGCAGTCGCTCGCCTGACTCGCCGTTCCGGGCGGGCCGGCCCCCTGCTGGGCTTGTGCCTGGGCGTCACCCTCGCCGGTCTGCTCGCCCTCTGGCTGCCGAGCGGTCCGCCCCTCGCGCTGTGCGCCCTGTTCCTGACGGGCCTGGGCATCGCCGGCCAGTTCCCGCTGGCCCTGGCCCTGGCCTTGGCGGCAGCACCGGGCAGCACTGACACGGCCAACGCCCGTAGCCAATTCCTCGGTGGGGTGCTGGTGCTCGCCGCCCCGTTCATGCTCGGCTCGCTCGCGGACCATGTCGGGATTGCCGCCGGCTTCGCGGTCGCACCGCTGCTTACCGTCCTGTCCGGGCTCCTGCTCTATGCGGCACGTCCCCGGAACATGCACCCGTACTGAGCCCGCACGTACGTCGGCTCGCCGGTCGCAAAGCACGGATGGGCACCGAGAGGCCGTGGCGGAGCAGCCGGTGCCGGCCGGCACGGAGGTGCCGGTCGGCGCTAGGGCACTCGGCAGGCGTGGGCGCTGTCACAGTCCCCCGGCTGTTGCCGTCATGTGGAGCAGCTGCCGCGCCAGTACACCGATGTCGGGCTGATCGGTGAAACCACCGTCCACACCGGCACGCAGGAACGCCTGGTGCTCGTCGATCGCCCGGCCGTACGCGGCGGGATCGGTGCCGACCCGCAGATCAGTCGGCAGGAACTGGTTCTCCGCGCGGAACGTGTACGGGTGCACCAGCAGGCCCGCGGCGTGGGCGTCGGCGACCAGCGACGAGGGCGCGTCGAGTGAGCCGTCGGCGCGGCGCGGAATCACGAGGTTCTTGTCCGGGCCGATGCCGGACACGATCGTGCTCAGCTCCTTGAGGCCGGCCGGGCTCAGGTAGTCGGCGTACGGCCGCGGGTCCGCCCAGGGTGTGCCGGTGGCGCTGGCCAGGAAGACCAGCGGCGCTCGCAGTTGCAGCTGGTTGGACAGTCGCCGCAGGTTCGCCAGCTCGAAGGACTGCACGAACACCGGCGCGTCGCCGCGGTCGAGGTTGTGCCGGCGCAGCGCGGCCACCAGCGGCTCCTCCAGGGGCAGCCCGATCTTCCGGAAGTAGGTGGGGTGCTTGGTCTCGGGGTAGACGCCGATGTCGCGTCCCAGCTCGAGGGAAAGGCGCTCACGCAGGGCGAGGACCTCCTCGAGAGTCGGCACCGTGAAAAGTCCATTGTAGAGAGTGTTGTGCTGGCGCAGCTGCGGCAACCGTTCGATCGCCCGTAGCGTCTTCAGCTCGGCCAGGGTGAAGTCCTCGGTGAACCAGCCGGTCAACGACACCCCGTCGACGACCCGGGTCTGTCGGCGGTCGGCGAACTCGGGTCGGGTGGACACGTCGGTGGTGCCGGAGATGTCGTTCTCGTGCCGGGCGACCAGCACGTGGTCGCGGGTGGACACCAGATCCGGTTCGATGAAGTCCGCGCCCATGCGTGCGGCGAGGTCGTAGGAGGCCAGCGTGTGCTCGGGGCGGTATCCCGAGGCGCCGCGATGCCCGATGACCAATGGTCCACGGTGGCTGGGTCCCTGTGCGGTTCCTGCGTCCGCGGCCCGGGCCGGGGTGTCGCCCAGCGCGGGGATGAGCGCAGCGGCTGCGGCCGCGGTCACGGCACTGCTGAGGAACTGTCTACGATCGGTCATGCCCAATGAGTGCAGCCGACGGTGTGGTACGACGGTCCAACGCCCGATGGCATGCAGGCGAACAATCGTCGCCGGTGAAGCGGCGGCACCCGGGCGAGTGCAGGCTCCGGCCGCCACCCTGCCGCTGGGCAATGGTCACCGGTACGTCGTCCGCAGCTAACCGGGCGGTCGGTCGGGTCTGCCGACAATCGCTGCCATGCGCCCACGTCTTGTTTCCGCCCTCGCCGGCGCCGTCGGCGGTTGCCTTCTGCTCACCGTGCCGGCGGCCGCCGCGCCCGGCGGCGGCGGACCCGCCGGTCCCGCCGCCGCACCCGTGACCTTCGCCCTGCTCGGTGACACGCCGTACGGGGATGCCCAGCGCGCCGCCTTCCCGGCCCTGGTCGAGGACATCAATGCCGACCCGAAGGTCCGGTTCGTGCTGCACGCCGGCGATGTCAAGAACGGGTCGTCCACCTGCGACGACGCCCGCTTCGCCGACCTCACGGCGCTCTACGACACGTTCGCCGATCCGTTCGTGCTCACGCCGGGCGACAACGAGTGGACCGATTGCCACCGCACCGCGGCCGGCGGCTATCTGCCTACCGAGCGCCTGGACGCGGTCCGCAGGTTCTTCTTCCCCGTCGCGGGGCAGACCACCGGTGGCCGGCTGATGAGGGTACAGACCCAGGCGGACGACCCCCGCCATGCGGCGTACCGGGAGAACGTGCTGTTCGCCGCCAGCCGTGTGGTATTCGCCACCGTGCACGTGGTGGGCAGCGAGAATGACCTTCTCCCGTGGGCGCAGTTGCCCGGCGGCGACCGGCCCGACCTGCGGCTGGCCGAGTTCGAGGCCCGCCAGGCGGCGGCGCTTGACTGGATCGACACCGCCTTCGCCACCGCCCGGTCCACCGACGCCGCTGGGGTGCTGCTACTCATGCAGGCCGAACCGACCGCCACCCCCGGTTACGCCGCGATCCGCGCCCGGATCGTCGCGCTGGCCCGGGCGTACGGCCGACCGGTGCTGCTCGTGCACGGCGACGAGCATGTGTACGAGGTGGAACCGGGCTACGCCGGCGTGCCGAACCTGACGCGGCTGGAAACCTTCGGTGACACCGCCAGCCAGTGGCTGCGAGTCACGGCCGACCCGCGTACGGCGGATGTGTTCTCCTGGCAGCAGCGTACGGTCGTCACGCCGCAGGCATAGGCCACGCCGATCGGCCAGAGGCGTGACTGTCACAGCCATCCGGCCATCCCGTAAACCAAGCCGGCGACCAGCAGGACCGTACTGACGGCGATCAGACTCGCGGCGACCTGCCGGTTCCGGCGCCGATCTCGGGAAATGGCCTGATTCAGGACAAGGAAGACGGCACCCCCTGTGGCGGCAAGCCCGCCGATGACGAAAGCCAGCATGATCACCACCTCACGTACGGAGACAACCACCTACGGTTTCCGGCGCAAATCAAGAAGCACACCAACGATGCGTGACGAACGGATGAACAGCACCGCACATCCATCCGCCGTTACGCTTGGGATTCAGCGCACGCTGAGCGGCGAGCACTGCCGGCCCGGCCCGAGGCCTGATCAGGACTCGAGGCGGTCGGCGAGCTCACGCAGGCCGCGGACGATCTCCGCTCCGGTCGGCGCGTTGTCCGGGTCGAGAAGCGCCTGGCTCACCAGCCCGGACAACAGGGCCATCTGCACCGAACCCATGCTGCGGACGAGATCCTCCGGCACCGCGTCCTCGTCGATGCCGGACAGCCGGGCCGTGACACCGCGGCGGCCCTCCTGCTGACCGCCGGCGAGTATCGCGCGCAGCTCTGGTGAGCGTTCGCTCTGCAGAAAGGCCTCGTACGAGGCCATCCACAGGGCACGCCGTTCGGTTGCCCGGCGGAGCAACCGGTCCCACGTGTCCGCCTCGGCGATGCCCGGTGCGGCGGTGTCGGCCGCCGGGTCGACGAATGCCTCGCCCCATTCCTCCAGCGCTCGGACCAGCGCCTGCATGAGGAGCTTCTCCCGCGACCCGTAGTGGTAACCGATGGCGGCCATGCTCACCCCGCCGGCCGCGGCCGTGATGTCGCGCACGGTCGTCCTGTCGTAGCCCTTCGCCAGCAGGCATTGCTTCGCGCCCTCGAGCAGGGCTTCCCGGTTTCCCATGGTCAACAGCCTACCCGCCGGGTTGCGCAAAAGACTTAGGCAAATGTCTTGCGCATCTGCACTAGTCGCACCTACGGTGGTCGGCATACCTACCGACTCCGTCCATCACCCCTGGGGGACCCATGCGGAATCCGCGCGTTTTGATCTCCGGCGCGAGCATCGCCGGACCCTCCGTCGCCTACTGGCTCCGGCGCTTCGGCTTCGACGTGGTCGTCGTCGAACGCGCACCCGCCCTGCGTGCCGGTGGCTTCGCCGTGGACTTCCGCGGCACGCCGCACCTCACCGTCCTGGCCCGGATGGGCATCCTCGATGAGGTGAAGGCGAGCCAGACGCACATGCGCGGGCTCGCGTTCGTCGACGCCGGCGGCCACACCGAACTGGCGTTGCCCGCCTCCTTCCTCAGCGGGGATGTCGAGATCGAGCGTGGCGATCTGAGCCGCATCCTCTACGACCGGACCCGCGACGAGGTGGAGTACCGCTTCGACGACTCGATCAAGTCGCTCGACGACACCGGCGATGAGGTCGGCGTCGAGTTCGACAGCGGGGCATCAGCCTCGTTCGATCTGATCGTCGGTGCCGACGGCCTGCATTCGAACGTACGGCGGCTGGCCTTCGGCGACGAATCACGGTTCCTGCAGTACGGCGGCTACTACGTGGCCGGCGGCTTCGACGTACCCAACCACCTCGGGCTCGACCACATCACGCTCGATCACGGCGTGCCGGGCAAGAGCATGTCATTGTCCAGCCACCGTCGGCCCGATGTCGCGACACCCGTGTTCGTCTGGCATTCGGCGGAACAGATCGAATACGACCGCCGCGACATCGAACAACAGCAGGGCATCATCGCGAAGGAGTTCGCCGACATGACCTGGGAAGTCCCCCGCGTCCTGGAGGCGATGACCAGCGCGGACTGGCTCTACTTCGACTCGCTCAGCCAGATCAAGATGGACAGCTTCGTCCGGGGTCGCGTCGCACTGGTGGGAGACGCCGGCTATGGCGCCACCATGGGCGGTCTCGGCACCGGGCTCGCCGTCGTTTGCTCGTACGTTCTCGCCGGCGAGCTGGCCCGGGCCGGTGGAGACCACACGGTTGCGTTCCCCCGGTACGAGCGGAAGGTCCGCGACTACGCCAAGGGCTGTCAGAAGCTTGCCGACAGAGCCGGTGCGTTCATGGCGCCGCGCACCGAGCGCGGGATCCGGATGCGCAACGCGGCACACCGCATCCTGCTCCGCAGGCCGCTGGTCGGCTGGCTGAACAAGATGACGGTCAAGGCTGCCGCCGACATCGAGCTCGACGACTACATGTCGCTCGCCCTCATCCGATAGGTACCGGCCGAAGCATTCCAGATCCGTGTGGTGGTGGGAGAATGCGCCTCTGGGTAGGTGGCCCGACGGCCATCTCCGCCGTCACCTTCACCGACCAAGAGGAGGGACGAGCCACTTGTCCACCTGGCTCATCACCGGATGCTCCACCGGGCTCGGTCGCGCCCTGGCCGAGGCCGTCATCGCCGCAGGCCACAACGCGGTCGTCACCGCCCGCGACGCCGGAAGGGTCGCTGCCCTCGCCGAGGGCAACAGCGAACGCGTCCTCGCTCTCGCTCTCGACGTCACCGACATCGAGCAGGTCTCCAGCGCCGTCGGTCAGGCCGAGCAGAGGTTCGGCGGCGTCGACGTCCTGGTCAACAACGCCGGCTATGGCTACCGTGCGGCCGTCGAGGAGGGCGACGAGTCGGACGTTCGCACCTTGTTCGAGACGCATTTCTTCGGTGCGGTCGCCATGATCAAGGCTGTGCTGCCCGGGATGCGGGCGCGCCGGTCCGGGGCGATCGTCAACGTCTCCACGATCGGCGTGCAGATCATGCCCATGGGCTCCGGGTACTACGCCGCGTCCAAGGCCGCACTGGAAGGCATGTCCGGAGCCCTGTACGCCGAGGTGAAGCCGCTCGGCATCTCGGTCATCGTGGTCGAGCCCGGCGCCTTCCGCACCGACTTCGCCGGTCGCTCGCTCACCCAGTCCAGCACGGTCATCGACGACTACGCCGACACCGCCGGCAAACGCCGCAAGGAACACGACACCGCGCACGGCACCCAGCCCGGCGATCCGGCCAAAGCCGCCGAGGCCATCATCCGCGCGGTGGAGTCCGAGGAGCCGCCCGCGTTCCTGCTGCTGGGTACCGACGCTCTCACCGTCTATCGCCGGCTCGCCGCTGCCAGACTCGACACCATCGCGACGTGGGAGCACCTCACCACAAGCACCGACATCGACGCCTGACCACCGAGCGGGTAACGCGGGGAGGGACCGCCGTGCGCGGCGGTCCCTCCCTGTTGTCCACGACCAGCCGCCCGGCAGGGCGGCCCGGTGTGGGCCCTCGTGACTATCCGGTGGTGCGGACCGGCTGGCCGGGTGGCACGCTCAGGACGAGCAACTGGCCCTTCTCGACCAGCTCGGGATCCGCGAGCGGGGTGTGGTTCTGCACGTCGAGCAGGTATTTGCCGGCGCCGAGGAACGGGGCCGGGATGATGCCCGAGGATTCCTCATCGATGGTGTCGAAGTAGTCGCCGCCGGGCAGGAAGCGCTCCGGGTCATGGTCGGCGATACGGCGCGCGGTGTCGGACGCGATGTCGTACTGGTAGACGCCGGCCAGATAGAGCTGGTTGCCCGGGTCTTCCTGAATGAGCACCTGGCCGCGGCTGTTGACGGTGATGTTGTCCATCATCTTCGGCCCGCCGCTCAGATCGGCCGGGCCTTCCAGCATCAGCGTGACGGTGCCGCCCTTGGCCGGGTCGGCGCGGTCGACGAACCGCAGCCGCCACAGCCGGCTGTGCTTGGTCATGCTGGCGGTGGTGGCGAAGTAGAAGTCGTTCGGGTGGGTGGGGTCCCAGGAGCCGTCCTCCGGCCGGTCCCAGCCGGTGCCGCCGGTGGTCGCGAGCGTGAACGGCCGCGACTCCGGGCTCCAGGCGACGCTGCCGTCCTCCGCGGTCACGCCGGGGACGGCGATCTCGTACCGCTGGCCGCCGGTCAGCCCGGCCTTCTCCACCGGGTTCCCGGCCGTCTTCTTGGTGCCGGTGTAGACGTAGAGCTTGCCGCCGACGGTGTCGTTGGTGCCGATCACGACCGTGGCGTCGCCGGTGGCCGGGTTGGCCACCACGTTCTCCCAGTTGGCCGTGCCCATGTCGGGCAACTGGTAGGTGTCGCCGGTGGCAACGACGTGACCGAACGCGCGGCCGCCGGTGGTCTCCTCGCCGTTGGTGTAGATGCGGCCGTCGTAGCCCTTACCGGTGGCCGGGTTGAAGTACGCGGTCGGGGCGGCCAGGTCGGCCGAGCAGAACCGGTTGAATGTCACGTTCGGGGTTTGCACGTACTGCCCGTTGCTGGACAGGAAGACCCGGCGAATGAGGTCGGCGCCAGAGCGAACCTGCAACGTCGCCTTGTCGATCACCCATTTCGAGACGAACGCCCCTTTGCCACCGTGTGCGCGAACCACACCCGCCGTGGAGGGCAGCTCGTGGTTCATCAGAACGGTGAACGTGCCGTCGCCGTTGTCGTAGGCGCCCAGGCCGTCCGGGATGCCGACCATCCGGTAGCCGCCCACGGCATCGCCGACGGTCAGCACGGAGGTCGTCGTGACACCCGGAACGTGACGAACCAGGTACGGCGGGTCGCTGCTACTCGGGCCGGTGGTCGAGCCCGGGGCGGCCCACGCCGCGGTGCTGCCGGCGATGACGACGGCCGCTGCCGCCGCCACCGTCAGCGCGGGCCTCAGTTTGATGTGCATCGTGGTCCTTTCCAGCAGAGTGGTCCGCAGGAGGTGCGGACCTCGCTGACGCTACGAAATACCCGGTACGGAGATCGGGCACCAAGGTGACGCGCAGGCTAACAGCAGGAATCGATGCCACGGAGCGTCAGACGAGTCCGCCCATGAGGGGATCGCTGATGCTGTCCCTGCCGTTTTCCACGTGACCGGCATACCGCTGCTGAGCACCGCCGTCAACCGTGACCGTCACGTCGTACCAGCCGCGCGTCCGGGAGAGATTCCACTGGCGCCGGGTGGACTGTCCACCGCGAAGCCGCGCCGCGGTCCGCCGTGACCCGTACCCGTCCGAGACGGTGATGCGGACGCCGCCGGAACCCGCGTTGGCGAACGTCAGCAGGAGCTTGTTCGGATCGGTCCGGTAGCCGGTGTGGACGGTGACGGTAGGCGCCCCCGCCGCTCCCCGGAAGTTGCGGAAGAATCCGTTCGGGCCGTGCACCGAGACGTCGTAGCCGGATTTCGCGGCCCAGGTGTCGGTGAGCGTCTTGCCCGGTGCGACGGTGTAGCTGCGTGGTGCCTCCGCCGCGGCGGCCGAGCGGGCGTGGAAGACGGCGGTGGCGGCACCGGTGTTGCGGAACGTGACGGTGAGGGTGTCGCCGGTGACGGCCGCGTCGGCGTGCAGTTCATAGGGCAACGACCGGGCGGGGCGCACGCCGACTTCCTGGCGTGGCAGCTGCTGGTCGGCCGGGGGCACCGGAACCTCGTCGGGATGCCGGACCAGGTCGGTGGGCTTGAAATCGTCGGTGCCGGGCAGCGCGATCGGCAGGGACCGGTTCGGGTCGGCGAAGTCGAAGGCGCTGGTGAGGTCCCCGGCCACCGCCCGCCGCCACGGGGTGATGTTGCTCTCGATCAGGTCGGGCCGGCCGCCGCCGAACCGGGCCTCGAGGAACCGGATCGTCGAGGTGTGGTCGAACAACTGCGAGTTGACCCAGCCGCCCCGGGTCCAGGGCGACACGATGATCATCGGGACTCGCACGCCGAATCCGTAGGGGCCGGCGGGATGGCCGGCGTCGCCCGGGAAGATCTCGTTGGTGATCGGCACGGTGGACAGGCCCTGCGCCCGGGACTGTGGCGGTGTCGGCGGGACCAGGTGGTCGAAGAACCCGCCGTCCTCGTCGTACGTGACGAAAAGCGCCATCCGGCTCCACACCTCGGGGTGGGCGGCGAGGATGTCGATGACCTGGGAGACGTACCAGGCGCCGTAGTCGGGCTCCCAGTTGGGGTGCTCGGTGTAGGCCTCCGGGGCGACGATCCACGATACGGCGGGCAACCGGCCGTTCGCGACGTCGGCGCGGAAGTCGCTGAGCAGGGCCTCCGGATCACGGCCCAACGCGAGGATGTTGGTGCCGGTCTTCGCCTTCTCGGCCAGCGGGGTGCCCGGGGCGGCGTTCTGGTACTGGTGGAAGTAGAGCAGCGAGTTGTCGCCGTAGTTGCCGATGTACGGGTCTTCGGTCCATCCCCAGTAACCCGCGGCGGTCAGACCCACGCCGATGTCCTGATAGACCTTCCAGGAGATGCCGGCGCGCTCCAGCCGCTCCGGGTACGTCGACCAGTCGTAGCCCGCCTCGGCGTTGGTGATGACCGGGCCGCCGCCGCTGCCGTCGTTGCCGACCCAGCCCGTCCACATGTGGTACCGGTTCGGGTCGGTCGGCCCCAGCAACGAGCAGAAATAGTTGTCGCAGACCGTGAACGCGTCGGCCAGGGCGAACTGGTACGGCAGGTCGGTTCGGGTGTGGTAGGTCATCGTGGTGACACCCTTGTTGGGCACCCACCGGTCGTACCGGCCTTCATTCCAGGCGGCGTGCCCGTCGTTCCAGCCGTGCGGCGGGTCCGGTAGGAAGGTGCGGCCCAGGTCGGGCACCTGCGGCCGGAACGGCAGCAGGTCCGTCCCGCCCGGCCCGCCGGGTTGATGCCACACGCTCCGGCCGGACGGCAACCGCACCGGATGCGGGTCGGCGAACCCCCGCATGCCGCGTAGGGTGCCGAAGTAGTGGTCGAACGACCGGTTCTCCTGCATCAGGAAGATGACGTGCTCGACATCGGCGATCGAGCCGGTGCGGTTGTGGGCAGGGATCGCGAGCGCCTTGCTCAGATCCAGCGGCAGTGCCGCGGCGACCGCCGGCGCACCGGCCATCTTCAAGAACGTACGACGATCGACCGTACCCATCCCAACCCTCCACGATCCACTGTCCAGCCGCCAAACCAAATGGGAAGTTATCGATGTCACGTGGACGGCAGGTGACCGGCGGACGATGGTTTAGCGTCGCCGCGGAGTCGGCTACGGCGTGAATCGGTAACCCACGCCCGGCTCGGTGATCAGGTAACGGGGACGCGCGGGATCGGGTTCGAGTTTGCGACGCAGATTGGCCAGATGCACCCGAAGGTAATTTGTTTCGTTCTGGTACCGAGGACCCCATACGTCGGCGAGCAGCTGGCGTTGGGTGATCAGCTTGTCCGGATTACGGGTCAGGATCTCCAGCAGGTGCCATTCGGTCGGCGTGAGCCTGATCTCGCCCGCCGGTCCGGTGACCCGCCGGGCGGACAGGTCGACGGTGAAGGCCGGCGTGCTGACGACCGGCGCGGCCGGGACCGGGCTGGCCCGGCGGAGCGCGGCCCGCAGGCGGGCCAGCAGCTCGTCCATGCCGAACGGTTTCGTGACGTAGTCGTCGGCCCCGGCGTCGAGCGCGTCGACCTTCGCGGCCTCGGCGTGCCGGGCCGACAGCACGATGATCGGTACGTCGGTCCAGCCACGCAAGCCTTCCACGACCCGTAGCCCGTCCAGATCCGGCAGGCCGAGGTCCACGATCGCGAGGTCGGGTGGATGGCGGCTGGCGCGGGCCAGGCCGGTGGCGGCGTCGCCCGCCGTGTGCACCTGGTAGCCGCGGGCGGTGAGGTTGATCCGGAGCGCCCGAAGCAGGTTCTGGTCGTCGTCGACGATGAGTACGGTGCTCATGATGTTGACCTTGCGCTGCCCGGTCGTGCGGCCGTCGGGATGTCGATGGTCATCGTCAGCCCGCCACCCGGTGTGTCCGACGGGTTCAGGCGGCCGCCCATCGCCTCGGTGAATCCCCGCGCGATGGCCAGACCCAAGCCGAGGCCGCCACCTTGGTCGTGGAGACGCTGGAAGGGCGCGAACACCCGGTCCCGGTCGGCGACCGGCAGTCCCGGGCCGTGGTCGATGACCCGCAGTTCCAACCGGTCCCCCGCGGCCCGGCCCTCCAGGCGCACCGTCCGATCCGGCGGGCTGGCCGTGACCGCGTTGGCCAGCAGGTTCGCCACGACACGTTCGAGCAGGCCGGGGTCGGTCAGGGCGAGCGGCAGGTCGTCCGGTACGTCCACCTCGACGCCGTGGCCGGGTCCATGCAGAACGGCTCCGGCCACGACGGCGTCGAGCGCCACGGGTCGGGCCTCGGCGGACAGCACCCCGGCCTGCAGACGGCTGAGCGACAGCAGGTTCTCGACCAGGGCGACCAGCCGATCGGTGGAGTCCTCCACGGTCGCCAGCAGCTCGGCCCGGTCGGCCGGTGCCCAGTCGATGTCGGGCTGGCGCAGGGTGGACACCGCGGCCTTGATACCGGCGAGCGGGGTACGCAGGTCGTGACCGACGGCGTCGAGGAGAGCGGCGCGCAGGCGGTCGATCTCGGCCAGCTGGCGGGCCTGCGCGGCCTCGTCGGCGAGGCGTTTGTTCTCGCGCAGCCGGGCTGCGGCGGCGGCCAGGCGGGCGAGGGTTGCTCGGTCCTCGGCGAACAGCGGCGGTCCCCACGCCGCCATGCGCACGCCGGGCGACGCGTCCAACGCCAGCACGGGTGGGCCGTCCGGCTCCGGTCCCACCCGTTCGACCACCCGATCGCCGTCGAGCAGCGCGACGGTGGTCATCCCGTACGCCGCCCGCATCTGGGACAACAGGTCCAGCAAAGAACCCGCCGCCGCGGGTGCGGCGCTGACCCGGGCGAGGAGGGCGGCCTCGACACCGCGCCGGGCGGCGCTGGTCCGCTGCTGAGCGGCGACGTCCACGGCGACCGCCACCGTCGCCGCCACCAGGAGGTACACGAGCAGCACGACCACGTTGGTGAGGGTCTCCACGCGCAGCGTGTGATACGGCGGGACGAACAGGAAGTTGACCAGCAGGTCGGCGGCGACCGCGCCGGCCAGCGCCGGCCAGGCCCCGCCGGCGATCGCGGCGGCCAGCACCGGGACCAGATACAGCAGCGTCACCGCGGCCAGCGACAGGTCGCCGCGCCCGGGCAGCAGGACGAGTGTCACGACGGCCAGGCCGGCGGTGCCGACCAGCGCGCCCCGCCACCGCCGGAGCGGACGTGAGGCCGGCGCATGGTGGGTGCCGGCGTTGCTCGCCACCTGGCGAAGCCTACGGCTGTCTCGACGGCACCGGGTGCGATTCGGCTGGCGGTGACGGCAGGCGGAGGCCGGCGCCCAGCGTCGGGATCGGCGTCTGCTTGTCATCGGCGCGGCTGGACCGCAACTGCCACGGCACGCTGATCACCATGACCTGCCGCTGGAACAGCAGCCGGGCCTTGAGCCGGAGTGCACTCTGGTTGTGCAGCAGTTGCTCCCACCAGTGGCCGACCACGTACTCGGGAATGTAGACCGCGACCAGGTCACGTGGGCCGTCCCGGCGCAGGCCGGCGACGTAGTCCAGCACCGGGCCGGTGATGTCCCGGTAGGGCGAGTCGAGCACCGTCAGCGGCACCGGGATGCCCCGTTCGGCCCAGCGGGCCTGCAGCGTCCGGGCCTCGTTCGCAGAGGTGGACACCGTGAGGGCGGTGAGCGTGTCGGGCCGGCTGGCCCGGGCGAAGGCGAGCGCCCGCAGGGTGGGCCGGTGCAACCGGGAGACCAGGACCACGGCGTGGATCCGGGCGGGCAGCACCTCCCCGCGCGGCTCCGGCTCCAGTTCGGCGCTCACCCGGTCGTAGTGCCGCCGGATGGCGGTCATCATCGCGTACAGCAGGGGCACCGCGATGACCACCAGGTACGCACCATGGGTGAACTTGGTCCCCAGCACGATGACCAGGACGAGCGCGGTGAATACCGCGCCGGCGGCGTTGATGGCGCGGGACCGGTGGATGCGCCGGCGGACCACCGGATCGCGCTCCACGGCGAGCGCCCGGTCCCAGTGCCGGACCATGCCCGCCTGGCTCAACGTGAACGCGGTGAAGACCCCGAGGATGTAGAGCTGGATGAGCCGGGTCACGGAGCCCTCGAACGCGTAGATCAGGCCGCCCGCTATCACGGCGAGCAGCACTATGCCGTTGGAGAACGCCAGCCGGTCGCCTCGCGTGTGCAGTTGTCGCGGTAGGTACCGGTCGTGGGCGAGGATCGCGGCGAGCAGCGGGAAGCCGTTGAACGCGGTGTTGGCCGCGAGGATGAGGATCAGAGCCGTCGCGCCCTGGATGTAGAAGAAGCCGGGACTGTGGTGACCGCCCAGCGTGGCGGCCGCGAGCTGGGCGATCACCGTGCGCTGCGGCGCGGACGCGCAATCACCGGGGTAGCCGATCAGGTCGCAGGTGTTGTCGGCGATGTGCACGTGCGCGATCAGCGCCAGCGCGGTGATCCCGGCGAACATGGTGATCGCCAGTGCGCCCATCGCGGCCATCGTGCGAGCGGCGTTCTCACTCTTCGGCGGCCGGAACGCCGGAACCCCGTTGGAGATGGCCTCCACGCCGGTCAGCGCGGTGCAGCCGGAGGCGAACGCACGCAACGCCACCAGGAGGAGCGCCAGACCGGTCAGGCCGGCGTGATGCGGACTGACCTGCCAGTCGGCCGACTCCGCCACCGGCGTGAAACCGATCGCCGCCCGTCCGAGCCCGACCACGATCATGATCAGCACGCCGGTGATGAACAGGTACGTCGGCACGGCGAAGGTGCGCCCGGACTCCCGGACTCCGCGCAGGTTCATCGCCATCAGGATCACCACGAATCCGATGTTGACGGTGACGCGGTGCGGGTTCAGCACCGGCACGGCCGAGATGATGTTGTCCACTCCGGCCGCGACCGACACGGCGACCGTCATCACGTAGTCGACCATCAGCGCCGCGGCGACCACGAGCCCGGCGTGCCGGCCCAGGTTGCGCGACGCGACCTCGTACGACCCGCCGCCGCTCGGGTACGCCCGCACCACCTGGCGGTAGGACAAGACCACCACGGCGAGCAGCACCACCACAGCGAGCGCCACCCACGGCGCCAGATACAGGTACGCCAGCCCGCCGAACGCCAACACGAGCAGGATCTCCTGGGTGGCGTAGGCCACGGAGGACAGCGGGTCACTGGCGAAGATCGGCAAGGCCAGCCGCTTCGACAACAGCGTCTCACCGAGCCGATCGTTGCGCAGCGGCCGGCCCACCAGGAGGCGTTTCAACCCGGTCACCATGGGTGAAGTCAATAGCCGTCGCCGAGGGCGGTAGAAGTGGCTATACGCGGTCTTGACGCCCCGGCGTCCGATCTTGACACGTTCTTGACGCGCAACCGGAGCGGCGGCCGAGCGGTGCGGCGTCGCGGCTCGCCGAATCGCCCCGCCTCGTCGTGTCGGCCTGCGCGGCCACCCACCATGTTCGACCATGGTTAACGTGACGGAGTCAGCAGTGGCGGAGTGTTCGCTCGGTGGCTTGCCGGTACCCGGTGTCGGCATCGACGTCCGTCGTTGATGGGCGGCACGGCGAAGGAGGACTGATGAGTAGTGCACCCGAGCTGGCCGTTCCGGCCCGCGTCGACACTCCGGCACGTCGGCAGCGCCCCGCCGAGGGCTTGCGCCGCTGGCTGCTGCGGCACCGGGTGGAGCAGCCGGCCGGCCCGGAGACCGACGAGGCGCACGCCAAGCCGCACGCCTGGTGGAAGGTGATGTGCCTGACCGGGGTGGACTACTTCTCCACCCTGGCCTATCTGCCCGGCATCGCCGCGCTGGCCGCGGGTGCCCTGTCACCGCTGGCCACCCTGCTGATCGTGGCGCTGACCCTGCTCGGCATGTTGCCGATGTACCGGCGGGTGGCGAAGGAGAGCCCGCACGGGCAGGGATCGGTGGCGATGCTCGAGGACCTGCTGCCGTTCTGGCAGGGCAAGCTGTTCGTTCTCGCCCTGCTCGGCTTCGTGGCGACCTCGTGGATCGTCACGATCACGCTGTCCGCCGCCGACGCCACCGTGCATCTGCTCGAGAACCCGTACGCCCCGAGCTTCCTGGAAGGCAACGCGGTGGCGGTCACGGTGGTGCTGTTACTGATCCTGGGTGGGGTGTTCCTGCTCGGCTTCAGCGAGGCGGTCGGGGTCGCCATCCCCCTGGTCGTGGTGTTCCTGGGTCTCAACACGGTCATCGTCGTGGTCGGCCTGCTGGATGTCTTCCGCACCCAGGGCGCGTTGTCGACCTGGGCCGGCGCGCTCACCGAGGGGCGCGGCGGTTTCGCCGGAGTGATCGGTCCGGCCATTCTGGCGTTTCCCCTGCTGGTGCTCGGCCTGTCCGGGTTCGAGACCGGGGTCAGCATGATGCCGCTGGTCGCCGCCGACGGGACAACTCCCGAGGCGCGGTTGGCGTCACGCATTCGCAACACGCGCAAACTGCTGACCACCGCCGCCGTGATCATGAGCGGGTATCTGATCACCACGAGCTTCGTGACCACGGTGCTGATCCCGGCGGACGAGTTCGAACCCGGCGGTGAAGC
>Ga0081539_10003384_pt1 | contig 19741 bp, 18 predicted proteins | sample TabmetS4T2R2_FD_71023 | JGI IMG/M metagenome (GOLD analysis project Ga0081539, IMG submission 71023) | Tabebuia heterophylla rhizosphere microbial communities from the University of Puerto Rico - S4T2R2 | ecosystem: Host-associated > Plants > Roots > Rhizosphere ...
GGACGGCATGTCGAGGTGGTTCGGCCGGAACTTCGCCGGGGTGACCGAGCGGTACGTGCACCCGGCGGCCCGCATCGTCGCCGCGACGTCGGCGTCGTTCACCTCGCCGCTCCCTCCTCCGCCGGCGAGCGCGATCACGGCGATGACGACGGCGAGCGCGATCAGCCCGGCCGCCGCGAAGGCGAGCAGGAGCAGCATCTTGCGCCGGTCGTCCGGGGCGCTCGGAGTCGCGCGCCGCTGCGGCGCCTGAACCGGACGACGCGGCGGGGGCGGAGTACGTGACTTCTTCGCCACGGGCCGACGAGAATACCCGCGCACGGCCAGCCGCCGTGCCTGGATACGATCGCCCGGGATGAGCACACTCGAGAACCGGCCGAACACCGCACTCCTCGTCGTCGACGTGCAGAACGGCGTCGTCGAGGGTGCTCACGAGCGCGACGCGGTCGTCGCGAACATCGCCAGCGTGGTCGAGAAGGCGCGGCGAGTACGCGTTCCGGTCGTCTGGATCCAGCACGCCGGCGAGAACCTGGCGCCCGGGACCGACGCCTGGCGGATCGTCCCGGAGCTCGTGCCGGAGGACGCAGAACCGCTCGTGGGGAAGAGCTATCCGGACTCGTTCGAGGAGACCGAGCTCGAGACCGTCCTGTCACGTTTCGGAGTCGGGCGTCTCGTCGTGGTCGGCGCCCAGACCGACGAGTGCGTCCGCTCGACGCTCCACGGTGCGCTCGTGCGGGGCTACGACGCCACGCTCGTCAGCGACGCGCACACGACGGAGGATCAGACGGAATGGGGCGCTCCGCCGCCGGACAAGGTCATCGCCCACACGAACCTGTACTGGAAGTACCACCGGGCGCCGGGGCGGACGGCGGGCACAGTCGAGACCAAGGACGTCGACTTCAGCGCTGCGTCCTGAGCCGGGAGGGGAGGCCGCCAGTCGAGGCGGCCTCCCGTAGACCCCGGTTCTAGAAGCCGGCCGTCCCCCAGGGCGTGCCCCACCCCGTCGGGCCGTCCCAGCCTGCGCCGGCGTCGCACCACGGCGCGCCGCACGTCCCGTTCGAGCCCGAGGTCACGTCGTTGAAGGTCCCGTGGTTCGTCCACGCGCGCGAGACCGGATAGCTCGTGGTGCCGGCGTCCCCGGCGAGCCCGTAGACGCCCGCGATGAGCGGCGCGGACAGACTCGTGCCACCGACCTTGAACCACCCGCTCTGCCCCTGGTAGGGCGTCGTGTCGTAGACGGACGCGCCCGATGCCGGATCGGCGTCCGCCGCGACGTCCGCGACGGCACGGCGCGCACACGCCGTGACCGACGTCTGCCAGGACGGCTTCGCGACGTACGCGCTGCAACCGGAGCCTGCGCCGTCCCAGGCGGTCTCCGTCCAGCCGCGGGCGCTGCCGCTGCGCGTCAGCGTCGTCCCGCCGACCGCGGTCACGTAGGGCGAGGCTGCCGGGAACGCCACGCCGTAGCCGCTGTCACCCGACGAGACGGTGATCGCGACGCCGGGGTGGTTGTACGCACCGCCGTACGTCGAGCTCGTCTCCTGGACGAATTCGCCGCCGCCGTACGAGTTCGAGATCGCGTTCGCGCCGAGGGCCGCTGCCGTGTTGACGCCGGTCGAGAGGTTGGCAAACGAGTTGGTCTGCGTCTCGACGAACAGGATCTGGCAACTCGGGCAAATCGCATGTGCGGTCTGGAGGTCGAGCGCGGCCTCGAGCGCCCAGCCTGCATCGGTGCGGTACTTCTTGACGTTGCTCCCGCCGGTCTGGTTCACCCTGCGGAAGCACCCGTTGGCCGTCGTGCACGCGGGCAGCCCGAACTGCGCCGAGAAGACGTTGAGGTCGTTCTCCGCCGTCGGGTAGTCGAAGGCGTCGACGATCGCGATCGTCTGACCGGCGCCACCGGTCGAATAGGGCAGGTTGTACGCCGACCAGAAGTCCTGAGGCGTGAGCCCCGTCGGCGACGTCGTGGCGAACGGCGTCCCCGCGTCGTCGGTGACCACCTTCGCGTGACACGCTGCCTCGTCCTCTGCGGCGAGCGAGCACACGTCCTTCGCCTTCACCTTGTCCTTAGCAGCCGCAGCCCCCGCGAAGGCAGCAGTGACCACGGCGATCGAGAGCAGCGCGAACAGCAAGCGCAGACCCCTCATCGAGAACCCCCTCGGATCGAACTGAACGGGACGGTGTTACCGGCAGATCATTGCAGGCCCGCGCCAAATCGCCAATCCCTCGAAAGGAGCGCCGTTTCGGCACAAAAAACGCCGGTGCCGACGAACCTTGCGGTTCATCGGCTCCGGCCCGCGCAATCTACGAGGGTCATGGAGGACAGGTCAAGAGAGGACCGCGCGAAAAGTCGCTCCGAGCGGGTTTTTCCGCGGAAGACGACCCCGCGGCCCCGGCCGCGGCGAGTTCGTGAGACCATTCGTTCCTTCGACGAGGAGGTTGAGATGGGACTGCTGGACAAGCTGCTCGGGCGCGGGAAGCAAGCGGCCGGCGACGTGATGGGCGACGCCTCGCTGCGGCGGGAGGGCGTTCACCAGGAGAAGGAAGGACGCGCGGAGGAGGCGGCGGCTCGCCACGAGGAGTTGGCGTCCGAAGAGCGCACGCGGGCTGCGGAGCACCGGGCCGAGCGCGACAACACCTAGCCTCGGCGCCGGTCGCCCGGCTCCGTCCGACGCCTTCTCTACCGTGACTCGGCTCGATGGTCGTGCTGGGTCTACTCGTCGTCCTCGCAGCCGTGGCAGGCGCCGCGATCGTCGTCCTGCGCGCCCTGCGGGGCGAGCTCGCGGCCCTGCGGGATGCCAGCGGCTCGCAGCTGGCGGAGCGGAATGCCGAGGTCGACCGGCGCCTCCAGGCGCTGGGCGAGACGATGGACCGTCGCCTCGGCGCGCTCGACGACCGTGTCGACCGGCGGCTGGAGAGCGCGACGAAGACGACGACCGCGATCCACGAGCGACTCGGCAAGGTGGACGAGGCGACGACGCAGATGCTCCAGCGGGCAAAGGAGCTCGGCCGGCTCGAGCAGGCGCTGCGTCCGCCGAAGGCGCGCGGCGGGTTCGGCGAGCTGCTGCTGGAGAACCTCCTCCGCGACCGGCTGCCGCCGTCGGCGTTCGCGATCCAGCACACGTTCGCCTCCGGCGAGCGCGTCGACGCGATCGTGCGCGTCGACCGGCTGATCCCCGTCGACTCGAAGTTCCCGCTCGACAACTACAACCGGCTCGTCGAGGCGGAGTCGGACGACGAGCGCACGCTTGCCGAGCGCCAGTTCGCGCGCGACGTTCGCGCGCACATCGATGCGATCGCCGCCAAGTACATCCGTCCGGACGAAGGGACGTACGACTTCGCGTTCATGTACATCCCGGTCGAGGCGGTCTACTACGAGCTCGCGTGCGGCAAGACGGGCGCGCTCCTGCAGTACGCCCACGAGCGCCGCGTCTTCCCCGTCTCCCCCACGACGTTCACGGCGTACCTGCAGGTGATCGCACTGGGTCTGCGCGGGATGCAGATCGAGCAGCACGCCCACGAGGTGATGGCCTACGTCGCCGAGCTCCAGCGCGACTTCGACCGCTTCGGCGACGACTTCGACAAGATCGGGACGCACCTCGGTCACGCGCAGTCGAAGTACCACGAGGCGGGCAAGCGACTCGACCGCCTCGAGACGAAGCTGGAACGCGCCGCCGAGGAGCGCAACGAGCTCGAAGCCGAAGAGGTGCTCGAGCTACCCGGCTTGTCGGCAGACGCCGCCTGACGAAAGTTCAACGGATCACGCCCGCCGGCGGCGCGGCTTGGCCGCGCCGCTCACGAGCGTTCGCCGAAGCCAAGAGCCGCGCGCGCCCCACCAAATGGGACACGCGCGCGAAGCGCGCATGCTCCCGGTTTCGTCGACCAAAGTGCGCAGCACTTTGGTCGAAGCGCTTGCGCTCCCGGCCGGGCTAGAAGCGCAGTAGGGCTGCGATGCCTTCGACCGGTCCCAGTTCGCGCCTTTCCCTCGCCAGCGCAAGCGCGCTTCCGCCGTGCGCAAGCGTCTGGTGCACCGCGACATCGGCTGCGTCGTCACGCTGCTCCATCGCCGTGCCGTCGAGCGGGCAGGCGCCGTTGCTCATCGACGCGCGGCCGCACTGCGGACACTGGTACGCGACCTTCTGTGCGCCCTGGGCGAAGAGGAGCAGGTCGATGCGTCCGTCCGAGGCCGCCTCGAGCGTCTGATCCCACCCCGAGGCGGCGCGGCCGTTTCGGCCCGCCTCCTCCTGCCAGCGCGCCAGCGCGGCCGTTTCCTTCGCGACCCGCGCCTGCTCGAGCCAGGGCTCTGCGATCGCGAGCAGCTCGGCCGGCGCCGCGTACTGTTCCCCGGCGGCCCAGCCGACGACGGCCTTGCGCGCCTCGTGCGTGAGCATGTCCTCGAACTCGCCCTTCGTCTCCTCCGGGCAGACGATCACGATCCGATCCGCCGTGCCCGCGCGGACGTGACGGTCGAGCTCTTCGGCGACCGCGCGCAGGTGCTTGTCCGCGAGCTCGTCGATGTGCCGCTGGAACCGCGCCTGCGACCACCCGCCCTGGTCGTGACGACCGGGCTGTTCCTCGGTGAGGTCCTGGAGCTCCTCGAGCCGGCTTTCGCGCAGCCGGAGGATCACGCCCTTCTCGCGGCCGACGACGACGACGAGGGCTCCGTCGCCCTGGCCGAGGAGTGGGACGAGCGGCGTGAGGTAGAAGTCCGGCCCGACCTGCACCTTGTCGGGAAGGACCGACGCGACGGTCACGACGCTCCAGAAGTTGTCGAGACCGGCCGAGAAGATCGCGACACCGTTCGTGCCGTTCCGCGTGAACTCGGTCGTCAGCCACCGGCGGAGTCGTTCGAAGTCCGCCTGCAGCCCTCGCTTCTGGTCGTGCGTGAGCTCGCGTCGAGTCGCCGCACCGGACTTCTGGGCCTCGTCGAGGAGCGAGTTGATCTTCGTCATCGCGTCCGGGATCGTCGGCGTCGACGACGGGTCGAAGCCGACATAGAGGCTGATCGCGCAGCCGTGCTCGGCGCGAAACCCAGCCAGCTCCCGGAGTCGCTCCCACGAGACGCTGCCCACTGCCCGATTTCTTGCCACGGGAGCGGTGATCTTATTCATCGGTGCGGCTGTTCACGATCGGCCACGGTACGCGTCCCGTCGAGGAGCTCGTTGCCTGCCTGGACGAGGCAGGGGTGCGCACGCTCGTCGACGTGCGCCGTTTCCCCGCCTCGCGGCGCAACCCGCAGTTCGACCGGGCGGCCCTCACCGCGACGCTCGGCGACGCGGGGATCGCCTACCGCCATGCCGAGGAGCTCGGCGGCCGTCGCTCCGGCGAGCCCGGCGAGGATCGCTTCGCGTGTATTCGGGTGCCTGCATTCCGCAGCTACGCGGCCCGCATGGCCGACGAGGCGTGGCAGGAGGCGCTCGCCCAGGCGCTCGCCGAGCCGCAGCCGTGCCTCATGTGCGCCGAGACGCCCTGGTGGCGCTGCCACCGGCGGCTGATCGCGGAATTCCTCGCGGCCCGCGGCCACGAGGTCTTCCATCTCCTGAGTCCCGGCCGCGTCGAGCGGCACCGGCGGTGGGAGCTCGCGGAGTACCGTGAGGGGAGGCTGTTCCTGTGCGATTCGCTCGTCGCCTAGAGGGAACAGTCGTCCGACTTGACACGTTTACTACTACAGAAGCATGAACGAAGTTCGTAAGGTGATCGTCATCGGGGGTGGGCCTGCCGGCTACACGGCCGCGCTGTACGCCGCGCGCGCCGACCTCGATCCACTCGTCGTCGAAGGCATGACCTTCGGCGGCCAGCTCATGATCACGAGCGACGTCGAGAACTATCCCGGGTTCCGGGACGGCATCCTCGGGCCCACCCTGATGACGGAGTTCCGCGCCCAGGCCGAACGCTTCGGCGCGGAGTACCTCACCGACAACGTCACGCGCGTCGACTTCTCGGAGTCGCCGTTTCGCGTGTACGTCGGCGAGGAGGACGAGGAGGAGTACCTCGCGGAGACGGTGATCATCGCCACCGGCGCGAACGCGCGCCAGCTCGGGCTCGAGTCCGAAGAGCGCTTCCAGGGCCGAGGCGTCACCTACTGCGCCGTCTGCGACGCCGCCTTCTACCGCGAGCGCGAGGTCGTGGTCGTCGGCGGTGGAGACTCTGCGATGGAGGAGGCGATCTTCCTCACGAAGTTCGCCGACAAGGTGACGATCGTGCACCGCCGCGACGAGTTTCGGGCGTCGAACATCATGGTCGACCGGGCCCGGGCGAACGAGAAGATCGAGTGGATCACGAACGCCGTCGTCGAGGAGGTGCTCGGCGACGTGAAGATGACCGGCGTCCGGCTCCGCGACATCCGCACCGACGAGACGTGGGAGCTGCCGGCCGACGGCCTCTTCGTCGCGATCGGGCACGACCCGACCACGCACCTGTTCCTGGATCAGCTCGACCACGACGACGCCGGGTACCTGATCACGAAGCCCGGTACCACGGAGACAAACGTCCCGGGTGTGTTCGCCGTCGGCGACGTGCAGGACCACGTCTACCGCCAGGCCGTCACCGCCGCAGGCTCCGGCTGCATGGGCGCGCTCGACGCCGAGCGGTACCTCGCCGCGCGCGAAGGTCATCTGATGACGGCCGAGAGCGCACCCCGGAGCTAGCCGACACCGCCGCTACCCTCGGCGCGTGGCCGAGTGGATCGACCTGCTCGATCCGAGCGCGGACGAGCTACGGGCCAGGCTCCCGGCGGACGTTCACGGCGACGCGATCGACCGGCTGCTCGCCCCGACCGTGCACGACGACGAGCCGCGGCCGCGCTTCGAGGGACGTCACACGTACGTGTTCGGGATCCTGCTCGCACCGCTCTGTCTCGAGGGGGACGTGCACTTCCGCGAGGTGGACCTGATCGTCACGCGCGAGGTGCTGGTCACGGTCCGGAAGACGCCCGAGAAGGGTGCGCCGATCGAGCTCGAGCTTCCGTCCGGCGCGCGAGCGGGCGAGCTCGCGGCGTCGGTCGTCGACGAGGTGGCCGAGGCTTTTCTCGACGCAGTCGACGAGCTCGACACGGAGGTCGACACGGTCGACGACGCGGTCGACGAGTGGCCGCCGGAGCGCGTGCGTACGCGACTGAAGACGCTGCGGCACGAGATCCTCCGCGTGCGGCGCCTGCTCGGCCCGACGCGCGAAGCGCTGCACAAGGTCGTCGACAAGCGTGTCGACGTCGAGGGCGCGGAGGCGCTGCCACACGAGGTCGAGATTGCGTTCGGCGAGGCGTACGACAAGCTGCTGCGCGCCGTCGACGGGCTCGACCTCGCGCGCGACCTACTCGGCGGCGCGCGCGACTACCACCAGGCGAAGATCGCGAACGACCAGAACGAGGTGATGAAACGTCTGACGGTGATCGCCTCGCTCCTGCTCCTCCCCACCTTCATCGTCGGGCTGTACGGCCAGAACTTCCAACACCATTTCCCCGAGCTCAGCTGGCAGCTCGGCTATCTGTGGTCGTGGGCGCTGATCGTCGCGACGACGGTCCTGCAGCTCGTCTTCTTCCGGCGAAAGCGCTGGATCTGACTAGGCCGTCACCGTGTTCGTCGCCTCGATGTTGCCGTTGACGTCGACAGCACGGAACTCCATCGTGGTGCCGGGCGCGAGCGTCACCGGGCCGGTGTAGCGGCGGTAGCCCAGCGCGTCGCTGCTGAGCCGGTACTCGATTCCGGAGACTCCCCTGTCGTCGGTCGCCGAGAGCGTTACTGCACCAGTCACCGGATCGGGAGTGGCGCTCGACGTCGGCGGGGTCTGGTCCGAGTAGTCGAACGAGCTCGCCCAGGCGACGGCGGCAGCCTTCGCCTGGCCCGCCACGGACGGGTGGAAGTAGTCGCGCGTCGAGACGTCCGAGGGGACGAACTGAATCCCGTAGGCGGCATAGTCGTCGAATCGGCAGTGGACGAACTGCGCGCACACGTCGCGGATCGCGTCGTTGTCGTCGCGGTTCCGTTGCGCCACGCGGGCGCGACGTTCGACGTCCGCCTGTGCGTTCGACATCGGGTTCTTCAGCATCGACTGGCAGATGCCGCCGACCGTCCAGGTCAGCGCGGCGCTGAAGTTCGTGTGCAGAACCTCCCAGAGGCGATAGATGTTCGGAATCGACGAGACCGCGATCCGGGCGTTCGGGAGCCGCGAGCTGAGCGTTCCCAGTCCCGTTTGCAGCTGTGAGCGCAGCGTCGCGACCGGCGTCATCGTCGCTTCGCTCGAGGTGCAGACGTCGTTCGCGCCCATCAGGATCGTGACCAGCTCCGCGCCTTGCGAGGCAGCCACGGTCACCTGGCCGTTGAGGTCGACCATCTTGCCGCCGGTCTTGGCGTCGTTGAAGTTGCGGCCCGAGATCGCCGGGTTCGCCGCCAGGATGCGGCGGTAGACGCTGTTCACGCTCGTGCTCGTCCCGGTCGACCACGAGTTGGCGGGACAGTCGACGAACGGGAACGAGCAGGTGTTGAATGCGCGCGTGATCGAATCGCCGGTCGAGGCGATCGAATTCGGGTAACCGACCTGCGCGGGGTCGGCGGACGCGGTTTGCGCGAGCGCGGCGAAGGCCGCGACCGTTGCGGCGACGACGGCGGCACGAAGCTTCATTTCCCCCTCCTCGGTTTTCGGCGGCACCAGGATCATCGCACGGGAGGGCGGTGCCGCGCGGCTACCCTCCGCCGGTGCCGTATTACATCTGCCCGCGTTGCAAGCAGCGGTCGATCGACATCGACGCGCGGGAGGGCTTCTCCGCCGAAGCTCCGGCGTGCCGCCACTGCGGATTCGGGTTCCTGTTCGAGCTGATGGACGACTACTACCCCGGCCCGAGCACCGGCTTCGTCGTGTGCGACCAGGAGGGCCGCGTGCTCGCAACCGGCGAGGGCGTCTTCGAGCTCACCGGCTACCGCGAGCAAGACCTGCTCGGCAGGCCGGTGGCCGACATCGTCTCCGCGGAAGGCGACCCGGCGACGGTCGCGCTCGAGTGGGGCGTGCGGAAGCTCGAGCAGCCGGCGGTCCTCCGCACGCGTGCCGGCACCGAGAAGCACATCCGCGCTGATTTCTTTCCCGCCTACGACGCGGACGGCGGATTGCTGGTCGCGCTCTCGCCGCGCTAGCGCGTTAGACCCACGAGCTCGGGCAGAGGTCGCGGATCACGCAGGTCTCGCACAGCGGGCGGCGCGCGATGCACACGCGGCGGCCGTGCCAGATCAGGAGGTGCGGGAAGCGCCCCCAGTCGGCGCGCGGCACGAGCTTGATCAGGTCGCGCTCGATCTTCACCGGGTCCTCCTCTTTCGTCAGCCCGAGTCGTTGCGACAGCCGGCGGACGTGCGTGTCGACGACGACGCCCTGTGGGTTGCCGAGCTCGGCGGCGACCACGTTCGCCGTCTTGCGCGCGACGCCGGGCAGCCGGACGAGCTCGTCGACGTCGCGGGGGACGACGCCGTCGAACTGCTCGAGCAGCGTCTGCATGGTTCCGCGAATGGCACGCGTCTTCTGGCGGAAGAAGCCCGTCGCGTACACGTCGCGCTCCAGCTCGTCGACGGGGACCGCAAGGTAATCCTCCGGCTTCGCGTACTTCACGAACAGCGATTCCGTGACGCGGTTCACGTTCACGTCGGTCGTCTGGGCGGAGAGCATCACCGAGACGAGCAGCTCCAGGTCGTTCGTGAAGCGCAGCGCGATCGTCGCGTCCGTGTGCTCCGCCGCGAGGCGCTCGATGATCGGGCCGATGCGCTGCTTCTTCGGCCCGACGCGCTTGCGCGCTTCGCGGACGTAGCTCTTGGGGGGCATCGCGGGGACGCTACCGCGCGTCCCCGCGAATTCCTTTTGCTCAGGCGAGCGGCTCGCCGGTCTCGAGCAGTGTCTTCAGGCCGCTCAGGACCATCATCCAGCCCGTGCCGCTGACGCCCTCGGCCGTCTTCGGCGCGCCCTCGAGCTGGTCGTGCGTCACCGTCAGGAGGCTGTAGCCGCCCTCCTGGGGCTCGATCTCCCAGCTCACCCGGCTCGGCTCCTCGGCCGCCATCTCGGCGTTCCACTTGGACTGCCAGCCGTGCACGAGGCGGCGCGGCGGGTCGAATTCGAACACCGGATCCTCGCCGGCCATATCCGAGCCCTCCGGCGCGATGGTCAGGCGGCGGTCACCGTTCGTCTCGACCCGGATGCCGTAGAAGTACCGCTCGGTGAATTCCGGTTTCGTGATCGCGTCCCAGATCTCCTCGGGTGTCGCCTTGATGAACACGTTGTAGATCTGGGTCGTCTGCGCCGTGATCGTCGTCATGCTCGTTCCTCCAGTTGCGTCTTGAGCTCCGCGAGCGCCGACACGCGATGCTCCGTGTACTTGTCGATCCACCGGTCGTGGATCAGACGGATCGGAACCGGGTTCAGGTAGTGGTGCTTGTTGCGCCCCACCTTCCGGGTCGTGACGAGCCCCGCCTCCTCGAGCACACGGAGGTGCTTCATGACGCCGAACCGCGTCATGTCGACGTCGCTCTCGAGCTCCGTGAGCGTTCGGCCGTCACGCTCGAAGAGCCGATCCAGCAAGAGCCGGCGCGTCGGATCGGCGAGAGCTCGAAAGACCAGGTCGTCATCGTCCGTCACGGCCGAAGAATACGTGACCTCTTGGTCACATGTCAATACGAGCCGTGCCCGGGTGCCAGGCACGGTTGAGGGTTGCGAGCCCGCCGAACCGCTCGACACGGCCGTTCCCGCGCGGAGCCCTGTCCGGCGGAGCCGTGTCGCTGGTGCCAGGCACGGTTGAGGGTTGCGGCTACGCCGGGGCGCCGACGAGCTGCGGCGGAGTGCGCAGCCTCGGGCCGGCGCAGACGAGGTCGAGCGCCGGACAGGACGCGCACGCTTGCTCGCTCGGCGTCGGCACGAACTCTCCGGCCTGAATCCGGGCGATCGCCGCCGAGAGCTCGGCCTCGAGGGCCGGCACGTCCTCGCCGGTGAACGTGGTCGAGACGACCGCGTCCGGCTGCTCGAGGAAGACGTACGCGACCTCGACCTCGCGCGCGCCCGCGCGCATGCAGGCGAGCGCGTACACGAGACGCTGCAGCCGGTAGTCGGCCTCGACGACGTCCGCCGGGGTGGCTTCCTCGAGGACGTTCGTCTTGTAGTCGACGACGATCGCACGCGCGCCGTCGAACGAGTGGACGTCCAGGAAGCCGTGCAGGAGTACGCCGTCGTGCTCGAAGCTGAAGTGTCGCTCCTTGGCCGCGTTCGGCAGGGCGGCGACCGTGCGCGCGAGCTGCGAGTCGCAGTACGCGGAGACGAGGCCGCGGATCCGCGCGAGCTCCTCCGGCGCGACGCCTGGGTACCAGGAGAGCACGCGCTCGTCGGCGTCGTCGGGCAACCGCGGCGCGGCGAGGTCGATCTCCTCGAGCAGACGGTGAACTGCGTCGCCGATCTCCGTGCCGGCGAGAGCGGACGGGCCCGACGGCACCTCGCCGCGGACGGCGCGCTCCCGCATGTTGGCGACGCGCTCGGCGAAGAAGCGGTACGAGCAGCGCTCGAAGAGCGCGATTGCGGTGTACGACAGCTTGCGCGCGCGGAACAGCGGCGGCGGCGCGAGCGGAACGAGCGGCTGCAGCGCCGGCGCGCTCGGGAGCGGCTCGAAGACCGCGTCCTCGGCGAAGAGGGCGAGCTGGCCGTCGGCACCCGCCTCGACCGGCGCGACCTCCGCCTCTGGTGCGTAGCGGTCGACGCGGACGAGGACGCGTGCGCCGCCGCGCTCCAGCTCGATCGGCTCGCGCCCCGCACGCTCCAGCTCCTCGCGCGCGGAAAGCCGGTCGAGGACCCAGCCGATCGGCGTCGTCCGCTCCGACTGCCGCGTCGGGTCGATCGCTCCGGACACGAGCAGCCGGTCGACCGCACGTGTCATCGCGACGTAGTAGAGGCGGAGGCGCTCGGCATCCTCCTCGGCCTTGCGCGCTGCGCGAACCCCCTCGTACCCGGCGGCGTCGAGCCGCTTGCCGGTCGACGGGTGCGCGACCTTGAAGCCGAAGCGGCCGTCCGAGAGCGCGAGGATCTCGTCCGGCGCGGGCGGCTGGCGGTCGCGGCCGGCGTCGGCGACGACGACGACTTTGAACTCGAGTCCCTTGGCCGCGTGGATCGTCAGGAGCCGCACGGCGTCGCCCCCCTCCTCCTCCGCGACGGCCTCGAGCTCCTTGGCGCCGACGGCCTCCTGCTCGGCGACGAAGCGCACGAACCCCTCGATGTCGGCGCCGCGCAGCTCTTCGTACGAGCGCGCGAGGCGGGCCAGCTTCCGCAGGTTCGCATAGCGGCGGCGGCCGTCCCAGCGCGCGAGCACGGCGAGGTCGTAGTCGTGCGCGGCGACGATCTCCTCGCACAGCCGCTCGAGCGACGCGCGGGTGGACGACAGCCGCTTGAACCGCTGCAGGAACGCGGTGAGCAGCCGTTCATCGGCCGGCGCGAGCTGCGGTGGCAGGTCCTTCTCGATCCCGCTGAACAGCGGCCGCTTCGACGCGGCGCGGCGGATCAGGACGAGTGCGTCGTTGGAGATGCCGACGAACGGCGAGGCAAGCACCGTGAGCAGCGCCTCGTCGTCGTAGCGGTTGTGCAGCAGGCGGAGGTAGGCGAGCAGGTCGACGACCTGCTGCTGGCCGAAGTACCCCCGGCCCGTGCCCCGGTAGGTCGCGAGTCCCTGCCGGCGGAGCTCCTCCTCGTACCACTCGGCATCCGTGCCGGCCGCGAAGAGCAGGACGATCTCCCCCGGCTCGGCGTCGTGGTTGTCGACGAGCTCGCGCACCCGGCGGGCGATGTGCCGCGCCTCGGCGCGGCGCCAGTGGAGCTCGGTGCCTGCGTACGACGACTTGTCGGTGACGAGGAGCTCGACGGGTGCGCCGAAGACCGGGTCCGGGAAGTCGCCGGACGCATGCAGCGGCTGGAAGTGGTCGCCGAACTCCCCGCCGAAGAGCTCGTTGACGACCGAGAGCACCTCCGGGCGCGAGCGGTAGTTGAGCGTCAGCGGCAGGACGCTCGCCGCCTCCGCCCGGCGCTCGCGGAAGACACCGACGTCCGCGTGCCGGAAGCCGTAGATCGACTGGAACTCGTCGCCGACGAAGAACAGCGACTCCGTGTGCGCGGCGAGCTGGTCGATCAGCTCGCACTGGAGACGGTTCGTGTCCTGGAACTCGTCGACGCAGACCTGCCGAAACCGGAGCTGCTCCCGCGTGCGCACGCTTTCGTTGCGGCGCAGGAGGTCGCGGGCGCGCAGCTGGAGGTCCTCGAAGTCGAGCACGGACTCGCGATCCTTCGCCTCCTGATAGCGGGCGGCGAACGCGTCCAGCAACGCTTGCAGCAGGTCTCGGTCGCGGGCCGCGACGACGTCGAGCGCCGCCTGTTCGACGCGAACCCGAGCCTCTTCGTACGTCGCGGCGCGTTCACCCTTCGCCTTGACGGTGGAAAGGTCGAGCAGCCGCTCGGCGTCGGCCGAGGCCGCGAGCTCGAGCGCCGCGGCGGCAGCCGTTCGCTGCGCCGCCGTCGCCGGCACGTCCTCGACGAGGCAGCGCGCCGCCGCCGTCCACTCGGCGACGCACTCGGGGAGCACCGAGTCGGTCTCGGCGAGCTCGAGGACGAGGTCGCGGCCGGAGGACCTGAGCGTCTCGTAGACGCCGGTGAGCATCCGGCGCAGGCCGGCGATGCCGTACGTCGCGAGCAGGCGCAACCGGTCGGGATCCGGATCGCCGCCGACGAACTCCGCCAACGCGGCGTCGAACGCCTCGCTGCGGAGCACGGCGCCCTGTGCCTCGTCGAGCTCGCGGAACCGCGGGTCGAGACCCGCGGCGAGCGGATGGGTCTTGAGCAGGCGGTTGCAGAAGCCGTGAATCGTCGAGATCCAGGCGCCGTCGAGGCGGCGCGCGAGGTCGTGGCGGCCGCGTTCGTGGAGGCGCGCACGGATGCGCGCGCGCAGCTCGGCCGCGGCGCGTTTGGTGTAGGTGATGACGAGGATCGAGTCGACGTCGACGCCCTCGTCGCAGACCGCGCGCACGAAGCGCTCGACGAGGACCATCGTCTTCCCCGTCCCTGCGCCGGCCGAGACGAAGATCTCGCCGGTCGCCGCGACCGCCGCTTGCTGCTGCTCGTTCATCCGCGCGCCACCCTGCACATCGGCCAGAGGTCGCACCACGCCGGACACGAGCCGCCGCGGGGATCGTGGTGAACGTCGCCGGCGCGGATGCGCTGCGCGAGCCCGCGGGCGAGGCCGCGGGCGTCCTCGAGCCGCGACCAGAACTCCTCGTCGCCGACGTAGTCGGTCCGCGTGAAGCCGGGGAGCTCGTCCTTGGCCTCGGCGCGCAGTAGCCCGCGCGGCTTGCGCTCGCCGGCGAGCGGCCGGTAGAGGCCGCCGAGCGGCTCGACGCCGACGAGGTCGCGCAACACGAGCATGTACAGCGGGATCTGCAGCCGTTGCTCCTGCTCGATCGTCTGCGCCGAGTGAGCCGACTTGCCGGCCTTGTAGTCCTGGACGATGCCGCGCGCGCCGAAGACCTCGACGTCGACGCGGTCGATCTTCCCGCTGAGGAAGAGGTCGTCGCCCAGCGGCAGCCCCGCGTGCTTCGAGCGCTCGAACCCGAACTGGAGCTCGAGCTCGCGCGGGACGAGCGGCAGCTCCGAGCGCGCTTCGGCGTCCAGGAACGCGGAGAGATCGCGCCACAGACCCTGGTCGAGCTCCTGCCGCTGCACCTCGGTCAGCTCCATCCGCACGCCCTCGACCGCCTGCGTGAGACAGGCGCGCAGGTACGTGCGCGCGGCTTCGAGGTGTTCGACGTCGGGCTTGTCGACGCCGACCTCTTTGGGAAGACCGGCGTAGAAGCGGTTCAGCGTCGTGTGCGCGATCGAGCCGCGCAGCTTCGGGTCGACCTCGGCGTCGATCGTCCTCGGGTCGAGCAACCTCTCGACGAACCACGCTGACGAGCAGTCGGACATCCGCTCGAGCTCGGTCACGTTGAACGTCTTTCGCGCCGCGAGCTGCTCGAGGACGAGCGGATGGGTCAGCCGTGTCGGCCGCTCGAAGGCGCGCAACGCGCGCTCGAGACGGCGCTCCCACCCGTTCGCACGCGCAAGCGCTTCCGCGGTGAGTCGATCGTCGGCGGCCGTGCGCGCAAGAGCGCGCAGTCGCTCGCGGTCCGTCGGCGCGTCGAGCAGCGGCCACGTGAGCGCGGCGAGCGGCCGCCGCGTCGTCGCCCGGGCGACCTCCTCGCGGGCGAAGAGCCGCACCACCTCCTCCCAGAACGGGCTCGGCTCGCGCGGGCCGCCGTCGTCGGTAACGGCCTCGCGCACGAGGTAGAGCCGCCGGCTCGCGCGCGTGCACGCGGTGTAGAACAGGTACCGGTCGCGTTCGACGTGGTCCGGCTTGACGAGGCGGGCACCAAGGGCGCGGCGGCTCTCCTCGTCGATGAACGGCGACGTGTCTCCGCGCCGCGGGAGCGTCCCTTCCTCGAGGCCCAGCACGAACACGACCTCGAAGTCGCGCGTGCGCGCGTCGGCGAGGCCGAGGACGGGAACGCGATCGGGCTCGACACGCGGGCCGCGGACGGTCGCGGCTTCCAGCGCGTGCACGACGTTCAGCGGCGGCACGTCCCAGCCCTCGAGCTCGTCCGCGAGCTCGACGACCGCCTCGTATGCGCGGAGGTCGGCGCGCGTCTCGTCCGTGGCCGTCGGGCGGTGTACTCCGTGCGCGCTCCGCAGCATCGCCGCGGCCGCGGCGCGCAGGCCGTCCAGGGCCGAGGCCGCCTCACGCAGCTCGCGCACGATCGGGAACTCGTGACCGTGCAGCGCGAGCGTCTCGGCCTCGACCCGGTCATGCGCGTTGATCGCGCGGCCGCGCAGGCGTCCTTCGAGGAAGTCGACCTTCCCCCGCGGGACGCCCGAGAAGGGCCCGCGCAGGAAGCCGTAGAGCTCGCGACGCGCGCCGCCGAGCCAGACGAACCGCAGCAACCCGAGGAGCGCGCGGCCGAACGGCGTCTGCGCAAGCCGCGTGCGCCCCTCGATCGCGAACGGCACGCCGAGCGACGCGAACGCCGTCTCGAGCGGAGCCCGCCAGCGGTCGGGCGAGGGGACGACGACGCCGATCCGTTCGGCCGGCGTGCCCGCACGCACGAGCGCCACGACCTCTTCGGCCACGAGCTCGAGCGTCCCGCGCGTTCCCGCTCCCTCGAGGAAGCGGATCGCCCCGTCGAGCGGCGGTGCGGCGCCGGCGTCGTCCGCGAAGAGCCCGCGCTCCAGATGCGCGAGCGCAGGTGCCCCGTACTCGTGGAAGCGCGCGGAGAGCGACTCGATCCGGCCGTCCGCGAGACCGGTCAGGTCGTCGACGGTGCCGCGGAGCGAGGAGAAGGCGGCGCGGCCCGGCTCGTAAGGGATCGACACGATGACCTCGGTGCGACCCGCGAGAGCGCGGATCAGCTCCCACTCGGCTCCAGTGAGATCCTCGAAGCCGTAGGCGAACACCGGTGCGCCGTCCCACGCGCCGAAGTCGGACGCGAGGCGCTCGACCGCGCGCATGCGAACCGACTCGCGGTCGGTGAGCCCGAGGCGCTCGAGCTCGCTGCGGTACGAGGCGTAGAGTCGCCGGAGATCGCCGCTGAGCTGCTCGGGGGTGACGAGCCCGCCCGCGAGATCGGCGAAGGCGCGGCCGAGCTCGTCGGCGAAGCCCGCGAAGCGGGCGGAGGCGCCGAGCCCGTTCAACGAGGCGTCGCCGATCACCCGTGTGATCAGCAGCGCGCGCTGGGCATCGGTGATCGTCCGCCGTCCGCCGGCGATCCGCTCGAAGACATCGTCGAACGTCCCGATCGAGCCGCCGAAGAGCGCACCCGTGCGCGTAAGGAGGTCCCGCTCGACCCGCTCGACGTCCGGCCGGTTCGGCACGATGAGAACCGGCTCGCGATCGAGCGCCGCGAGGTAGCGCTCGAGCAGGAGCGCCACCTTCCCCGCGTTGGCGGGGCCGACGAGCAGGGAAAGACCCAACCGACCCATCCTAGATCTGGGTCCAGACGGCTTTTGCGGCGCCTTGCGCTCGTTGCGGGGAAAAGGTGTTCGGCGCGCGCTAGGCCGCGGCGGCGGACTTCGGGCGGCGACCGCGACGGGCCGCCGGCACACCGGGCATCTTCCCGGCGCAGTCGTCACAGAGGTCGGCCTGCTTCGCGCCCCTCCGCGCGTCCGCGTACGTGATGCGCATCACGGCGCCACGGCTTTCTTCGACTTCCTTGCTGCAATTGTCGCAAACGAGCACGGTTCTTCTAGCCATCAATTTCCTCCTCCGGCGGGAAATGCAGAACGAATATTACGCGGCTTGTCGAGCCTGGCGAATTCGGTAGGAACGAAGCAACGACAACGTCGCCTGCTCTTCCGGGTCGAGACCGATATCCCGAGCGGTGACGATGCGCAAATGTCGAGGCCGGAAATCCTCCATCGTTCGACCGTCCAGATACTGCTCGACGACCGCCGGCGAGACGTACGAGGAGCGCGTGACAGCCGGTGTGTTGCCGAGCTTTTCCGCCACCTGCCGCATCACGGCGGCAATCGCGCGCTTCTGCTCGCCCGGCTTCTCTACCGGCCCCCGTTCCGCGAAGGCGATCGCCGCGAGGAGCGTCCCGCCCCAGGTCCGGAAATCCTTGCCGGAGAACTCCGGGCCCATGTGCTCCTTGATGTAGTCGTTGAGGCGGCGGTCGGTGAGGTTGCGAAGACGGCCTTCGACCTCGTACCGGAAGAGGCGCGTGCCCGGCGTCAGCTGCAGCGCCGCGACGGCCTCGGCGAGCTCGACGTCGACGAGCGCCGTGCGGACCTGGACGTTGTGCTTGGCCGGGTAGCGGAACGTCACGCGGTTGCCGCCGACGCGGACGTGCTGCTTCGTGAGCGTCGTGACGCCGTAGGTCCGTGAGGTCTTTGCGTAGCGCTCGCCGCCGACCCGGAACCACGCGAGATTGATCAGGCGAACGGCGATCGCGCAGACGCGCTGCGGATCGAGAGCCTCGTGCGTCATGTGCTCGCCCATCGCCATCCGAATGTCCGGCAGACGCTCGGCGAAGCGGATCAGCTTGTCGAACTTCGCGGCCTCCTGTTGCGCGCGGAAGTTCGCGTGGTAGAGGTACTGCTTTCGGCCGGCGGCGTCGATGCCGGTCGCCTGCAGCTTGGCGTTGACGTTGGGCGAGATCCAGACGTCGCGCCAGGCCGGCGGGATCGCGAGCTTGTCCAGCCGCTCGATCGTCGCGGCGTCGCGAATGCGCTCGCCGCGCGTGTCGAGATAGCGAAACGGCCTCCGGGTTCCTTTGCGCGTCCAGCCGGCACGTGGCATACGCGCGCTTCTGCCACGACGGGCGCGGGCATAATCGCCCCGCCGTGGACGCCAAGACCGTCGTCGTGCTCGAAGGCGACCAGACCGGGCAGGAGCTGCTCGAGGCCGCGTTGGGGGTGCTGGCTCCGGACGTCGTCGGGTTCGAGATCGACTTCCCCCGCTTCGACCTCTCGCTGGAAAGCCGTCGCCGCACCGAGAACGGCGTCGTCTACGAGGCTGCGGCGGCGATTCGCGAGCACGGCCTCGGGCTGAAGGCGGCCACGATCACGCCCGAGGGGCGCGGCGACGTGGGGTCGCCCAACCGGATTCTCCGCGAGGAGATCGGCGGCAGGGTGATCGTGCGGACGGGCCGCCGCATTCCGGGCGTGGTTCCGCTCGGGGGCGTCCACGCTCCCATCTCGATCGTGCGCATGGCCGTCGGCGACGCGTACGGCGCGCGCGAGTGGCGGGAGGGCGAAGGCGAGGACGAGGCGGCGTTCCGCACCGAGCGAATCGAGCGGCGGATCTGCCATTCGGTCGCCGAGTTCGCGTTCCGCCAGGCCGAGCGCACCGGCGCAAAGGTGTTCGGCGGGCCGAAGTACACGGTGTCGCCGGTGTACGAGGGGATGCTCAAGGAGGAGATGGACGCCGCGGCCGAGCGCCATCCGAGCGTCGCGTACGAGCCGCAGCTGATCGACGCGACGTTCGCGCTGCTGATCGCGTCGACCGGCGACCCGTTGGTGATCCCCGCGCTGAACCGGGACGGCGACATCCTCAGCGACCTGGTGCTGCCGCTGTTCGGGTCGATCGCCGGCTCCGAGTCGCTGCTCGTCGCGTTCGACGACGACTTCGAGCCGGACGCGCTGATGGCCGAAGCGGCCCACGGCACGGCGCCCGCGCTAGAGGGAAAGGACGTCGCCAACCCGATGGCGATGATCCTGGCGGGGGCCGCGCTCCTCGGTCATGCCGACGAGGAACAAGCCCAGCAGGCGGGGCGTGCGATTCGCGAGGCGTGCCTGGAGGCAGTTGCGTCCGGGATTCGCACAGCCGACCTCGGCGGGCACGCGGGCACGACCGAGTTCACGGACGAGGTCGGCAACCGCACGCGCGCGAAGCTCGAAGTCTGGTCCTCGCTTTAGGGCGCCCGCGCCCTAAAGCGTTCGCGCAAAGTGCTGCGCACTTTGCGCGACGGAAACCGGAGCATGCGCGCTTCGCGCACATGTCCAGTGATTCGTTTGGAACGTCGCACCCTTCGTCGGCAGGAACCCTGTGCAGCGCGGCTAGGCCGCGCTGCTGTCGCGAGACGTGTTTCTAGGAGGCCTTCGCCGCAGAGTGTGTTGCTTCGTGCCACATCTCGACGAACGTCAGCGCGATCACGGGATCGAATTGCGTCCCGGCGCAACGGACGATCTCGGCGAGCGCGTCGGACGCGCTGAGCGCGCGACGGTA
>Ga0081539_10003385_pt1 | contig 19741 bp, 18 predicted proteins | sample TabmetS4T2R2_FD_71023 | JGI IMG/M metagenome (GOLD analysis project Ga0081539, IMG submission 71023) | Tabebuia heterophylla rhizosphere microbial communities from the University of Puerto Rico - S4T2R2 | ecosystem: Host-associated > Plants > Roots > Rhizosphere ...
CGCGATGGCGAGGTCGTACCGGCGGGTGCCGCGAGGCCACCGCATCCGGTTCGCGCGCTCGTTGACGATCGCGTCGAAGCCGGCCGCGAGGACCGCGCCGTACCAGCGCACTTCGCCCCCCGGGCCGGTCATCCGCGCCAGATCGAACGCGCGGAAACGGCCGTCCCGCACCGCGGCCGCGATCGCGTCCGCGGCCGCGAACGGATCAGCCGGCACACCGGTGCCCGCCGCGAAGTCGTTGCCGGTGCCGGCCGGGACCACGCCGAAGCCCACCGCGCGCCCGGCCACGGCCTGCACCGCCAGGTGCACGGTGCCGTCACCACCGACCGCCACCAGCGTGCCCGCGCCCTCGGCCACCGCCCGGTAGCAGGCCTTCTCGGCGTCCTCGGAGCTGTCCGCGACCAGCAGCCGCACCGGAACGCCCACGGTGCCGAGCCGGTCCAGCACCTCTGGCAGCAGACCGCGGTGCCGGCCCCGCCCCGCACGCGGATTGGCCAGCACCGCTATCTGCGGTCCGGTCGGGCTCACGTCATGTCGTCGAAACGGCGTTCGATCGGCAGCGGCCGAGCCACCGGCGCCTGCGCGGCCACCGGCGTGGGCGACTCGATCCGGTCGCCGGCCATGATCGGATCGTGGTCGTCGGCCAGGGGCGAGATCTCGTCGTCGTCCAGACCCGCGTACAGCTCCTTGTCCCGCCCGGTTCGCCGGTCGTTGAGAAACGCCACCCCGACCGCGATGAAGTACAGCAGGGACATCGCGGCGGCGAGCAGCGTCATCCCGAACGGACCTGGGTCGGGCGTGGCGATCGCGGCGAACGCGAAGCACAGGAAGATCACCACACGCCACCAGCTGAGCATCCGTTTCGCCCGGATCACGCCGGTGAAGTTGAGCATCAGCAGGATCAGCGGAAATTCGAACGCCGCGCCGAAAAGCAGAATCATGCTGGTCACGAAGCCGACGTACGACGTCACCTCGAGCTGGGTGGGTTCGCCGAGGACGCCGGCGTCCATGATGAAGCGCAGGCTGTGACCGACGACCAGGAACGCCAGCACGGCGCCGGCGCAGAACAGCGGCGCCGCGATCGCCACGAACACGTACGCCCATTTGCGCTCGTGCCGGTGCAGGCCCGGGGCGACGAACGCCCACAGCTGGTACAGCCACACGGGGGCGCCCACGATGATGCCCACCCACAGTGCGATCTTGAGCCGGAGGATCAGGGTATCCCCGACGCCGAGGACGAGGAACTTGCACTTGCCCTCGACAAACGAGCTGGGCAGGGAGCAATAGGGCTGGGACAGCAGGTGGAACACCCACTGCGAGAGGAGGAAACCGACGACGAATCCGGCGAGCAGCCCGAGCGACGCCCAGAAGAGCCGGTTACGCAGCTCCCGGACGTGCTCGAGCAGCGTCATCGAGCCATCGGCCGCCTGCTGGAACTTGCTGGGCCCCCGGCGCAGGGAGATCGCCACGGCCGGACGTCAGCGCTCGTTGCGCTGAATCGGGTCGACGACTGGCGGCTGCTGGTACTGCGGGGGCTGCTGGTACTGCGGGGGCTGCTGGCCGTACTGCGGTTGCTGCTGATACCCCGGCTGCTGGTAGCCCTGCTGCTGATACCCCGGCGACTGGTACCCGCCCTGCACCTCGCCGGACAGCGGCTGGCGGCCGTACTGGGGCTCGGCCTTTTCGGCGACGTTGTTGTCCTCGTCGATGAGGCCCTTGGTCTCCGCTTTGATGATCCGCAGCGACCGGCCCAGCGAACGCGCGGCATCCGGCAGCCGCTTCGCGCCGAACAGCAGCACGAGGACGACCACGAAGATGATGATGTGCCATGGCTTGAGGGCGCCCATGGAGAACTCCAGTCGGTCGGATCATGGACTCTTCTGTCCTGCCGGTCCATCGTACGTGTGCTTCCTGAGTCACAGCGCCCGCCAGAGAGGTTCGATGACGCCGAGACCTGGACGGCCCGACCGGAACGTCACGAGGCGGCCTTGATCACCGCGATGCGGCGCTGCATTTCCTCCGCGCGTTCCTGCAGGGCCAGGACAGACCGTTCCAGCTCGGCGGCGCGCTCCTGCAGCCGTGTCGCCTCGGCCTGACGGCGTCGCAGCTTCGCCGCGGCACGGCTCAGCGCCGACAGCCTGCTCAGCAGCGGCACGACGGCCGCGAGCAGCACGACCACGGCTACCACGACGGCCGCGATCCAGATCCACATCACCACGCGGACACCTTAGCCGCCCGGCGCGGCGTACTGGTCCAGGGCGGTAGCCGCCTGCGCGCGGATCCGCTCGACCAGCTCGGCCGGTCCCAGCACGGTCACGTCCGCGCCGAGTCCGAGCAGCAGCCGTTGCGCCCAGCCGAGGTCGGTGACCCGCATCGTCACCAGCCACTCGTCGCCGTCGTGGCGGACCTCCTCGCACGGGTAGTACTCGGTGATCCATCGGCTCCCACGGCCGACCCGCAGCGTGACCAGCGGCAGATCCGGCGTGGGATGGAAGACGCCGTCGCTGACGTCGTGCAGGTCCACGTGTGGCGGCGGGGCGGCCGGCTCGTCGAGCACGGTGAACGCGTCGATCCGGTCCACCCGGAACATCCGGGTGGCCTCAGCGCGGCGGCACCACGCCTCCAGGTACGCCCTGCCGCCGACCATGATCACCCGCAACGGGTCGACGACGCGGTCGGTGGTCTCGTCCCGGGCTGCCGTGTAGTACGTCAGGTGCAGCGCATGGCCGCCCTCGACGGCCGCCCGGATCGCGTCGAGCTGCTCGGCGTCGGCCGGCAGCCGCACCGCGACCGGCGCGTCGGCCAGGTCTCCGGCCGCGTTCTCGATCTTGGCGAGCGCGTGTTCGATCGCGTCGCGGTTGCCGGTCCCGGACGTCTCCGCGAGCATCCGCAACGCCACTACCAGCGCGAGCGCCTCGTCCTGGGTGAGCCGCAGCGGACGATCGATGCCCGCGTCGTAGGTCACCGTCACCCGGTCGCCGTCGAACGCCATGTCGATGAGATCCCCCGGGCCGTACCCGGGGAGCCCGCACACCCAGAGCAGTTCCAGGTCCTCGCGCAGCTGGCGCTCGGTGACGCCGAGGTCGGCGGCCGCGTCGGCCACCCGGATCCCCGGCCGCGCCAGCAGGTACGGCACCAGGTTGAGCAGCCGGCCGAGCCGGTCCACCGAGGTACGGTGCTGTTGCGTCACGTCGGCACCGCCGTGCTCAGCGGCTCGTGCCGGGCGACGACCTCCTTCAGCTGCTGGATGACGGTCTCGCGCAGCTCCGGAGGCCCCTCCACGCGAACGTCCGCGCCGTAGCCGACGAGCGTGCCGGCCAGCCGCTCGACGTCGGCGTACGGCACCGTCAGCCGGTCGCTGTCCGGGCCCGGCACCACGTCGACGGCCCAGCGGCGCAGCCCGGCTGCCCGTCCGGGACGGACCGTCACGAAGGCCCGTCCGGTGTGCGCCACCGGACCGAACCTCTGGGCCACGTGGCTGATCAGGTCGACATCCCGGGGTGGCGCGAACGCGCGCGCCGGTCCGCTGGCCCGGACCGGGCCGACGATCCGGGAGAGCCGGAAGCACCGGGTCGCGCCACGGTCGCGGTCGTGGCCGACGACGTACCACCGGCCCTGCCAGCACACGACTCCCCACGGCTCCAGGCGCCGGGTCGCGGGGTCGTCCACTTCCGGCGCCCGGTACGTGAAGGTCACCGCCCGCCGGTCCCGGGCCGCGCTGGTCAGCGGGCCGAACGCGGGATCGACCGTGACCACCGGCTCGACGCCCAGCGTGGCATGCGGATCGACGTCGACGCCGGCGGCGCGCAGCTTGGCCAGTCCGGACGACGCCGCGGCCGCCAGGCCGGCGTGCTGCCACAGCCGCGCCGCGATGCCCACCGCAGCCGCCTCGTCCGGGGACAGCAGGATGTCCGGCAGCGCGTACTCCCGGTGCGCGATTCGGTATCCCGGCTCGGTGTCGAAGACGCTCGCCGTACCGGTCTCCAGCGGCACGCCCAGCTCGCGCAGCTCTGCCTTGTCCCGCTCGAACTTGCGTTGAAACGCCTCGTGGTCACGGGGATCGTCCGGGTCGTGCTCGTAGCCGGGCACGGTCGCGGCGATCTGCGCGGCGGTGAGGAACCGTCGCGTGGACAGCAGACAGATCACCAGGTTCACCAGGCGCTCGGTGCGGGTCCGCGACACCTTCGAAACGCTAGCAGCCGGAACGTGTGATCGGCCGCGCCGTGCCGCCTCCACCTGGACCATCGGTCGGTGCGAAGAACGGGCCGCACTGTTATTCGTTCGCCCGCCGGGGAAGGATGGTTGGGTGCCGCCCGAGTCCGCCGCCGGAGAACCGGCCAACCAGTCCCCCGTCGGCATCGCCGCCGCGGCTCCGCTCGACGCCGAGCAGCCGAACGACACCCCGGCCAAGGCGGGTGGTAACGAGAGCATATTGACCGTGGTGGTCGCCGGCCTCGCGAATCTCTTCATCGCGGCGGCCAAGCTGGTGGCCGGCATGATCTCCGGCTCCGCCGCAATGCTGTCCGAGTCGGCGCACTCGCTCGCCGACACCGTGACCGAGGTCCTGCTGTATGTCGCGCTGCGCCGCGGCCGCAAACCCGCCGACGAACAACACCCCTTCGGGTACGGCAAGGAGGCGTTCGTCTGGGCGTTCCTCGCGGCGGTTCTCACGTTCATCGGCGGCGCCGGCTTCTCCATCTACCACGGCGTCACGACGATGGTGAGCGGCGAGCACAGCGGCAACTACCTGTGGTCGTACATCGTGCTGGTGGTGTCGTTCGTGGCCGAGGGCATCTCGTTCCTGCGGGCCCGCAAGCAGGTGAAGGAGGAGTCCGAGCGCTGGGACACCACGCCCGAGCGGTTCCTGCGGCTCACCCCCGACACCACGGTCAAGGCGGTGTTCTTCGAGGATTCCGCGGCGCTCGTCGGCCTGGTGCTGGCGGCCGTCGGCGTGGGTCTCGCGCAGCTGACCGGCTCGGAGATGTGGGACGGGCTCGCGTCCATCGCGATCGGCCTGCTGCTGTTCCTGGTCGCCACGATCCTGGCCCGCAGCAACATCTCGTTGCTCGTGGGCCGCGCGGTACCACGCCGGATTCACAACCAGATCGCCGACGACCTCTGCAGCATCCCGATCGTGATCGGCGTGCCGACGCTGCTCACCATGCAGCTCGGCCCCGGCGACGTCCTCGTGGCCGCGAAGGTCGACTTCGACGACGACGTGACCGGCGCCGATATCGAGGAAGCTTCCGATCAGGCCGAGCGCCGGCTGCGCGGCCGCTACCCGGAGATCCGCTACGTGTTCCTGGACCCGACGCGCGGCGCCGCGGGTCGTAGCCACCGGGACGGCGGCGTGGACTTGTAGGGTCGCCGCCATGGTGCGGTGGCGGTCCGGGACGGTCTCAGCGGTGCGGCGCCGGTGGCATGGCGCGGTGGAGGTCGACGCGGCCACCCCGGACGGGCCGGTCCGGGCGCTCGCCTACCCCGCGCTGGTCGGCGAGCCGGCCCCCGGCGACCGTGTCCTGCTCAACGTCGGCGCGCTGGTCATGGGCCTCGGAACGGGCGGGTACGCGCTGGTGGTTGCGCTGCCCGACCGGCTGCCGCCGGATCCGGCGGCCGACGGCGCCACGCGCGACGCCGGGCACCTGGTCAAGGCGCGCTACACGCCGCTGCAGCCGACCGTGCTCGGCGTGGAGGAGGAGGCGTCCCCGCACCGGGCCGTGATGGCGGCCGCGGACACGCTGGACGCGATGCCGGTCGTGACGGCGGATCTGCACTCGGCCCTGCCGGCCGTCCTGGCCGGTGTCCTCGCCGACCGGCCGGCCGCGCGGGTGGCGTACGTGATGACCGACGGCGGGGCGCTGCCCGCGTGGTTCTCCCGGACCCTCGCCGGCCTGCGGGACTCTCTGGCCGGGACGGTGACGACCGGACAGTCGTTCGGCGGCGACCTGGAAGCCGGCACCGTCCATACCGGCCTGCTGGCCGCGCGGCACGTGCTGCGGGCGGACGTCGCGATCGTCACCCAGGGGCCCGGCAACCTCGGCACCGGTACGCGTTGGGGGTTCTCCGGCGTGGCCGTGGGCGAGGCGGTCAACGCGGTCGCCGTACTGGGCGGCCGCCCGATCGGCGCGCTGCGGATCTCCGGCGCGGATGGCCGTGCGCGGCACCGTGGCCTCTCGCATCACAGCCTCACGGCGTACGGGCGGGTGGCGCTGGTCCCCGCGGACCTGGTCGTCCCGGTGCTGTCGGAGCCACTGGCCTCGGAAGTGGGGGCCGCGCTGGCTCCGCTGGCGAAGCGGCACCGGCTGGTCCCTGTCGCGGTCGACGGGCTGGATGCGGCGCTGCGGGCGGCTCCGGTACCGCTGTCCACTATGGGCCGGGGCATGGACGCCGATCCGGCGTACTTCCTCGCCGCCGCGGCCGCCGGCCGCCACGCCGCGGCCCTCATACCCTCGCCCTCTACACGAGGTTGACCCTCAACCTGAAGTAGAGGGTCACATGCGGGAGCCCAAACCTCCGCCGATCTTGGAGTTGTGGTTACCTCTACGCGGCTTACGCCGGATTTGTTCCAACCACAACTCCAAGATCGGCGGGTGACGGGCCGTGGTCACATGCTGGCGATGAGGCGCTCGACGCGCTCGTCGTAGGCGCGGAACGGGTCCTTGCAGAGCACGGTGCGCTGCGCCTGGTCGTTCAGCTTGAGGTGCACCCAGTCCACGGTGAAGTCGCGGCGCTTCTCCTGCGCGTGCCGGATGAACTCGCCGCGCAGGCGGGCTCGGGTGGTCTGCGGCGGCGTCTCCTTCGCCTCGAAGATCTCGAGGTCGTTGGAGATCCGGTCGACCTGCTTGCGCTTTTCCATCAGCGCGTAGAGGCCACGGCCGCGGCGGACGTCGTGGTATGCGAGGTCCAACTGTGCGACCCGCGGATGCGACATAGGGATCTCGTGCTTGTCCTGGTATCGCTCGATCAGCTTGAGCTTCGACACCCAGTCGATCTCACGCGCCACCGGATCGAGGTCGCCGCTCTCGATTGCGGAGAGCACCCGGCCCCACAGCTCGACGACCCGCTTGGCGGTCTGGTCGCCGCCGCGCCGCTCGACGAACTCGGAGGCCTTGGCGAGGTACTCCTGCTGAATCTCGAGCGCGCTGACCTCCTTGTTGTTGGCCAGCCGGATCTTGCGGCGGCCGGTGATGTCGTGGCTGACCTCGCGGATGGCCCGGATCGGGTTCTCCAGCGACAGGTCCCGCATCACCACACCGGCCTCGATCATGCGCAGGACGATGTCGGCGCTGCCCACCTTGAGCAGTGTCGTGACCTCGTTCATGTTGGAGTCGCCGACGATGACGTGCAGGCGACGGTAGCGTTCCGCATCCGCGTGCGGCTCGTCGCGGGTGTTGATGATGGGCCGGCTGCGGGTGGTCGCGCTGGAGACGCCCTCCCAGATGTGCTCAGCGCGCTGTGACAGGCAGAACACCGCACCGCGGGGTGTCTGCAGGACCTTGCCGGCGCCGCAGATGAGCTGCCGGGTGACCAGGAACGGAATCAGAACGTCGGCGAGCCGGCCGAACTCGCCGTGCCGGGACACCAGGTAGTTCTCGTGACAGCCGTACGAGTTGCCGGCCGAGTCGGTGTTGTTCTTGAAGAGGTAGATCTCCCCCGCGATCCCCTCGTCGTGCAGGCGCTTCTCGGCGTCCACCAGCAGACCCTCGAGGATCCGCTCACCGGCCCGGTCGTGGCTGACCAGATCGATGACGGAGTCGCACTCCGGCGTCGCGTACTCCGGATGGGAGCCCACGTCCAGGTACAGCCGGGCGCCGTTGCGCAGGAACACGTTGCTGGAGCGCCCCCAGGACACCACGCGGCGGAACAGGTAGCGGGCCACCTCGTCCGGTGACAGCCGCCGCTGTCCCCGGTAGGTACAGGTGACGCCGTACTCGGTCTCGAGGCCGAAAATTCGCCGTTCCATGCCGAAACCCTAACCGCCGGAGGCCTCGGAACGGCAGTGACAACCCGCGCTTTCCCCGACGCGCAGCGTAGGGGGATGGATTGAGCTGCGGATATCGTCGCCCTTCTCAGGGGTTCGTGTTCGGTTCTCCGCGCCGACCGAAGGTCTCAGGAGCCGTCCCCATCGACCGCGGCGCCGGTCTCGTCGCCGGAGTCCGAGACGCCTTCGAGATCCACCGAGGCCGCCGACACCGTGGGCTTGTCCTCGCGCGGCGCCGGTGGTGCCGCGTCGCCGACCTCGGCCGCACCCCGCTCCTTGCCGGACTCCTCCTTGCCACCCGCGAGCAGGGTGGTGAGCGCCGCGCCGGTGATCCGGCGGAACGCCCGGCCTTTGCGCCGCCGGTCCAGCACGGCCACTTCGAGTTGGTTCGCGCCCAGCTTGCGGGGGTTGCCGTTCTCGCCGCCGACGCTGCCCAGCGCCTCGGCGGCCAGCGTCAGCGCCGCGGTGAGGTCGGCCGAGGTGTCGTGCCGCTCGCGCAGAACGTTGGAGATGGCCTCGGCCTGGCCGCCCATCGCCATGAAGCCGGGCTCGTCGGACACCGAGCCGTCATAGGTGATCCGGTACAGCTCGTCGGTCTCCGGCGACGACCCCACCTGCGCCACGCAGATCTCCACCTCGTACGGCTTCTGTGTCTCGGTGAAGATGGCGCCCAGCGTCTGGGTGTACGTGTTGGCGAGGCCCCGCCCGGTCACGTCCCGGCGGTCGTAGCTGTAGCCGGTGAGGTCGGCGATCCGGACGCCGGCCCGACGCAGGTTCTCGAACTCGTTGTACCGGCCGACCGCGGCGAACCCGATCCGGTCGTAGATCTCGCTGATCTTCCGCAGGGAGGTGATGTTCTCGGCGACGAGCAGGACACCGCCCTCGTAGGTGAGGACCACGGCAGATCGGCCGCGGGCGATGCCCTTGCGGGCGTACTCCGAGCGGTCGCGCTGGACCTGCTCGGGTGATGCGTAGAACTGCATGGCCACGGGTGGCTACTCCTTGTCCTAAAGCGCGTCCTCGTCCTCAGCGCGCGGGTCAGCCGCCCGGGTTCTCCATGCGTCCGGTGACCACTGCCTCGGCGACCGAGGTGATCTCGGACTCACTGAGCCGGTGCGTCCCGGCCGCCGTCGCGGTCATCACCACCGGGTAGATCTTGCGGGTCATGTCCGGGCCGCCGGTAGCGGTGTCGTCGTCGGCCGCGTCGTACAGCGCCTCGACCACCAGCCGGATCGCGTCCCGGGTGCCGACCCCGGGCCGGTACCGCTTCTTCAGTGCCGACTTGGCGAACACCGAGCCGGAGCCGATCGCGTCGAAGCCGCTCTCTTCGTACAGGCCGCCGGCGACGTCGAAGCTGAAGATCCGGCCCACCTTGGCCGGGTCGGACGGTGTGAGGTCGTAACCAGCGAACAGCGGCACCACCGCGAGCCCCTGCATGGCCGCCCCGAGGTTGCCACGCACCATGGTCGCGAGCCGGTTCGCCTTGCCGTCGAGCGAGAGCATGATGCCCTCGATCTTCTCGTAGTGCTCGAGCTCGATCTGGAACAACCGCATCAGCTCGATCCCGACGCCGGCCGTGCCGGCGATGCCGATCAACGAGTACGCGTCCGCGGGATGCACCTTCTCGATGTCGCGGCTGGCGATCAGGTTGCCCATGGTGGCGCGCCGGTCGCCGGCCATCACGACACCGTCCGCAGTGGCGACCGCGACGATCGTCGTGGCGTGCGGCGCGATATCGGCGGACAGGCCCGGTGGCAGCGGCCGGCGACCGGGTAGCAGCTCGGGGGCGGCATGCGTCAGGAACTGCGTGAAGGAGGACGTCCCCGCATTGGTGAACACATCTGGAAGACGCCCGGATGGATCAAAACCCGATGCCACGTGGTTCCCTTCAGGTACGTGATCGCCTCGGCGAGGAGCTCCGGACTATCCCGGAACCGTCCAAGGCCGCCGTTGCAGTTGAAGCACAATAGCCCGCGCACCCAGCCCGTGCGACGGTCATGATCAAGGTGTTGCGGATCGCGAGCACCACAGATGGCACAGCGGCCCTGTTGGGCCGCCAGCATCTCCTCGAACTCGACCGGACTCCATCCGTCGCGGTCGCGATCGTCGCGGTCGTCGAGCCCCCGTGGCATGTCCGAATCGCCCCCTAGCGCTCCTACTGGCCGCCCTTTTGTACGTATCCTCGGACGAACTCCTCGGCGTTCTCCTCCAGGACCGAGTCGATCTCGTCAAGCAGGTCGTCCACGTCCTCGGTGATCTCCGCGTGCCGGTCGGCGACCTCGGGGTTGGCCTCGGTGGTGACGTCGTCGATATCCTCATCGCGCCGGGCCTTGCCGGACTGCGACTGGCCGCCGGTGTCTCGGGTTGCCATCGGTCCCCCTCTTTCTCTCCCCACTGAAGCGGTGGGTTGGAAAAAAACCTACCTCGCCCCTACGACATAACCACCGCGCCGCCCGGTGTTTCCACTGAGTTGCTACCGGCGCCTGCATCGTCGGCCGGCGCGGAGAACCACAGATAAACCCGACGGTTCACCGGCTGGTGATCACCTCGAGCAGGTCCTTCGCGCTCTCGCACTTGTCGAACAGAGCGCCGACGTGCTTGCGCGTGCCGCGTTCCGGCTCCATCATCGGCACCCGTACCAGTGACTCCCGGCCGACGTCGAAGATGACCGAGTCCCAGCTGGCGGCGACCACTTCGGACGCGTACTGCGCCAGGCAGCGGCCGCGGAAGTACGCCCTGGTGTCGTCCGGCGGCTCCACCATGGCCCGCCGGGTCTCGGCGTCGTCCAGCAACGTCTTCATCGACCCGCGGGCGACCAACCGGTGGTAGAGACCCTTCTCCGGCCGCACGTCGGCGTATTGCAGATCGACCAGCTGCAGCTTGGGTGACGACCAGGCGAGATTCTCCCGGTCGCGGTAGCCGCCGAGCAGCCGCAGTTTGGCCACCCAGTCCAGCTCGTCCGAGCACAGCATCGGGTCGTGGCCCAACCGGTCCAGCACCCTCTCCCAGCGGCGCAGGACATCGGCGGTCTGGTCGTCGACATCGGCGCCGTACCGCTCGTCCACGTATGCGCGGGCCCGTTCGTAGTACGCCCACTGCAGGTCCAACGCGGTCAGCCGACGGCCGTCGCGCAGGCGCATGAGGTGGCTCAACGACGGATCGTGGCTGACCGACTTGAGCTCCGACACCGGGTCCGCGATGCCCAGCTCGCCGGTGAAGATCTTGTCTTCGATCATGCTGAGCACCAGCGCCGTGGTGCCTACCTTCAGATACGTCGCCACCTCGGACAGGTTCGCGTCGCCGATGATGACGTGCAGGCGCCGGTACTTGTCGGCGTCGGAGTGCGGCTCGTCGCGGGTGTTGATGATCGGCCGCTTGAGCGTGGTCTCCAGACCCACCTCGACCTCGAAGAAGTCGGCGCGCGAGGAGATCTGGAAGCCCGCGCCGGAACCGTCCTGCCCGATCCCGACCCGGCCCGCGCCGCAGAAGACCTGCCTGGTCACGAAGAACGGCGTGAGGTGCGCGACGATGTCCGCGAACGGCGTCTGCCGGCGCATCAGGTAGTTCTCGTGCGAGCCGTAGGAGGCGCCCTTGTTGTCGGTGTTGTTCTTGTAGAGCTGGATCCGGTGCGCGCCCGGGATGGTGGCCGCCCGGCGGGACGCCTCGGCCATCACCCGCTCGCCGGCCTTGTCCCAGCGGACGACGTCGAGCGGGTTGGTGCACTCCGGAGTGCTGTACTCCGGGTGGGCGTGGTCGACGTACAGCCGGGCGCCGTTGGTCAGTATCACGTTGGCCAGGCCGAGGTCCTCGTCGGCGAGCGCATCCGCCGGGTCGTAGGCGGCGCCCGAGTACGTGAAGCCGCGGGCGTCGCGCAACGGCGACTCCTCCTCGTAGTCCCAGCGCGCCCGGCCGCCCCGGTTCAGCTCCGGCCGCGCTCCGTACGCGTTGACCACCTGCGAGCTGGTGACCATCGGGTTGGCGCCAGGCTGGCCGGGCACCGAAATGCCGTACTCCACCTCGGTGCCCATGATCCGTCGAACAGTCATGCCCTGCCCACCTCTCGCATGCGCCCCTGGCCCTCGCTTCGCTCGGTGCCCTCCGTCATACGACCCACCATGCCCGTCCCCGCTCGCCGGCCGTGCCCATGTATCGAGCCTAGACGCTCGCCCCGGCGTTTCTCGCCCCTCCCGGTGCGCGGCGCGGCTCGCTCCGCGAGCGCCGCCGATGGGCGCGAGCCGCCGAGCGATGGCGAGGCCAGTCAGTTCGGTGGCGATCCACCGGCCGAGCCGCTGGCCCGGACGCTCGATCAGCAGGTACGCGGCCCATGCCACCGCGAGCGCCAGCGCCAGTACCGCTACGCCCGCGGCCAGCCGGACCCCGACCGGCCGGTACCGGAGCCCCGGGAGCATCCGGAGCACGACCAGCAGCACGAGCACGTGCGACAGGTACAGCGAGTAGCTGACCGTGCCGAGAAACCGCAGCAGCCGCGGCATCGCCCGATGCCGGGCCGCGAACGCCACGGCGAAGGTGGCCGCCACGGCTGCCACCGTGGCCGCCCACACCGCGCGCGTGGGCTGGGCCAGGACCAGCGCGGTCGCGACCGCACCGAGCGCCGCCGCGGCCGGCAGCCGGCCCAGCCCGCCGTGTTGCGTCCGGTAGATGACCGTCCCGGCGAACAGCACGGCGAGCAACAGCAGAGCCTGCCCGGGCCCGGCGACGGTGCTGTGCGCGGTGGGATGTCCGTTCACCGCCGGCACCAGCAGGAATCCGATACCGGCGGCGCCGGCGGTGCGGTGCCACCTCGCGAGGTGGCCGCCGACGCTGACGGCCATCAGCAGGAGCAGCGCCACCGCGATTGTAGGGCCGGAGCCGAGCAGCCCGTCCGGCAGCACCGGCCCGAACAGCAGGGCGGCCAGGGCCAGCCCGGCGGCGAACCAGGCGCTGTGCCGGTGCAGCCGCCACGCGAACAGCCCGGCGACCACCAGGTAGAAGATCATCTCGTAGGACAGCGTCCAGAACACCCGGACCGCACCCCGCTGTCCGAGCGGGTCGAGCAGCATCGAGGCGTGCGCCAGGACTCCGCCGTGCCACACACCGAGCAGCGCAGCGGCGCCGATGGTGACGAGGTAGGCGGGATAGACCCGGAACAGCCGGCCGAGAAAGAACCGGCGGAGCGAGCCGTGCCGTTCCAGCGACAGCGGTATGACGTAGCCGCTGACCAGAAAGAACAGCAGCACGCCGTACTTGCCCAGGTCGATGTGGCGGTAGATCGCCATGTGCCGATCCGGGCCGAGTACCGATGGGCTGAGGTGGAAGCAGACCACGACGAGGGCGGCGTACCCGCGCAACGCGTCCAGCCAGCCGAGGCGCCGTTGCGTCATGTGCGGTGCAACGACGACGGCGCGGGTGGAGCCACGCCCACCCGCGCCGTTGCGCCGCTTGACCGGTTTACAAATACTGCCCGGTGTTGCTGACCGTGTCGATCGAGCGGCCGGCCTCGGCGCCCTTGCCGCCGGAGATGAGCGTACGGATGTAGACGATCCGCTCGCCCTTCTTGCCGGAGATTCGAGCCCAGTCGTCGGGGTTGGTGGTGTTCGGCAGGTCCTCGTTCTCGCGGAACTCGTCGACACACGAGTCCAGCAGGTGCTGCAGCCGCAGCCCCTTCTTGCCAGAGGTGAGGAACTCCTTGATCGCCATCTTCTTGCCGCGGTCGACGATGTTCTGGATCATCGCGCCGGAGTTGAAGTCCTTGAAGTACAGGACCTCCTTGTCACCGTTGGCGTAGGTGACCTCCAGGAAGCGGTTCTCCTCGCTCTCGGTGTACATCCGCAGTACGACCGCCTCGATCATGGCGGCTACCGTGACGTCCCGGTCGCCGCGGTGCTCGTTCACGTCGTCGTCGGACAGCGGCAGATCCCGCAGGATGTACTTGGAGAAGATGTCCTTGGCGGCCTCCGCGTCCGGGCGTTCAATCTTGATCTTCACGTCCAGCCGGCCGGGCCGCAGGATCGCCGGGTCGATCATGTCTTCCCGGTTGGAGGCGCCGATGACGATCACGTTCTCCAGGCCCTCGACCCCGTCGATCTCGCTGAGCAGCTGCGGAACGATGGTGTTCTCGACATCGCTGGAGACGCCGGATCCACGGGTCCGGAAGATCGAGTCCATCTCGTCGAAGAACACGATGACCGGCGTGCCCTCGCCGGCCTTCTCCCGCGCCCGCTGGAAGACCAGACGGATGTGCCGCTCGGTCTCACCCACGTATTTGTTGAGCAGCTCGGGGCCCTTGATGTTGAGGAAGTAGCTGGTGTGCTTCTCCTCGCCGCGCCGCTCGGCGATCTTCTTCGCCAGGGAGTTGGCCACCGCCTTGGCGATCAGCGTTTTGCCGCACCCGGGCGGCCCGTACAGCAGGATGCCCTTGGGCGGGCGCAGCTGGTGCTCCCGGAACAGGTCGGAGTGCAGGAACGGCAGCTCCACCGCGTCGCGGATGGCCTCGATCTGGGAGTGCAGGCCGCCGATGTCGTCGTAGTCGACGTCCGGGACCTCCTCGAGAACCAGCTCCTCGACCTCGCTCTTGGGGATGCGTTCGTACGCGTACGCCGACCGGGGCTCGATCATCAGCGAGTCGCCGGCCCGCAGCGCGCCGATCTGCAGCGAGTCGGCGAGGAAGACGATCCGCTCCTCGTCGGCGTGCGAAATCACCAAGGCCCGGTCGCCCGGGCCGCCGTTCGGATTCTCCAGTACCTCCTTGAGCAGAACGACTTCGCCCGATCGCTCATAGCCGAACGCGTCGACGACGTTGAGCGCGTCGTTGAGCAGCACCTCCTGGCCGCGCCTGAGCTCCTCCACCTCCAAGGACGGGGACACCGCCACACGAAGCTTGCGACCGCCGGTGAAGACGTCCACGGTGCCGTCCTCGTGCGCGGTCAGGAAAATGCCGTAGCCGCTGGGCGGCTGGGCAAGGCGGTCAATCTCCTCCTTGAGAGTGACGATCTGAGCCCGGGCTTCCTTGAGGGTCGCCACGAGCCGGTCGTTGTTCTCGGTCAGTCGGGCCAGCTGCGCCTGCGTTGCCGCTAGCCGCTCCTCGAGCTGCCGGACGTGTCGGGGGCTTTCGGTCAGCTTGCGCCGTACCAGAGCAAGTTCCTCCTGAAGGAACGCGACCTGGCTGGAGAGATCGTTGGCCTCTCTTTCCCAACGTGCGGCGCGTGAGTCCGCCTCGTCGCTACGTGCCACGTCCCACCTCCCCGGGGGCTCGAACGTCTTGAGATAACACTAACTGCTGTACGCGGGTTTTCGACCTGTGCAACACCCTCGTCACGCAAGCTTGATCCGTTGCCGGCAACGCCCGTGCGGCGTTGTCGGGCGCTTCCTGTACCGTCGGAAGGGGCCATTTTCCGGAGGTGTCAGGTGGGTGCGCAGACGGGGTCGGAAGACCTACAGGTCTGGGTGGATCAGGACCTCTGCACCGGCGACGGGCTCTGCGTCCAATACGCGCCGGAGGTGTTCGAGTTCGACATCGACGGGCTGGCGTATGTCAAGGACAGCGGCGGTGAGCTGCTGCAATCGCCGGGTGCCCGGACGGGTGTGCCGGCCCGGCTCCGGCTCGACGTGATCGACGCCGCCAAGGAGTGCCCGGGCGAGTGCATCCACGTCGTGCGCCCGGCCGACGATGCAGAAGTCGCCGGCCCGAACGCCACCGATTGACGTTTCTCGCGCCGAGAGTTTTCGGTGTCCGACAGCACGTTTTCGAGGCAGGTAAATGTCACATCCGCGAAATCGGACTCACAGAGTCGGACGGCCCACGAGCGACGCCACGACGCGGGAGAATTCCTCGAGCCGCGCGATCTGACCCGGGCCGCCGTCGTCCAGCGTCTTGCCGAACCGCAGGGCGTCGTGGCGGAGGGCGGCCCGGCCCTCGTCCTCACCCATCCCGGGCGGCGGGACCGCGTCGTCGACGGAGCTGAGCAGCAGATACACGTCGATGCTGTCGACCCGCGCCTGCCCGCTCGAGGTCCGGGTCAGCCGGCGCCGGCAGCCCACCTCGGTGACCGTGGACAGCGGGACCACCCGCAGGGAGGAGGTCATCGACCCGATCGGGCCGTCGCCGGGCGCCACGTCCTCGCCGTGCCACAGCACCAGGCGGCTGCCGTCGCAGATCACCACCTCCTGCCACACGCCGTTCACCTCGTTGACGAAGCGTTCCAGCGTGAAACACAGCACGGACGCCCCGCGCAGCACCCCGAACAGCGCCTCCAGGGCCACTTCGGGATCGCGCAGGTAGGCCCGGGCGGCGGAGTCCAGATCCTGATAGGGCGACCAGTCCGGAAAGACCGCCGGCATCTCGCTACTGCCGCCGAACGGCGGAGAACTCATCGCGCCCACCGGATCCCTCCGCTCCCGCACTTGCCCCGGATCGGAAACTACCCGACACCGCTCGGGCCATCACACAGTGGTGTCGTTTGCGTTCGGGTTCTCCATGCCGTCCGAAGGACCCGCCTCGGCCCTCGCGGCACGGCGCAGGGCGTACGCCTCGGCGCCCTTGCTGGGCTTGCGCCGCCGCGGCGGCGCGGTCACCCCCGGCGCCAGCCTGCGGGCCGACACCAGGAACGCGGTGTGCGCCACCATCCGGTGATCCGGCCGCACCGCCAGCCCCTCGGCGTGCCAGTCCCGGACCAGCGACTCCCATGCGCGCGGCTCGGTCCAGCCGCCGCGCTCCCGCAGTGCCTCCACCAGCTCCGACAGCTGCGGAGTGGTGGCCACGTATCCGATCAGCACGCCCCCCGGCACCAGCGCGCCCTCCACCATGTCCAGGGCCTCCCACGGAGTGAGCATGTCCAGGATGATCCGATCGAAATCGGTCTCGGTGGCCGCTGTGACGTCGCCGACATGCAGGTGCCAGGCGGGGTGCGGGCCGCCCAGGAACGCCTCCACGTTGCGCCGGGCGATCGCAGCGAAGTCGTCCCGCAGCTCGTACGAATGCACCTCGCCGGCAGCGCCGACCGCCCGTAGCAGCCAGCACGTCAGAGCGCCCGATCCGGCGCCGGCCTCGAGCACCCTGGCGCCCGGGAAGATGTCACCCATCGCGACGATCTGCGCCGCGTCCTTCGGGTAGATCACCTGCGCGCCGCGCGGCATGGACAGCACATAGTCGGCGAGCAGCGGGCGCAGCGCCAGGTACGGCGTAGCGCCGCTGGACATGACCACACTGCCCTCTGGCAGGCCGATCAGCGAGTCGTGCGCGAGCGCGCCGCGGTGGGTGTGGAAGTCCCGGCCGGGCTCCAGCACCACCGTGTGCATGCGGCCCTTGGGGTCGGTGAGCTGGACGCGGTCGCCGGGGCGGAACGGACGCAGATGGGCGGGCACCGGCTCCTCGTCCGCCAACGGGATGGGCTGAACCGTCACGATCTCTCTTTCACTTCCTTGGCGGCCGGGCGTCCGGCACGGCGCGGCTCGAGCACACCAGCCAGGTCGGCGACGTGCAGCACGCCCAGCACATCCTCGCCCGCGGTCACCAGGTACTGCGCACCCGGGTGCGCCTGCACGGCACGGACCACCTGCTCACCGCTCAGCCCGGCGGACAGAGTGGGCAACGCGTCCACGCGGCGGGCCACCGAGTCGACAGCCACCCACGCCCGCCGCTCCACCGGCACCCGGGCCGCGTCGGCCGGGTCGACCAACGCCAGGATCCGACCGGACGCGTCCGCCACCGCCAGCGCGACACCGGGCCGGTCTTGGTCCGCGGCGCGCCGCTGCGCCTCGGCCAGCGGCGTTCCCGAGGGTACGGACAGCACCGGTCGCGCCAGGGCCCGCAGGTCAACGAGCGGATACCGGTGTGTCATACGGGCCAGCCGGATGGACTGCCCGGCGCCCTGCCACAGCGTGCTCGCCACCAGCAGGATGAACAACAGGCCGAACAACGTGATCACACCCCAGCGGTACAGCACGACCGTGACGACGGCGGTGCCGAACGCGATCGCGCGTCCGGCCCAGCCGGCCACCTCGGTGGCCCGGTTGCGGTTCCCGATCAGCGCCCAGACCGCGGCACGCAGCGCTCGGCCCCCGTCCAGCGGCAGGCCGGGCAGCACGTTGAAGACCGCCACGATGAGATTGCTGGCCGCCAGCTGAAAGAAGATCTGACCCGCGACGGTACGGTCGGGCAGCGCGAACGACAGCGCGGTGGCGACACCGCCGAGCACCAGCGACACGGCGGGCCCGGCCAGCGAGACCAGCGCGTCGACCCGCGGGCTCGGCGCGTCCCGGTCCATCTCGGTCCACCCGCCGAGCAGCTCCAGCGTGATGCCGCGTACCCCGATGCCGTACCGCCGTGCGGTCAGCGCGTGGCCCAGCTCGTGCAGCAGCACCGAACCGAGCAGGCACACCACGAATCCGAAACCCACCGCGTACCCGGCCGGGGCGGGCAGGCCCAGCTGTGTCCGCACGTAGTCGCCATAGACGAACGTCACCAGCGCGGCCAGCAGGAACATGGAGGCGTTGAGGTAGATCGGGATGCCCAGCACGCGGCCGACGATCCGGCCGGACCGGGGTCTCCGCGTACTCTCGCTCATCCGTCGATGCTACGGAACGCCTTTTCGTCATACCCCTGCCCTACCCTGTGGGCCATGACAGCACCGACGGTGAGTCCCGCAGATCCCGGCGTGGTGGATCGTCCCGCCGGTCCGTCCCTGTCGCCGTCGCGGGCCGCGGACTTCAAGACCTGTCCGCTGCTGTTCCGGTTCCGGACCATCGACCGGCTGCCCGAGCAGCCGTCCGCCGATCAGGTCCGCGGCACGCTGGTGCACGCGGTGCTGGAGCGCCTGTTCGATCTGCCGGCCGCCGAGCGGACACCCGAGGCGGCCGCCGCTCTGGTGGCTCCTGAGTGGGCGCGGCTGCTCGAGCTGGAGCCGGCGCTGGCTGAGCTGTTCCTGCGCCCGCCGGCGGCGGATCAGCCGCCGGTCCCCAGGACAGCGGCCCAGCCGGCGCTGGTCGACGTGCCGGTCGAGGCGGCCGACGAGGCCGCCCGGCTCGCGGCGTTTCTGGCCGGCGCGCGGGCGCTGCTCGAGGGCTACTTCGCGGTCGAGGACCCGACCCGCCTGGAGCCGGCCGAGCGGGAGAGCCTGGTCTCCACCGTGGTGGACGACGAGCTGGTGATCCGCGGCTACATCGACCGTCTCGACGTGTCCGCTGCCGGCGAGTTGCGGGTGGTGGATTACAAGACCGGCGGCGCGCCGCGCGAGGCGTTCGAGGGCCGTGCGCTGTTCCAGCTGAAGTTCTACGCGTTGGTGCTGTGGCGCACCCGCGGCGTGGTGCCGCGGGTGCTGCGGCTGCTCTACCTCAAGGACGCCGAGATCTGCGACTACCGTCCAGACGCCGAGGAGCTGGAACGGTTCGAGCGCACCCTCGTTGCCCTGTCCCAGGCGGTGGAACGCGCCAAGCGCGACCGCGACTTCCGCGCGAAGCCGAGCCGCCTGTGTGACTGGTGCCACCACCGGCACTTGTGCCCCGAGTTCGGCGGGACGCCCCCGCCGTACCCGGAACCGGTCGCGGCGCCGGATTAGGCGGCCGCGGGCAGGTCGCCCCGCACCCGCCGGATGGCGATGTCGCCGCTGGCCGTGCGGATCCGCAGCCGCAGCGCGGGGTTCACCGCGCCTGCGCCGCCGGCCGCCCCGCCCATGGTGAGGTCGTTCACGGTCGAGCCGCTGGCCGTGCTCACGTCCAGCCAGACGCCGGTGCCGGCCGCTACGCCCACCTCCACGTCACCCGACT
>Ga0081539_10003386_pt1 | contig 19733 bp, 17 predicted proteins | sample TabmetS4T2R2_FD_71023 | JGI IMG/M metagenome (GOLD analysis project Ga0081539, IMG submission 71023) | Tabebuia heterophylla rhizosphere microbial communities from the University of Puerto Rico - S4T2R2 | ecosystem: Host-associated > Plants > Roots > Rhizosphere ...
CGATTCGCGCGATCCGCTGCTGCGCCGCGAACGGTCGATGACGATCGACGGCGTCACCATCCACGTCTCGCACGGCCACGAGTTGGGCAGTCCCAATGCCGAGCGCGTACTGGCGCGCTACGAAGGCGACGTCGTGATGTTCGGCCACACCCACAAGGCCGTCGTGGTCCGCGCCGCGGACGGACGCCTTGCCGTGAATCCTGGCGCCGCAGGACCGGGACGCTTCGATCTGCGGCCGAGCGTGGCGCGCCTGACGGTTGCCAACGGAACCGCGGCCGTCGAGATCGTCGAGATCGAGGCTACTTCGCGGGCGTGAACTCGATCGTCACTTCACGATCGAGCGTCATCTTCAGCCCCGGGACGTCCTTCAACGCCGCTTTCACTTCCTCCGGGGTTTTTGCCGTCTGGAGCTGCGTGATGAACGCCTCGTTGCCGAGCAGCTGATCGAGATCGGCGTCGAGCAGCGTGACCCGCGGGCCGTCGACATACGGACTGGTGGTGCGGGCGAGCTGACCGGCCGGCTCGACGGCGATCGTCACGTGCGCGCCGGCGAGCAGCGTGCGGACCATCGCCAGCTGCTGCGCAATTTCCGGGCTGCCGGGCGCCGCATTGCCGAAGGCGCCGGCAAGATTCAGCTCTGGCAGGTGAATTCGCAGCGTGGCGTTCCCGTCCGGCTCTCTGGTGAACGTGCAGGTGATCTCGCCGGCGGCCTGATTGAGCGCATCCGACTTGACGGAGAGTCCGCCGGTCTGCGGCCGCTCGCTGATGCGCAGCTCGGTGATGTCCTTGAACGCGTAAGTGGAGCGCCGGCCCTGGCCGAGCGGCGTGTCGATGGGCGACGACGACACGTAGGTGACGCCCGGACCGAGCGTGGACGCCATCGCCCGCGCCTGTTCCTCGGAGACGAGGTCGAGGCTCTGGCCGCGGCCGCCGGCGAGCGCCGCGAATTGACGCAGCTGCGCGAGCGCCGCCTTCGTGACGAGCATCGTGTGATCGACCGTACCGCTGCCATCGCCCTTCACGTTGACGACGGTCGTCATCTGAAAACAGCCGCCGCTGGCGAAGGCGACGACCAGGACGGCAGCGAGGGCGAGTGACCGCATCACAAGAAGATGCCATAGAATCGCCGCCATGCGTGGGATCTTGATCGCAGGGCTGGTCGCCGCCGGGTTGGCCGCTCAGCCGGCCCGGATGACGTCGACGCTGAAGGAGGTCCAGCGCCTGATCGACGAGAGCGGCGCCGACGCGAGCGTCGCGTTCCGGACACTGGACGGCGGCGCCGAGCTGCTGTTTCGTCCGGATGTCGAATATCACGCCGCCAGCACGATGAAAGTGCCGGTCATGATCGAGCTGTTCCGCCAGGCGCGCGCCGGCGCGTTGAAGCTGGACGATCAGCTGACCGTCGTCAACGAATTCCACAGCATCGTCGACGGCAGCGTCTTCACGCTGAATGCCGGCGACGATTCCGACGCAGACGTCTACAAGAAAATCGGCGAGCGGATGTCGTATCGCGAGCTCTGCGAAGCGATGATCACGGTGAGCAGCAACTTCGCGACCAACCTGCTCATCGAGCGCCTCGGCGCGAAGCGCATTCAGGCGACGGTCAACGCGCTCGGCGCGCCGGGGATGCACGTCCTGCGCGGTGTCGAGGACGACAAGGCCTTTCAGAAGGGATTGAACAACACCACGACGGCGCGTGCGCTGATGACGCTGATGGAGAAGATCGCGAAGGGGCAGGCGGTCGACAAGGCTTCCAGCGAGGAGATGGTGGCGGTGCTGAAGCGCCAGCACTTCAACGATCGCATCCCGGCCGGGCTGCCGGACGGGACCGTCGTCGCGCACAAGACCGGCGAGATCACGAAGATCCAGCACGACGCGGCGATCGTCTACGCCGAGCGGCCGTTCGTGTTGGTCGTGCTCGTGCGCGGACTCCAGGATCCGAAAGCCGGCTCGGCCCTGATCGCCGAAATCACCCGCGTCCTGCACAACGCGTCTCGAGATGGCGCGCGCCAGCCGTAGCACCGTTCCCCTCAATCGGGCGCTGTCGAAGCTCGGCATCCTGTCGCGCGCGGAGGCGACGGAGGCGATTCGCGCCGGGCGAGTTTCGGTGAATGGAAAGGTTGTCCGTCAGCCGCTGGCCCCGGTCGTGCCCGAGCGCACCGACATCCGCGTCGACGGCGTCGCGCGCGCGCGGCAGGCGTGGCGAACCATTCTCTTTCACAAGCCGCGCGGCGTCCTGACGACGCGGCGCGATCCGGAGGGGCGGGCGACGATTTACGATCTGCTCGGGGAGGCCGCGCGCGGCTTGATTGCGGTCGGCCGGCTGGATCGTGCGACATCAGGGTTGCTGATCCTGACGAACGACACGCAACTGGCCAATCGCCTGACCGATCCCGCCAACCAGCTGCCGCGCGTCTACGTCGTCACGGTTCGCGGGGAAGTCACGCGCGAGCAGTGCGAGCTGCTCGAGATTGGCGTGACGAGCGGCGGCGAGCGTGTGCACGCCGCCGCCGTCACGATCAGGAAGTCATCGTCGCGCGAGTCGCATCTCACCGTCGAGCTGCGAGAAGGGCGCAATCGCGAAGTCCGCCGGCTCTTCGAGGCGATCGGCCACGAGGTGACGCGGCTGAAACGAATGCGCTTCGGACCGCTGGAGCTCGGCTCGCTCGCGCCCGGCGACTGGAGACCGGTCGCCAAACTGGAGTTGGCATCGCTCGAGGCGCGGCACGCTAAACTCGAGGCACGGCACCGCTAAAGCGGTGCCCTACCGGTGGCGCTGGGGAAGCCTCGGTAACTGGGAAGCCTCGGTAGGGCACCGCTTCAGCGGTGCCGGGAGCTTTACTCTTTGCGCGCGGCTTTGATGGCGTCCTCTCGCCGCTTGTCTTCGTCCGCGCTCGTCTCGCCGACGTGCGTCTGCTCGCCGCCGGTCTCGATGCCGATGACGTCTCCGGGCTGCGCGCGTCCGCCGACGTGCGGGCTCTCGTCGCCGGCCGACCCCACGACCGCTTCACGCTCGCGCGAGCGATCGCGCTCCGCGCGGACCTCGTCGCGCGACGGCATCGAGACGGTGCTGCGCGCGACGGTATCGGCGCGGTCGGGGCGGTAGTAGCTCGCGTCCCACCAGCTCGGATTGCGATAGTGGCTCCAGGTCTGATAGCGGGTCGCGACGGTCGCGCTGTCGAACGGCTCGTCTGGACAACAGGCGCTCATCAGCCGCTCGTCCATGCGGGTCAACTCGGCGTCGCCGAGCTTTGCGAACTCGTCGCGATCGAAACCGGGAAACCGCGCGACACGCTCGCGCGTGATGTCGGCCACCAGCCGTTGACCGGCTGTATCGAGGCTGACGTGCCCGACGGGCAGGAGAAAGTATTTGGACGTGAACCAGCCGCCGGCATCGACGACAACGTAGACGGGACGTGCAGATGTGAGATCGATGATGAAGCCGTCGACGTTGCCGAGCGCCTCGGCGCTGCGGCTCTGCACGGGCAGACCATCGAAGTCCGGTGTCGTGTTGTCGAGCTCGGCGGCATCGACGTAGCGAAGTCCTGGTCGCGGATGATCCATCGGTACCTCCGCGGGATCGAGAGCAACATCCGGTCCGCCTGAAACCTTGGAGGCTCGTCCGTCTTAGGGCATATGGCGGGTGTTGCGTCGATATCGCCTGCTGGCGTGCTCGCCGTACCGCTACCGTCGGCTATAATCCGCCCGCAGCCTCCCCGAAGTATGCAGCGCGCGGTCCCCGCGATGAGGGGCGAAGCACTTTTTCGCTTGCACTACCAGCTCATCAGGCACATTGCCGGCAGCATTGCCGGTCAGTCGCTGCGTGGAGCGGACGCCGAGGATTTCCAGCAGCACGCGTTGATGCGGCTGATCGAGAACGACTACGCGATTCTCGAGAAGTTCGAGGGGCGCGCCACCATCCAGTCGTACCTGTCGGTGGTCATCGGCAACCTCTTCGCGGACTATCGCGATCATCTCTGGGGGAAATGGCGGGCGTCGGCCGACGCGCGGCGTATCGGTCCGCTCGCGGAGCGGCTCGAAGAGCTGCTGGTGCGCGACGCGCTGACGTTCGAAGAAGCCTACGAAACGCTCGTCGCCAAGGATCGGATCACTGAATCGCGCGGCGAAATCGAGCGCATCGCGGGGCAGCTGCCCATCCGGACGCGCCGCCGGATGGAAGGTGACGAGACGCTGGTGACCATGCCGGCCATCGGTCTCGCCGCGGATCGATCGGTGACGGCAGCCGAGCAGCAGCGCGTGGCCGATTGGGTGGGCGCCATCGTGAAGCGCGAGCTGCGCGCCGCAGGTGTGCAGGACTGCCTCATCTTCGTGCTGCGAAACAAAGACAAGCGCACGGGCGGGGAAGTCGGCGCGCTCCTGAATATCGACTCGAAAGCCGTCTACCGGCGCGAGGAACGCGTACGCGACCGGCTGCGCGAAGCGCTCGAGGCGGAGGGGCTCGACAGCCGAGTTGCCCTCGAAATCTTCGACAATCCGGCGGTGACGCTCGACTGGGTGCCTGATTTCACGGAAACCGGCCATGGCGGTCCGTCAGAAACGAAAGGAGGGCCCGATTGTCCCCACAACACATGACGACTGGCCATCCTGACGCAGAGCGCCTTGCCGAGTACCTCGACCGCACGCTTTCCGACGCCGAGCGAACCGACGTCGAGAGTCATCTGGTCGTCTGCGAGACGTGCCGTACCGTGCTCATCACCGCCGCCGCGGTCGAGTTGCCGTCGACCGGAGCGACCGGAGGATTCTGGGGATTCGGACGCGTGTTGTCCTTCCCGCGGATTGCGGCGACCGCGGCGACCATTGCTGCCGCGGCCGTGCTCGTCCTCGCTGTCTGGACGGTTGGCCGCAACTTTCGCGGCGATCGTCCGGAGCTTCGCGAGCTGGTGGCCGCCGCGGCGAAGGACGCGCGCCGTCCTGTCGAAGGCCGACTGACGGGAGGATTTCACTACGCGCCGCCGCCGGAAGTGACACGCGGTGCCAACGATCGTGAGGTCGCGCTCGACGTGAGAATCGCCGCGGCGAACATCGAGAAGCAGGCGCAGGACAACGCGGAAGATGCGCCTGCCAGTCAGGCAGCAATCGGAGTTGCCCGGCTGATGACCGGCGATGTGGACGGCGCCATCGCCGCGCTCGAGCGAGCCGCCGGAGGTGAGACCGGCACCGCGGCCTATCAGAGTGACCTCGCAGCCTCGTATCTCGCACGAGCCCGTCGTTCGGGGAGCCAGGCGGATTTCGAGCTGGCGTTGAAGGCGGCCGATCGCGCGCTCGGTGCGCATCCACAGCTTCTCGAAGCCCGATTCAATCGCGCGCTCGCGCTCGACGGTCTCCGTCGTGCGGACGAGGCGGCGGCCGCATGGCAGGAGTACCTGAAACTCGACGCGGGCTCCGGCTGGGCGGAGGAAGCGCGAGCAAGAAGGGCTAAGGGCTGAGGGCCTACGGTATCATCACCTGATGGACTCACGCGCCCCTGCCGAAGCTACCGCCGCGCCCGCGCTCCGCGATCGCGGCGAGATTCCCGATAAATTCAAGTGGAACCTGACGCACATCTTTCCCGACTGGAGTGCGTGGCAGGCGGCGTTCGATGAGCTGGATCGGAAGATCGGCGCCTACGCCGTGCTGCAGGGGACGCTCGCGCAGGGAGCCGAGCGGCTGCTGGCCGCGATGCAGCTGTCCGACGAGATCGGCCAGCTCCAGTACAAGGTCTGGTACTTCGCGGGCCTGAAGTACGACGAAGACCAGCGCGACAATCAGGTCAACGCCAAGCGCCAGCAGGTGCAGATCCTGTTCGCCAAGGCGAGTCAGGCGACTGCCTGGTTCAATCCCGAGCTGCTGAAGATTTCGCTGCCGACCGTGCAGCAATGGATGGCGGCGAACCGCGATCTGGCCGTCTATCGGTTCGCCATCGAAGATCTCTATCGCCAGCAGGAGCACGTGCTCGACGACAAGGGCGAGCACCTGCTGTCGCTCTCGAGCCGCTTCTCGACGACGCCGAACGACGCCTATTCGGCGCTGTCGACCGCCGACATCAAGCACCCGACCGTCAAGCTGCCGTCCGGCACCGAGGCGACGCTCACCTACGGGCAGTACCGCGCGATTCTCGCCACCAACCGCCGGCAGGCGGATCGCGCCGTCGCGTTCACCGAGTATCACAAGCTTTTCGCGGCGACCATCAACACCTACGCGTCGCTCTACAACGGCGTGCTCCAGCGCGACTGGTTTCACTCCGAAGCGCGCGGCTACCGCTCGTCGCTCGAAGCCGCGCTCCACGGCAACAACATTCCGACCGCCGTCGTCACGAACCTGATCGAGACGACGAAGGCGGGGACCGAGCCGCTGCGGCGCTACCACAGGCTGCGCAAGCGCGTGCTCGGGCTGGAGCGTTACCACAACTACGACGCCACGATTCCGCTGGTCGACTTCGACGAGAAGTATCCGTACGAGAAAGTGCTCGAGTGGCTGCCGGCGTCGGTCGCGCCGTTGGGCGAGACGTATCGGCGGCAGCTGCGCGACGTGTTGTTCGGCGACTGGATCGACGTGTACGAGAACCCCGGCAAGCGGAGCGGCGCCTATTCGGCGCCGGTCTACGGGGTCCACCCGTACATGCTCCTGAACTACAACGACACGCTCGACGCGGTGTTCACGCTGGCGCACGAGATGGGGCACTCGATGCACACGCTCCTCTCGAACGCGCACCAGCCGTTCGTCTACTCGGCCTACACGATCTTCGTCGCCGAAGTGCCGTCGACGCTCAGCGAGGCGCTGTTCCTGGACCACATGCTCGCCAACGCCAAGGACCATCGCGAGCGGATCGTGCTCTTGCAGCACGCCATCGACGGCATCGTCGGGACGTTCTATACGCAGGTGCTGTTCGCCGATTTCGAGCTGCAGGCGCACCGGCTCGTGGAGGAAGGCCGGCCGGTGACCGCCGACGCGCTGAGCGACATCTACTTCAACCTGCTCCAGGCGTATCACGGCGACGCGCTCGACTACGACGAGCTGTCGCGCGTCACGTGGGCGCGCATCCCGCACTTCTTCAGCACGCCGTATTACGTCTATCAGTACGCCACGTGCTACGCCTCGAGCGCCGAGATCATGAAGCAGCTGCGATCCGGCGATCGCGCGGCGGCGCTCGACCGCTATCTGACCCTGCTGAAGTCCGGCGGCAGCGATCATCCGATGCCGCTCCTGCAGCGCGCCGGCGTCGACTTGAGCAAGCCCGAAACCGTGCGCGCCGTCGTCGATCAGCTCGACACGCTCGTCTCGCAGCTCGAAGCCGCGATCGCTTCCAGCACGTAGCGTCTGGTCTCAGCCGGACTTCGCGGGCACTCGCAGCAGCGAGTGGGTGGCGCCGATGCAAGCGTCCATCACCACCATCAAGCCGCCCGCTTCGGCGCGGGCGGCGGTGTCTTCGTTCGAGATGCCTGTCTGCAGCCACAGTGCCTTCGCGCCGATCGCGACCGCGTCGTCGGCGATGGCCGGCGTGTCCTCCGAGCGGCGGAAGACGTCGACGATGTCGACGCGATCGGGGATGTCGCGAAGCGACGCGTAGGCGCGCTCGCCGATCACTTCACGTTCCTTCGGGTTGACGGGAATGACGCGGTAGCCGACGCGCTGGAGCTTCGTCATGATGCCGTGCGACGCTTTCTCGGGATTCGACGAGGCGCCGACCATGGCGATTGTCGTCGCTTCGATCAGGAGCTGCTTGAGATCCTGATCGGACGGATTCGAGTGGGCCATCCGGCCATTGTACAATTCCGCGCTCATGCATCGTCTTGTCGCGGCGGCAATCGCGGGCACGATGGCCGCGAGCTGTTCGCGTCCGGCGCGCCTCGGCGCTGATCTCGTCCTGACGCGCGGGAACATCTGGACCGGGAATCCGCGCCAGCCTCAGGCGTCGGCACTCGCGGTCATCGGCGAGCGCATCGTCGAGATCGGCGGCGCCGACGGGATCGAGCGCTGGCGCGGACCGAACACCCGCATCGTCGACGCCGAAGGGCGGCGTGTGGTGCCGGGCTTCAACGACGCGCACGTGGACTTCGTCGACGGCGGCACCCAGCTCGAGAACGTCGACCTGAAGGACGCGGAGTCGCCCGCGGAGTTCGCGCGGCGTATCGCCGAGCGGGCGAGGGCCAGGCCCGGCGAGTGGATCCTCGGCGGCGAGTGGGACGACCAGCGCTGGACGCCGCCGGCGCTGCCGACCCGCGCCCTGATTGACGACGCGACGAACGGTACGCCGGTGTTCGTCAGCCGCTACGACGGCCACATGGCGCTGGCGAACACGGCCGCGCTGAGCCGCGCCGGCGTCACGCGACAGACCGCCGATCCGCCCGGCGGACAGATCGTGCGCGATGCCGAGGGCTATCCGACCGGCGTCCTCAAGGACGCCGCGATGAATCTCGTCCAGACGGTCGTGCCGAAGATGACCGACGAGACGCGCACGCGCGCGATCAAGAAAGCGCTCGCGCACGCCGCCACGCTCGGCGTCACCAGCATCCAGGACATGAACCCGGCGTACGAGGACGTCGCGGTCTATGCGGAGCTGGCGAATCGCGGCGAGCTGACAGCCCGTGTCTACGCCGCGCCCATGGAAACCGGCTGGTACGATCAGGCGAAGATCGGCCTGCATCGATCGTTCGGCTCGTCCTGGCTGCGGCTCGGTGCGATCAAGGGTTATGCGGACGGCTCACTCGGTTCGACGACCGCGTATTTCTTCGAGCCCTATACCGACGCGCCGAACACGCGCGGCCTGCTCTCTGACGAGATGCAGCCGGTCGAGGACATGCGCACGCGTCTGATGGCCGCCGACTACGCCGGGTTGCAGCTCTGCATCCACGCCATCGGCGACGCCGGCATCTCGGCGATCCTCGACATCTTCGACGATATCGCGCGCGCGAACGGCGACCGCGATCGCCGCTGGCGCATCGAACACGCGCAGCACATCGCGCCGAAGGACTTCGAACGGTTCGCGGCGCGCAAGGTCATCGCCTCGGTCCAGCCGTACCACGCGATTGACGACGGGCGCTGGGCGGAGCGGCGGATCGGACCCCAGCGGATCAAGACGACCTACGCGTTCCGCACGCTGCTCGACCGCGGTGTCCGGATGGCGTTCGGCACCGACTGGCCGGTGGCGCCGCTCAATCCGCTGCTCGGCCTCTATGCGGCGACGACGCGGGCGACGCTCGACGGCAAGCACCCGGATGGCTGGGTGCCGGAGCAGAAGATCACGATCGCGGAGGCGTTGACGGCGTATACGAGCGGCGCGGCGTTCGCCGAGTTCCAGGAGCGCGACAAGGGTACGCTCGTCCAGGGGGCGCTCGCCGATTTCGTGATCCTCAGCGACGACATCCTTGCCATCCCGCCGGGGTCGCTCAAAGACGTCAAGGTCCTGACCACAGTCGTCGGCGGCAAGGTCGTGCATCAGCGCCAGCCATGAACGGCGGCCGCGCGGCGGCGTTCGTGCTGGCCTTGGCGACCCTCTACGCGGGCGTCCATTGGGGATCTACGGTGGCCGGCGGCGCCGACTCGTACGGCTACGTGAGCCAGGCGATGCTCTGGCGGAGCGGCACGCTGACGAATCAACAGGAGATCGTCGGTCGCTCGCCGTGGCCGCTCGCCAGCGAAACCTGGGCGCCGCTCGGATATCGGCCGGCGGCGCCTGGCTCGGACCGAATCGTTCCGTTGTATCCGGCGGGGTTGCCGCTGCTGATGGCGGCGGCGCAAGTGGCCGGCGGCTTCTGCGCCACGTTCCTCGTCGTGCCGCTCTCCGGCGCGATCGTGGTCTGGCTCACCTACGTGCTGGGCCAGCAGCTGTTTGCGCGGCCAATGATCTCGGCCGGCGGCGCGCTGCTCGTCGCCACCAGTCCAGTCTTCGTGTATCAGCTGATGAATCCGATGACCGACGTGCCGGTCACGGCCGCCGTCGCCGGTGCGATGACGCTGGCTGCGGCGGGGCTGCCCGCGTGGGCCGGGTTCGTCAGCGGCATCGCGCTCCTGATCCGTCCGAATCTCATCCTCATCCCGGCGGCGATCGCGCTCTGGTTGTTCGTCACGCGCGTTGGCGCGCTGCGCTTCGTCGCCGGGCTCCTCCCTGCGGCGGCCACCGTCGCTCTCATCAATCTGAGGCTGTACGGCTCGCCGCTCACGTCGGGTTATGGAACCATCGGCGACTTGTACTCGGTGACCTACTCGACGACGAATGTGTGTCAATTCGGCGCGTGGCTCGTGGAGACGCAGACGCCGGTCGTCGTGCTGGCGGCCGTGGCACTCGCGATGCCCGGTGTGTTTGCCGGCCCGGTGCCCCGCGCGCGGCTGCTGGCCGGCGGTGTGGTGGTGGCCGCGGCGCTCTCGTATCTCTTCTACATTCCGTTCGACGCCTGGTGGTATTTGCGCTTCCTGCTGCCGATGTGGCCGGTGCTGATGCTTGCGGTGGCGGCCGCGATATACGCCTTCGCGCGCGCCGTGCCCATGGGGGCCGCCGCGGTCGCCGTCGTCATCCTGGCGCTGGCGGCAAACGGCATCAGAGTCGCGTCGAACCGGTTCGCCTTCGACGTCGGGCGCGCGGAGCGACGCTACGTCGACGTCGCGCGCTTCATCGCGAGCCATACCGACTCGAACGCCGCGATCGTCTCGCTGCAACACAGCGGAACGCTTCGCCTCTACGCCGGCCGGCTCACTCTCCGTTTCGATCAGCTCGACGCCGCGTGGCTCGATCGTGCGCTCGTCTTCCTTCGCGAGCAGGGCCACCGCCCGTACTTCGTGCTAGAGGCCGACGAGGCGGCGCGGTTCACCGAACGATTCGCCGCGATGAACAGCGCCGGTACGCTCGGGAAGCCGATTGCCACCTACGCCAGCCCGCCGGTCGCCGTCTACGATCCGTTCGAACGCAGCGAGCGCGAGCCGCTCGCGATCGCCGCAAGCACCGCGAGACGATCGGGCTGGCGTTGCGACCCGCCGTCAGCTCTTGCGGCGAGCGGCATAGATCAGGGACGCTAGGGCGAGGACGGCGGCGAGGACCTGGAACTCCCGTCTCGTCGCGTTCGAGAGCATCCAGACGATGACGATGACGGCCAGCAGGGGAATGGCGGGTCCGCCGGGCAGGCGGAACGGTGTGCCGCTTCTGGAGACGGTGTCACGGACGTCGCGGCGCTGGAGCTCGAAGGCCGCGAGCACGCACGTCATATAGAGGCCGAGCGCCGCGACGTTCGCGAGGATCGCCAGCCGCGTGAAGCTGCTGCTGACCGCGAGCCCCGCGACGATCGCGGCATGACAGACGATCGCCACGTACGGCGTCCGGTAGCGATCGTGGATTCGCGCGACGACGGCGGGCAGGACGCCGTCGCGCGCGAACGCATAGAGCGCCCGGGGGCTGCCGAGCACGTCGCCGGCCACGTAGCCGAACATCGACACCGTCCCGCCGAGCAGCACGAGGGTCCGCCCGGCGTTTCCCAGCACCCGCGAGGCGGCTTCCGCCAGCGGCGCCGACGCGTAGGTCGTCAGCGAGGCGCCGAGCAGGCCCTGCGCCGTCGCTTGAATCAACAGATAGAAGGTCGTGGTGATCGCCAGGGCGGTAAAGACCGCTCGGGGAACGGCGCGGGTCGCGTCGCGCACCTCTCCGGTCGGCACCAGCGCGACTTCGACGCCGGCGAACGCGTAGATGAGGATGATGCAGGTGCGGCCGATCGCGGTCAGCGTCAGCGGCTCGGTCCAGGTCAAGGCGGAGCGGTCGACGAACCAGACGCCGGCGAGGACGAAGACGACGAGCGGCAGCAGCTTCGCGGCCGTGACGACCTGGATGACGCGCGAGCCCGAGCGCACGCCGGTGATGTTGACCAGGGCCAGCGCGGTGAAGATGGTGACGATCAGCGCCGCCCGGGCCGCCGGACCGGCAGCCGCCGGGATCAGGACGCCGATCGAGCCGGCGAAGGCGCTGGCGACCGAGGCGACGGCAAACGCTGCCATCAGCCAGTAGAGAACGCCCGCGAGAAAGCCGACGAACGGCCCGTAGGCGACTTCGATGTACGCATACAGCCCGCCGGTCAGCGAGACGCGACTGCCCGCGGCGGCGAAGCAGGCGACGATCAATCCCATCAGGGCGGCGCACACTACGTAGGCGATCGGCGCCGCCGCTCCGAGGCCGCCTGCCGCCACCGCCGGCAGCACGAAGATGCCGGCGCCAATCGTCTGGTTGATGATGCTGGCGGTGAGCGTCGGCCATCCGATCGCGCGGACGAGTCCTTCGTCGTTCCTGTGCGCCGATGCCCGAGTTTTCATCTCGACGTTTTCATCTCAACCGCGACACAGGCATATCACTTGCGTAATGGGTGAGCCAAATGCCGAATAAGTCGCTGCAGGAGCTCTATCTGGACGAGCTCGGCGATTTGTACGACGCCGAGGCCCAGCAGATGTTGACGTTGACGCGGCTGTTCGAGGCGGCGCGCGCCTCCGACTTGCGAGACGCCCTTGCGGAGCAGTGCCACGAGGCGCGGCTGCACCTCGAACGGCTCGAGCTGATCTTCACGCACTGGGGCGAGCAAAGGCGCTCTCGCCGCTGCGCCGGGCTTGCGGGGATTGTCCAGGAAGCCGACAGGAGTCTGAATGAACCCGCGACAGATATCGCCCGCGACGCCTCGATCATCGGCATAGCCCATCGGATGGCGCACTACGAGATCGCCGCCTACAACGCGGCGCGGCTGTATGCGCGCTGGCTCAACCGTCCAGACGATGCGCGGCTCATCGAGGAGACGCTCGAAGAGGAGTCGCGCGCCGAGCGGCGGCTCACCGGGATTGCCGAAGCCCATTTCGCGAGGGGAATTCTTCCGGCGGCCTGACGCGGGGAGCGACGCGGGGCGTGATTTGGGATTTGGGATTTGGGATTCGGGATTCGGAAATGCGTGATTCGGGATTCGTGATTTCGAATCCCAAATCCCGAATCCCCAATCACGCTCCGTGAGTAGCGGCGATTTCCGCGGCGGCGCGGCGGCCGCTCTCGACGGCGCCATTCATGTAGCCCTGATATTTCACGCTGGTGTGCTCGCCGGCGAAGAAGAAGCGGCCCGCCGGGCGCGACAGCCAGAGCCGCAGCGCCGGATCGAATTCCGGATCGAAGAACGCGTACCCGCCGCGAGCGAACGGGTCGTCTTCCCACACGATTTCGCGCGACGCGATCAGCTGCGCGCGGTCGACGCCGAGCCAGTCGAGCGATCGCGCCAGGCCGGCGGCGCCTTCCTTGGCGAGGATCGCCTGCGTCGCGTCGCTGGCGCCCCCGCCCGCGAGCAGACTGAGAATGCCGGGGCGGCCGCGCTGGTCTTCGTTGCCGTCCCAGACCGCGCCGAATGGCAGCGCAGATCCGAACGCGCGCGGCCGACCGGGCACGCGCCAGAAGCGCGTCGAGAACTGCAGCAGCGACTTGGTCGCGCGTCCGTAGCGCAGCCGCGCGAACGCGTCGTGCTGCTGCGCCGGAATCGACGGCGTCATCGGAATCCGCTTCAGCAGGGGCGCCGGGAGCGCGAGCACCGCGTAGTCGCACGTCAGCTGCGATTGGGCGCGGCCGTCCTTCAACGTCGCGCGGACGCCTGGCCCGCGCTGCGAGATCGCGACCAGCTCCGTGCGGAGGCGCACGCGATCGCCGAGCCGCGCCGCGATCGCGGTGGCGAGCGCGTCGTTGCCGCCGGCGAGGCGATACGAGCCGCCCGCCCCGAGACTGTCGGCCGACGCGAACTGATCGACGAGCGCGACGAGCGACAGCTCCTCGGGATCCGCCAGGAAGAATCCGCGCAGTCCGGTGGCGCCGGCCCGCAACTCGGCATCGGCGGCAATCTCGTCGAGCCACGCCGCCACCGATCGCCTTGCGATCGCCGCGGTGATCGGCGTATCCCAGCGCTGCTCGGCGAGGTTGTAGGCGCGCGTCAGCCGGCCGAGCGCTTCCGCCAGGCGGTGCCAGCTCATCGCCGCGCGCGGCACGATGCGCGCCCGGCCGGTGCCGTCGATGCGCACGTAGCCGAAGCCGCCGCGGAGGATCTTCGTCGTCTTCAGGCCGTACTCGGCCGCCAGCGCGCGGATCTCGCCGTGATCCTCGTCGATCATGTCGCCGCCGGCCTCGGCGTGCTGGCCGTCGGCGAATCCGTCGCGCACCGTCCACACACGCCCGCCGGCGCGCGCTCGCGCGTCGACGATGATGACCCGCGCGCCCATGTTCACGAGATCGTGGGCGGCGGCGAGGCCCGCCAGCCCTGCGCCGGCGACGAGGACGGACGCCCCCGCCAGGCGCGTATCGGTCGCGCTGCTCTTCACTGGAATCTCACTGTACGCGGAAACGGCGAGTCGCTGCGCTAAACTTTGCGGATGCTCAGCATTCTGGCTTTCGTGGCCGCGGCCGCCTACGCGCATCCCGAGCAGCTGGTGGAGACCGATTGGGTCGCGGCGCACAGCGCCGACGCCAACATCCGCGTCGTCGACATGCGCCAGACCGGCTACCCGGAGGGCCATGTGCCTGGCGCCGTCTATTTGTCGCCGGTCGCCATCCGCGACGCCAAGGCGGCGCCGACCTTCCTGCCGACGCCGGCGGCGTTCGCGGAGATGATGTCGGCGCTCGGCATCGGCGACGCCACGCGGGTCATCGTCTACGACGAGCGCGGCGGCATCTACGCGGCGCGTCTCTGGTGGATCCTGACCTACTTCGGCCATACCAACGTGGCGCTGATGAACGGCGGCTGGATCAAGTGGACGGCCGAACAGCGCGCCGTGTCCGCGGAGAAGCCGTCGCCGGCGCGCGCGGCGTTCACGCCTCGTCCCCATCCCGAGCTCGTGGCCACCGCCAGCGACGTCGTCGCCGCCATCGGCAAGAGCGGCGTGAAGATCGTCGACGCGCGGACGACGGCGGAGATCGAAGGCAAGGAGCTGCGCGGCATCAAGCGCGGCGGCTTCATCGAGTCGTCGGTGCCCGTCTACTGGGAGGATTTGCTCGACCCGCAGGCGAAGACGTTCAAGCCGGCCGACGAGCTGCGCAAGATCTACGAGGCACGCGGCGTGCTGCCGTCACACCAGGTGATCGCCTACTGCCAGGTCGGCATGCGCGCGTCCGTCGATCTCTTCGCGCTCCACCTGCTCGGCTACTCGAACCTCCGGAACTACTACGGCGCGTGGGAGGAGTGGGGCAATCGCGACGACCTGCCGATTGTGACGAAGAAATGACCCCAGCCGGACGGCACCGCTGAAATCACACGGCACCGCTAAAGCGGTGCCCTACCGGGCGTTCCGATTCGAGGCATCCCGGTAGGGCACCGCTTTAGCGGTGCCGTTACGCCTTCAGAGCTGTTCGATTTTGTAACCCTTCGAGCGGAACATCGCGAGCAGGCCGTCGGGACCCACGAGGTGGGCGGCGCCGACGACGACCAGCGCGCGGCCGCGGCGGGCGAGCAGGGCGTCGAGCTTCGGCAGCCAGTTGCGATTGCGTTCGACGAGCAGCCGCTGATAGAGCAGCGGTTCGGACTTGAGGTCCTTCAGCACGACCTGCTCGATCGCCGCGGCGTCGCCGTTGCGCCACGCGCCGATCATCTTCGACATGCCCGCCTGCTCGGTGTCGAGACTCTTGAGCGTCTCGGCGAGCATGCGATCCTGCAGGTCCATCGGCATCTCGTCGAACCGTGAGATCTGATAATCCACGGTTTCGAGTCCCTGCACCGCCTTGCCGTCGCTCTGCGCCTGGTTGTAGAAGTGCTTGTCGAGGCCGAGCTCGGGGTCGAAGCCGGCTTTCAGCCACTGCATCGACTCGATCGTCAACGCGATCATCCACGGCTTGAACTGCCGGAGCGCCTCGATCGGCATGCCCAGCTCGCCGGCCTTCTTCGTCAGGAGCGCCATCGTCGCCGTCGAGAGAGCCCTGTCGAGTGGCTGACTGGCCGGCTGCATGCCGCGCGTCAGCATCGACAGCTGCGCGCCGGTGCCGGTCATCTCCGAGATGTCGACTTCCTCGACGAGAATGTCGGAGTCCTTGTAGGCGTTCTCGAGCGCGGCGTTCAGCGGATAGAAATCCTTCGAGAGCAGGTGGACCGAACCGACGAGATACAACGCGCTCTGGCCGCCGGTGACCTTCCAGGCGAACGATTTGTTCTGCGCGCTGAGCGTGGTCTGCGCGTAGCCGCAAGCGAGCGCCGCCGCGGCGATGACGACGGCGCAGGCCGCCGCTTTGCGAGCTCGAGTCATTGACGCCTCAATCTATTTGCTGCCCCGAGGCTTCATGAATGCTTCGATCTCCTCGACGGTGCGCGGCACCGGCGACGACAGCCGCCGCAGTCCTGATTCCTCGACGAGAAACGAATCCTCGATCCGCACGCCGATGTCGGCGTACTTCGTCACGGCCGGCTGGATCTTCGCGATCAGCGCCTCGTTCTCGGGCGTGCGCGGCAGCGCATCCAGCGCGCTCTGCCTGATGTAGATCCCTGGCTCGATGGTGAAGGCCATGCCAGGCACGAGCCGCCGCGTGCGATCGCCGACGTCGTGGACGTCCATGCCGATGTAGTGGCCGGCGCCGTGCGTGTACCACATCTTGTACTGATCCCCTGTTGTATCGGTGATCAGTCCGAGCTTCGACAGACCGTTCTTGATGACCAGGACCGTCCTGGCATGGATCTCCTGCAGAGATTCGCCGGCTCTGGCCGCGGCGATGCCGTCCTCCTGCGCGCGGAAGACGATTTCGTAAATCTCCTTGTGCAGCGGCGAGAAGGTGCCGCTCACCGGATAGGTGCGCGTGATGTCCCCGGACATGTACTCGTAGTTGGCCGCGGCGTCGACGAGCAGCAGATCGCCGGACTTCATCTGACGTTGGCCTTCGGGGTAGTGGAGGATGGTGGCGTTCGGTCCACTGCCGACGATCGACGGATAGCTCCACGAGACCGAGCCGCGGGCGCGGAACACGGCCTCGATGGCCGCCTTGACCTCGTACTCGTAGGCGCCGGGGTGCGCGGCGCGCATGCCGGCCATCTGCGCGTCGGACGAGATCTCGAGATCCTTGATCAGGACCTTCCGCTCGTAGGGGGTCTTGACGACGCGGAGCTCCGCGAAGAGCGGCGCGGCGTCGACGACCTGGAATCCAAAGAAGCGGTCGCGAATCTGCCGCGCGAACTCGAGCGGCCGCGTCAGCGGATCGGCGAGGCCGCGGCCCTGCGGCAGCGCCAGCTGCACGCGGCCGCGGCCGGCGCCGAGCGCCTCGAAGAACTTCGGCGCCTCCTTGTCGTCGATGGGCCCGAACGTCCGGCGCTCGAGCATCGCCGAGACGAACGGCTCGAACTGGCCGATCGTCAGCACTGTGTCGATGCCGGTGCGCGCCTTGACTTCGTCGTTCGGCAGCACGCGGCCGGTCCAGTGCTCGCGGACCGGGTTGCGCTCCTTGACGAAGAGGATCTCACGCTTGGCCGCGTTGCCCGGCATCAGCACCAGGATGGTGTCTTCCTGCGTCAGGCCGGTCAGGTAATAGAGGTTGCTGTCCTGGCGATACTCGTAGTCGACGTCGAGCGAGTAGCGCTGGGGGGCGGCGCTCCACAGCACGAGGAGCGAGTCGGGCCCGAGCCTCTCCATCGCGCGCGCCCGGCGCGCCTTGAGGTCGTCGCTGAACTCGCTCGCGCCCGCCGCCGAAGCAGTCGCGAGCAGCACCAGCAGCAGAGCCACGCGTTGCAGCTTCGTCGTCATTGCCTCTGTGTCCTCCCAATCCACAATCCGCAATCCTCAATCCGCAATGGGAACCGTCTTGCCCGGATTCATCCGGTTGTCGGGATCCAGCGCGCGCTTGATGGCGCGCATGACGTCGAGCGCCGGGCCGTGCTCGGCCTCGAGGTATTTGAGCTTGCCCATGCCGACGCCGTGCTCGCCGCTGCAGGTGCCGCCCATCGCGAGCGCCCGCGCGATGAGTCGATCGTTGAGGCGGCGCGCTTCCTCGAGCTGCGGCGTGTCGCCCGGATCGAGCACGTAGAGCAGGTGGAAGTTGCCGTCGCCGGCGTGCCCGACGAGGCAGACCGGGAACGAGGCGCCCTCGTTGTCGGCGCGCGTCTCGAGGACGCAGTCGGCGAGGCGCGAAATCGGCACGCAGACGTCGGTCGTCCAGGCGCGTGCGTTCGGACGGAGCGCCGTCGCCGCATAGAGCGCGTCGTGGCGCGCCTGCCACAGCTTGTCGCGATCCTCGAGGCGCGTCGCCCACGTGAAGCCGCGGCCGCCGCGCTCGGCCGCCAGCGCCTGGACCGCCGCGGCGTGGTCGCCGACGTGCGTCTCGCTGTCGCCGTGAAATTCGAAGAAGAGCGTCGGCGCCAGCGGATAGCTCGTGCGCGAATGCCGGTTGACCGCGTCCATCTGCGTTTCGTCGATCAGCTCGATCCGCGCGACCGGGATGCCGAGCTGAATCGTCGCGATCACCGTTTCGACGGCACCGCGCATCGTCTCGAACGGGCAAACGGCCGCCGAGACGGCCTCGGGCAGAGGGTGCAGCCTGAGCGTCACTTCGGTGATGACGCCGAGCGTGCCCTCCGACCCGACGAAGAGGCGTGTCAGGTCGTAGCCTGACGACGACTTGCGTGCGCGGGTGCCGGTCTTGATGGTGCGGCCGTCGGCGAGCACGACCGTCAACGCCAGGACGTTCTCGCGCATCGTGCCGTAGCGCACGGCCGTGGTGCCGGACGCACGCGTTGCCGCCATGCCGCCGATGGTGGCGTCGGCGCCGGGATCGACCGGGAACATGAGTCCGGTGTTCTTCAGCGCCTTCTGAAGCTGCAGCCGCGTGACGCCGGCCTCCACGGTCGTGTCGAGATCCTCGACGCTCACGCGCAGCACGCGGTTCATCTGGCGAAGATCCAGGCTGATGCCGCCGTGCAAGGCCTGCACGTGCCCCTCGAGCGAGGTCCCGGCCCCGAACGGCACGACCGCCACGCCGTGCCGTGCGCTGATCCGGAGGATGTCCGCGACTTCGCCGGTCGTTTCCGGGAAACAGACTACGTCCGGCGGCGCCGGCGCGTGGTACGACTCCCCGCGGCTGTGATGCTCGCGGACCGAGGCGCCGTCCGCCGCGCGACTGCCGAGCCGCTGCTTCAGTTCGGCGATGGCGCTGTCGACCGCGAGCGGTGTGTGTGGTGTCACGCGTCTACAGTAATAGCCGCGCCGACCACGGCTGGCAAGCGGACCCGGAACGTCGCGCCCATGTTGCGGCCGTCGCTCGTGGCCGTGACGGTGCCGCCGTGCAGCTCCGTCAGGTGCCGCACGATGGCCAGCCCGAGTCCGATGCCGCCGTGGCGCCGCGTCGTGCCGGCGTCGGCCTGCCGGAACCGGTCGAACACGTAGGGGAGGAATTCGGGCTCGATCCCGATGCCGGTGTCGCGAACGACGATCTCGATGTGCGAGCCGTGACGCTCGAGCCGCACGTCCACGGTCCCGCCTTCGGGCGTGAATTTGACCGCGTTGTTCAACAGATTCCAGACGATTTGTTCCAGCCGCTCGGGATCCCCTGTGATCATCGGCACGGCATCGACGGCGACGTCGACGCGAATGTGCTTCGCTTCGGTGGCCGGCCGCGACGTCTGCACGACGTGGCGGATCACGTCGCCCAGATCGGTCGGCCGCACGTCGAGCCGCAGCTTGCCGCTCAGCGCCCGCGACACGTCGAGCAGATCGTCGATGAGACGCGCCTGTGTGCCGGCGTTGCGCTCGATCGTCTCGAGGGCGACGCGCAGGGACCGCGG
>Ga0081539_10003387_pt1 | contig 19732 bp, 18 predicted proteins | sample TabmetS4T2R2_FD_71023 | JGI IMG/M metagenome (GOLD analysis project Ga0081539, IMG submission 71023) | Tabebuia heterophylla rhizosphere microbial communities from the University of Puerto Rico - S4T2R2 | ecosystem: Host-associated > Plants > Roots > Rhizosphere ...
CCAACGACTCGGTGGAGGGGCCGGGGATCGGCTCGGCCAGGTTGAAGTATTTGTGATCCTCCGACTGGCAGAAGTACTGCGAACGAAACAGCTCGGGCAGGCAAATGATCTCGCCGCCCTGCTGCGCAGCATGGCGGACGCGGGCGAGGGCTTTCTCAAGGTTCGCCTCCGGCTCGGGGCCGCACTGCATCTGGATGGCGGCGACGCGGGTTGAATCGGGCATCACTCGGCGCTTGTCACTTGTTACTCGCCACTTCCATTCACTTCACCGAATCGGCCGGGACAATTTTCACGCTCTCAAGCTTCACCGGCATCTTCGGTTTGCTCAATTCGCCCTGGATGGTGCGAGTCACCGGTGTGGCACCGATTTTGTCGAGGACATCGAGGCCTTTGATCACGTGACCGAAGGCGGTGAATTTGTGATCAAGCCGGCTGGCGGGGCCGAGACAAATAAAGAACTGACTGCCTGCGGAGTTGGGGCGGTCGGTATGCGCCATGGAGATGACGCCGCGAACATGCGGGCGAGCATTAAATTCGTCCGGTGGGCCGTGTTCGGGGCCGCCCTGCCCCCAAAGAGCTTCTTTCGAGGGATCTTTGGTCAGCGGGTCGCCGCCTTGGATCATGAAATCTTTGACGATGCGATGGAAAAGAGTCCCGTCGTAGAGACCTTGCCGCGCCAGTTTCTTGAAATTGGCCACCGTTTGGGGCGCCACCTCGGGCCAGAACTCAAGAACCATTTCGCCGTCGCTCGTCTTGAGGACGGCCACTTCATTCTTGTTTGTCGCGGTTGTTTTTTCTCGTTGAGCTTGTGAGGAGTCCTGGCTGTGAACATTCGCCAGGCCAAGAGAGCAGACGAGGAGCAGGCAAAAGAACGAAGTTAGTTTCATCTCAGACCTGTGGCATGGATGAAGAGAGGCTGCATCAGTTTTCTCCAACTCCTGCTTCCTTCCTCGAAACTCAGAGAAAAAGAGCAGGAGCACGAGCGACAAAGCCTGGCGCTCCCCGCGGATAGCGCCAGGCGCTCCCGGCTACAGCGGCAAGCAAGGACTTGCCCGGATGCGGCCCGCCGCGGCCCCCACTGCGCCCAGGCAGCGGCCGCGTTCATTGGCCAGCGGCTTGGCTCGCAGCGGCTTTCTGCCCTACCCGCCCAGACAGCGGTTCGGGGCCTTTTTCGTTGAAGTTTGTGCCTGATAAAAAATTTGTTGACAGGCTGGGGCCAAATTGACCTAATCACGCGCACATATGAAATACTCAACCATCAAAAAAATTAGTCTGACAGTATTGCTTGCGACAATGGTCAGTGGAGCGGCCATGGCGCAAGGTCTTGTGAAAGCTCCAGGCCGGAATACCGCACCGAGGCCGGCGGGGGATAGCCCACTGGCAAATAGCATCGGCGGTAATCTGGAGACCAATACCTGCACCGGTTGCGATTTCGACGAAGTGAACGGCGGTTACTACGTTTGGGGGGCGAACAACTGTATCGCACCCGGAACTACCCAATGGATCGCCGTCCCGTTTGTGGCAAAGGTCACACGGGCACCGCGCTCGATCTCGGCCGGTCTCGAGCTGGACCCGGATTGCCCGACCAGCACCACCCAGGTCACGCTCGGGATCTACGCCGATGACTGCACCACCGGTGTGGGCACGCTGCTGGTCTCTGCAAGGGCCAATGTCTCTGCCGGACCGTGCATCAAAGCGCTTGCACGTTTGCGCAATGCGCCGGTGCTGACCGCCGGAACCAGATATTGGGTGGCAGCCACGACCGATGCTAACCAGAATGGCTTCGATGGCATCTGGTATGGCTCGAATCAGTCGCAAATCGGCGGCAACGTTTCCAGCGGTGGGTGGTTTGTCTTCAACGGATTCGTGCCATCCTTCTCGGTGGATTAGTTCACACCGCTCAGTCGCCAGCGAAAAACCTGTCGGGCTCGCGCGGGGTTCCCGCGCGAGCCCGCTTTTTTCCCAAGAGATCAGTTTTCCCTGCGCCCCTCTGGCCTTCGAGGCCCTGGTTCAAAAACGAGTAATTGACTGCAACGCTCAGCGGGCGGCCGAACCACCCGGGCGATCCAATCCCCCGAGCAAACCCATCGGGGATCATTGGCCTTCGGGCTTTTCCGAACTGGGCTGAGGGGATGCCGGGGCGGGGCTGTGAAGCTCCAAGTCGGGCAGATGTATTTCCGCGTACCCGGCCGGCACGTCGAATTCAGAGTCAGGTAGAGGGCTTTGTGAGATAGAAGTAAGTGTAATGCTGGTTTCCTCCTGCCCGGTGAACTTGATTTTTGTGCGGATCGGCAGCCCAGGAAAGTCGTAATACTCCGGCATCGGTTTTCGCACGGAAACAAAAGCCGCGTTTTGTAGCAGTTTCATTTGCCGCAGGATTGCGCCGTAATCGGGATAACCTTTGGCAACCCAATAAGTGGCTCGATATTTTGGCGTTTCGGCGACGTATTCGTCACTGTCATAGCCGAGAATCTTTTCTTTCCTACCGGTTGGTCTTGGTGTGGGCACCTCGAGGGACGTCTCCGTATCCTGAAGGATCGTTCTGGCCTTGTTCGCCAAGTCTTTGGCTTTTTCCGGCGAAAGACGCATCACCGCCTGGCGATCGTGGAGCAAGCTAATCACCTCGCCGGTTTTCGTATCCACGATCACACCAGCTTTGGGATTAATTTCGATCCGCGCGCGCTCCCCCTTAATCTTGATCGTGACCGTGTTATTGCCACGGCTTCCTTCGATCGATTGGACAAGGGTGAGATCGCCCCGGGCAACCGGAAGGAAGCCAAGAGTCGCGAGGAGCGAGAAAAGAACCGATTTTTTCATGAAGGGTTAGAGCTTCAAATAAAGCGTCCGAGTCCCGAAATCGATGATGGCGTGATTACGCCGCAAGAATTCCGAGCCTAACAATCCCGCGACCGGCGGCTTGCCCTTGAGCAGGTCGCCGTGAATCAGCCCGCGCAGGTCCATCACCCCGACTTCCTTGCCCCCGCGGACGCGAAAATTCCCGACCGAAAAACGTCGGATAGTCGCCAGTTGCAGGCCGCGCTCCTCAAGGTTCACCGCGCCGGAGGTGTAGGGCGTGTCGCGAAGGGGCAGCCGCATTTCGTGGAGAAACGGCCGGTGAATCAAAGTCGTGAAAGCGCCGGTATCGATCATCAATTGCGCCGGTTTTCCATTCAGCTCGCTGTCGACATAAAGGTTCCATCCCTCGCTTACCCGGATCGGAACCACTTTCCAGCCGCGATGGTTTATCCCCGGCACAGGTCCGGCCGCTGCGGGATCGATTTTCATGAACAACGCCTGTGCGTCGCAATCGACCACCGCCTCGGTCGGGAAAAGAATGTCCGCGCCGAGAATGCCATCGAGTTCCTGCTCTTTGAATTCGCGGGCGGCGCGTGCCGGTGCGCTCAGATCGAGCGCCACCATTGGCTCATCGATCAGGGTGAGGGCGCCGAGCCGGAGGCGGCGGGCGATGGTCACTTGGTTGAAGCCGCCATTGATCCGTAGCCGGCTCGGCAACTGCGAATCGGAGGAGGGGGAGGACATTTGGAAATGTTTGCGACGAGTCGCCGAGATGGCGCTGACCGGAGCGCCCGAGTCGACCCCGAGGAGGGCGGGTTTGCCATTGATCTCCGCCCTGACGAGAAGGTGATTTTGACGGGAACGCTCGAGGGGCAGGGCCTGGAAAGAGGGGCTCTCCAGTTCGGCCGGCGGCCGGCGTTTTTCGGCGGCAACAAGGGCGCTTTCACCGACAAAAAACGCCAGGCCCGCAAGCAACCAGATGCGGCAGATCACGCCGCGAGGATAGCATGCCACGGGAGTTTGCGGGCAGAAAATCTAGCGCATCGCGTGGGCCGCGAATTTCTCAGAATTGTGCCGCGAATCGGGATGCCAGGCCCAGAGACCAAGCATGGCGAAAAAGGCAATTACGTAGGCCACAATGATGTACCAACCGTGGCGGACCCAGAGCACAACCGAGCGCGCCTCGGGATAGAGGTTGGTCAGGGCTACCCCGGCCGACGAGCCAAACCAGATCATCGAGCCGCCGAACCCGACCGAATAGGCAAGGAAACCCCAGTCGTAACCGCCTTGCTTCAGCGCCAGAGCGGTGAGCGGAATGTTGTCGAAGACCGAGGAAAGAAAACCGAGCCCGAGCGCTGTGCGCCAGGAAGCAGCCGGCAGTTTTTCCACCGGCATCATCGAGGCGCAAAGGACGAGGGAGAGAAGGAAGATAGAGCCCTTCACCGTCTCGGGCAGCACTTCCCAATCAGGCCGACGCAATCCTACCGAGATCAGAATCGCCAACCAGACCGCTGCCCCGATGAAAGGAAAACGCCCGACCAACTGGGGAAAGCGCAGGTTCATGGTCACGTTGCTCACGATCGCGAGCGCGAGGATAAGCAGGACAATTGCGACCCGCGCCCAATCAAGAGTCGTATGTTCGTGGGCGTGCTTCAGGATGGGGGAATACTTCTGCTGCAAACGCGCGGCCGGGATTCCGAAAATGAAGAGCGCGATGCTGGCGGCGATAATCGCTTCGAAGACCTGAAGCGGGGCAACGCCGTCGATCCACATCATCGTGGTGGTGGTGTCCCCGACAACGCTCCAGGATCCGCCGGCATTGGAGGCCGCGACAATCGCCGCGAGATAGCCGATGTGAACTCTGGCCCGGAAAAGCTGGTGGGCCATGGCTCCACCGATGAGCGCCGCAGCGATGTTGTCGAGGAAGGAGGAGAGGAAAAAGATCATCACGAGGAGGAGAAATGCGCCTTTCCAATCGTGCGGCATGAATCTCGGGAGCACGACCGGGACGCGGCTCTTCTCGAAGTGCCGCGATAAAAGCGCGAAACCGGTGAGAAGGCAGAAAAGATTGGCGAGAATGACCCACTCATGACGCAGGTGAAGGAGAAAGCCCGCTGCGCCCGGGCCGGTTTTGAAACCGGTGAAAAAGATTTTGTAGAGCGCGATCGCGACCAGTCCGCTGAGGCCGACGCGCAGGGTCTGATGATGAAAAAGAGCGACCCCGAGAAGGGTGAGACCGAACAAAATAAAATCGACGGGGACTCCAAAGAGGAGCGGCACCTCAGGCATCGCAGCGATCATGCCGAGGTTCGATCAGGATTGATCGCTCGAGTCTTCGGGTGGCGCACCTAACAACTTGAGGTAAGCCCAGATCGTCGTCCCCCAGACGAGAACGAGCGAGATGAGCATGAAGATCCAACCCCAGGCGTTCATTCGTTAGTCTCTCCTTTCACGAAGTGCGTCCATCCACGTCCAGCCCCGCGGCGCGCCAGCGCCGTTCCCCGATTGCGAGAACGACAACCAGCAGGAGGACAGAGGCGAGGATAATCACCATCGTCCACAGTTCGATCGGGTTGGTTGCCATCGCACGCAGTTTCCCTGGCAACTGGGAATAACAAAACCCGCCTAGGACCACCAGCAGATAGATGGGCGCGATCCATTTCATAATGAAAAGAAAAATCCGCGGGATCCGGATCAGCGCCCCCTGATCCAGCTCCCTCATGCCCTTCTCCGCTCCCCAGACCCAGCCGAAACAGATGATCTGCACAGTGGCGAGAACGAAGATGCAAAAAGTCCCGACCCAAAAATCCATCGTGTCGAGGGCCATCGTGTTTTTACTGAACCAGATCACCCAGAGCGAACCCAGCCCACAAATGACCGAGGTGAGCGCGATCGCTTTGCCGTGGCTCATACCGAGCGCCTCTTCAAAAAAGGTTTTCGCCGGCTGGAGCATCGAGATCGAACTGGTGATCGCGGCAAGGAAGAGAAGGAAAAACCAGGCAAATCCAATCCAGGGTCCGGCCACTCCCATTTGATGGAAAACGACCGGCAACGTCTGAAAGCCAAGACCAAAGGTGCTCGTCCCGACAATTCCGCTCGCCCCGAGAAAGACGAACGCCGCGGTAATCGTGATCAAGCCGCCGAAGCCGACCTCAAAGAGTTCGTTGGTGGCGCTCGCAGTCATACCCGAGAGTGCAACGTCGTCCTTTTTCTTCAAATAGGAGGCGTAGTTGAGGATCACGCCGAAGCCGACCGAAAGACTAAAGAAAATTTGCCCGGCGGCAGCGAGCCAGGTTTCAAAATCGGAGAGCTTGGAAAAATCGGGATTCCAGAGGTAGCCCAGACCGTTGAGCACGTTCTGGTTTGGATGGGTCGGGTCGGGCGTCCCGAGAGTCAGGACGCGAACGAGGACGATCACCGCGAGGAGCGCCATGGCCGGCAGGGCCCATTGACAGAATTTTTCGATTCCGCCTTTCAGCCCGCGGTAAACGAGCACGATGTTGAGCGTGACCACGATCAGCCAGAAAACCGCGCTCATGTTCAGGACGCCATTGGTCGAGGTGCCGGTGGCATCGCCGAAAAAACGCGCCGCTTCGGTCACCTGTTCCTCGATGCTGCCGGTGAGTTGGACACCACCGGTCAGATATTCCCAGGAATAACGCAGGCACCACGCTTCGATGTAAACGTAGTACATGTAAACGACCATCGGGATGAGAATCGCCAGGACCCCGAAGTAGCGCGCGATTTTGCCTTTGCCACACACCCCGAGGATGGCCGCGCCATTATGGAAACCTTTAGTCCCGCCATGCCGAGCCATCGCCCATTCCGCCCAGCCAATCGGCAGCGCGAGGAGAAGCAAGGCGCACACGTAGGGAATCATGAAGGCGCCGCCACCATGTGCCGCCGCCTGCCCGGGAAAACGCAAAAAATTTCCCAGCCCGACGGCTGATCCCGAGACCGCCAGAATCACGCCAACCCGCGTTCCCCATTCGATCGTTTTCTTTTGTGTGCTCATAATCGGTGTTGGCAGTTCGTTAGGCGACGGCGCGGCCTGCAATAAAGGATGCGATTTTCTCGCATCCGCTCCTCTTTAGCGGCAATTCGGTCGCGCTGGCAATTGGTTTCTCACCTGGTCGGGAGATTCTCTCTCCCAGTTGGTCGGGCTAACTGCCCCCTCCCAGACATCCCTCGCTCGCGCTTCCAAATTCCAGCGTCACCTGGCTCCATAATCTCTCCCGAACCTCCGGCGAAAGCGCCCGGACAGCCGGGGGCGCCAATGGCCGCAGAGTCGCAAGGGCGTCGACATTGATTTCTTCGGGCGCGATCGTGGACAGGGTGGGCGACTCTCTCTCCTGCAGCTGCGCAACCTTGTGGGCCAACTGGCTTTCATCCGCGCCGGCTTCAAATATTTCGAGCAAACGTTGAAAACTGAGGTGAATCGGAAGCGTCGCGAAGGTCGCCGAGAGGTCATCCGACCGCGTTCCCCGCGGCGTCGCGGACGTGCCCGAGCGGAGGAGCGTTTTCCATTCTTCGCCCTCAAGGCAGCCGAGCTCGCAAAAATAATCCGCGCCTGCATTCGCGACCTCGACGTAGCAATGCCCGCGAAATGGATTGATCTCGCGGGTGCTTTCTATTTCGTCGCTCCGCATGACCCGCAGTTGAACTGCCCGGGGGGAAAGCGCGGTCCGGTCGAAGAGGCGCCGCCAGTTCACATTCCAATAGACGAAAAGCGAAGTTGGATCGCGGGCAATCGTGCAGAGCGAATCAGTCGCATAGGTCGCGGGCAATTCCTCGCCTGCTTCCGCGCCACGGCTGAGATGGACGAGCGGTTCTTCGGAAAGCTGGAAACCGTTCGCAGAGGTGTCTCGGTCGGCGGTTTGCGGGTGATCACTCATTTTGGCCCGCTGCACTAATAGCGGAGCACCGTGGGCCGACAAGGCGAAACCTGGTCTGCCAAGCACCGCATCGCTCGCTAACTGGCGCGACCTCGTTCTCCGGTTAAGTTCGGGCGATGCCTTCCGAGACGATCGAGCTGCGGGGTCACATCATCGATTCGCTCATTCTCCCCAAGGTGCTGGATGAGATTATCGCCCGCGAGGCCACCTTTAAAATCTCCGAGATCCGGATCGGGGAACAACGGGCCGACCAGAGCTTTGCCCGGATCGAAGTCGCCGCTTCCTCGGCCGATGCGCTCGATGAATTGGTCCTGCGATTGCGCCAGCACGGTGCCGAGGTAAAGGAGAAGAAAAACGTCCAGCTCGCCGCCGCGCCGGCCGACGGAGTCTATCCGCAGGGGTTTTATGTCACTACCAGTCAGCGCACCTTTGTCCGGGTTGATGATTCCGAGATCGAGGTTCACCCCGCTCTCAAAAACAGCGCGGTCGTGGTCGATCGCGCCGTGAAAAGCGCGAGCGCGAAAAAATTCTACGAAATCAAAAGAGGAATGCAGGTGGTGGTTGGTCACCAGGGCATCCGGGTCGCGCCCCTTCAACGCCTGACCGACCGGGCCGACGCCTTCGAGCTGATCACCGGCAGTATTTCCGCCGATCGACCGAAGAGCGCCCTGATCCGCGAGGTGGCGCGCGAGCTGCGGCGGGTGCGGGAAGAAAAAGGCAGGATTCTTTTCGTGACCGGCCCGGCCGTGCTCGAGACCGGCGCAGCGGAGTATCTGGAAAAATTGATCGAGGAAGGTCTCGTCCAGGTGCTCGTTGCCGGCAACGCTTTTGCGGCACAGGACATCGAGCGAGCACTCTTCGAAAGATCGGACGGCGCCTGGGCCGAGCCGGCCGGGGCAACTCAAGGACTCAGCCAAACCCAGCTTCAGGCGACCAACGCCATTCGCGGCGCGGGCGGAATTCGCCAGGCGGTGGCAAACGGACTTCTCCAGAAAGGGATCATGCACCGCTGCGTAAAGCGCGGGGTCGACTTTGTTCTGGCTGGTTCGATTCGCGACGAAGGCCCCCTCCCCGAGGTTTTGACGGACGCGATCGAGGCGCAAAAAACGATGCGGGAAAAACTGGAAGGTGTCAGCTTCGCCGTCATGGTCGCGAGCATGTTGCACTCGATCGCGGTTGAGAACCTGCTGCCGGCGACGGTGAAAACCCTCTGCGTCGATATTGACCCGGGAGTCATTTCCAGGCTCACCAATCGCGGGCCCTTTCACACCATCGGCCTGGTAACCGATGCGGAATCGTTCCTCCGCGATTTGAGCGAAAGCGTTTCGTCCGCTTCAACTCGTTAGGCAAATCGCGGTGATGCGTCAGCTGCTCCTCTGTCCGCCGGATTACTACGGGATCGAATACGAGATCAACCCCTGGATGAGTCGCAGCCGCGGCGCCGACCTCGAGGCGACCAAGGCGCAGTGGCGCGGGCTATACGACAAACTCGTTAGTCTGGAGGCCGAGGTTCACCTTGTCCCGCCCCGGCCCAAGCTGCCCGACATGGTCTTCACCGCCAACGCCGGGCTAACCGTCGGGAAAAAATTTATCCCGAGTAATTTTCGCCACCGGGAACGCGCCGGCGAAGCGCCTTTCTTTGCCGAGTGGATTGAGAAACGCGGCTATGAAATCATCTGGCTCCCGGCCGACCAATTTTTCGAGGGCGAAGGCGACGCTCTCTTTGCCGGCGACACCCTCTTTTGCGGCTACAAATTTCGCACCGACGTCGCGGCCCATCGCAGCGTCGCGGAGATTCTGAAGTGTCTCGTCATTTCGGTCGAGCTGGTCGATCCGCGTTTTTATCACATCGACACTTGTTTCTGTCCGCTGCCCGATGGCGGCGCTTTCTGGTTTCCATCGGCCTTCGATGAATATGGGCAGCGCGCCATTCGCAGCCACGTCCCAAACCTCATCGATGTGCCGGAAGAGGAAGCCACTCGTTTTTCCTGCAACGCCGTCGTCCTCGAGCGCGACATCGTCCTGCCTGATGGAGCGCCCAATCTGATGGCATCGTTAGGCAAACGCGGCTACATCTGTCACCCCCTGCCGATGAGCGAATTCCTCAAGGCGGGCGGGGCCTGCAAATGCCTCACCATGTTCCTGCCCCAGCGGCCGTTCTAGCTAGTCGGAGGCGTTGACTCCGGCGCGCAAAACTGGCCACACGCAACCGCTGTCGGAGTCAACCCGGGCCTACAGACTCGCAGGATCGATTTGGTAGATCGTTGTTGAGCCGCTCACTTCGTTCGCCACGATCACCAATGGTCGCCCATTCGGGCTTTGGCTCGCTTTCACAAAGATGATTCCTTCAGGACCTAAATCGCCCGCCGTGCCCAGCACGGGATCGCCGCTAAAGTCGCGGTTGTTGATGTATTGGACAAAACGCGGCGCTGCCGGGTTGGTCAGCTCGAAGGCCATGATCCCGCCGATCCGTTCCAACCCAATGAAACCGAAGGTGCGCCGGCCAATTGTGCCGACCGCGACACCTTCGGGCTCGGGACCTTTGTTGTCGCTGCGCGAATCGAAGCTGTTGTTATCGTCGTTGTTGGAATTAAAAAAGTCGGGCAGCGCCGCAGCGGTGATCTGCTCGAACGCATCGGCGCTGTCGAAGACCAGATTGCCTTTGGTGTCGCGGATGGAGAAAGAGCGACCGCCGAAGGCATAGAGCTGGTCATAATCGCCGTCGTTGTCGATATCGCCGTTAGCACTCGTCACGTTCAGGCGGCCGAGGGCTTCATCGGCCTGCAATTCCGCCGCGTTGGGGAAAGCATCCGGATCGAGCACCAGGTCCTTCACGCGAACCTCCTCGGCGAAGGCGTCGTAATCGCGTGCATCACCTTCATTCGCCATGATGAGAAAAGTGTTGCCGCCGACCGTAAAGCTCGCGATCCCGTCCGGCTGATACATTCCAAAGACCGGCCAATTGGCGATGTTAATGGCGTCATCCTTATCGCTCGCATCGATCCCGTTGCCCGGCAGGCTGTGATCTTTGAAACCGAGACCTACGATGCGCACGAAAGTCGCGCTCGGCACATCGAGCAGGCCGATGGCGTTGTTTTCCTGCAGCGTCACCCAGGCATGCTTCGAATCGTCGGAGACGGCGATGTATTCCGGTTCGAGGTCTTGCGCGACGGTCGCGTTTGGCCCAAAAATACGCACGCTCGGGTCGAGCATGGTGTCATTGAAGGCAGTAAAGTCAGCCGTGCGGACGTCGTCCTGAGTGAGGCCGCCGGGACCGTCGGTCATATCGATCACACTGACGGAGCCTTCCGGGTCAATCGTGTAGTCGTCGTTAGGCTCACCTTCGTTCGCGACCAGCACCGCCCGGCCGTTTGGCGTGAAAGTGAGCATGTCCGGAAGCGCACCGACCGTGACCTGATTGACGTAGTTTCCCGTCGCCGCGTCGAAGAACACGACCGTCCCCGCATCGGTTTTCACGAAAGCTTCAATCGCCACCGCGACCACACCTCGGTATGCCGCCACGCTATTGGCGTGATCGCCATAAGGCGTGACATCGATCGGGGCGAGGCTTTGCGGGTTCGCCGGATCGGAAATATCGAAAACATCGACCGTACCATTCGCGACGTTGGTGACGAACAGGCGCTGAGTCGTGGCATCGTGCGCCACGATTTCCGCTGCGCTGCCATCGAAAATCCCGGTGGTGATCGTCGAAATGGGAGCAAGCTGAATGTCCGTCTCACCTTGCACGGGGCTTGCCACCAGGGCGAGGCCGGTAAGAGCGAGAAAAGTCAGTGGAAGCGATTTCATAAGCGTGGTTTAGAAACTAAATTCCGCGCCGCACCATGCAGCGCGTTTTGCGGGAACCGTTTAGCGCCGCATTGTGACAATCCAATCGCGCGCAGGTAACGTTTTGGTGAAAAAGCATGACGATTTGTCTTTTGCGCCCGAACTAATCCGCCGTTTTCGCCGCAGCTCGCGTTCGGTTTGCCTAACGAGGAACTGATGCCGCATTCCAGACTTATAGATGCTGCGCAAACGAACCAAAGCTTGGAGCGCAATGGTCAATAGAGAGGGCATGGAGTTTCGCGGGAAGAGCCCGACTTGTTAGGCGGGCTTTCCGGCTGCACCGATGCAATTTCCTCACCCACTCCCGGGAAAGAAGCCGGTTCGACCGTTCAGGCTGGAAGCCTGAGTTACGCGCAGCGATCACACTTGGATGGCTGATTTCCGCTATTTCGAAATCAGGTCGCCGCTTTGGCCGACGCTGCCGTCGGTGAAGATGATGAGGTTGCCATTACCGTGGACGCCGGCGGTCTCGATGAACCAGGGCTGACGCGGCCATTGATGGGGCGTGGGTCGGTTTGTCGTCGAAGTGCATCGGGATGTAATCGAGCCGAGCGTTGGCGGGATTGTTGTAATCGGGGTTGTGCAGGATTTCCTGAATCGCCGGACAAATCCAGGTCTGGCGCGTGGGGCCAAAGGGGGCGAGGGCTTCGATCCAGGCGTTGGCGAAATTGGCGTCGCCGGTCTCAGGGTTGCCTCGGACGATCTGGGGCCAGGAGCCGTTGCGTTGCAGGTAGAGATCGGCCCCGAGGTAAAGGCGGGCAGGCTAGCGAGGTGCGGAGGGAGAGGTCAATCCGAATTTTGGAGACTAAAATAAACCGCCGAGGGCGCAGAGGACGCCGAGCAGGGAGGGGCGCTTTGCGCCGACGGTGGCGGTTGGCAAATCGTCGTTCCTTGCGATTACCGTAGCCACCAGGACCCCTGGTAAACCGTGCGCGGATCGTCGGCCGGCAAGGCGCGGCGGACCGGCCGCAGGCGCGCCTCTCGCATTTCGCGTCCGCGCGGGGTACGGCCGAAAACGGTCACAGGGGTGCCGACGTCGACTGACTGAAAAAAGGCGATCGCCTTATCCTCGGGCAACCGGACGCAGCCGTGCGAGGCCGGATAGCCGGGCAGGTACCCGGCGTGCATCCCGATGGCGTCGTTGAAACGCACGAAGTAACGCATCGGCGCAGGAACGAACCGGCAGCCGCGCGGGACCGGGGTGTCGGTGTCGGCGTCGGCCACAATTGTGCGGCCACGCGCGTCAACAATCTGACCGTAAAGGCTGGAGAGATGGTTCAGCTCTTTTTCCACGACTTTGAAGGAGCCGGTCGCGGTGAGATGCCCGTAGCGCCCGGAGGAAATGGGCGACGACATGACGGCGCGCCCATTGAGGATGAGATAGGCGGTCTGATCGTGCAGGTCGATTTCGATCGAGGTGGTCGGAGTTTGAGCGGCCATCGGGAGGGCCACGGCGAACACACTGATCAGAAAAGAGGCGAGCCATTTCATCACAGAAATGGATTCGGCCTTTGCGGGCCGAGCGCGCGTGTGGGGGACTCGGGGCCGACGCCAACGATTGAGGAAATTTACCGCAGAGGAGCCAGAGGACGCAGGGAGAACTTGGTGTCGCGAGATGAAACACCGGGCGGCGACGCGGCGACGCCGCGCGCGGGACGGCTGGGTTACACGGCGATCGGGGCTTTAATCGCTGGCCAGGGGTCGTAGCCAATCAGGGTAAAATCTTCGAACCGGAAGTCGCCAAGATTTTTTACCGCGGGATTCAGTTCCATGCGCGGGAGCGCGCGCGGGGTGCGGGAAAGTTGTTCGCGCGCCTGGTCGAGGTGGTTCCGGTAAAGATGAAGGTCGCCGAAAGTATGGATGAATTCGCCGCTCGTCAGGCCGCAGACCTGCGCGAACATCATGGTGAGAAGGGCGTAGCTCGCGATGTTGAACGGGACGCCGAGGAAAAGATCGGCGCTGCGCTGGTAAAGCTGGCAGCTTAGCTCGCCATCCTGCACGTGAAACTGAAAGAGGGCGTGGCAGGGCGGCAAGGCCATGGTCTCGACTTCGGCGGGATTCCAGGCGGTGACGATGAGACGGCGGCTGTCCGGGTTGGTTTTGAGCTGCTCGATGACGCGCTCGATCTGGTCGATGTGTTCGCCATGCGGCCCGCGCCAGTCGCGCCATTGCGCGCCATAAACGCGGCCAAGGTTGCCTTCCGGGTCAGCCCATTCGTCCCAGATCGTGACCCCCCGTTCGCGCAGGTAATTGACGTTGGTGTCGCCGCGCAAAAACCAGAGCAATTCGTGGATGATCGATTTGAGGTGAAGTTTTTTTGTCGTGAGAAGGGGAAAGCCTGGGCCGTCAGGCCGCAGATCGAACCGCGCCTGCGCGCCAAAGACCGAGAGCGTGCCGGTGCCGGTGCGGTCTTCTTTCGGGCGCCCTTTTTCGAGGACAAGACGAAGAAGATCGAGATAGGCGCGCATCTGGCCTAACGAAACCCTCGATCTGGTTTGTCGCGAGGGGCGACGACCCCCGTGGGTTGGATTGTGCTCCGCGAGTTGAAACCCAGAATCACCGGGCCGGGGTCAGCGCCTCCGGCGACAACGAAGAAGCGGCCTGGCGACATGGATTCCTTACACGATTTGCCAGCGGGGTTTTTTAGTTTCCGGATGCGTTTCCCAGAGGCGCAGGCCGCCCGGATAAACGTTGCGGTTGTGACCAAGCTCGACGTCGTCGGGCAATTTCTCGAGCAGCTTCGCGTTGCCCCCGCCGAGGATTACGTAGTCGGCGATCAAGGCCTGCTTGAGAAACCTGATCGCGCGGAGGGTTTCGCGCTGCCATTCTTTCCGACCAAGTTCTTCGAGGCCTTCATCGCCGAGGACGTCTTCGATGATTCCTTCGTCGACGTACGGAAGGTGGCCTAGTTCGAGCGGGAAAAGATGATCCTGCCAGACGAGCGCCGAGCCGAGGCCGGTCCCCAGCCCGAGAAAAAGCATCCGCCCGCCGCCGCGATAACTGCCGAGCGCCTGAAGGGCGGCGTCGTTGATGACACGGGTCGGTTTTCCGAGCGCCTTCACAAAATCAAACCCCTCCCAGCCGTTGCCCAGATGAGTCGGATCGCAGAGGATTTTTCCCTCCCGGATCGGAGCAGGGAAACCGACCGCGACCGCATCGAAGTCCCAGTCGCGCGTGTTTTCCTTGATTTGCGCGATGGCTTCCGGCGGTTCGAGTTTTGGGCCGGAAGGAAATTTGCGGCGCTTCTCCTCGGCCGAGATCATGAGTTTGACGTTTGAGCCGCCGATATCGACGACGAGGATTCTTTTTGTTTTCGAGTCGTTAGGCACGGTCGCGCGGGAAAAGTTTTGCGGCATCTAACCGCAGGTCGGGTGCGGGCTCAAGTCCTGTGGACGCGGTCTCTTCTGAGGCATGCGAGGTTCGGCGGGGTCGCGGCTTAACTCAGGTTTCCAGCCCGAAGGGTCGAGCGGGCATCTTGCCTGCACGATCGTCCGAAGAGTTCGCATGGTGCAGCTGGAAACCGCACGATGCATCAAGCGAGGCAGCCTGAGTTACCGTTTCCTCTCCGGCAAGTCCTTGATCGGCGCGAGACGCATCTTGGCGGCCCGCTGTTTTTCGGCCAATTTTTTTGCCTGTTGCCGGGAGCGTTCCCGAAACTGTAGCTGAGCCTGGGAACGGGGCGCGCCCTCGCTCGGCTTGAGCCGGACGTAGGTGCCATCGGATTGAAGCTCGCGCGCTTTGCCGTAATCGGTCAGGAACCGGGGCAGAATTTCCTGGTCGATCTCGTCGCGCAACGGCGGCGCGTCGACCGGGAAGGCAATTTCGACCCGGCGATAAAAATTGCGCGGCATCCAGTCGGCGCTCGCCAGGAAAACATCGGTCTCACCGCCGTTCTCAAAGTAATAGACCCGGCTGTGTTCGAGGAAGCGCCCAACAATGCTGATGACGCGAATGTTTTCGCTCAGACCCGGCATTCGCGGGCGAAGACAGCAGATGCCCCTGACGATGAGGTCGATCTTAACCCCGGCGCAGGAAGCTTCGTAGAGTTTCTCGATAATGTCTTCGTCGACTAACGAATTCAGCTTGGCAATGATCCGCGCCGGCTTGCCGGCCCGGGCGTGATCGCGCTCCCGCCGAATCAGGCTGATTAGCCGTGGATGCAGATCGAACGGGGCGACGAGCAGTTTTTTCAAGCCCGGATACCCGGCCAGCCCGGTGAGAGTGTTAAAGACGATTGCCACTTCCTCAGTCAGCTCCGGCGCGGTCGTAAAAAGGCTGAAGTCGGTATAGATGCGGGCGGTTTTGGGATGATAATTGCCGGTCCCGAGATGGACATACTGGCGAAGCCGATCGGCATCGCGCCTAACGACCAAAAGCGCCTTGCAATGAGTCTTTAACCCCACCACGCCGTAAACGACATGCGCGCCCGATTCCTCGAGCCGGCGCGCCCACTGAATATTGTTCGCTTCATCGAAGCGCGCCCGCAGTTCGACCAGGGCGGTGACCTGTTTGCCGTTGTTCGCCGCCTCGATCAGCGCCGCGACAATCGGCGAGTCGCCGCTCGTGCGATAAAGCGTGATCTTGATCGCGAGCACCGCCGGGTCGCGCCCCGCGCTTTCGACCAGCTCGACCACCGGGTCGTAACTCTCATAAGGATGATGAAGCAGAATGTCCTGCTTGCGCATCGCTTCGAAAATGTCGGCGTGCGGCGGCAGGGCCGCGTCGCGCGTCGGCTGGAAAACGCGGTCTTTCAGATAAGCGAATGCGTCGTTCGCGACCAGGGGCGCAAGGTGGGTCATGGAGAGGGGCCCGTCGAGCTGGTAAAGATCGGCCCGGGTAAGCTGGAAAAATTCGAGAAGCAGATCGGAGAAGTCGTTAGGGCAATCGGCTTCCACCTCGAGGCGGACGGCGTTGCCACGGCTCGAGCGTCGCAGTTCCTGCTCGATCGAGCGGAGGAGGTTTTCCGCTTCTTCCTCATCGACGTAGAGGTCGCTATTGCGGGTGACGCGGAAGGCGTGGACGCCGTCGATGATAAGGCCGGGGAACAACTCCGCGACATGCTGCTTGATGAGCGAGGCGAGGTAAATGTAGTTCCAGCTTTCGTCGCCATTGTCGCCCTTCGGCAGGTGGATCAGGCGCGAGACGGCACGCGGCACCTGGACGATCGCGTGCATCGGGTTGCCGTTTTTCTTCGCTCGCGCCCGGACGAGGAGGTTGTGGCTCCTGTTCAGGAGTTGCGGGAAGGGATGACTCGCATCGACCGCCAGCGGGGTGAGCATCGGGAAAACTTCCTGTTGAAAATAACGCCGGCTCCAGGCGGCGCGTTTCGCGCTCAGCTCATCGAGATGGCGGAGGAAGATGTTGTTTTGCCGCAGGAGCGGCTCGATCTCCTTGTTCCAAAGCCGGTATTGCTCCGCCACCATCTCGTGCACGACGCGCACGATCGCTTCGAAGGTCGCGCTCGGGCTCATTCCGTCAGGGCCGACATCGCTCGTCCCGCTCGCGATCTGTTGTTTAATGCCGGCGACCCGAATTTCGAAAAACTCGTCGAGGTTCGAGCTGACGATCCCGAGAAATTTCACCCGCTCGAGCAACGGCTGGGTCGCGTCCTGCGCTTCCTCCAGGACACGGCGATTGAATTCGAGCCAGCTCAGCTCGCGGTTGATGAAATTTTTCGGGTCGGAAAGATCGCCCTTCGCCGAGCGCCCGTTCTGCCGCGGCATCGGGACGACGTTGGCAGGAGGCGTCGAGGTGCTGGAACGCGTTTTCAAAGGCATAAGGCAGGCGCGCGGTGCGCGACGGTAGCAGGCAACAAAGACCCGCCCTGGCGCAAGCGCAAATCCTCCGCGCCAGCGCTGTAGAGGCGGCCGTGTCGTCCGCAAAACCTGTAGAGCCGCCGTGTCGTCCGCAAAAGGTGGGCCACACCCGCATTGCACCAGGCACGGCCGCCGCTACACTCGCGCATGGCGCGAGCGCGGAAACCGCGCAGGAAAATCAAGCTCCGCAAATTGGAGCTGGAAGTAATGGAGCTCGTGGCGATCATCATCGCCTTCCTCGGGGTGGTGGCGGTCTTCTGTATTTTCTTCATCCGCCGGCACGTCCTCGAGTATCACATCGAGCATACCTATTCGGTCGAAGACCCGGCCTTCTTTGGTTCGGCCCTGGCGCTGGCCGATCCGGTGGCGCTCCCCGGGAACAAAATCGATCTGCTGATTGACGGCAACGCCTATTTTCCCGCCATGCTCGCCGCCATTCACGGGGCGCGAAGAACGATTAACTTCGAGGCTTACATTCTGTATTCCGATTCGGTCGGCCACGCCTTTCGCGACGCCTTGATCGAGCGCGCCCAGGCGGGCGTGAAAGTGCGAGTGCTGCTCGATGGCCTCGGTTCTTCCTGGCACTTGAACAATTCCGATGTCGCGATGATGAAAGAAGCGGGCTGCAGGTTTTCCTACTATCACCCGCTTTTTTCATGGCGGGTTGATCGCACCAATCGGCGCTCCCATCGCCGCATCCTCGTGGTCGATGGGCGTCTCGGCTTTACCGGCGGCGTCGGATTCGCCGAGCAATGGAGCGGACACGCGCAGGACCCGAAACATTGGCACGACCTGCAGGTGCGGATGGAAGGGCCGCTCGTAAGCGAACTGCAACAAGCCTTCGAGCAACATTGGATCAAGACCGGTAACGAGACGTTGCACGGTCCCGACCAATTCCCGGCGCTCGCTCCGGCTGGGACCATTAAGGGCCAGCTGATTGTATCGCACTCATTCTCGATGGCGCCGATGCCTCTGACGCAGGCGGTTGCCTTCGCCGCCGCAACCAAACGGATCTGGATCACGAACGCGTATTGCGCTCCGAGCGGCGACCAGGTCGAGCTGCTGGTCAAAGCCGTGCAGCGCGGGGTGGACGTGCGCCTGATGTTGCCCGGGGAGCATAACGATCAGCCGCTGACGAAAAGCGCGGGGCGCTCGGCTTATGGCCGCCTGCTCGAGGGCGGGGTGAAGATTTTTGAATATCAGCCGACCATGATTCACACCAAGGGGATGGTGGTCGACGGGCTCTTTTCCTTAATCGGCTCATCCAATCTCGACCCGCGTTCCTCCGAGATTAACGAAGAACTCGACCTTGCGCTTTACGACCGGGAATTAGGGAAGCGGATGGAAGCGATTTTCGAGGAGGACCTGAAACATTCGAGCCCGTACACGCTGGAGCAATTTCGCAAGCGCTCGCTTTGGGAGCGTTTCACCGAGTGGATTACGATTCCCTTCCGTTCGCAGTTGTAACGCTTCAGAGGGTCTCTGACCGCCGTCTCTCCTTCACAGATCGACAGGCGTCGCCGGTACCCAAACATTTTTGATTTCACCGGGCAAAATTCCACGCGATGCAGGCGGAGACGCCGAAAGAGATATTGGCGCTACCTGCCGAAAGCGGAGTTGTTTTTAGCCTTCCTGTGGGAAGCGCCGCGACCGGTCGACCTACGATGAGAAAGAGCGCCGTCAAAATTGCCGCCGCCGAGGGCGAGAGCTGGCGCCCCGCGCCGGTCCCCGACACCGCCAGCATAACCAAGCTGCGCGAAGCCGCCGCGCACTGCACCGCCTGCCCGCTTTACAAAAACGCAACCCAGACTGTCTTTGGCGAAGGCCGCAAGGAACCGGCGCTCATGCTAGTCGGCGAGCAGCCGGGCGATCAGGAGGATGTGGCGGGCAAACCGTTCGTCGGACCCGCCGGCCAGATTTTGAATCGCGCTCTCGAAGAAGCCGGGATCGATCGCAATGCGGTTTACGTCACGAACACGGTGAAGCATTTCAAATGGGAACCGCGCGGGAAGCGGCGCATCCACCAGAAGCCAAGCTCGCGCGAGATCGCGGCCTGCCGGCCCTGGCTCGAGGCGGAGCTGCGTGTCGTTAGGCCAATGGTCCTCGTCTGTCTCGGCTCGACTGCCGCCCAGGCGCTGTTTGGTTCCAGTTTTCGCGTTACGCGCGAGCGCGGCAAGTTACTGGAATCGCCTCTCGCGCCGCGGGTGATCGCGACGGTGCACCCTTCTTCGCTCCTGCGTCAGCCGGATGAGGAATCGCGCCGCCGCGAGTACGCTCACTTTGTCGACGACCTGCGGGCTGCTCTAAAAGCGACGCGTTAGGAGATCGTTGAAATACTAATCTGTATCTCCTGCTCCTGCTCGTGCTCTTGCTCGATTG
>Ga0081539_10003388_pt1 | contig 19723 bp, 18 predicted proteins | sample TabmetS4T2R2_FD_71023 | JGI IMG/M metagenome (GOLD analysis project Ga0081539, IMG submission 71023) | Tabebuia heterophylla rhizosphere microbial communities from the University of Puerto Rico - S4T2R2 | ecosystem: Host-associated > Plants > Roots > Rhizosphere ...
AATCGATTCCGATATATTGATCTGTCATGGGCCGTCCTCCTCTCAGCCCGGTGGCCTGCGTTGGTGGAACTCGCATGCTACCGAAGCTGGCCGAGAGACGGCCCTTTCATCTGATCACGGAGGTTCCAACACGGAGAACACGGAGGAAGCCCAATGAATTTGCTCCGTGACCTCCGTGTGATCGATCTCCGTGGTCTCGACTGAGGCGAACACTGGAACAAGTTCACACACACAACGCTGCGAAAGAGCCAACGGAGTGTCCGGCTTCAGCCGGACCATGTGGGGCGACGGATTTGCACGTATGGTGACGCGGGCAATGACCAACGATACGCTTGCGATCATCCTGGGCGGTGGCCAGGGTACCCGGCTGTTTCCCCTGACCGCGACGCGATCGAAGCCGGCCGTCCCAATCGGCGGCAAGTATCGGCTGATCGACGTCCCGATCAGTGGGTGCCTGCACGCCGACATCCGCCGCATCTACGTTCTGACGCAGTTCAACTCGGCCTCGCTCAACCGCCACATCTCCAACACTTATCGACTCGATCGGTTCTCCGGCGGGTTCGTCGAGATCCTCGCGGCCGAGCAGACGCCGGACAATCCGAACTGGTATCAGGGCACCGCCGACGCGGTCCGACAGGCGGCGCGGCACTTCACGCAGCACGAGGCGCAGTACTACTTGATCCTGGCCGGCGACCATCTGTATCGCATGGACTATTGCGAGCTGGTCGACGCGCACAAGGCGCACAAAGCGGACATCACCATCGCGGCACAGCCGGTCGATGCCGAGACGGCGACGCAGATGGGCATCTTCCGGTTCGAGCGCGACGGGCAGATCGTCGCCTTCGAGGAAAAACCCAAGCCGCCGCGACTGCAGGAGATCGGCCGCAGCATTCCACCGGAATCGACGTTTGCCGCACACAACGACGACCTGCCGTTCATGGCGTCGATGGGCGTCTACGTCTTCTCGCGCGACATCCTGTTGCAGATGCTGGAACGTGAAGCCGGTCTCGATTTCGGCCGCGAGCTGATTCCCGGTGCGCTCGGCAAGTACAACGTCAAGCCGTATCTCTATCGCGGGTACTGGGCCGACGTCGGAACCATCGAGTCGTTCTACGAGGCCAACGTGATGCTCGGGCGTCCGGCCGCGCCATTCCGGTTCTGGGATCCGATACAGCCGATTTACACACACCTCCGGCATCTCCCGGGGTCACGCCTGACGGACTGTCGCGTACGCAATTCGATCGTCGCTGACGGGTGCTATCTGGACCGTGCGGAGATCAGCGACTCGATCATCGGCATTCGCACCCACGTGAACTCCGGCTCACGTATCACCGACTCGGTCCTGCTTGGCGCCGATCTCTACGAAGACGGGCCCGCACCAGCGGGCACACCCGCACTCGGCATCGGTCGCAACGTCGTTCTGCATCGGACCATCGTCGACAAGAACGCGCGAATCGGGGACGGAGCGCGGCTGGTCAACGAAGCGAACGTGCAGGAAGCGAACGCGAGCAACTACGTCATCCGTGGCGGGATCGTCGTCGTCCCGAAGGGCGCGGTGATCGCGCCCGGTACGATCGTCTAAGCCATCTCATCCTCCGATCTCCCTTGACGCTCTGCGTGTACGGCAGTAGGGTCTTGCGTCCCTCATGCTCGCCGGACGACACGGCGCCAATGCCGCGGTCTGATCTGAGCTTCCTCAAAAGGGCGTTGATCGACCGGTGACCTATCAACGGAGTCGACCATATGCGACGCAAACTCCGGATACTCGCCGCGACAACTGTCGCCACAACACTCAGCATTTTTTCGGCTCACCCGACTGCGTCTCCCCAGGAACCCGAACGCGGGCGAGCCGCGCAAGCCGCTGAGCGCGCCACCAATCGCCTCTACATCGTGCAGATGGCCGACATGCCGGTCGTCTCGTATCGAGGAGGCGTCGCCGGTTTTCCCGCAACGAGAGCCGCGGGCGGCCAGAAGATCGATCCGAATGACAAGCAGGTCGTCGCGTACGCGGGGTATCTCGACGCGGCGCACGATCGCGCGCTCGCCGGCATCGGCGGCGGCCGGAAGGTCTACGACTACCACTACTCGTTCAACGGCTTCGCCGCGGAGCTCAGCGACGATCAGGCCACTGCGCTGAGAGCCGCGCCGGGCGTGCTGAACGTCACGAAAGACGAGGAAGTGTTCGCTGACACGTCGTCGACGCCGACATTTCTTGGCCTCGACGCGCCAGGAGGACTGTGGGACCAGCTTGGCGGAACCGACCGTGCTGGCGACGGGATCGTCATCGGCATCGTCGATTCAGGCATCTGGCCGGAGAGCCTGAGTTTCTCCGACCGGACTGGTGCGAACGGCAACGCGAGCAAGGATGGAAAGCTCGATTACGTGCAGCTGCCTGGATGGCACGGCAAGTGTACGCCGGGCGAGCAATTCACGGCCGCCAACTGCAACCTGAAGCTGATTGGGGCGCAGTACTACGACGGTGCATGGGGCGGCAACGCCGGCATCAACGCCGTTCGACCGTGGGAGTTCAACTCACCACGTGACTACAACGGACATGGCACGCACACCGCGTCGACGGCGGGCGGCAATCACGACGTGCCGACCACGGGCCCGGCAACGATCTTCGGTCCGATCAACGGCATGGCGCCACACGCCCGGATCTCGGCGTACAAAGCGCTGTGGTCGACGCAGGACGGCTCGACCGCAAGCGGTTTCACCGCCGATCTCGTTGCCGCGATCGATCAGGCTGTGGCCGACGGCGTGGACGTCATCAATTATTCGATCAGCGGCACGTCAACCAATCTCCTCGATCCGGTGCAGGTCGCGTTTCTGTTCGCGGCCGATGCCGGCGTGTTCGTCGCTGCGTCTGCCGGCAACAGCGGACCGACGGCCGGCACGGTCGCACACCCTGGCCCCTGGCTGACGACGGTCGCGGCCGGAACGCACAATCGCGGCGGCGAAGGCTCGGTCACCCTGGGCAACGGTGCGACGTACTACGGGGCCTCGTTAGCGACAGCCGTTGGCCCAGCGCCGCTTATCGACGCGACTGCTGCGGGATTGACCGGCGCCGATCCGGCCAAGGTCGCTCTCTGTTACAGCGCCGGGGACAACAACGGTCAAGCAGTACTCGATCCCGCGAAAGTGGCCGGGAAGATCGTCATCTGCGATCGGGGCGTCACCGCTCGAGTGAGCAAGAGCGTCGCCGTTCTGGAAGCCGGTGGCGTGGGGATGATCCTCGTCAACGTCACGGCCAGCTCGCTGAACGCGGACTTCCATTTCGTGCCGACCGTGCACCTCGCGGACACGGATCGAGCGGCTGTGAAGTCGTATGCCGCCATCACCGGTGCGACGGCGACCATCAACGCGGCGACGATTCTCTACAACGTTCCCGCCCCGCTGACCGCATCGTTCTCCTCGCGCGGACCGCTCGTTGCGGCCGGCGGCGATCTGCTCAAACCCGACGTCATCGCGCCGGGCCAGGATGTGCTCGCCGCTGTTGCGCCGCCCGGCAACCACGGCTTGTCGTTCAATCTCTATAGCGGGACGTCGATGTCCTCGCCGCACGTGGCGGGAATCGCCGCACTGCTGCGGGACCTGCACCCGAATTGGACGCCGATGATGATCAAGTCGGCGCTGATGACCACGGGCACCGACGTCCTCGACCCGAGCATCAGCACGGCGACGAGGATCTTCCGTCAGGGGGCCGGTCACGTGACGCCAAACCACGCCGCGGATCCCGGTTTGGTGTACGACTCGGCGTTCAATGACTGGCTGGCGATGCTCTGCGGCGCCACGACCGGCGTCAATCCCGCCCTCTGCAGCGCCCTCGCCGGCGCAGGCTACCCGTTCGACGCGAGCGACCTGAACGTCGCCTCGATCGCCATCGGCGACGTCCTTGCGACTCAAACCGTGACACGGTGGGTGACCAACGTTGGCCCACGCGCGACGTACAGGCCCTCCGTCTCCGGCGTGACGGGGTTCACGGTGAGCGTCCTTCCATCGTCGCTGACGCTCAATCCCGGTGAGCGCAAGTCCTTCACCGTGACGTTCACGAGAACGACAGCAACCCTGGGGGCGTATGCGGGCGGTCAGCTGACGTGGTCCGACGGGACGCACAACGTCCGCAGCCCGCTCATCGTCAAACCGGTCTCGCTGTCCGCACCGGTGGAAGTGTCGGGCACGGGTGGTCCGATCTCCTACGACGTGACGTTCGGATATACGGGTCCGTTCGAAGCCACCGCGCGTGGGCTCATCCCCGCCGCGACGACCGACGGCACCGTGTCCGACGATCCGGGAGATTCGTTCTCGCCCACCGGTCCGGGTGTGGTCGCGATTCCGATCACGATTCCAGCCGGCACGACGTACGCGCGCTTCTCGCTCTTCGACGCGAACGTTTCGCCTGCGAGCGATATCGACCTGTATCTCTACAAGGGAACGACGGCGCTGGCCTTCAGCGGCGGCGGCTCGTCCAATGAAGAGATCAACGTAGTGAATCCGGCCGCCGGAACCGACTACATCCTGTACGTGCACGGGTTCAGCGTTCCAGGCACGGCGACGTTCCGCGTGTTCTCGTGGATCCTGGGATCGGCCGCGGCCGGCAACATGGCCGTCAGTGCGCCGGCCTCGGCGACGACGGGGGCGACCGGGACGATCACGCTGACGTTCAGCGGCCTGACCGGCGGCACGAAGTATCTCGGGTCAGTGGCGTACACGAGCGCCGGGAGCGCCGCGGGCATGCCGAACCCGACCATCGTGAGAGTAGATCCGTAGCTGGTTGGTGGATGGTGGGTCGTGGATGGTAGGTACGGGTCGTTGGTAGTTGGTGGTTGGTAGTTAGTGGTTGGTTCGTGGATGGTGGATCGTGGGCGTATTTCCCCACTATCCACCAACTACCACCCACCATCCAGCTTGCCCACTATCCACCACCCACCACCCACCAACTAGAACTGGGCTTGTCCGCCGAGTGACTGCTGGATGCGGGCGCGCAGCATCTGCAGCGTCTCGGCCGATCCGTCGAAGAGGGTCTCGGGATAGCGGCTTTGCTTGATCATGTTGCGATAGATCGCGTCGCTCTGATAGAGGTTCAGTCCGAGTCCCGCCAGGTACTGCAGCCGCAGATTGCGATCGGTGTTGATCGACGCGTCCTTCAGCCAGTTCGCCATATCCGACTTGCCGCCCGCGTAGGTCCCGAACAGATCGACCGCTGAATAGATCCCGATCTCCCGCAGCGAGCCCGCGATCGCCTGATTCGCCGGATCGCTGAGACGCTTCTGCACGTCGTCGACGTTGATCTTGCCGCCGCCGAGTTGACCGAAGAGGACCAGGTCGTACCCTTGTCCGTTTGCGGTGTTGGCGAACACCGCTCCGTCCGGGAATGCCTCGAGAAACGTCGCGACCTCGCTCTTGACCGCGGCCTCGCTGCTCTCGTACAGCTGCACGAACAGCGTCACGACCCCGCCGGGATTGAGATGGTTCTTGACGACCTCGAAGAACTCGCGCGTGTAGAGCGTCGCCGCGCCGCGCACCCAGGGGTCCAGCGGATCCGACGTGATGGCGTCGAACTTTTCGTCGGTGGTCAGCAGGTAGTGGCGCGCATCATCGAGATGGATCTTGACCTTGGGATTGCGGACGACGTCGAAGTTGTGTTTCGAGAAGTGCTCCGAGACGACGCGTGGAACCAGTGGTTCGATCTCAGCGATCGTCTGGTCCTTCACGAGCGGATCGACCGACACCGCGCCCGCCGTGACACCCGCACCGCAGCCGATCACGACGACCTTGGTCGGCGTCTTCGGCACCAGCGTCGTGATGTGCCCGAGCATGCGCTGGAGCCGCATGTCCTGTGGCTCGCTCGACGCCTGGACCTTCCCGGCGTTGTGATAGTTCAGGACACCGCTTCCCGTGCGCGATACGGCCACCGACGCCATGATGCCCTCGCCGACATAGAGGATCTCGTTCTGACCCACCGGCGGAAACGACGATACCCACGTCGCCGCGTATCGTCCATAGGCCACGAGGATGCCCGGCAGCGGCGGGACCACGCGCGCGAGCAGGCCGGCCACGAACGCCACGACGATGATGAACGCCCACGATGGAATGGGAAGGGCGACGCCGGACATCAGCATCAGAAGACCGGAGAGCGCGGCGATGCCGATGAGGATCTGCTCCGACATCTGCGTGCCGATCAGCGGGATCAGAATGAGGCTCGTCACCAGCGAACCGACGATCGCGCCCACGGTGTTGGCGGCGTACACGCCGCCGACCAGTCGTCCGGGGTCCTGTCCCGGTGCGGCCACGCCGGCGAGCGCCAGCGGGAAACTCGCACCCCAGAGCATCGCGCCCGGGAGCATGACCCAGAACGCGCGGTCGAGATCGAGCTGGAAGTTGAAGAAGATGTCGGTCGAGATCGACGGGTTGATCGGCCAGAACGGCATCGATGAACCGGTGCAGTACGCGGCCCAGGCCAGCGAGGCGCACAGTCCGAGCTGACACCAGCCGAGTGCCGCGCGCGCGTTGATGTGGCTGCGGCCGATTGCCGATCCGATCGTGCTGCCGATTCCGAGTCCAACGAGGAATACGGCGAGGATCAGCGAGAACGTGTAGGTCGTCGCGCCGAACATCAGCGACAGCAATCGTGTCCAGATCACCTCGGACCCGAGCGCCGTCAGCCCCGAGAGGGCAATCGAGACGTAGACAAGACGTGTCCCTTCCGTCGTCGTCGGCGGCAACACCTCGATCGCCTCCGTCGTGCGGACCGTGTGCGGAGTGCGAGACGCGATCAAGAGCGCTAGGAGTGCCACGATCACGTTGATCGCAAACGCCACCAGCGTCGCGGTCGGCATGTCGTACACGCGAAGCAGATAGAAGCCGGCCAGCAGGCTGCCGCCAACCGCTCCCACGAGGTTGCCGCCGTAGAAAAACCCCAGCCACGACACGCCCTTCGGCGTGGTCTCGACCCATCGCGCGATCGCCGGGAGCGTGGCGCCCATCAGCAGCGTGGGCGGAATCAGGAACAGGCCCGCCACGATGGCGCGCAGGATGACGTTGATCGGCCCCGAACCCGCGATTTTCGTGTAGAAGTCGCCGACGATCGGAACGAGAAACAGCACGAGCAGACCACAGACGCCGATGCCCAGCTCGAGCCACGCGTACACGCGCAAGGGATGCTGCTCGGGCCTGATGTACTTCGGCAGCAGGAGACTGCCGACACACATGCCGCCCATGAAGATGCCGAGCAGAACGCCGAGAGATACCGCCGAGGAACCGATCGACAGCTGAAGAAGTTGAAACCAGACGACTTCATAGACGAGGGCCGCGCAGCCAGACCCGACGAACAGCAGGAGGAGCGCCGACAGCCAGCGCTGGGGAACCTCGAGGCCGGCTGCGGGCCTCGCGGTGTCGCCGAGATTGGTCATGTGGACGCGATACTACCAGAGCAGCAGGGTCGTTTACCTGCATGGGATAATTGGACCGATGTCCGGAGTGGATGAGGCTCGCCCTTCAGTCGGGCGCAACCGTCCGCTGGTGCTGATCGTCGAGGATCAGCACGAGCTGCGGCAGTTGTATGTGCAGGAGCTCGCCTTGTCGGGGTTCGACGTCATCGAGGCGGCCAACGGTGTGGACGCGATTGCGCACACGGCGTCGCATACACCTGACGTCGTGCTCATGGACCTGAGCCTGCCGATCCTCGATGGCTGGGAAGCCACGCGGCGCCTGAAATCCGACGACCGGACCGCGCACATCCCCATCGTCGCGCTCACCGCGCACGACGGATCCGGCGAGCTGCAGCGCGCGACACGCGCCGGCTGCGACTGGTTCGTCCCGAAGCCCTGCCCGCCCGATGCGCTGGTGACAGAAGTCCGACGCGTCCTCGCACGTGAAGAGGATCATCAAGCCTGATCGCGACACACCAAGAACACGAAGCACGGTCTTTAGCCACGAAGGGCACGAAGGTCACGAAGGCTCGACGCGGTCGGCCTGCGGAGCAGGCCGATACGTCGCTGCGCGGCGCCGTGTCGAGCCGTGTCCTAGCGCCGCCACTAAGAACTTTGTGCCTGATCTTCGTGGTCTTTGCGGCCTTCGTGGCTAAGACCGTTCTTTGTGCTCTTTGTGTGGCACGCGGACGCGCAAGGCGTTGGGCCGAACGCAGGCGTTGACCGACGCCGCACCGACGTAGGGCTCTCCATCGAGATGATAGAGCGCGGTCCGCGCTGACGTGATCTCCACGTTCGTGGCGGTCAGAATCGTCACTCCTGGCACGCGCGCGATCTGGCCGGCGAAGATCATCGGTGACTGCAGCAATGCCACGAGCGGATTGCGCGCCGAGATCACGACCACGTCCAGCTTTCCATCGTCCAGTCGCGCACCAGGCGCGATGAGGGCGCCGTTGCCGTACTGCCGTCCATTGGCGACGGCGACGACGATGGTCTTCTCACGGATGGTGACGCCATCTGCCACGATCGTGTGATCGTCCGGCTCGAACTTGAACACTTCGCGTGTGGTGATTTCGATGTATCGCCTGAAGCCGCGCCGCACGAGGCCACCGGCGGCAAACTGATGCGCGACCCGTGCATCGAGGCCGAACCCTGCGATGTTGAAGAACAGACGGCCGTCGATGTCACCGCAATCGATCGTGCGCTCCGCACCGTCGAGCGCGACCGCGAACGCGGCTTCGGGCTGAAGCGGAATCCCGAGCTCGCGAGCGAACCCATTACCTGATCCGACCGGAATGATCCCAAGGACGCAATCGCGAAATGCGACGACCGAGGCGATATCGTGAACCGTGCCGTCACCGCCCCACGCAATGAGGGTTTTCACGCCTCGGGCAACGGCAGCCGCAGCCAGCTCGCGGGCGTGACCGTGCCGTTCGGTGAGGTACACCTCCGCCGTGATCCCACGCGCATGCACGAGCTCGCTCGCGAGCTCGGCTCGACGACGCGCCACCTCGAGGCGTCCTCCGGTGCCGGAGATCGGATTGATGATGACTGCGATGCTCAATCGGCGAGCTTTCGCAGCACCCGTGGTGGGATGAACCAGATCAACGAGCCGCCACGCGTTGATGCGAGCCCCTCGACATCGATGCGGCAGATGCCGCCCTTCCGGAATGGCAGCGGCCGCTTGCCACCGAGCAGATAGGCCGCCAGCTGACCGAGATCCGGCTCGTGGCCGACGAGCGCGATGCGCCGGCGCTTGGCGACTTTCTCGAGCTGCACCATCACCGCGGACGCCGAGTGGCCAGGCGCCAGCTCGGACAACAGCTTCACCGAAGGTTTCGGCTGCAGCGCCGCTGCCAGGAGATCGGCTGTCTGTTTTGCGCGCACGAGAGGGCTCGTGAAGATCTCGTCGATTCGCGCGTCGAGCGCCTTCAACCCAGCCGCGGCTTCACGAAACCGTTGAATGCCACGCTCCGTGAGCGGCCGTTTCGTGTCGTCCGGCCATTCCTCACCGCGTTCCGCGGCAATCGCGTGGCGCACCAGATACAGTTCAGAGGGGGCCATCACTCTCGTTCCTGCCTCGCCGAAGCGCTTCGCGCGGAGGCGGGCCTCGTTCCCAGTTCCAAGTTCCAGTCGTTCATGGTTCCGGGTTCCAGTCGTTCGTGGTTCATGGTTCAGGGTTCCAGGTTCGAGGGTTCGAGTGGTTCGAGTGGTTCGCAGTTAGTTCCCTGGAACCAACCAGGAACCACGAACCTGGAACGTGGAACCACGAACCTGGAACCCGGAACCACGAACCTGGAACCCGGAACCACGAGAACCTGGAACCCAGAACCCGGAACCGGGAACACCAGGCGCAGCCATCACGCCGCTCGCCTCCGCTGCGTGCGCTCGCTGTCGGCAATCACGCGATCGCAGATGCGGAGCAACTGCTGACGAGTGCCGATGTAGTGACCGTGCAGCCGGCGACACTCCGTTTCGAGATGGCGGACGAATCGATCGAGCTCCGCCGACACGTCCAGATCGGGCCCGCGAGGAGACGCCTGCACGGCGCGGGTTCGTGTGATGAGCATTTCCAGGTCGTGCATCCGGCCGAGCAGGTCCTGTGTCGCTTTCAGGCGCGCGAACGTCGCCCTGGCGCGCGACCGATTGAGCTCGCGCACGATCTCCAGCGCATAGCGGAGCTTCTTCAGGGCGATGCGGACTTCGTGCAGGCGATGCGGCAGGTAGATGGCAGCGGCGTGCTCCATCGCGTCGGCCAGCGACTGTGCACGGCGCGCGGCGCGGTGGCGCGCATCCGCCAAGCGCGTGGGATCGCCGTTCCGCGCGTCGACCGGATGATGCGACGCGGCGACGGCTTTCCGCCGGAGCTTGTCCAGATTGCACCCGTCGAGCCGACGCTCGAGCGTGGCCGTCAGGTGGCGCCGCTCGTCCCGCACGCTCTCACGCAAGCACCTGGCCGCTGCGGGCGAGATACGGTCTTCCGCGACCATGTGCGCCAGCAGATCCAGCGTCACGTCGAGCTCCCGGATCGGACCGAGCGCGCGAGTGAGCCGCCGCACGGATGCCTGGACCTTGCGGCTCGCGTGGCCGCGCGTCAGCGCCAGCGCTTCCCTCAGGCGGCGCGTCGCGACACGGGCCTGGTGAACGGCAACCGGATCGCCCTGCGCGGCGCCGGGCAGCGCTTTCGCCAGCGTACTGACGCGTTGCCGGACGACCAGTTCAGCGGGCATGTTCAGCCGTCTTGGCGGTCCGGAATCTTTGCACTCGAGTCAAATCCTGCTCCGTCGAGACGGCCGCCCCGCGGAGCGGGGCAACGCCAACGCTGTGAACCAGCGAGGCTGAGCCTATCCGATGGTCTGAACCAGGGCCTCGCTCGTACTATAACCTGTCACCGTCATGGAAGGCTGATCGCGACAATGCAGATAGCGGCCATCGACATCGGCACCAATTCGATCCACATGATCGTGGTTCGCGTCCGCGCCGACCTGTCGTTCGAGGTGATCGATCGCGAGAAAGCCATGGTCCGCCTTGGCGCGGGCGGGCTCGATGGCCGCGCGCTGACCGAGGACGCGATGACCGCGGCGCTGCAGGCGCTCTCCCGCTTTCGCCGAATTGCTGAATCGCACGGCGTTGAACACATCGTGGCCGTGGCCACGAGCGCGACGCGCGAAGCACGCAACGGCGGCGAGTTCCTGACGCGCGTGCGCCGCGAAACAGGCATTCGACCGCGTGTGATCACCGGCCCGGAAGAAGCACAGCTGATCCACCGGGCAGCCGTCTACGGCGTCGACGTCGGTGGCGCACGCGCGTGCGTCATCGACATCGGTGGCGGTAGCGTCGAACTGACGCTCGGCACGGCGACGACGATCCAGATGGCGAAGAGCTTCAAGGTCGGTGTGATCCGCCTCACCGAGCGATTCGTCCGCAGCGATCCGCTCTCGGCGCGCGATGAGCGCAGGCTGCTCGAGCAGATCAACCGCGAGGTGGGCAAGTTCTGCGATCAGATCGCCGCCGCCTCGTTCGATCGGGTCATCGGCACGTCGGGAACGATCCTCAGCATCGGTGCCGTCGCCTCCACGCTCGCCCGCGGGGTCATTCCGAGCGAGCTGCGCAACTTGCGGGTTCCCGCGAAACAGATTCGTCGCCTGCGCAGGCATGTCGTGGAGCTGGATCTCGAGCAGCGCCTGGCGATGCCCGGGCTCGATCCTCGTCGTGCGGATCTCGTGGTGGCTGGTGCCATCCTGATCGACACGATCCTGCGACGGCTCGGTGCCGAGGAGATCACCCTCTGCGATCTCGCCCTGCGCGAGGGGCTCGTGCTCGAGTACATCCGCACGCATCGCCGGGAGATCGCGCAGATCGACGCGATTCCCGATGTCCGCCGCCGCAGCACCGTCGAGCTCGCCGAACGCTGTCAATACGACCGGCCCCACGCGGAGCACGTGGTCAGGCTGTCACTAGCGCTGTTCGACCAGACGCGCCATATTCACGGGCTCTCGGATCGCGAGCGTGAATGGCTCGAATTCGCCGCGCTGCTCCATGATGTCGGGTCGCATATCAGCTTCGCCCGCCATCATCGGCACTCGTATTACCTGATCAAGAACGGCGACCTGCGCGGATTCGAACCGGCGGAAATCGAAGTGATCGCCCTCGTCGCCCGGTACCATCGGCGCGGCGTGGCTCGCAAGGCCCATACGGAATACGCGGGTCTGACGGCGCCGTTGCGACGCGCGGTGAGAACGTTGTCGGCCATCCTCCGGCTCGCCGAAAGTCTGGACCGCAGCCACGCACAGGTGATCTCGGCTGTGGAACTGCACGAGAACGATGGCAACCTGCTCGTCCAGCTGCGCGCGCGCGGGGATGCCGAGCTCGAATTGTGGGCCGCCATGCGCCACACCGAGCCGTTCGAGCATGCGGCCGGCAAGGTCGTGCGCATGCAGCTGCAACAACCGGACGCCGCTACCGAGGCGCCATCTGCAACGTTGCCTCCCGGGCAGACGGAGACCGCACCCCGCGCGATTCGTCGAAAGGGCTCGTCCACAAAATCGCCGGACGCGACGACGCACCGCGCAAATTGATTAGAATGGATCGGATGGGCGAGGCTCCGGTCTGCGTCCTGTGCCGCAAGCATCCGGCAGACCCCCGCTGGCGGCCGTTCTGCAGCGAGCGTTGTCGTAACGAGGACCTGGCGCGGTGGGCCGAAGGGACCTACCGCATTGCCGGCGAGCCCGTTCCGTCCGCCGACACCAACCAGGATTCATAGCGCTCCTCCTTGTTATGGCCGATACGCTCACGATCACCGACAACCGCACCGGCAAGACCTACGAAATCCCCGTCGCCGACGGCGCCATCCGTTCGACCGATTTGCGACAGATCAAAGTCGAGAACGACGACGGCGGGCTCGTGACCTACGACCCGGCATTCATGAATACGGCCGCGTGTCGCAGCCGCATCACGTTCATCGACGGCGACAAAGGCATCCTCGAATACCGTGGGTACCCAATCGAGCAGCTGGCCGAGCGGTCCACATACCTCGAGACGGCGTATCTGATCATCTTCGGAGAATTGCCGAACGATTCGCAGCTGAAGGAGTGGACGAAGCAGATCACCTTCCACACGATGCTGCACGAGAACATCAAGAAACTGATGGAGGGCTTCCAGTACGACGCGCATCCGATGAGCGTCTTCCTGAGCACCGTCGGCGCCTTCTCCACGTTCTACCCTGACGCCAAGAAGATCTTCGATGAGCAGTCGCGCAAGAAGCAGATCCACCGGCTGATCGCCAAGGTTCCCAGCATCGGGGCGTACGCCTACCGCCACAGCATCGGCCGTCCCTACGTGTATCCCGACAACGACCTGAGCTTCGCCGGCAACTTCCTGAACATGCTGTTCAAGATGACGGAGCTGAAGTACCAGGTGAACCCGGTACTCGAGCGCGCACTCGAGGTGCTGTTCATCCTGCACGCCGACCACGAGCAGAACTGCAGCACGAGCGCGATGCGCGGCATCGGCAGCTCACACGTCGATCCGTATTCCGCGATGGCGGGCGCAGCCGCGGCCCTTTATGGTCCCCTCCACGGCGGAGCCAACGAGGCTGTCCTGCGGATGCTCACCGAGATCGGCAGCCTCCAGAACGTCCCGGGATTCATCAAACGCGTGAAAGCGGGCGAGGGGCGGCTGATGGGATTCGGCCACCGCGTATACAAGTCCTACGACCCACGCGCCAAGATCATCAAGCAGACGGCCGACGCGGTGTTCGAAGTGACCGGCAAGAACCCACTGCTCGACATCGCGCTGGAGCTGGAGCGGATCGCGCTTCAGGACGAGTACTTCGTCAGCCGCAGGCTGTATCCAAACGTCGATTTCTACTCCGGCTTGATCTACCAGGCGATGGGATTCCCGGTCGAGATGTTCCCGGTGTTGTTCGCCATCCCCCGCACCTCCGGCTGGATCGCCCAGTGGGAAGAGATGCTGCTGGACCCCGACCAGAAGATCGCACGGCCGCGACAGCTCTACGTCGGCGCGACGCGGCGGGACTACGTCGCGCTCGACAAGAGGAACTGACCGGTTGGTGATGCGGCTTCTCATGCTCGCCGCTGCGCTGGTTGCGATGGCGCCTGTCGATAGCCCCACGGTGAAGTTCGATTCGAACCGCGCATGGGAGCACCTGCGTCGTCAGGTCTCCTTCGGGCCGCGGCCGTCCGGGTCTGCGGCGCTGAACGAGTGCCGCCAGTACATCCTCGCGCAGCTCAAGGCCGCCGGGATCGAAGGGCGGCAGCAGGTGTTCATGGCGCGCACGCCGCTCGGCGAGATGATGATGGCCAACATCATCGGCACGATTCCGGGCCGGCACAGCGAGCGCATCATCCTTGCCAGCCATTTCGACACCAAGCGCGCGCCCGATTTCCGCTTCGTCGGCGCCAGCGACGGCGCTTCCTCCACCGCCACGCTCCTCGAGCTCGGACGCGCGCTCAAAGGGCGCCAGAACGAGTTCACGATCGAGCTGCTCTTCCTCGACGGCGAGGAGGCAGTGAACTGGGAATGGCGCGACCCCGACAACACCTACGGCAGCCGCCACTACGTCCAGGCCGCGCAGAAGGCCGGCGGCGTGAGCAGCATCAAGGCGCTCGTGCTGCTCGACATGGTTGGGGATCGCAACCTGACGCTCAGGCGCGACGCGAACTCGACGCCCTGGCTGGTCGAGGCGATCTGGAACGCAGCGGGTCGGCTGGGTCAGCGTGCGGTGTTTTCGAACGAGCTGACGACGATCGAGGATGACCACATGCCGTTCGTGCGGGCGGGCGTGCCCTCCGTGGATCTGATCGACCTCGATTACCCGCAGTGGCACACGGCGCAGGACGACCTCGATCACGTCAGCGCGCGCAGCCTGCAGGTCGTCGGCGATGTCGTCCTCGGCGCTCTGCCTGATATCGAGATGCGGCTCGCGTCGCCCCCGCGGCGCTAGTCCCCCGCCTTCGTAGCGTCCGCCTTCAGGCGGACGTCAGATCTCCCGCGTCGAACTCCACGATCTGCGGCGGGTTCACGTTGTAGTCGCTGAAGCGGATCCACACGGGTGTGACGCGAAAGTACGTCATGCCGGGCCAATTCTGACGATCGCGGCCATCGGGGAATACTGCGAAGTAAGCTTCTTTGAGACGCTCGCGCTCCGCGCCGGTCGGTTCGTCGGCCAGCCCTTCGTACTGAATCGTCCGCTCGTCGCCGTTATACGAGTCTCCGAGCACGAGCGCGACCCGGCGATTGACGCGCAGGTTCTGCGCCTTGCGCGATCCGCCCAGGGTGTCGAAGACGATCTCGAATGCGTCGGTCACGGCGACACCAATCACCGCCGCCTGTGGTGCACCGGTCGGCGTCACCGTCGCTTCGATCGCGTATCGATTGCCACGCATCACCGCCAGCAGTTGGCCAGGTTTCATCGAAAAACTCCCACATTGCTCTTCCGCGTCGGGCGTTGGCTCAGCGTCAGAGGGTTGGGCGTTGACGAGTGTCGTTCAGGGCGTACTCGTAGCGTGCGACGTAATACGACCCGACCTGCCGGAAGCTGTGCACACGAAAGCCAAAGCGCTCGTACAACGCGCGCAGCTTCGGACGGCCCTCGTCGCAGTCGAGCCGCAGATACTGCTTCCCGAGTGTGCGCGCACGATCGACGGCCCACCGCAGCAGCGCCGTTGAAATCCCCTGCCCCTTGAACTGGCGTTTCACGACCAGGCGATGCACGAACGCCGAATCGTGCTGCGGGATGTCCGGCCAGAACTGGAGGTCCTCCGTCTGGAAGCGAAGCGCCCCAGCCGCTTCGCCGTGCAATTCGGCGACGACGAACTGACCCGCAGCGACCTCTCTCGCCACGCGCTCGGGCACCAGCTCGCCGGCCTCCCACATGACGACACCCAGGGCATCGACCCACTCTGCCGCCTCACGCAGCATCTCCTCGATCGCAGCGGTGTCAGCGACGATGGCCTGTCTGATGTGGAGATCGCGACTCATGGAACGAGGCTTGTCAACTCCCAACCCACTTCGCTGGAGCCAACTCCCAACTCCCAACTCACTTCGCTGGAGCCAACTCCCAACTCCCAACTCACTTCGCTGAGCCAACTCCCAATTCCCACACACTTTCGCTGGCGCCAACTCCCAAGGTTCGTGGCGCCGCGTTGGAAGTTGGGAGTTGGTCCAGCGTCAGACGTTGGGAGTTGACACCTGTGGTCAGGCATCGAGCCGCGTGGTCGCGTAGATACGCGCCTGCTCGATCTCGCGTTCGATCTCCGACTGGGTCAGCACCGTCAGCGATGTCTTCGCCCGGCGGAAGATGCGCTCGACCAGCTCCTCATCGGCCGGAACCCCGTGCCGCTCGAGCCAGAAAATCACGTTCGACTTGCCCGACATCGGTCCGATCTCGATCTGCTGCGACCGGCCGACGAGACGGGCGGGCACGCCCGAGTAGACCGTGTCCGCCAGATCCGGATCCCCTTTGTGGAACGCCTTGACGACCGCGGCCGCGTGAACACCGGTCGCCGTTCGAAACGCATCGCGGCCGAACACAGGGTAATTGTCAGAAATCGGCTCGCCGGTGGCGTCGGACACCGCTTGGACCAGATCGTTGAGGTGCGTGAGATCGCGCTCGATCCATCCCATCAGCACGAGGTTCACAAGCAGCAGGTCCATCGGCGTGTTGCCGACGCGCTCGCCGATGCCGAGGATGGTCCCGTGCACACGCGACGCGCCGGCGTCGAGCGCGGCGATGCTGTTGATGGTGCCCATGTCGCGGTCGCGATGCCCGTGCCAATCGATGCCGATGCCGGCGCCGCCGCCCGCCTCCCCGACGATCCGCCTCGCGAACCGCACGACCGCCTGCGCGCCAGCCGGCGTCGCGTGCCCGACCGTATCGGCGATGCAGAGACGCGACGCGCCCGCGTGAATCGCCGTCGTGAACAGCCGCCGCAGCGTCTCGGGATCGGATCGCGTCGTGTCTTCGGTGACGTACATCACCGTCAACCCCTGCCGCACCGCGAAGCCCACGGCTTCGTCGGTGCACCGCTGGAGGTGATCGACGGACCAGTCCTCCGCATAACGGCGAATGGGACTCGAGCCGATGAAACAGCAGCATTCGATCGGCACGCCGGTGCGCTGCACGACGTCGGCGATCGGCTGAATGTCGCCGATCACTGTGCGAGCGGCACAGTTGGCGCGGATGTGCAATCGCGAGTCGCGGATCTCGGTCGCGAGGCGCTCGACATCTCGGACCACGTGCGGCCCCGCCCCGGGCAGGCCGATATCGGCCGAGTCGATGCCGATGCGGTCGAGCAGATGGAGGATGTGCAGCTTCTGCTCGATCGCGGGGGCGCGCACCGAGGGAGACTGCAGTCCGTCGCGCAGCGTCTCGTCGTCGAGCATCACCACGGCCGGGCGCGGGCGCGGAGACTCGCGGTTCCAGTCGTAGATCAGCGCGTCATTCACGGCGGCTCCTTCGCGCGATCGTCGCCGCGGCGGCAAGGCCCGTCGTCATCACCGCGCTGCTCCAGAGCAACGCGATACGGACCGAATGCCGAACGCCTGGCTTCATCACCTCATCGATGGTCACGGCCGGTCCGGCGCCGCTCGCGGCGGCCTGTTGCAGGAGCACGTATTGTCGTGCCGCCGACGCCGTCAACCGGTCCTGAACGACCGCGAACACGACAACCGCTGCAACGAAGGTGAACGCGACCATGCGTGTCGCCTGGATCGCGATGCGGCTCGTTGCGCGAATGTGTTCTCGTTGGACTCGCATAGCGGTCCCAGCCGTGCGAAGCGCGGCAGAAGATACCAGGCAACCAGCCCAAGGGCGATGCAGCGAAAAGAACAGATCCCGTGGGCTGGTTCGATTATACGGCCGACGTTCGGCGGCCTCGGCGGGCGTGCCTCTTGCTTCGTACACCAAAGATCAGCATCAGCGGAACGTGGTGGGATCAGGAGGAGCAGAACCCATGAATATTCGTGACGTGATGACGCCGAATCCGCGCACCGTCTCGCCGGACGACAGCATCTTGAACGCAGCCCGGATCATGCGCGATGAAGATACCGGGGCTGTCCCGGTGGTCGAACAAGGCCGTCCGGTCGGCATGGTCACCGATCGCGACATCGTCATTCGCGCCGTTGCCGATGGCGGACAGGTCAATCGGCCGGTTCGCGACATCGCCACGACCAACGTGGTCTGTGTCACGCCGGAGATGTCGACACGCGAAGCCAACGAGCTGATGCGCGAGCATCAGGTCCGAAGACTGCCGGTGGTCGAAGGTGAGCGACTCGTCGGCGTCGTGTCGCTCGGCGATCTGGCGGTCAAGGAAAGCAAGGAGGGCCGCTCGGGAGAGACCCTCGAACGCATCTCGGAAGGCGTGAAGGAACGCGAGTAGGGTCTCAGGGCGCCAGGAGCACGTCTCGGAACTCGTAGACGCCCAGGAGCGCCAGGAGCACCAGCACGATCAGAACGACGATCAGCGGCAGCCGCGAACGGCGGGGGCGGTCGAACAGCGACTCCTCCGCCGGCGGTTTGATGCGCGGCTCGGTCGTCGCATTCCCGCAGCGATAGCAGATCAGCGCCTTGTCGGCGATTTCCGTCCCACAGTGTTTACAGATCATGGAGCGTGACGACTCTGGGCTTTAGGCTCTGGGCTCTTGGCGTGGAGTTGGTCTCTGGCGAGCGACTCGTATGGGGTTTCCCGAAAAGTACGCGCGCGCTGGCGCTACAGTAGTGTAGTACCTCCAGGCCAAAAGCCCAAAGCCGAGAGCCAAAAGCCCTCGATGGACATCGCCTAGAGCCGAAAGCCTAGAGCCTCTTCACATGATTCCCCTGCGCGACGTCATCCCGTCGCGGACAACGCCGTACGTCAACTTCACGCTCATCGCCCTGAACGTCCTCGTGTTCCTGTACGAGATGTCGCTCGGCGACGCGCTCGAGCCCTTCATCGAGTCGTTCGCCCTGATTCCGGCGTTGTTTTCCTGGACCACCGTCTTGACGTCCATGTTCCTGCACGGCGGGCTGCTGCACGTCGGCGGCAACATGCTGTTCCTGTGGATCTTCGGCGACAACGTAGAAGATCGCATGGGACACGGCCGCTACGTCGTGTTCTATCTGCTGTGCGGCGCCGCCGCGGCATTCGCGCAGACCGCATTGAATCCCGATTCGCGCGTGCCGATGGTCGGCGCGAGCGGCGCGATCGCCGGCGTGATGGGGGCGTACTTCGTCCTGTATCCACGCTCTCGTATCCTGACGCTGCTCCCGATCTTCTTCTTCGTGCAACTCATCGAAGTGCCGGCGATCTTCTTTCTGGGGGTCTGGTTCCTGTGGCAGTTCCTGCAGGGCGTCGGATCGCTCGCTGCCGCAGGCGTCCGCGATACCGGCGGCGGCATCGCCTTCTGGGCCCACATCGCCGGATTCGTCAGCGGCGTCAGTACAGTGATGCTCTTCCGCAGACCAGAGCGTCAACGGGTCGAATGGTGGGATAGACGGTAACTGACGGTCGGTGCGCGCGGCAGGCAGACCGGGGAGCGGTCTGCCTCTCGCGCATCGTCCGTCTACAGTTCCTCGACGAGAATTGACGAGATGTACGACGGCTGATTCACGTCTTCCATGGGTGGAAGCGAGCAGACCACCGTGAACGGTCCGAAGTGTGGCGGGATGACCGCCGGCGGGAAGGTGAGCGTCTGCTCCCCTTCGCCGATCGTGGATTGCGTGTCCGACCAGCCGCCGGCTCCCCACTCGTCGCGCGCTTGCGCGACGCAGGTGATGTTCTGCGTGGAATGAC
>Ga0081539_10003389_pt1 | contig 19712 bp, 15 predicted proteins | sample TabmetS4T2R2_FD_71023 | JGI IMG/M metagenome (GOLD analysis project Ga0081539, IMG submission 71023) | Tabebuia heterophylla rhizosphere microbial communities from the University of Puerto Rico - S4T2R2 | ecosystem: Host-associated > Plants > Roots > Rhizosphere ...
CACAGGCCAACCATCCGCATCCGAAACTCGCCCAGTCCAGACGGCGAGACAGATCCACCTTGCTCAAACCTCTTCAAACAATCACGAAACTATCCCTGGACAGACACCCTCATGCAGGTAAGCAGTATCTCGACATCAGTGAGACTTCATTCGAGGAGGTGCTGCGGCACCATGATCTGACCATCAACGACGTTCCGGGCATAGAAGGGCTGGGTTTGATACGGTGAACGACCAACAGTTCGCGTACGTAGTGGTCTTGTCAGATGACGAGACGACGGCGGTGAGTCTGATTGCCTACAAGGAGCAACCGACCGACAAACTCCGCGCTGTCATCTGGAACGTTCGCCGGCGACGGTGGATCTACGCGCCCGCCATCGCCGCCCAAATCCTCTACGACGATCTCGACGCGACATCGAGCCGTTCGGTGGACCGTGTTGCGGCGGAGCGAGCCGCCAAGGAATACCTGAGCACTGCACTACCGTCCGAGCAAGAGCTCATCGCCCTGTGCGTCGAGGGTGAACAAAGAGGATGGCGATACGGACCTCCTCCGTCTGGAGATGAGGAATAGCGTCGCCTATACGATCGCCATGTCGACGAAGCGGGACAGATGCAGCTGCGCGGCCACGGTCACCGTGTCGGTGGGGCCGTTACGGTGCTTGGCCACGATGAAGTCGGCCTCGCCGGCCCGGGGCGACTCCTTGTCGTAGTAGTCGTCGCGGTGGAGCAGGATCACCACGTCGGCGTCCTGCTCGATGGAGCCACTTTCGCGCAGGTCGGCGAGCTGGGGCCGCTTGTCGGTACGCTGCTCGGGACCACGGTTCAGCTGGGACACCGCGATCACCGGGCAATCGATCTCCTTGGCCAGGAGCTTCAGCCCTCGGGAGAGGTCGGCGACCTCCTGCTGCCGGCTCTCGGTGCGCTTGGGCGAGGTCATCAGCTGGAGATAGTCGACGACCAGCAGCTTGAGGTCGTGCCGCTGCTTGAGCCGACGGGCCTTGGCCCTGATCTCCATGAGGTTCATGCTCGGAGTGTCGTCGACGAAGATCGGCGCCTCGCTGATCTCGCCCATCCGGCGGGCCAGTTTGCTCCAGTCGTCGTCGGTGAGCTGGCCGGAGCGGAGCACGTGCAGTGGCACCCGCGCCTCGGCGGAGAGCAGCCGCATGACCATCTCGATCTTGCTCATTTCCAGCGAGAAGATGGCGCTCGCGCAGTTGCTGCGAATCGCCGCGTTGCGGGCGAAGTCCATGCTCACGGTGGAGTTGTGGGTGGGAATCATCGATCGACCGGCCAGGTACATGTGATCCTGGTTGTCCACCGCGATGCACCGGACCGGAACGCTGGGTACCGGGCGCACAGCGGTGATGTGTCGGGCGCCGGAGCGGTACGTGCTCGTCGCGGCTCGGCCTTGCTGGTGCGCCTGCCGCTTCCAGGCAACACCGAAGACTTCGTCCACAGTGCTGAAATTCAGTGTGTAGGCGATAGATGTCTGGGCGGATCGACCCGTCACCTGCCGTCGCGTGGTCGAGCACCGATACCCGAGACTCACGACGAGTTCGTAGAGCCCTTCGACCAACTCCTTCGACGTCGAGCGAAACTGGATGGTCCCCGTGCTGGTCACGGTGCCGTCCGCATCCAGCAGTCCCGCTAGGAGTTCCCTTCGCTGACGTTCCGACGAACGCAGGTAGTTCGACGGGATGTGCTCGTTGCCCTTAGCCAGCCGTGCGCCGAGCGCATACGGCGGGACGGGTAGGTCATCGCGCTCAGGAAGCTGGAGGGGGCGGCAGTTGTCGACGGAATAGTTCGGGCCCCGATCTGTCGGATGCCGGTATGTCTGCTCGATCTGCCGCGTTGTCAGGACAACGTCGTACGAACCCGTGGTATCGGCGTTCACCGGCGGCCGATGCACCCGCTCAGCGAGCGCTGTATTGCCGACATGCCGCGCGACGATGTGCGCAGCATCGCCGGTACGCCGCCGGCGACTCTGCCTTGAAGTGACCTTCCAGAGGTGGTCCCCGTCGGCCACGACGGTCGATCCGTCGGAGAACTCGACCTCGAAGCAGGGGCGGCCGGTCCGCACCTCGAAGGCGTGGGTCACCGTCGTAGGCCTCCCGTCTTCGCCCAGGACGACATCGCCCGCCTTGATGTCGCCCATCGTGATCCAGCCGGCAGGCGTCGGGATGGGAGTGTCCAGAGCCAGTGCCTTACCGAGACCGGGCCGGCCCGCCACGATGATCAGCTGTCCGGGGTGCAGGCCGTTGAGCAGACGGTCGAGGTCGGAGAAGCCGGTCGGCACGCCGCTCATCACGCCACCCTGCGCGCCCACCGCCTCGATCTCGTCGAGCGTCGGTTGCAGCATGTCGCCCAGGGCGGCGAAGTCTTCGCTCACCCGCTTCTCGGTGACGTCGTAGACGGCCTGCTGGGCCAGGTCGACGATGTCGTCCACATCCCGGCCGCCGTTGCCGCCGGCGCCGTATCCCAACTGGACGATCTTCGTACCCGCCTCGACCAGCCGGCGCAGGATGGCGCGCTCGGCCACGATGCGGGCGTAATAGGCGGCGTTCGCCGCCGTGGGCACACTCTCGATCAAGGTATGGAGGTACGGCACGCCGCCGATGCGCTGCAGGTCCCCGGAGTCGGCCAGAGCCGCGGCCACCGTCAAGGCGTCGGCCGGCTCGCCCCGCCCGTACAGATCGAGGACCGTGTCGAAGATCGTGCCGTGCACCGGGCGATAGAAGTCATGGGTCTTGAGGATCTCGATCACGTCGGCGATCGCGTCCTTGGACAGCAGCATGCCACCGAGCACGCCCTGCTCCGCCGCGACGTCCTGCGGCGGCGACTTGTCGAACTGGCCGCCGCTCCAGCCAGGGTTTCCCGGCCCCGGCCCACCCGGCCCCGGACCGCCGGCGGAGGGCTGGGCGGGCGGCCGCGACTCGGACCGCGCGTCTTCGGTGATCGACACCCGGACCTCCCCTCCGCTCGCCGTGCCCTTACTCGTGATCCAACAGCCCGGGTATGACACTTTCGGCCGGAGCGCACCAAGATCAGCAAAGAAGGCTCGATCAAGCCGCCGACAAGGCTGCATCACTCTACGAATCAGCCCGCCACCAGCCCAAGTACGCCGGTGGACGAGTCTCGGGACAACCTGTGGACAGCTTGGCGCAGCCTGTGGATATCCCTGTGCAGGGCCTGTGTAGAACGCCTGGGGATCTCGCCGAAGGTGCCTTCGTCAGCAGCGATTTCGCTGTCCCCAGCTGTGGAGGAGAAACAAGTCCGGAGAAATCTCTCTTCGGGGTGAGGCGGGCGGACGCGCCAGGCCGCGGTCCACCCGGCCAGGTGAGCGAAGCAGCGGCGCGTGAGCAAGCCGTCGCCCCGAGGCGTTGCGGTTCGGTCCCGGGCACGTCAGGCTTTTCTGGTGGACCGACGAGAGTGGGACTATGGCGCCCGCATGCCGCGCGACAGGCGCGCTGCGGAGCAGCAGCCCGCTCAAGGCCCGGATTCCACTCCGCTGGCCACGCCCGAGGGGCAATGGGGCGAGTTGACCGACACGGGCAGCATGGAGCCCAGTCCCGAGGCGCTCGCCTGGCAGCGGCGCGCCGACGCGTGGGCTCAGCAGGCGGAGGCCGAGCGCGAGCAGGCGATCGAGCCGGTGAGTCGCTGGTCCGGGTCGGCGTCGACCGGCCCGCCCGCCATTCCACCGGACGGGGTGAGCTGGCGCACCGAAACGGCCGAGTGGCGTGGTACTGGCGGCCGGTACCGGCAGACGACGGAATGGCGCTCGACGACCGGCACGCACGGCTGGCGCTCGACCACCGAAGCATGGCAGACGATCGGTGACGGCTCGCCGCCCGAGCCGGCGGCGCCTCCGCCGGCCCGGCCGGCCATCTCGGGCAGGGCCTGGACCCCGTCCGGTGGTCCCGGCGTCTCGCCGGAGGCGAACGACGCCGGGCCGGCCCGGCGTCGACCGCCGCTGGAGGGCTCGGCGTCCTGGCAGCACGCCGGCCCGGCGGACCCACCGTCCTGGAGGACGTCCGCGCCGGAGATCGGACCGCCGTCCCGTCGGGCGACGATCGACGGTTCAGCGACCTGGAACGACGCGCCCCGGGGCGACGCATCGCGACATGATCCGGCCTGGCGTGGCGCGCACGGGGGCACGCCCTGGTCCGGCAGCGGCCGGGACAGCGCGCCGACGAACGGGTCGGCGGTCCGGCCCTGGGCGAGCGCCGACGCGGGCACGGCCTGGTCCGGCCCGGCAGACCTTCCCGACGGGCAGGCGGCCCCGGACGACGGGCGCCACGTCCTGCGCGAGGACGACCGTGCCGCCTGGCGACGGGAGACGCGGCCGGGCGGCGGTCCGCCCTCGATCGGTCGCCGCCGGGCGGCCGAGCCGGAGCCTTCCGGGGATACGGGATGGGCCGCGCGGTCCGACACCGAAAACTGGGCCGGCTACACCGATACGGGCGGCATTCAGCTCTACCCGGACCCGGAGCCGCGCCCGGGCGGGCACGGGGCGTACGGGGCGAGGCGCCCGGAAGGGCCTGGCCGGCGTGCCTTGCCCGCGGCCGGCTACGGTGCCGCGCCCACGCCAGCCCGGCTCGACGACGTACGGGGTGCGGCCGTGACCGGGATGCCGGCCGCGCCCGCCCAGGACACCGACGGCAGGCATCCGGACGCCGGCTATCCGGCCCGTCAGGTCGCTCCCCGCGCGTACTCCGACGAGACTGCGGCACCCGTCGCGCGTGGGCGGTCCCGCTACCGCGACGGTCGCCGTGACGACTGGCGTGAGCAGAGCGCGTCCTGGGGGGCGGAGCCGGACACCAGCAGCTGGACCCGGGATCCCGACACCGGTCAGTGGAGCCGCAGCGAGGACGATCCGCGCGTCCGGGCATGGCGCCGCGAGGCGGCGCGCCGCGAGGCGATGAACGGTCACCGGCACGAGCTCCCGGCCGGACCGGCCGCCGACGCGTGGGGTCGCGACGCCGCGCAGACCAACGTGATCCCGGCGCAGGCTGACGAGCACGATCAGTACAGCGACGAGTATGGCGCACCCGGCCATGACCTGCCCCGAAGTCCGCGCGGCGGCACCACGTACGGCACCCCGCCGGCCACCGGAATACCCCACGGCACCACCTACGGGAGCGCTGCCGCAGCGGGCAACACGTACCGCGCCGGCAACACCTACGGCGCGACCGAAGACCCCTACCCCCTGGGCCGGCGTCGTGCCGACCCGGATGACGACGCGCCACCGTACCCCGACGCGTGGCGCCACGAGCCGGACCTCTGGGACAGCCGGCAGCCGCGCGGTCTCGGCCTGCCGGATGACGAGTCGCATCGGCCGCGCGGCGGTGGCGGCTACCGCGCAGGCGACGACTGGCGCCGCGAACCCGCCGACCTCCGTTCCCTCCCGGACGGAGAGCCGCAGCGGTACGGCACCCCGAACTTCCTCCCGTCCGGGGAGGGCGGACCGGAGGCATCCGACATGTCGCCGCCGCTGATCGCCCCGCTCTCACCGCGCGAGCCGCGAGTGGACGCGCAGCGGTTCAGCAATGGCTTCTCGTCGCTGTCCGGCTCCTCCCAGCGCCGGCCGATGAGCGCCGGACTTCCCCCGAGCCGGAGGAGCAACCTGCTCTATCCGGACGATGAGGAGGACGACCAGGCGGCCGGCGGCCCACTGGCCGCGGTCGGATACACCGTGATCTGGTACGGGGTGCCGATCGTGCTCTTCGTCCTCTACACGCTCCTGCTCAACCGCGGATCCCAGGCGCATGCGCTGGAGACCCTGGCCAAGGCCGCGCCCCAGTTCGGCATCTCGTTGGTGGTGAGCATCCTGGTGGCCATCGGATTGCGGCTTGTCAGCCACTCGTGGAAAGCGATCAGCGTCGGTCTGGCCGCTGCGGTCGTGGGTGGTGGCCTCGCCACGGTTCTCATCTCGGTGATCACTGGCAACAGCCTCAGCTGAGCACGCCGCGCCAGCGGCGGAACGACGAACGGCGCGCCGGGCCGGGGCCCGGCGCGCCGTTCGAGACGCGTAGCCGACGCTACTTGGCGGCCACCACGTTCACCGGGAACGTCGCGGTCACCTCGGGGTGCAGCCTGACCTGGACGTTGTGCTCGCCCGTGGTCTTGATGTGGCCCGGCAGCTCAAGGCGGCGCCGGTCGAGCGACGGACCGCCGGCGGCCTTGACGGCGTCGACGATCTCGGCCGGCGTGATCGAGCCGAACAGCCGCCCGCCGTTGCCGGAGCGGGCACTCAGCGTGACCTTGAGGCCGGCCAGCCGCTGCTTGACCTCGTTGGCCTGGCCGAGGTCGCGGATCTCGCGGGCCTCGCGGGCCCGGCGGATGACAGCGACCTGCTTCTCCGCCCCCTTGGTCCAGCGGATCGCGAAACCCTGCGGGAGCAGGTAGTTACGGCCGTAGCCGTCCTTGACCTCGATGATGTCGCCGGGGGTGCCGAGGCCCGACACCTCCTGGGTGAGGATGATCTTCATGTCGGTGCCTCCCCTCAGCGCGCCGTCGCCGTGTACGGCAGGAGCGCCATCTCGCGGGCGTTCTTGACGGCACGGGCGATCTGCCGCTGCTGCTGCGAGGTCACCCCGGTGACCCGGCGAGCGCGGATCTTTCCGCGGTCGGAGATGAACTTCCGCAGCAGGGCGGTGTCCTTGTAGTCGATGTAGGTGATCCCGTCCTTGTCGAGCGGGTTCACCTTCTTCTTCGGCTTGCGCAGTGCCGCAGCCTTGGCCATTGCTCTTAACTCCTGAACTCGGTAAGCCCGGGCGGGCTAGAAAGGTGGCTCGTCGTCGAACGAGGAGGTGCCGCCGCCGGAGCGGCTGCCGGAGGCCGGAGCGGCCGTCGCCCACGGGTCGTCGAAGTTGCCTCCGCCGCCACCACTGGGCTGCCGGTTGCCACCACCACCGGAGGCACCGAACCCGCCGCCTCCGCTGCCGCCGCCGGACCGGCTCATCCGCTGGACCTTCGCCGTGGCGTAGCGCAGCGACGGACCGATCTCGTCGACCTCGAGCTCGTAGACGGTGCGCTTCTCGCCCTCGCGCGTCTCGTACGACCGCTGGCGCAGCCGGCCCTGCACGATCACCCGGGTGCCGCGCTGCAGCGACTCGGCGACGTGCTCGGCGGCGTCCCGCCAGATGTTGCATGCGAGGAAGAGAGGCTCGCCGTCCTTCCACTCGCCCGACTGCCGGTCCAGAGTGCGCGGCGTGGACGCGATGCGGAACTTGGCGACCGCCGCACCCGACGGGGTGAAGCGGAGCTCTGGGTCGTCGGTCAGGTTCCCGACGACCGTGATGGTGGTTTCTCCTGCCATGATCTTCTCCTCGCCGCTGTGCTCGTTCGTAGGAGGTTCTCAGAACCCTCCGACAAAAACGAGGATCAGCGGGTCTCGGGCCGGATGACCTTGGTGCGCAGGATGGACTCGTTCAACCGCAGCTGACGGTCCAGCTCAGCCACGGCCTCGGGGGTGGCCTGCAGATCGACGACCGCGTAGATACCCTCGGCCTTCTTGTTGATCTCGAACGCGAGCCGGCGACGGCCCCACACGTCGAGCTTCTCCACCGAGCCACCCGCGGTCCTGATGACATTCAGGTACTGGTCGAGCGACGGGGCCACGGTACGCTCCTCGAGCGACGGGTCGAGGATCACCATGAGTTCGTAATGACGCAAGACGTTCTCACCTCCTGTGGGCTGAACGGCCACGGTCTCTCCGTGGCAGGAGGTCTTGTGTCGGCCGCAGTGCCGTGCCGATCCCATAGAAGGGCCGTGGGAGCAGACCCCCACGGCGGCCTCACTGCGAACCGAGCAAGCATACCCGGGCGGTACGCCGGATCAAAAAGAAGGACCCCACCGTGCGGCAGGGTCCTTCCCGGTGGAGCCGCGGGGCGCCCGATCCGCATTCGCTGGGTGGGACCTGGGGAGGAACGACCACACCGATGAGGTTGGACGCGGTCGCCCCGCGGAGCTCGTGGCTCTCAGCCTACGCGACGGATGCCCGGTTTGCACGTTGCGACACGATTGCCCGAATAGCCGCCGTCGCGACGCCGACCGCGCACACCGCGGCGATCACGGCGAGCAGACCCACCGGCTGGCCGTCGCGGATCGGTCCCACTGCCGCCACCGGCTCGGCCACGGCGATGTCGGCCGGGGACGGGGTCGCGGGGGGCGGCGGGGTGCCGAGCTGCACCGGTGCGGCGTGGATCCGCGGTACGCCGGGAAGGATGGTGCGCGCGTCGCCGGGCGGCATCCCGGCGAAAACGGCCGCCGCGCTGCCCCGCTTACCCTTGGCTGTTCTGGTCTTGACCTTCTGGCGTGGCGCGGCACCACCCTGCGGCATTGCCTGGGCCGCGGTCTTCGCCGCCTGCGCCACCGTGGCCGTGCGCGGCGCGCCGGGCCGCCGGGTATCCAGACGCGTCGCGGCCGGTGTGCTCCGCACCGGGCGGCCGGCCGAGGACGCCGCGTCCGGCATGGCGGAGCCGGTCGCCGGTCCCGGCGGCTCGTCGCTGTCCGCCGGCTCGGCGGGGGACGCGGTGGGGGACGACCCGCCGCCGGACGGTACCGGAATCGGATCGGGCATCGTCGCCGGCGCCGACGGCGCCGCGGTCACCAGGACCGGCGCGGCGTCCTCGCCGAGCGCACAGTTCGGCTTGAGCAGAACCGCCGTGGTACCCCGCCGGAACACCACCTCGGTCGCCGCGTCGTCCGGAAGGGTGGCCCTCGTCGCGCCGCCAAGCTGCAGCTTCGCGCTGTAGCCGGTGCGGTTTACCACCCGGACCGTGCTGTCCGCGGGAACCACCATCGACTCCACGTCCGGACGCGACCGGCAGGAGATCCCCAGCATCCCGCCGCCCGCGAAGGTCACTTGGCGAGCGCCCTCCGGAACCGGCTCCGCGCTCGCGGTGCCGTTCGTCAGCAGCGGAACCCCGAAGACGAGCCCGCCCAGCAGGATCGCCGCCACCCGGTATCGCGACTGCCGCGACATGCACCATCTCCCAGTTCGGACCGGCCACACCGGCGGCCGTCAAGCGTGCTCGGCGAGGCTTGTTCACGACCCGAGCAAGCCTCGCCGGAGCTAACGAGGTCCGCGGCGGGGCGGTGACGCCGGCACGGCTCTGGCACACTTCCGGCAAAGCGGTCCGAGCAAAACCGTCGTACCCGCGTCGTAGGCTCGTCCCATGCGCATCGGAGCCCATGTCGATCCCGCCGACCCCCTGGACGCGGCCGCCGCCCGCGGCGCCGACGCCGTGCAGTTCTTCCTCACCGACCCGCAGGGTTACCAGACACCCAAGCCGCGGCGGGACGCGGCGGCCCTGCGCGAGTCCGACGTGGACGTCTACGTCCACGCGCCGTACATCGTCAATGTCGCCTCGCCGAACAACCGGATCCGCATTCCGAGCCGCAAGCTGCTCATGGCGCACGCGCGGGCGGCGGCCGAACTCGGCGCGAAAGGGCTGATCGTGCACGGCGGGCACGTGGGCCGGGACGCCGACCTGGCGGCCGGTTTCGACAACTGGCGCAAGGCCTTCCAGTACGCGGAGTCCGACGGCGGACTGCCGCTGCCGATCCTGATCGAGAACACGGCGGGTGGCGACAACGCGTGTGCCCGCCGCTTCGACGACCTGGCCCGGCTGTGGGACGTGGTCGGCTCGTTCGGTGCCGGGTTCTGCCTGGACACCTGCCATGCGTTCGCCGGTGGGGAGGATCTGGTCGGCATCGTCGACCGGGTCAAGGCGATCACCGGCCGGATCGACCTGGTCCACGCCAACGATTCGAAGGGTGCCTTCGACTCGGGCCAGGACCGGCACGACAATCTCGGTCATGGCAAGATCGACCCTGAGCTGGTGGTGGCCGCCATCCGGGCCGCCGGCGCACCGGCCGTCGTGGAGACGCCGGGCGGCCTCGAGGGTCAGTCCGCGGACATCGCCCTGCTTCGCCAGGGAACGGGCCGCTGACGCGCCGGTACGGGGGAGGATCATGACCAGCGAGCAGCCGAAGCCGCCCGCGCCCGCGCTGCGGCGGGCGGCTCCCCCCGGAACGGCGGGTCCCTCCGCCGCGACCTCGGTCGTGCCCACCACACCGGAGGCGGAGCAGGCACCGGAATCGACCGCGGCGACCACACCCTCGGCAGTACCGGATGCGCCCGCCTCGCCGCCGGCCATCCCGTCCGATGTGGCCAGCGCCTCCGCCGGCGCCACCGGCGCTCCACAGGGGACAACCGGCCGTCGAGAGCCGCTTCCCAGCGAGCGCCCACCCGGTGCCCCGCCGGACCCGTGGACCGCGTTCGCCGGCGCCGAGGAACGCCCGCCGGGCCGGTTGCGCCGCGGATCGCGCTCGGCCTCCCGCGGACTCGTGCACGAATACGCGTTGGTCCTCTATGCGAGCCTGCTGCTCGCCGTCGCGCTGAGCTGGCCCACCCTGCGCTATCCGCTGCATACGCTGCCGCACGACGTCTGGGATCCGGCCCGGCAGGCGTGGCAGATCGCCTGGGGCGGTCACATCCTGCTGACCGATCCGGTCCGGCTGTGGCAGTCCAACGCCTTCTACCCCGAGGCACACAGCTTCGCTTTCGGCGACAGTCTGCTCGGCTACGCGCCGGCCGGCATGCTCGGCGAAGGGCCGCTCGCGGCAACGCTGCGCTACAACGTCCTCTTCGTCCTGGCCCACGCGCTGCTGCTGATCGGCGGCTACACACTCGTCCGCCAGCTCGGTTCGGGCCGCACCGGCGCCGCGGTGGCCGCCGTCGCCTTCGCGTACGCGCCGTGGCGGCTCGCCCAGGAAGGGCACCTCGACATCGTCTCGGCCGGCGGCATCCCACTGGCCCTGGCCCTGCTCGCCCGCGGACACGGCTGGTCGCTGCGGCACGGCCACCGGCCGGGCCGGCGGCACGCCGGTTGGGCGGCGCTGGGCTGGCTGGTCGCCGCGTGGCAGGTCAGCCTCGGCTTCTCGCTCGGCGTGCCGTTCCTCGCCGTGCTCGCCGTGATCATCATCGTGCTGCTGATCCGGGTTTCGGTGCGCTGGCTGAGGCGGCCGGCCCAACGCCCGGTGCTCGACTGGCGGCTCCTCGCCACCGACACGCTCGGCGCGGTGATCGTTGCCGGCGTCGCCGGATTGATCGCCGTGCCGTATCTGAAGCTAAGGGACGCCGGTAATGCAACCGCGGAGATCGAGTTCTTCTCGCCGCCGCTGCGCAGCCTCCTGATCGGTCCGGCCGAGTCCCGCATCTGGGGAGCGCCGCACGCCGTGGCCCGGGCATCGCTGTCCTGGCCGTCCGAGATGACCCTGTTGCCGGGCTTCGTGCTCTACACGCTGGCCCTGGTCGGTCTGGTCCTCTCGATCTGGACACTGTGGCAGCGTCTCGTCCTGCTCGCCGGCCTGGCCGCCGCGATCGTCCTCACTCTTGGCACGAACGTCCTCGACGGCCGCTGGACCTACCTTCCGCTCTTCGGCCATCTGCCCGCCTCGCTGGGGCTCCGGGTTCCGGGCCGATTCATGCTCTGGGCGACACTGCTGCTCGCGATCCTCGCCGCCGGTGCGGTGGCCGAGTTCGTGCGCCGCGCCGAGCACCTGGCCGAGCACCGAATACCGCCGTGGCCGGGGCCGTGGCTACGCCTCGCCACGCTGGTACCGCTGATCCTCGTGATGGCGGAGGGCTGGAACGCGACCGCCCACCCGGTCGTGCCCGCCCAGCCCGCCGCCATGCGCACGGTGACCGGGCCGATGCTCGTGCTGCCCACCGCCCCGCTGACCGATCAGACGATCATGCTGTGGTCGACGTCCCGCTTCCAGCCGATCGCCAACGGTTCCGGTGGATTCGCCGCGGCCCGCCAGGCCGAACTCCGCCGCGCCGTACGCACGTTCCCCGATCCGGAAAGCGTCGACTATCTGCGCTCACACGGGATCGACACGGTTCTGCTGCTGCGCTCCGAGGCCGCCGACACCCCGTGGGAACGCGCCGGCGACGTCCCGGTCGACGTCCTGGGCATCCATCGCGAAGACCTCGACGACGCCGTGATCTTCCGGCTGAGGTGACGCGTACGCCGGCCAGGGTAGCCGCGTCATGATCCGGCTGGCCGTCGCTGACCAAGGCCGCGGTCCGCCGCCGGGCGAGGCCCGCCTACCTGGGCGGCGCTGCGGCCGGATCCGGCGCGCGCGTCAGCTCCGGGCCGGCCGCGGCCACGCGACCCGTCAGGCCGACCGCACGCCACAGTCGCGGGATCCAGCCCGCGTCCGGCCGGTTGAGGAGGCCACCGTCCGGGTCGTCGTCGTAGGTCTCCCGCACGACGTCGAGCTCCGGTCGCCAGGTCTCCCGGATCACCAGGCCGCAAAGGATCACCACGGTACTCAGGCGCAGGGTGGCGGCCAGCACGAAGGTGCCCTCCGGGATGACCGACTTGCCGCCGGCACCGAGCAACTCGGCGTAGAACGCGGTGAAGTAGGCGAACTCGGCCACCGTCCACGCGACGATCGCTCCCCATCGAGGCCGCGCCAGCACGATCAGCGGGAGCAGCCAGAGCACGTACTGCTGTGACCACACCTTGCTGAAGATCAGGAACGCGGCGACGACCAGGAAGGCGAGCTGCGCCAGCCGCGGCCGGCGCGGCGCGAGCAGCGCCAGCAGGGCAATGCCGACGCAGGCGAGGCCGAACAGCCCGTACGTCAAAATGTTCAGCGTCGGGATGTTATTGCTGAGCCACTGGAACGGCCCGTGGTCGCCGGCGTCACCGGAGGTGAACTTGCCGTCCAGGTAACGGCCGATGTACCAGAGCGTGCCCCAGTCGATCGGCCGCTCGCTGTTGAGCTGGAAGAACCGCAGCCAGCTCTCGCGGTACCAGTACCAGACCGGGAAGTTGACGACGGCCCAGGTCAGGCCGGTGGCGAGGAACGACCACGCCCACCGCTTCACCGTGCCGGTTCGCACCGCAAGCACCAGCAACGGGCCGAGAATGAAAAGAGGCCAGAGCTTCGCGGCTCCGCCCAGGCCGAGGAGGATCCCGGCCCAGACCGGGTGCCGTCTCGCCCACAGGTAGAGGCCGACGGCGGCCAGGCCGATCGCGAGGAAGTCCCAGTTCACCGTCGCGGTGAAGAAGATGATGGGGGAGACCGCGAAGATGGCCGCGTCCCAGGGTCGGCGCCGGCGCAACGCCAGGATGACCGCCGCGGTGACCACGGCCAGGGCGGAGAGCACCAGTGCGTTGGCGTTGTAGAACCAGGTGCCCTGGTTGATCTCGGGGTGCGACTCACCGTACGCGTGGACCGGCAGTCCGAGCGCGCCCATGAAGTAGCCCGTGACCACCGGGTACTCCACGGCGTGGTCCACGTAGGGCACCTTGCCCTCGTTGAGGCCCTCGGCGTAGTACAGGGCCAGCACATCGGTGTAACAGAACCGGGTGTATTGGATGTTCTTCTGCCAGTCGCCGCTCTGGCACGGCGACTTCTGCACCCACGACAGGGCGAGCGTGAGGCAGGTCAGGGCGAGGATGATCCGGGACGCCGTCCAGAAGCGGCCCGTCCGGGTGTCGGGCGCAACGGCGTGCGAGCCGAGGGGGCCGCCGATCGCCTCGGACAGCCCTCGCACGAACACGTCCGAGGTCGCCGGCGCGTGGGAGCCCTCAGGGCGGTCGATCGCCTCGGACGGTGGCGTGCTCATGTCATGGCATCATGCCGCATCAACCCTCGGCGAGGGCGGAAGCCCCCGGGTCGGCAAGGTCAGCGCAACACGACGAGTGCGCTAACCCGTTGTGCCGTCGGGTAAGCCGTCGTAGGACTGCGTTTGCGTGGCGCCCGGCTCCAGAGTCGGGAAGGTCGTCGGGAAGGTCGGCTCGGGCGTCGCACCGCCGGTGTCGCCGCCGCCGTTGCCATTCCCGTTCCCGTTGCCGTTGCCATTGCCGTTGCCGTGGTTCTCGCAGCCGGGGCCCACGAGGCCCAGCAGGCAGTTGTCCTGCGGCAGCTCCGGCGGCTTCTGGCCGTTGCCGAACTTGGTCTCGTCGCCGGTCTTGATCCGCGGCGGGAAGTCCACCTGCTTCATGTCCAGCGCCCTGGTGGCCGCGTTGAGGAAGTCCCGCCAGATCCGCGACGGCGTGCCGGCGCCGAACATGTCCCGACCGTTGGTTTCCCGCAACTCGACCTTGTTCTTCGCGCCGCCCACCCAGACCGTCGCGGCCAGCTGCGGAATGCCGCCGACGAACCAGCAGTCACCGCTACCGGTGTGGCTGTCCTTGCGGTCGTCGTACTCCCAGGTACCGGACTTCGCGATGCTCTCCCGGCCGTTGCGCAGGTCCCGGTCGTCAACCTCGACGATCTTCTTCATCACGCCCTGCAGGTTCGACATCTGGTCCTCCGGGAAAACCCGGTTGCCCTCGATCTTCTCCCGCCCGATGATCTCGTTCTTGCCGGTCTCGGCGTCGACCCGCTTCACCTGCTTGATGAAGTGGACGGCGTGGTGCACGCCGCCGTTGACGATCGTGGCGACGCCTTCGGCGTGCTCCAGCGGCACGATCCGGTACTGGCCGAAGGCGACCTCGTTGTCGAAGTAGCCCGACTTGGTCCAGGTCGACGCGTCGGTCTTGGTGAGATCGACCATCTTCCCGTCATCGTTGATCATGTGCTTGAGGCCGGCCTGCTTCGCGGCGTCGATGACCTTGTCCCGGCCGATGGCGTCGGCGATCCAGTAGAACGGGAAGTTGTACGACTTGATGGTCGCCGTCTCGAGATCGCAGTACTTGACCCGCCCGCCACAGACCTCGCCCGGGTCCGCCCCGGCGTTGTTGATCTCCGTACCGTTGGGTCGCTTGAGCGTGCCGTCCCAGATGCTGTCGAAGGACAGATTCTCCTTCAGGCCGGCCGCCAACGTGTAGATCTTGAAGCTCGAGCCGGGCGACTGTCCGCCGGTGACCTTGGCACCGTCGCCGGACATGTAACCGCCGTAATCGATGCCGTTCGGATCGTCGCCGGCGTAGTAGCCGAGTACGCGCCCGGTATTCGGGTCTATGCCGATCACCGCCGCCTGATAGCTCTTCGGCCGGCCGTGCATCGGCGACAGCTTGCTGTTGCGCGAGCCGGCCTGCTCGGCCGCCTTCTGCACCGCAGGGTCGATCGTGGTGGTGATCGTCAGACCACCCGCGCGGAACGTGTCCTGGTCGATGCCCATCGCGGCGAGCTCGGCCCGGACGTGCCGGATGATCATGCCGACCGGCTTGTCCGCGCCGCACGTCTTGCACGTGCTGTCATTCGGCTTGCGCACGGCAGGGTACTTGCGCTTGTTGTACACGTCCTGCGAGATCCAGCCCTTTTCGAGCATGTTCTTCATCGTGTACTCCCACCGGTCCTTGGCGGCCGGCAGGTTGTAGTTGGGGTCGTAGCCCTTGTGCACCCCGTTCGGGTACGGCTGTTTGATGATCGAGGCGAGGACGGCCGCCTCGTACGGAGTGATCGCGTTCTTCTGGCCGGCCGCCGTCAGCACGGATTTGCCGAAGTATCCCTGAGCCGCCGCCTCGATGCCGTACCGGCCTTCACCGAGGTCGATGTAGTTGAGGTACATGCCCATGATCTGGTCTTTGGTGTACCGCGACTCCAGCTTGCGGGCGATCACCGCCTCGCGCAGCTTGCGGTTGATGCTGATCGCCTTGAGGGCGGCGGCGTGCCGTGCGTACTGCTGCGTGATCGTCGATGCGCCCTGTGTCGTGCCGCCGGTGAAGTTGTTCCAGGCGGCCCGGATGATGCCCTTCACGTCGATGCCGCTGTGCTCGTAGAACTTCTTGTCCTCGGCGGCCGCGACGGCGTACTCGACGATCTTGTTGATCTTCTCCTCGGGCACGACCGTGCGGTTCTGGTCACCGATCCGGGCGAGCACCGTGCCGTTCTCGGCCAGGATGACGTTCGACTGGTCCTCGGTCTTCGGCGACGGCATGTCGACGTCGTCGAAGAAATAGGTACCGCCGACGACTCCGGCGCCGAGCAGGATGACCATCACCGCCGCGGCGGCGGTGAGGATGTTGGTGCGGCGGCGACGCTTGGCCGCCTTCGACCGATCCTTGCCCCCCGTACGACCCCGGCCGTCGCCGCCGGGCAGGTCGCCCGGTCTGCCGTACCCCGGCGCCCCGGCGGGCCGCACGGCCGCACGTGACACGGCGGCTCGACCAGCCACCGCACCCGACCCAGCCACCGCGCCGGAGACGGCGCCGACCGAGGCACGGCCGCCGACCCGCGCCGAACCGACGGAGGCGCTGCCCGTCGCGCCGCCCACGGTCGTACGACCCACCGGGGCGCGGCCGGCCCGAGCGGAGCCGGCCGGCGCCGAACCGACGGAGGCGGAGCCCACCGACGCCCGGCCGGCGCCACGGCGGTACGCGTCCGGGGCGGGACGAGCGGATGGCTTGTCGTCGTCAGGCGTGAAGGCACCGGACGACCCGGGCACGCTGGCCCGGGCGCGCGGAGACTGCGGATCGCCGTACGAGTTCATTGCGGTCACACCTCGGTCGCGGAGGCGGACGCCGGTAGAGCCCTGGAGGGGCACCCACCGGCGACGCCACGAGCGGAAGATTCGGGCTGCAAACCGGCAGCCGCCAGGTCGAATGTCAAAAATGACCGACTGGGGCGCTGGATGCGCGAGTCGGTCGGAGTCGGATCAACGGTAGCGGCATCGAACCGCGTCATCGCCGGCCCTCCCCGCGATGTGACGACGAACCCGGCGAGCGCGGACGGCCGGCCGCGGAGACGGCGACCACCTCGTCCCGTTCGAGCTCGTCGGCGGTCAACGCGTCCCGGCCGAGTACGTACTGCTCGGTCAGGTGATTCCAGGCACAGGAGCGGCACACTTCCACGACGAACACGTGGAACTCACGCAGCGTCATCGCCAGAACGGGAAGCTCGGCCAGCTTCCGGGCCTGGCCGGCGGACTGCTTGAGTTCATCGCCGTAGATGTAGTGCACGAGGGTCAGATTGTCGCGGCGACAGACCGGGCAGCGCTCGTCGGTCGGCTCACCATGGTATCGAGCAGCGTTTTTCAGGTACGGGGAGGCATCGCACACCTCGAGGACGCCGATCCGGCCGGTGCGCACCTCACGCAGCACTGCCCGCTTCTGTAGCGAGTAGTCGACGACCTGCCGCTGCGTGCGCATGGCGAAGAGAGTACGCGGTCGACGCCGGTGCGGCGACAGCCATCACGTAGCGTGGCGCGCCGCTCGCACATTCGGCATCCGCTTGCGGACCGGTCACCACGGATCTACGGTGACGATGTATCGAGCCGATACATCGGCGGTGAACCAACGGGGAGGTGGTGGTCGATGCTGGAGCTGGCGATCCTCGGCCTCCTGCAGGAGACCCCGATGCACGGGTACGAGCTCCGCAAGGAACTCGCCACCAAGTTGGGCACCATCCGGGCGGCCATCAGCTACGGCACCCTCTATCCCACGCTGAAACGGCTGCGGGCGGCCGGCTGGATCACCGAGTCGGCGGCCGACCCGGCCAGCATCCCCGCGATGATCAGCAAGCGGGGACGGGTCGTCTACAAGATCACGGCGGACGGCAAGGAGCGGTTCGCCGACCTGCTCGCCCAGACCGGCCCGGAGACGTACGACGACGCCGGATTCGGCGTGCACTTCGCCTTCTTCTCGCGCACCGATCGGGCCACCCGGCTGCGGATCCTCGAGGGCCGGCGGCGGCGCATCGAGGAGCGCCGTGAGGGCCTGCGTGAGGTGTTGTCCCGCGCGACCGACCGGCTCGACGCGTACACCCTGGAACTTCAGCGCCATGGCCTGGAGGCCTGTGAGCGCGAGGTGCGGTGGCTGGAGGAGCTCATCACCAACGAGCGATCCGGCCGCGTCCCGGCGTCCCCCACCGGCGCGCTCGACGGCCCCGCCGGCCCGGCACCGTCCGCCGGGAGGCTCGACATCCCCGCCGAACCGGCGGAGGACGCATCCCCCGAACCCCCGCGTCCGCATCAGGACCGGCCGTGATGAACAAGGAGGCAAACGCGATGGGCTCCGTCCGCGTCGCCATCGTCGGTGTGGGTAACTGCGCCTCGTCCCTGGTACAGGGCGTGGAGTACTACAGGAACGCCGACCCGAACGACCGCGTTCCGGGTCTCATGCACGTCACCTTCGGCGACTACCACGTCTCGGACGTGCAGTTCGTCGCGGCGTTCGATGTGGACGCCAAGAAGGTGGGCATGGACCTCGCCGAGGCGATCACCGCCAGCGAGAACAACACGATCAAGCTGACCGACGTGCCGCCCACCGGCATCACCGTCCAGCGTGGACCGACCTTCGACGGTCTGGGTCAGTACTACCGCGAGATCATCGAGGAGTCCTCGGCCGAGCCCGTCGACGTCGTCCAGGCGCTTCGCGACGCCGAGGTCGACGTCGTGGTGTCCTACCTGCCGGTCGGCTCGGAGCAGGCGGACAAGTTCTATGCCCAGGCCGCGATCGACGCGGGCTGCGCATTCGTGAACGCGCTGCCGGTCTTCATCGCCTCGGACCCCGCGTGGGCGCAGAAGTTCACCGAGGCCGGCCTGCCGATCGTCGGTGACGACATCAAGAGCCAGGTCGGCGCGACGATCGTGCACCGGGCGCTCGCCAAGCTCTTCGAGGACCGCGGCGTCGAGTTGCTGCGCACCTACCAACTCAACTTCGGCGGCAACATGGACTTCATGAACATGCTGGAGCGCAACCGCCTGGTCTCCAAGAAGATTTCGAAGACCCAGTCGGTGACCAGCCAGATCCCGCACGAGATGATCAAGAGTGACGTGCACATCGGCCCGTCGGACCATGTGCCGTGGCTCGACGACCGCAAGTGGGCCTACATCCGCCTCGAAGGCCGCTCGTTCGGCGACGCCCCGCTGAACGCCGAGCTCAAGCTCGAGGTGTGGGACTCGCCCAACTCGGCGGGCGTCATCATCGACGCGGTCCGCGCCGCGAAGATCGCCAAGGACCGTGGCATCGGCGGCCCGATCCTGTCGGCCTCCTCCTACTTCATGAAGTCCCCTCCGGTCCAGTACAACGACCATGACGCGAAGGACGCCGTCGAGGCCTTCATCCGCGGCGACGTCGAGCGGTAACCCCGCGGGAGGCCGGGCCAGTCACGGTCCGGCCTCCCGCGGGCTCACCCGGGCCTGAAAACGATCGTCACCGGTCAACCCCAGAGACCTGCCAGCGCGACCCTGGCCTCAAGTTCCAGTAGGCGGCGCTTGCGGTCCAGGCCGCCGCCGAAGCCCACCATCTTTCCGCCCGCGCCCACCACGCGGTGACAGGGCACGATCACTGGAATCGGGTTGTGATTGCACGCCGTGCCGACGGCGCGCGCCCCGCCGGGATCGCCGAGCGCCGTGGCGATCGCCCCGTAGGTCACCATCTCGCCGTACGGAATCTTGGCGATCTCGGCCCAGACCGCCCGCTCGAACTCGGACCCGCCGCGCGGCTCGACCGGGACCGTGAACTCGGTCAGCTCGCCGGCGAAGTAGGCCGCCAGCTCGGTCGCGGCCGGATGCGCGCCCGGCGGTCCGGGCCGGGCCCCGAAGCGCACCCCGACGACGGTGTCCCCTTCGACGGAGACACCGAGCGGCCCGATGGGCGAATCGACGACGAACATGCCCCGATTCTGCACCGCGGGTACGACAACTTTCGGGCGCGGCGTCCTACCGGACGGAGATGACCGTACGGAGCTGCCGGCGGCGCTGGTCGACCGCTGTCTCCCGTTCGGACCAACCTGATCAGGAA
>Ga0081539_10003390_pt1 | contig 19700 bp, 20 predicted proteins | sample TabmetS4T2R2_FD_71023 | JGI IMG/M metagenome (GOLD analysis project Ga0081539, IMG submission 71023) | Tabebuia heterophylla rhizosphere microbial communities from the University of Puerto Rico - S4T2R2 | ecosystem: Host-associated > Plants > Roots > Rhizosphere ...
AGTGATGAGCATATCGTTCACACAGCGCAATGACATGCAATGGACTGTGTAGTATCAAAATCATGAAAGCACTAGTTAACCACAATTTCATCCTCAAAATTCACTTAGAAAAATGGAGAAACCCGGAAATGCCTGAGGAACGAAAGTTCCGAAGGTCTTTGCCTGAGGAACGAAAGTTCCGAAGGTCTTTCTCAACGATGCCTGAGGAACGAAAGTTCCGAAGGTCTTTCTCAACGATTTCCGGGGCCCCCCAAAAGCTGACTAAGAATTCCCGTGAATTTCACGTGAACCGCGTCGCTTTCGCGCCGCTCGAACGCTGCGTCTGCCCTCTCCCCTCACGTTGCTGACTCAGCTTTCCCGTGATTTTCACGTGCTCCCGTCGCGTCCCTCACGCGCCGCTGCCCCCCTTCAAGTGCTGACTAAGGTTTCCCGTGATTTATTTTCACGTGAGGTCGCAGCTGTTGAACACCTTTTACCCACCCCCGCCGTCTAATCTGGTAACTTCTCCAACCAAACCACCGCCTTCTTCTTCTTTCTTCTCCACCGCATTTTTCGCGCTGTGACCTCTCCGGAGCTTGCTGCCGCTGCCTTCAGCCTCCTTCCAGAGCTTCCTATCGCCTCTGAAGGCTTCGACCGACCGCCTTCAGAGCTTGCTCCCGCCTTCAGAGCTTGCTCTCTCTCGCCTTCAGAGCTTCCTGCCGTCTCCAGACTTCAGAGCTTGCTCTCGCTTTCGGGGCTTGCTCTTGCCTTTCAGAGCTTCCTACCGCGTTCAGAGCTTCTCGCCGTCCTCAGAGCTTGCTCCCGCCTTTTCAGAGCTTGCTTCTGCCTTCAGAGGTTGCTCTCACCCTCAGAGCTCCCGTGTTCAGAGTTTCCTGCCGTCTCCAGAGCTTCACGCTACCTCCGGAGCCTTTCGACCTCCTTCATATCTCCGTCCTCCCTGCCTCCATGCCTACATGCCCCTCCAGACCTCCACCTCCACCTCCACCTCCACCTCCGCCTCGATATCTACACACACCCTCCAGACCTCTGCGCCTCAACCGCGCATGTCACAGACCTCCACACAAGCACAATCAAGCGGGAAGGAAGGAGAAGCTTAGGCACGGTGGTGGAGGGCAGGAGGTGAATGGCAGGCAGCGGCGGATGGGGTGACGCCGTGTCGGTCCCGCCTTGCTCATCTCCTCATCACATCATCGTCATCCTCTAGAGCCTTCAACCACCCTCTAGAGCCTGTCGTTGCTTTCAGAGCTTGCCACCACCTCCAGAGCTTGCTTGCCTGCACGACCAGACTCTTCCGCCCCAGAGCTTGCCTGCCACCACACGCGGAGCTTTCGGCCTCTTCAGAGCTTGCTACTGCTACTCCTCCACCTATGGTGGGCCCGGCATCGTGCTCTCATCCGACCGACCGACCAATCGACCGACACAGAATCCCGCGGACTTTCGGGCTTATCGGCGGTCGAGAGTGCCAGTTCGCCTACATCTCGAAAAATTTCCTGACTTATCCAACGCCAGCATTTGATGCAGGCAGCCTCAAACGTTCCTTTGATGAAGTATTCTCATTTCAGGATGGGGCATTCTCATTTCAGGAAATGAAGAGATCAAAGAACTGGTCCATCCGATACAGATCTTCACAGAGGCAACGCTATTTGATGCTGGCAGTGGTCGTCACTTGTTAATGGCGCGTGCTGCTGCCTAATGGCGATGATTATCGCAAAGTGTGGCGGACGGGCTCATTTCAGATGAACTGACCCGTTTCCAATGCGAACGTCTTTCTGGGACTGTAGGACTTATAGTCCCACGGAAATGTTTGCAGACAAATGACAAACTGACTCTTGCGGTAGATACAAGCCAACTCTCGCGGTATTTAAAGTCCTTTTTTCCCTCCACGTCATTCCCCTTCTAATCAGCTCCAGGAGTCCGCGTCCCTAATCGTTGCGTTGCTCAGCAACTCCAGCCTCTCCTCCGCAGCCACCATATTCTCCGGCACCTTGTTGCCAATGAAATCTCTCTCCCGCACTTTCGACAGAAGCATAATACCGTTCAACGATCGGCACCGCGACGGCTGCACGTACAAGCTGTACGGGTCACACTTGCTGGGAACCATTTCGCCGTCAACTTTCATTGTGCTAGTCCCCCGCAGTTCCAGTGCTACCTTCTCAAAGGTTCCGCCTTGGACCTTGTAATCCGTACAAGCAAACGCTGCTGCACACGACAACCCATTACGGCTGACATCACCTTGTTGCCATGGCCGCTTCCTCCGACACCCTATGTTCGTACTCATGGGCGTCAGGAGGACGGTGTTGGACGGCATACCAACGAAATGGAAGTCTCTCGTCGTCTCCGACTGCAAGATGATCCCGGCCGGCGGGCCAAAGTGCAGGATGACGTTGGTTGAGATGCGATGGCCTGGGTACGCCTTGTCGAGAACAACGTCCAAAGCCGTGTAAGCGGCACCATTGACCAGCTTCAGACCTTGATGGATGTTTTGGTTCACGATGACTGGCATGCCGGGAACGAACATGAAGATGGCAGGTTCCGATATCTCACTGTCATCTCCCTGGTTCAAAATCATAAGCGCCTCCTCCTCCGTGGGTTCGTCATCTTTCCACTTGTGTTTGGAAATGAAAATCCGAAGAGGCGCTTGCTGTCGGTTCTGAAAAGAAAGTGTGCCTTCAATATTCAAGTTCCACCGGTTCTTGTTCAGCGGCGTTACTACCGTTATGCCCGACTCCCATGGGATCCGTCTGCCCTCACGGTAACATTCATTGTTCAGGAGTTCCATATCAGACCGATCTTGTACGCCTTGTCGGATTCGCTTCAGCAACCGTTGCAGTCGCGGATCTCCTGCGGCACGGACTTGTTCCGTCAGCATAATCACCGTGGTGAATTTTTTCCACAGGGCATGGGCTTTGTCGTGTCGGTACCTCTGTTCCGTTCTGAAGGTTTTCCCTTCGTCCCACGGGGTGGCCGCACTGGGAAGGAGAATCGACCTGTCTTGTACAGGGGGAAACTGATGAAAATCCCCGCAGAATACGACAATGGGGATCCCGCCGAAGTCTTCCGCTGACCCCCGAACTCGGCAGAGATGTTCGTTCACGGCGTACAACGTTTGCCCACCAAGCATGCTGACCTCATCGGTGATCAGCAAGTACTTCTCCTGCCAGTCCATCTTGGTCTCACCGTCGACGCGAAGACCTGCCGAGCCAGATGGATTGAATCCATCCACGTCTTTCCCCGAACTTGCTTTGGAAATAAGTTTTGAAAAATTGCACGCCGAGTGGATAGTGACGCCGTTGATCCTTGCAGCTGCGGCCCCTGAAGTCGCCGTTACCAGCAACCGATGCGATATGCCCTTGCTTGCGAACAACTCCGCCACGGCCTCGATGACTCGTGATTTTCCAGTGCCGGCTTCGCCACCGACAAATAGGCAGAGTTGAGGAGTTCCTCGCTCATCACGGCATACGCGATCAAGTTGGCGGCACATTATTTGGACGGCGATACTCTGTTTTCGATTGAGCGTCAAAGTCTCGGCCACCTGCCTCCCTGCGTCCGAGAACGACGTGGACGTGCCAAACTGGATGTTCATTGACGGCTCTGCGCCGCGGGCGAAGATCTCCGAGTCTGCAGCCGTAATGTGAACATTTTGCTCTCCGAACCCGTGCAAAACACTGTACGCAGCTGCGCTATGAGCCGTCATGTTGTTTTCCGGCTGCCTCTGTATTCCCTGGATCATCTTCTCCCGTTCTCGAGAGAGACTTTTTTGCTGCGACTTGATATGCTTCAGCTGTTCCTGCTTTGGAATCTCTGTTTCCAAAAACGGTCGTCCTGAGACACTCACCGTCCTTCGTTCACCCTCAGAAGCTATCGTGGCACGAAGATCATCCACCGAACATAAGGCCGTTGCCTGAAATCGGCATAATTTCTTCACCATGGCGGAGATTTCCTTCGAATCGGCTGTAATCTGCTTGCTTGCCATTGCATTTCTGAATACGTCGATCAAGCGTATCGCATTGCCGATATCATCTGACCGGTACGCTACTCTTGACGCCTCATCACCCTCCGCTAAACCCGAGTCGACAGCTTCTGTGGGATCCATCTCCCCGGACATAGCAGCCCATTGCTTCGCATCGCGCTTCGCGTCTTCGGCGGAACGGCGGAGCAACTGGATGTTATCTACGATGAAGGATATCCTCCGAGGTAGCGACTGCTTTTCCCTCTCCCAGATGTCATTGATATCACCTGATATCTCCGACAAAAACGACTCCCACGGAACGAAGAGGGCAAGATGTTGTACGGCCGCCCTATTATCGACAGAGTCAGTCTTCTCTCGGACCATAGCAACAGATCCCTCCGAAACGGGTGCTCGCTTGCGCGTACCTTCTATGAAGCGATTCATCGTCCTCAGAGAAGTTCATGCTCAAGTAACCGTCCAGACAGACGACTGCGTGCTTTCCCGGGTCTCTCAACGCCTGCACCCACACTTGTGATAGCGGCCAGGCGCTATCAAATTCAACCTCCCCTCGAACGGTTGCGACCTTCCCTTTCCGCTTCAATTTGATCACAGACATGTAATCATAGAGCGACAGCTCCTGCAAAAGTCTGCCACGATGTGGGTATGCCTGTACGAAAGAAATTCTCTGTCCAGCCTTTTCCAGCAAAACCGTCTCGTCCACCCCCTCGTCTTGACCCTCCGCACCGCCCATACAACGCAAATGACGCCATCGTCGATAAACATCCCAGTACAGGCCGGATACGTTCACAAACGTCCAAGCGTCATTGTTTGCAAATTCCATATCATATCCCAGGAGATGAGCAATGACCTCTACTTGTGACAACGGTCGCTCGGTGAAAATCCGATTCGCAACCCTCATCAGGAACTGTCGCGTCTTGTTCTGAGTATCATCACCCTCTCCAGGCCCACCTGCCCTCTCCGTCTGGCTCTCCGTGATCGAGTTCTCCAGGACGCGGAATAATTCTGCCGCCGCCGCTACCCGTTTCCATACTGGGTCCTCAACCTTGGTTGCATAATTCGTCACATAGAACACGATGGCCATCGCCTTACACTGCGTTGCGATAAACGAGATATCGTGGTTGTGCCGTAACCCCACTGCGATGGCCTCGTTCCACCGGTTCACCATATTGTGACTACGTCGTATCTGTAGCACTCCATCTGCTGTAAACGATGTCCTCTCCACCAATTTCCACGGAGCCTTGAACCGGCAGAGATCTCGCTTCCTTCCCGGCCCGATCATGGAGTACTTCACACAAGTTGGGCTGTGAGTGTGGATCTGAGTTGAACCGGCGCTGAAATTTGCTTCTTCGTTAAACGCTGCCGCAAATTGTTCGCTGTTTTGCAGCAGGGACGATATGTCCGATGTCACTGACCTCTCCGCATGATCTGCTGAGAATGCTTCTTGATCGAGATCCTACATCCTTGTTAACGTCGCATTGGACAACTCCGTACAACTGCGCAATAAACGAACCTCCATGAACACACTGTCCACATACTGGATGACACGCTCCCGATATGCCGTTTGATCGTCACCCACCACCTCTTCCAGAGCGGAAGTTAAGTTCACGTTTCCATGAAGCCAGAGGAGTCCGTGAAGGTGAAGCGCGCCGCGCTCGTTCGTTTCCACCGCTGCAAAATACTGGTTGATGCGCCCAAACACCGATTCCTGCCCTACCCGCACATAGTGCTCGAAGAACATGGAGATCTCCCTGTGGAAAAATATTGCCGAACTGATGGGATCCGATATCGCCAATCTTGTTCGTTTGTACGCCAAGTCAAGGCTCGTGAGAAACGCTTCTGCTTCTTCCGGTTCGCGGCTTCTGTATGCTGCCAGCCTCAACTTTACCGGATTCGTGATATCATTCGGGTTCAGAGTGAACCATACGGCTGGGATGGACTGCCGAATGATGAGAGATTTGATCTTTCGCCGCATGCATAGACGTTGCTCTCTGGACATCGGCTGGCGACACCCATAGAGTGACAGGCTCCTCAACAGCAGGTTTACACCCTTGTCCGCAGTCTTTCCCGAAACCTTCAGATCCTCCTTAGCCCTCTCCAGCCTCTCGGCGCTCAGCGATCGTACAACGCGCTCCACCTCTGGAAAGTTCTTCCTTTTCACGCTCAGCATGTTGACACGGCGATTTCTTGACCTGACCGTCATATTGAAGACGAGGAACGCGAAAATGTGATGGGTCGCGAAACGCCCGCCATGTCGCTGGAGTACTACTCGTGCCCATGTCTCCAGGTTCATGTTACGGGAAGACACGAGACTTCGTGTCGCAGCCTCCGATTCAAGAGCCACTCCCACTCCCTCTACCACATCCATGGTGCCCTCCTCCGCTTGGCGTGGACCCCCATTTCCGACCGGGAACAGCGTTGGGAACGTCTTCGCGAAGAAGCGTGCATCGAACGAATCAGCAAACTCCACACCCCGAGACACGAGAATATAAGGCTCCGAGGAGGCTTGTCCATGCCGCACTTCTGCCGACCCTATCCGGACGTTTTGCCCCAAAGCATCGCACGCGTACTGCAACTTCTCCATATCCGCAATATCTGGCAAGGTATCAAGGGCAAACATCCCAGACGAGCTGATCTCGTGAATTGTTTCGGTCGCACTAGCAACATCCGTGTCGCGGTCACCATTTTCATCGCCTTCGCCACCCCCCTCCTCCTCCTCCTCCTCCTCCTCCTCCTCCTCCCCCGGCTCGTGCCTATCACCTACTGCATCGCGCCCTTGGCCGAGCATCGCCATAATTTCCTCGATGTCTACCGGTTCATCCTCCTCCTCCAGACCACGCTCTGTGGGTGGGACAACCTGCCCCGTCCGCACCTTTTCCCATGTCGACGGCTCATTCCGTTCTAAACGCCCATAAACTTGAGAAGGTACACCGTGTGCCGGCGCCTCCCAACTCTCCATTTCGGCCGTATCAATTTCGATATTGGCATACAGAGAATTGTGCCTCTTCAGCCATACCAGCGCTCTCTCCACCACGCGGCGCCGCACCGACAGGAACGCCGAGAGGTCGCTCGGTGCAGGCTTGTCCTTCCCTTGCCATGACACGTGAATCTCATCCATAACCCTCAAGAGAGGATGAGGTAGAACGTTTGTCACGAGCTCCTGAACATTGTTGGGGAACACTGTGATATGGCCTTTGATATGTTTCGGGTAGCTCGCACTCTGCCTTCGACCCTTTGCGACGCTGTACTTGGTAATGAACCCATAACAGGAGTTCAGCGCAATGAGTTTCTCCTCGACCGGCGTAAGTCCCTTCAACTCATCGGGAAACATATGCTCGCATCCTAGCTGGGTATGCAGCTGGGCTGCACAAGACAGAGCACCTCTCTCCAGATGCTTCACACAATCTACGCACGTGGGAATGCTTTGCTCCACAGGAAAACAGCTATTGCATTTGAAGGGCGAGTCATTTCTTTTCTCGATGCAGCTGGCCATCCATACATCCCAACTGACGTCCTGCAACTCTGTCTTGCCAAACTTGCGATAACAAATCCTGCAGGTATGTATCGGCAAAGTATTTCTGTCATGGAATGCTTTGTAAAATTCCTGAACGGTGGATACCTTCCTGGCAAGAGGGATTGGTGAACACCACGTATCTCCGTGAGACAGTCGCTCCCTCTCAGCAAATTCCTCCTCCAGGCACCGCAGAACACTGGTAATGTCTTCAATTTGCTCCTCCTCACTCCTCTCCCGACGGACCGTGGTTCTGGCACGTTTCGGCCGTCCCTGGTCGGCTCTACCGACATACTTTCTCTTCTGTTGCGACAACTCCACCTCATGGGATGCAGCACCTCCCTGCCTTCGATTCCACTCTCTGGCAAACTGCCTATCGTCTCTAGCATTTTCATGCTCCCTTTGTGCGGCTTCAAATATATCCGCCGACGTGCGTATCCCCAAACCCCCAAGCACTATGTTCTGACGATTATGCACATACCCGCTGCCAAGCAAGGTAAGCAGAGACAGGGGATCCTGATTATTTCTATTCATGCTGGTTCAATTCAGCTGGCTGCCTTTTGTATCTCTGTATTGTTACCACGTTGTACAAAGCATGATATCGAATTTCAGATTAATGCATCTACAGCAGAATACCTCTCACGCGGGCAAGTTCACTCGCCCTCCAATCTGTTCCAGCTTCTTGCCCTCTTTGCCTCGCTCAACTCAAGCCTCGGATTGATCAGCTCCTTGACCTCGATTCTCATTACCAACATGATTCTTTCCACCCATACTTGGGATGCGATCATCCGGAACAAATTCTTGATTTCAATTCTATTACCAACATGATTCTTTCCACCCACACTTGGATTACGATTATCGGCGAACAGATTCCATCCACAAGACGTATGGCTTCGTACCCTTCTGTGGCCCTTGCCACTCTGAAATGCTGATAAATGTACTAATTTTCCAATTCCGATCCAACTTTCTTGCGCTCTTCATCTCGCTCAACTCGCGCCTCAGACTCATCGAGTTCATGACCTCAATTCCATTACCAACATGATTTTTTTCCCCTCACACTTGGATCACGATCATCGCCGACCAGATTTTACCCAATTGAGCTTGTTGACACTTCGGATATCGGATTTATTTCCCCGGTCACAATTTCGAAGCCACATTTCTTGTCATCACCCATCACATATGGCACGTGTACAGAGTACTCCTCCCGACTTCAACACTGCTTGTCACAAGGACCTTTTACAAGTTGCGCTCCCTGTATCGGATACCACAACACGTCTCCCCGATGACAACTTCGGAAGCCACTTTCCTTCTCATCACCCATCACACACGGCACATGTACTCCTCCCGGCTTCAACATTGCTTGTCACAAGGACCTTTTACAAGTTGCGCTCCCTGTATCGAATACCACAACATGTCTCCCGGATGACAACTTTGGAAGCTACTTTCCTTCTCATCACCTATCACACATGGCACACGTACTCCTCTCGCCTTCAACACTGCTTGTCACAAGGCCCTTTTTGCGAGATCCGCAAACTTGCACGTCAGACCACCCCTTCCATCCCTCACATTTTGAGAAAGTTCGATACGCTAAAGGTGTCTTCGCAATTATGTCTCGTAATCGACCCTCCGATCATCACAATCCTTCAATGTCACACGCACTCCACTTCGTATCAGGCCTTACCACTGACATTCTCCCTCCCGTGTATGTCCCGGCCTTCAACAGTACTGACCCAAGCGACAGTCTACAAAGCTCCACGACCGCCCGCGCGATTTCCATCACAACCTACCATCCTTCAACGGGCCTTACTCTTCAATCCCCTCCCGACCAGACCCACCTCTCGTCCCTATTTCGCAAACGGCCGCAATGCCTACTCCCACTTCAAGCAACCGCGACGAGGTCCATCCCCGCAGGCCTCTCGACACCCAAAAAAATATTGGCAGCGACATGTCCATGATGTGCTTTGTGCAATCACAACTGCCGGCGAAACTTGACGATCCCAAGCAGCACCAGATCAAAGGCCTCAATGTCGAGACTGTTGTGAAAATCCCCATTCCTTCGCCAGCTTGGATAACCAGCCCGGACTACTGGATCCTCCCGGCGAAATCTGACAACGACGTTTCCAACTCAGCCTTCTTCAGCCTCAACTTCTCAATGTATCCCTCGACGATCGATCCATTCGAATGGGACAGCATGTGGTTCTTTACGTACGGCCGCGTTCACCCATATGCGCTAACTTGGGAGGTCAAATCGGGCGACGGTGTTCACCCTGATGATTTGCAAGATTACACGATTCCCGCACTCATTGTCCGCGACCAAGGCTATCAACCGTGAGTTCATCATACCCTGATTCGTCATACAAAGCTACTACATCTGACGAATGCCGCAGCGTTGCACCTCGAGCGCTCGACGCAAAGGATACCTTCCCCATCACCCCTCCGATTGTCAGCTTCACTGGGGTCATCATCGGCTCTGGTCGTACACTCCTCGATGGGGATGCTGTATCAAGCCTGGGCGATACCCAAGGAAAATGTTGCGGATTCATACAGCTCTCGACTTTCATTTACCCCGGACATCCAGACAAGACCCCCTTCAAGGGCTTCCACCCTTTTCAAGTCTTCGTCATCTTCCCCATCCAAGCGAAGCCCTGGCCAACCCTCTGCAAGAGGATGATTGAAAGACAGGAAACCCATTTCCAACCGAACACCTTATTTACCTGTACGGGAAAGGTGGCAGGTTTCCTCGATCACGACATCATGGTTCATCCACCGTCGCTTACACAAGATTATGTCTTCATCATCGTGCCCGACACTTGGAACTTCCACGACAAGGCAGACCGAGACTTCGTCTCCACATCACCCTCGGTCACCGCTCAAACCAAGCAACCATCCACAAGTCCCTCTGATCGGGCTAAGTTTATGAAACCATCAAAACGTGCAACACAGCAAGCCACGAGCCCAACGATGACCACGGCGTCCGTTACCACACGAGCATCACACTCGGATTCGGCCAGCCTCACACCCTGCTGTTGGTGCGACCTTTTTTCTTCTCGAGAGCTACACTGACCCCCGATGTTCTAGCACCAATACCCACTACTCGTTCCACTTCCTCTTCTGGTACGTCCTTGCCTTCTGTACCCCGATGCAAAATCCTGCCATCACCGATCCCACAGTGACCATACCAGACACACATACGACACCACTCTCCAAACGGTCGATTCAATCCGTCTGCACGACCACCGCCACCTCCTCCTCCACCTCCACCTCCTCGAAGAGGCCCCGCACGGTGCAGCATGTACGAGACGCAAGGCTCGATTCGAATCGCTCCTCAACCGAAACCCTTCAAACCTCTACCACGGCTCCAAGCGACGCCGCCGACCCGCTGCAAGCGGGAACACTTGGCGTAGCTTCTGACAGATCAAGCCATTCACCGCCTTTGGACGACACGACTAGACCGCATCGCAATCGACGTCCCCCCAAAAAATTTTCCATCTCTGACTAAACACGTCTTTCTCATCATTTAGTTGTCACGGCCTGCCCTAGCGACACTCCGCAGTAACAGCGAACAAATTCTGAGGCCTCGACAAACAGATCTACCAGACCCAAAGGCCGGCCTCTCCTATCTCACAAGAAACTGAGATCGAAAGTACCGTTTTTCCTAGTGACGATTATTGCCATGATGGACGGTTGCACGGAGTGAAGAGAAGTGAAAGCATTGCTCGAAGAGTTTCCAATGCGTTGCTCCGCGGTGATGGTTGTCGTAATTTGGCAATGATGTTTGCTAATTTCTTCTGTCAATCTCTCTCCGTTAGCGCTTTGAACTGGTTTGAAGCAAGAAACATGGAAGCTGAAGCACTACACCGGAATATTCTTGATCTGACTGGGTACGTCTTCTTACAATGTAGTATTGGTTGAATTTACGACTCGATTCATACTGTTTTATGACATTCACAAAAATGCTCGTCACACTGACTTCATTTCCTTGTGCCACCTTCGGATGTCCGCTTGAAGACGGATCCCAAATATGATGTGATCAGAGAGCTTGACTCACCTGTCAAAACATTCTCCTCCGCCTCCAACAACTCTCTACTCTAATCTCTTCGGCTTCTCTCTTGCACCCTCTAAACTCACACAGCTCAATCCACAAGTTTACCTTGATCGCTCTCACTCCACAGCTCACTTGTTCAACGGCTTTTGGCAAAAGAGGTAAGTGGGCACTTTGAAATTTTCACCCAGTTCGGTGGCGACCGTACAGCGGCCCATCTACAACTTCCTCGAATCGCAACTAGCACGAAAAGCTGCCTCTCGCCAACATCTCAACGAGAAACTTCGAAAACAAAAACTTCCATCCACATCTTCAGACTGGATACGTCGCGTTTCTCACCCTTTGAATTTGAGATACCATCACCGCAGACTCGCTCCATTCATCCACCAGCCAATGTTACTTTGTTTGCTTACTCTGACTTTCCACGCAGACCAGATTCAACCTCTCTCCGCCTCTCACGAGCCCACCTGCGCAAACACAATGCCTCGGCTTCAGTACCGCGTCCTTGGCCGAATCCCTCCTACAAGCCGCCCGACTGAACAAGAGAACCGCTTCGTCCGACTGTACGACGACACTGGTCGGAAACTCCGCTTTGAAAGTAATGAGGATGTGTTCACCATGGTGGAGGATGAGAGGTATCGCAGGTTGATCGAAAGCTTCACTCTCTGGCTTTGGCCTTCGTTGCCATTCATCGTCACGGTTGAACTCGAGGTGCCATGGTCCGTTGGTCTCCCTCCGGGAAAACAACAGCTCCCGCTATCCTTCCAACACGCCCTTTGCATCCAGCTTTGTCCATCCAATCCTCGCTGCTCAGCGCGATTTTATGACTTCGAACTCTGCGACTTCTCCAAGACCTGTCGTCCTGGTTCCAATGACAATGCCTGGCGCGACCACATGACAGCTCGTGGTTACGACACGGTTGTCCCAATCTTTCGCGAACCTCGGGTGGAAACCATGTGGGAAAAGATAAGCGTCCTGAACAGTTCAACGAACAGCAACATGGACGTACAGCGCTGGCGGATCGTGATGTTCTGCGCCAACTGCCAAGCAGCTCGTGCCGTAGCTGACTGTACCCACTTGAGAGATGTTACCAAATTGTCCACACACGAACAGGAACGCATCGTTGAAAGAGGCCGGCAGAGTGAGCTCGACTTGGAATGGGGCAAATACTGTCCCTTCTATTCCAACCACATTCTCTGTCAGGATTTCAACTATCATGGGCCTTTGAATGGTGATGGTGATGCTTAAGAGGGTTGGATTGTGAGAACCACATGAAGGCTGGAGCGTACACCGGAATATGTCTCGGGAATGGAAAATGCAAATGGTTGGAAACATACTCAATCTCTAGATTAGCATACTTCATCTATGAAAATTTTTCTCCTCCATCACGCCATGTCCACCATCCTGCCGCTCACTCAATCCACCAGATGAATCTTGATTGCCTTGCCTTCGTTGTCGTAACCACCCTTGTCGCCGAGTGGACCATGCGCCTCTGCTGACGGGAACGAGACGCCAGTGGCTACAATTTTGCCGTCATTGTCCTGCATGTAATCCGTGAACCACAAGATGTCCGATTCCGTGCAGCGTTCGAAGCGTCCGACTAGCTCTCCTTCTTCTTGAAGCTCTGCAAAGGTGACGACGCGCGGGAGGTTGGACTCATCCTCCCTGTCATCTTCGTCAACGCAATGCTGAGTGGCAACAAAGTGAACTTGTTGCCTTGGATGTTTCTCGCAGACGGCTACAACCCATACCCACTCGTCCATATTGTTGCGAGGTTCGCCCTCCGGCATAATGCCGACTGTGATTCTCCACGGGGACAGCTCGATGTCTTGAAGTCCATCAGGTGGAGCGGCGAAATTGAAGGGATACATGGCCATTATCGCGAGTTTCGTCTGTGAAAAGACATTTGACTGATCCTCATCAATTTGCACACCAATTTGTTTGCCGTCTGTGCGTAGGACCATGTTGACAATATTGACGAAGAGGCAGCTAGTCAGAGTGCTAATGATCTAAGTTTGTTGTAGGTCAGCGTCGTGTGACTGCGAACGGGCGGGATGAAAATTTTGATGGGCTTACTTACCTTCTTCTGTGTTTGGTTGGAATTGAAAGGTTTTGCGCGTGAGAGCGAGCGAGAGGAAGTGATGAAGTTTTTGAGAAGTTCTGCGGCGTGAAAGCGGGCAAGAGAGAAAATGATGAAGCTGTGTTCGCCTTGAAATCTTCATGCAGAGTGGGAGCGGGCGAGAGAAAGTGATGAAGGAGAGGAGGAGAGAGGGAGAGGGAGGTGGATGAGCGAAGGTATATATATATCATGCAACATCTCGGCCACCAACGGCTCGCAGTGGACCAAACAACGCAGAGCGTGAGGGCAACCGCTACAATTCGCCATGTGATAATATTCATTGCTTCAAACACTGACCACAAAGCTTTCACCTCTTCACTCAACGTCATTAGCAACTTCATCTTCTTCAAAGCTTTATCAGCCAAGCTCTTCTTGCACCAACTTTTTCACTCAACTTCGAACGTACTACCTACTCACCACAACTCTTCAATTTTCAGAATCACAACCCTTTAATTCTCAAAATCACAACCTTCAATTCTCAGACCAGACCCAAACACTGTGAACAAACCCGCCCGACGAAGCAAAAAAAATCCCAAAGGAAACCCCCGAATCATGAGCCATAATGAAAGTTCCACTGGCCGTGAAGGTCCGGAACAAACAACCGATCAGAATCGAGGCTGGGACACGCTGAAAGCCTCGATCGACCAATGCTCCGGGAACGACATTGTGGACGTGGTGCAAGAAGTCTGTCAGGCCTTGGCCAAGGAGAACGCTATTCTGCATGATGAGAATCGGCGGCTCCAAAGCGAAAATGATACTTTGAAGGCGAAAACTCTCGGCGTCAACGAAGGCGTTGAGCCATCAATGCGAGGTACGATTCCACACAGGCTTCCAGAGCAACCACAAGAAGCACCAGGGCCAATCAAAGTTGATGACGAAAACCAATATGAGCTGGATCAGATCATCGCGTGCAGGCTATTCAAGAAAAAACTGCAGTACAAAGCCAGTTGGATGGGATATGACCCAGACGATACATGGTACCCAGCACGAAACTTCAAAAACTCACCCTATGCAATTCAAACATAATTATCACGAAAAGCACCCGAACGGACCGCCCCCACCAAAGCGTTTGAAACAATGGAAACACTACTTTGAAGTGGAGGAAACAGACCCGAGACACACCGATGATGATGATCCTGCCGAAGCTTGGTTGCTATTGTGAAGAGGTTGACGGGGAACTTAGATAAAACTTAGATAGAACTTCACGTAATAAATGCTATTACACAAAAGGTGCGCAGACGGACTTCTCGATTCCGCACATTCAAACAGTGACTGGAGGCGGTAGCAATCTCTGGAGTCAGTGAGACAGAGGAGCAGCAAACTTTGGAAGCTAAAACCCACTTTTACCATCTCCCGCCGTCCAGCTTTCTCCACCACCGCCATTGCCTGTTACCGCTACCTTCGGCCACCATCTAGAGCTTCCTGCCGTCTCTAGAGCTTTCCACTTCCTCCAGAGCCTTCGACCGATCGCGCTCGGAGCTTTCGCACGCGTGCAGATCTTGCCCATGCATTCAGAGCTTGCTCCCGCCCTCAGAGATTTCTCCTTCCTCCAAACTCTTCGACCGATCACCTACGCACGTCCATCCACGCGTGGGAGTTCGCGTCGAAAATGTGAACACACCGAATCGTGCCGCAACACATGGCTAACATTGACAAGTCAGACAGCTCCGACAACACACGGACACCTACGGTGATGTGGTGAGAATCTGTCAACAAGTTCGCTATTCAAAGGCCACAAACCAGCGAGTGAACGCGTTGCGACACACCCTCAAGTTATCTGCAATGCCTGAAGCCGTGTGTAGGAAGTCCGATGGCGTTCACAGAGCCCGAAGCCATGTGTATGAAGCTCAATGCCGTTTGTGGGATCCGAAGCGATGTGGATGAATGATGTGTGCAGGAAGCTCGGACGAACTCGTGTAGGGTGAAGAGGGCAAATCTGGCCTGTTTGGAACGTCAGCGCGATGTGAACAAATAACGTAGGCTAGTAATGAGCAAAGCGAGTCTGCCGTGATAATATTACAAATTCAAAGGTCAGAAAACGAGACGTACCTGAACTAGAGACGCAAAGGGAAGCTGGCTGCAATCTGAGCGTGTCATAAGTAAGCACTGTGCGGTCGTGATCAAGCTAGATGAAAATTTGATATGCTAGCTTACCTTCGTGAACTGTGGTGTGAGAACATGCAGGAGAGAAGTTGAATAAATTAGAGTGGAGAGTTGTTAGAGGCGGCTATCCGATGTTGTAAGCATATTGAGAATACTATCCGGCATGATAGCATCGTAACACTTCTGACTCTCTGTGTGTGCTAGAGACAGCTTCGTGCAATGCATCACCGAAGTTTGCTGGACCGGGTAAACGAACTTGGTGAGAATCATCACCAAAGTTTGCACACAGGTTCTGGAAGACGTTGAAGGTTCTGAAGGCGGTCGAAGGCGGCAGGACGATCCCTGCCCGGGATATTTGCCCCTTCCGCATCTACAACTTGACGATAGATGATGACCAAAGTAGCGACCGACGGGCATGATCATTCTGTAAGCTATCCATAAGCTATGCTACCGGTTCACACTCATGCTAGTGCCTTTGCCGATGTAGAATCGACGAATCGCGTTGTCATCCCCATCCCGAAGCCACCTCAACACTATCTCCTCCTCTACTTCTTTCCAAGTAACAACATTAGATGGCACGGTGTCACCCGTCAACCCCCAACCTCTCACCGTTCGCTCCCAGTTCCTTTTCGCTAGCTCAGCACAATCCTTCTCATACTGTTGCAGATACTGGGCCCCACCAGCCCTCTTGATGCGATACGCTTGCCAGCTCTTGTAACCGTCGTTCAACGCTGCACAATACTCCCGAAACAACTTCTCCGTCACAATATCGTCACCAACTCGATGGGGCTGCCAAGCATCGTCATCCAAATTAACCTCCGTATTTGAAGTCGAGATGCCGTGCTCACGATTCTCAAGAGCACATTGTCGCAGATAGAGACAGACATTGACAGAACGACGGAACTCGGGTGTAATCTGGGCAGTCAGCATATGTTGGGAAAAAAAAAAAAAAAAAAAAGAGGGCGTTGGAGATGACATTTACCTGATCACAGCGGATGTGAGCGGTCTGGCAATGAACACAACTCAACTCAGGACCACGCCATTCACAGTCTTCATTAAGAGGCTTTTGGCTGCGGGCGCTCGTTCCCCTAAAAACTGTTAGTGAAGCTCGAACACAAACACAATCAATGCGTAACTTACCATCGGCTGACACACGACATGCAGCAATCCAAAACGAGGTCAGGTTGAGGCGATTGACTGACATGTAGAGAGAAGACATTCTGTAACTCCACAGACATCGGCACGGCCTCAGGATCTGGGTTCCAGCCGCGAAACTGCATCTTGATGGTTCGATGACTGCTGCTCGAAGGGGTCACATCAATGTCTTCCATTCTCTTCTTCTTCGACCAAGAACTTGTCGAGGGAGGAGAACGTGCCCGCTTGCGGGAAGCTTCTTTACCCTTGCCAGTACGTTGAGGAGTCGAAGTGGTAGTAGGAGCAGGCGGCTCGATCTCGATGATGTCGTCTGAAACCGTATTGTTGCCGTCAGATTCGGAGTCAGGCACAATATGCGTCGCGTAAGCACCGGCGCGTACAGTCCGTGAGCGCAGCGCATAGGGATGAGAATCACCAGCTACTGGTTCGATGTATCGTGCAAGAATCTTCGGAGGAGCACGGTCTACCTTCACGACAATCGTATCCAGGATATCAGAATCACGATCATCATCCACTGAAACACCCAGTGAAGGCTCTGCGGGCACAGGAGTCGCAGGAATGTCAGGATGTTCTGAAGATTCAAAAATTGCGGGACGGTGAGGAGTCGCGGGAGGTTCTTCGGTCGTGAGAGGTTCTTCGGTCGTGGGAAGTTCTTCGGTCGCGGGAGGTTCTTCGGTCACGGGAGGTTCTTCGGTGGTGCGAGGTTCTTCGGTCGCGCGATTTTCAGAAGTCAGAGGACGTTCAGAAGCTGCACGCGAACCGTCCATTTCGAAGCGAACGATTTCGCGTGTGGCACTGGAGTCGGATTTACGCTATCGCCGGTGTCAGCACAAGGTGAAAAAGGTGGTAGTAGCGACAGGAAAGGAAGTGGGAGGCAGGAAGTGAAAGATAAGTGTGTAAAAGGATCGAAGTGAAGGGTGAACTGTTACTTACACGCGTGCTGACGGGTTTGTAAGAGAAATCTTGTGAAAAGTTTGCAGAGGTTGTAGATGGATGGTGATGGCGGTGGTAAGGTCGCTGAACGAAGGATGAAATTTTCGAAGACAGTGAGTGCAGTGGAAGCTTTGACTCATCTGCAGCTTTCTGCGAGGTGTGGTAAAATCACGTTGCGATAAATGTTGTTGTAAACATCTCCCCCATCTCTCCGTCATCTGCTCGACCCGCGCCCGACTTCTCTCCCTCCTTCTACAACATCTTCGTCATCTGGCTCGTGCGAGCTTCCTATCGCCTCCATCACCAGTTCATTTGTCTTTCTCTCTTTTCTCTCTACTTCGCCCTTCTCTCTCACTCCGAGATTTAAGTACCAATGGCTTCTCCGCTTCAACCTCCTCACGCGCCAACTCCTCCTCCTCCTCCTCCTCCTCCTCCTCACTTTGGCCAAGGCCAGGACCTCCAGGCGTGGATCCGAACCGCGCTGGAACGACCATACAATCCCAGCGAATCAAACTCAAATCGATCAATCCAGCAATATGACAACTTGGCACCTGTTTGGGAGCGCACCTTCCTGGCGAGTTGGTATCACAATGAAGTCATCGAAACCTTTTCGCAGGAGCTGCGTGCTCACCTCCCACTTGGTCCTGAAGCCATTGTCTTAGACCTTGGAGGAGCAACCGGCATGCTTGCCAGGTTCCTGGTAGCCTCGGGTCTTGCGCGCAAGGTCATCTCCATCGACATCAGCCCGCGTATGACTGAACAGGCTCGTCAAGGGTTCCAATCTTTCAACCTACAAAGCGAAAAGGCTACTGGAAAGCCGATACACTGGGAGCTTGTCGCCGCGTGCGCAGACATGACAAAGCCGATCAAAAATAAGCCCGGTCTCAACAAGCATCTTTCCGACGGCGTCGACGTTGTGGTTTCATTGCGCGCATTCTCCAACTTGCCACCAGCTACCGCAACACGCACGCTGGAGACCATGCGCACACTACTCCGTCCTGGTGGTCGCATCTTGCTCGATAACAACCCGCCGCGTCCCTTCCTTCGTCACATTGTCTGCATTCCAAAGGCCTTTGGCAAAAGCCCGAACCATCCAAAGCTTCTTGACATCATTGCCGGTGGACTCGTGGACAGCTCTGTGTTGGTATGTGACGCGGAATCGTCGGCTCTTGTCAACCTCCAAAAGGCCTCACTTGAGCATCTCGCACGACAGTCTGGCCTGACACTCCACCACATGACACCTGGACATCTACCAGAGGGTGCCGTCAATACCTCCACCGATTTCCTCTCGCACCTTCGGAAACAGTTGAAAAATCGCATCTCACCCTATGATGAGATCAGCGCGCCACCAGACAAGATGTTTCAGGCCCTGCAAGAGACTTATGGCTATTTACTCAACGCAAATGCCCACAAATTCGATGGGAAATGGAAGGAGGAGGCAGGAATGGTGGATTCTGAGCTGCAACAAGGCTATGTGGGATACCCAGAGCATTCAACATACTACGGTGTTTTTGGGCACACAGTCGAATCTACCGATCAAGATTGAGAATGGTACTGTGCAGCGAGAAGGTGGATCTGAAAGTTGGAATAATTAAGCCTCTAAAACGTGAATAAAATTGTTGGTATCATCAACTTCTTCTTCTCTTTCCTTTGTGCACACGTGCAAAATAAGTTTGAAATAAATTGATCCAATTTTATCATCATCTGCAAATTGTGACTACTATTGTTGAAACTTCTAGCTTCGTTCCGAAGGCTCTTTGGGCGAACCGCGACCCGCGGTTTGCGTACCACCTGTCTCAACGATTTCCGGGGCCCCCCAAAAGCTGACTAAGAATTCCCGTGAATTTCACGTGAACCGCGTCGCTTTCGC
>Ga0081539_10003391_pt1 | contig 19688 bp, 16 predicted proteins | sample TabmetS4T2R2_FD_71023 | JGI IMG/M metagenome (GOLD analysis project Ga0081539, IMG submission 71023) | Tabebuia heterophylla rhizosphere microbial communities from the University of Puerto Rico - S4T2R2 | ecosystem: Host-associated > Plants > Roots > Rhizosphere ...
AGTACGCCGGCAATGGCTGCGGCTATCCAGGGCCACGAGGGCTTTGTGCACACCGTCGACTACCGAGGGGTGGAGGTGCTGGTGGCTTACCAGCCGGTGAGGTATCAGGGCTGGGGCATCGTCACCAAGATCGATGTGGCAGAAGCCTATGCCCCGGTCAAGCGCTTACGCCTCACCCTCTTGGCGCTGGAGGCGGCCATTCTGCTCGTCGATCTGGTCGCTTTGTCTGTGCTGGCTAGGCGGTTTACACGACCCATCATGGCCCTGGCCAAGACGGCAGCCGCCGTGGCGGCGGGTGATCTTGAGGCGCGCGTGACCGTCACCTCGAGCGACGAGATTGGCAGGCTGGGTAGCACCTTCAACCATATGACCAAGGAACTGGCAGCGGCCTACGCCACGCTTGAGCATAAGGTCGTCGAGCGGACCCGCGAGCTGGTGCAGGCCAATGCGGAACTGGCCAAAGAGATCACCGAGCGCATGCGGGCGGAGGAGCAGTTGGTGCAGGCCCACAAGCAAGAGGTGGAGATCGGCTTTAAGATCCAGCAGATGCTCCTGTTCGAGCAACCGCCGCGCGATCTTCCTGGGGCGCGCGTAGCGGCTCTCACCATTCCCTCGCAGACGATCGATGGGGACTTCTGCGACTTTTTCAAGCACAATGACCGTTGCCTCGACGTCATCGTCGGAGACGTCATGGGCAAGGGGATTCCTGCGGCGCTTATGGGAGCCGCCACCAAGAGCCACTTCCTCCAGGCGCTCTGCCGCTTGATCGCCCTCTCGCCGCCTGGAAAGCTCCCGGAACCGAAAGAGATCGTCACGCTGGCCCACGCCGAAGTGGTCCGGCAGCTCATCAACCTCGAAAGCTTTGTGACCGTCTGCTATGCCCGATTCGATTTGGAAAGGCGCCAGGTTGATCTGGTCGATTGCGGCCACACCGCTACGGTGCACTATCGGCATAGCACGAGGGCCTGTGCCCTGGTGCAAGGAGAAAACATGCCCCTAGGGATCAGCGAAGGGGAAATCTTCGAGCAGATCACCGTTCCCTTCCAGCCCGGAGACGTATTGTTCTTTTATTCGGATGGACTGACCGAAGCCAGGAATGGTACGGGCGAGTTGTTTGGCGTGGAGCGTCTGACCGCCTGCGTGCAGACCCATAGCCAACTCGGGCCAGAGGAGTTGATCGACCGGGTCCGCCTGGCGGTGGTGGCATTTTCGAACTCGGAGCGGTTCGGCGATGATCTGACCTGTGTGGCCGTCAAGCTCGAAGAGCCAGAGCTACCCCTCACCCAAGTGGAGATAGAGATTGCGAGCGATCTCCGGGAGCTAGCGCGCGCACGGGCGTTTGTGCGGGAAGTGTGCCAGCATCTGCCTGGTGCACCGCTGGACGAGGACAGCACCAGCCAGCTCGAGCTCGCCATTGCTGAAGCCACCAGCAACATCATGAAACATGCCTATCGCGGCCGCACCGATCAACGGATTCAGATTGGCGTGGAGGTCTTCGCTGACCGCATCACCTTCCGGCTGCATCATCTCGGGGAACCCTTTGACCCCAGTGTCGTCGAGGCACCAGCCTTTGATGGCTCACGCGATGGCGGCTTTGGCGTGTACATTATCGCCCAGTCGGTCGATGAGGTGCGCTACTTGCGCGATGAGCAGGGGAGAAACTGCATTTATCTGGTCAAGAACCGCAAACCACCCTGAAAGGAGGCATCCTCATGGAACTGGCGCTTGAGAAGATGGATGATGTGACGGTGGTGATCCTGCCAGGAGAGGAGTTGGATGCCAGCAACGCCAAGGAATTCAAAGGCGACGTGGCGCCGCTGCTGCAGCCCCAGGCCAAGGTGGTACTCGACCTGAGCCAACTGCGCTTTGTCGATAGCTCCGGGCTGGGTTCGATCCTGTCGTGCCTCAGGCAATTGACCACCACGGGCGGGGACTTGAAGCTGTGCGGGATGTCGCAGCGGGTCCGGGCGCTCTTCGAGCTTGTCCGCATGCACCGGATATTCGATATCTACACGACGCGAGACGAGGCAGTTCGCGCGTTCCGACCAGAGCGCGAGCCACAGCCGTAGACAGCAGATGGTTCGCTTATAGCTTCTCGAGTGCAGATGTTTGAGAATACGGATACGGGAGTCTGCATTGCTCCGGGAGGGAGGAGGCATAATGGTATCGAACGAGACTATGCCAATTCTGTCGAATGCCCGTGGGACCCCAACCGTCACGGCCCAGGTGGAGGGGCCGAAGCGGCCCAAACCGTTCTTGCTACGGCCAGAGGACGCATGTGCTTTTGTCATTTTCGGTGCCAGTGGCGACCTGACGAGCCGCAAGCTGATTCCCGCGCTCTATAACCTGGCGTGTCAGGAGCTGCTGCCGCCCGGCTTCGCTGTGCTCGGCGTCGCGAGCAGTCCAATGAACGACGCGAGCTTCCGTGAGCACATGTGCCAGCGCGTCAAACACTCGCCGGAAGTGCTGGTCTTTCGTCAGAAACTCTGGGACGAGTTTGTGCCCGCCCTGCATTACATCATGGCCGACTTCGCAGATGCCGCTGGCTATCAACAGCTCGGCCAACGGTTGCGCGAGATGGACCAGGAGCATGGCACGAACGGCAACCGCCTCTTTTACCTTGCGACCTCACCCAGCTTCTACGCTATGATCGCCAAAAATCTGGCCCAGCATGGTTTGGTCAGCCGTCGCAGTGGCGCTGCGGGCTGGACGCGCCTCATTGTCGAGAAGCCGTTCGGACGCGACGTGGAGAGCGCGCGGCGCCTCGATGAGATGATCCACACGGTCTTTGACGAAGAGCAGGTCTATCGCATCGATCACTACCTTGGGAAAGAGACGGTGCAGAATATCCTGGCGTTCCGGTTTGCCAATTCGATCATCGAGCCGATCTGGAATCGCCACTACATTGATCACGTGCAGATTACTGCCGCCGAGACGTTAGGTGTGGAACACCGGGGCAAATACTATGAGGAGGCGGGCTGCCTCCGCGATATGTTCCAGAACCATCTGTTCCAGCTGCTAGCGCTGGTCGCGATGGAACCGCCCGTGCGCCACTATGGGCAGTCGGTACGAGACCGGAAAGCCGATGTGCTGCGTGCCGTGATGCCGGTCAGCGCGCAGACCCTGGCGGAGGTAGCCGTGCGCGGCCAGTACGGGCCGGGGGAGAGGCAGGGCCAACCGGTGCCTGGCTATCGCCAGGAACCGGACGTGGCGCCCGATTCGAGCACGGAGACCTTCGCGGCGCTGAAATTGCTGCTCGATAACTGGCGCTGGGCCAATGTGCCATTCTACCTGCGCTCCGGCAAGCGCATGCCCCAGAAGTTGACGCTGATCGCCATTGAGTTTAAACGGGTGCCGCATCTGTTCTTCGCCGAGACGCCGCAGGACCAGATCGAGCCGAACGTGTTGACCATCCGGATTCAGCCCGACGAAGGCATTGCGCTGCAGCTGGGTGCAAAGCTGCCAGGGCCAGAGCTGTACCTCCGGCAAATGCAGATGAACTTCTCCTACGGTGAGGCTTTCGGCGAGTTCCCGGCGACCGCTTACGAAACACTCCTGCTCGATGCGATGCAGGGTGACCCGACGTTGTTTAACCGCAGCGAAGCGGTCGAGCTTTCCTGGCAGATTCTGGAGCCCGTGCTGGAGGCCTGGCAGGCCACACGCGCCGGTACGTCCTTCCCCAACTATGCGGCCGGCACCTGGGGACCTGCCCGCGCTGATGCGCTTCTCGCTCGCGACGGGCGCGCCTGGAAAAATGCCACGACCCTGCCACGGTTTTATGTGACCGAGGCAGATACGTAGGACGCTGACCGCAATCATCTCCTCTGGAGGGCGAAGCGTATCCATCGGTACCACAGCGAAGGAGGCGATTATCACATGGGATCTCCAGGCAGCAAGCCTTTAGCGAACACCGCATCGGCACTTCAGGACTCCATCTTCCAGCATGTGAGATACTCGCTGGGAAAAGACTGGCAGCACCTCTCCGGACGCGACCTGTTCATGGCCACGGCCCTGGCGGCGCGGGACCGGGTGCTCGACAGGATGTTAGAAACCGAGGCACGGTACCAGCAGGAGGATGCCAAGCGCCTGTATTATCTTTCCATCGAGTTTCTCATCGGGCGGTCCCTAGGAAATAATCTGTGCAACCTCGGCATCATGGAACGCTGCCAGGAGGTGCTGAGGCAGACCGGCGTGGGTTGGGCCGAGGTGGAGGAGAGCGAAGGTGATGCGGCCTTGGGAAACGGCGGGCTGGGTCGCCTGGCCGCCTGTTTCTTGGACTCTCTGGCCACCCTGGACCTACCGGGATATGGGTATGGCATCAACTACGAATACGGTCTGTTCAAACAGGCAATCGAGGATGGCTATCAGAAGGAGCAACCTGATAACTGGCTGGCAGAGAGGACTCCCTGGCAAATTGAGCGGCCCGACGAAGCCTGCATCGTGCCCGTGTATGGTCGGATCGAGCATGAGCTGGACCGCCACGGCCATTACAATCCGATGTGGATGGATTGGAAAGTCTTGATCGGTGTCCCTCACGACATGCCCATTGTCGGCTACGGATGCCGGACGGTGAATTTCTTGCGGCTCTATTCCGCCCGCGCCTCGCGGGAGTTCGACATCCGGATATTCAATGCGGGCGACTACCTGCGAGCCGTGGAACAAAAGATGGCGTCGGAAACGGTGTCCAAGGTCCTGTACCCTTCCGATGCGGTTGAGGCTGGCCTGGAGCTGCGGTTGGTGCAGGAGTATTTCTTGGTGGCTTGCGCCATCCGGGACATTGTCAGGAGATACCTGCGGCACCATGAGGGCTTTGCAGAGTTTTCCTCCAAGGTTGCTATCCAACTCAATGACACTCACCCGACCCTGGCAGTTGCAGAATTAATGCGGATACTGATTGATGAAAATGACCTCTCCTGGGAGCAGGCCTGGGAGATCACCCAGGCGACTCTCGGCTACACCAACCACACCTTGCTGCCTGAGGCGCTGGAACGGTGGTCGGTGGCTCTGTTGGAGTCCGTCCTGCCGCGGCATCTGCAAATCATTTATGAGATCAACCGCCGGTTCCTGGAGCAGGTCGCCGCGGTCTGGCCGGGAGACCACGAGCGCTTACGGCGCATGTCGATTATCGAAGAAAGAGCTGACAAACAGGTACGGATGGCGCACCTGGCGATTATCGGCAGCCATGCGGTCAACGGGGTGGCGGCCTTGCACTCCGAGCTGATCAAGACGTCCCTGGTGCCTGACTTCTATCAGCTCTGGCCGGAAAAATTCACGAACAAGACCAATGGCGTGACGCAGCGCCGGTGGCTGCTACAGGCCAATCCCCTCTTGGCACATCTGCTCACCAGGAGCATCGGTGACGGCTGGATCACGGACCTGGAGCAACTCAGGAGGCTGGAATCCTACGCAGAGGATGCGGGATTTCACCAGGAGTTCATGCAGATCAAGCGCTCCAACAAGGAAAGGCTGGCCAGAGTGATCCAGGACACCACCAGGGTGCGCGTCGACCCGGATTCCCTCTTTGATATTCAGGCCAAACGGATTCATGAATACAAGCGGCAATTACTCAAGTTGCTGCACATCATGCATGAGTATCTAGGCCTGATTGAAGATAATAAACACCCCAGCATACCCCGGACCTACATTTTTGCCGGCAAGGCAGCGCCCGGCTATTGGGCGGCCAAACAGATCATTAAACTGATCAGCAACGTTGGCCGAGTCGTGAACAACGACCCGAGGGTGCAGGGGCAGATCAAGGTGGTGTTCATTCCTGACTACCGGGTTTCCCTGGCCGAAAAAATTATTCCTGCTGCGGACTTGAGCGAACAAATCTCCACCGCCGGCACGGAGGCTTCGGGAACCGGCAACATGAAATTTGCCATGAATGGCGCTTTGACTATTGGCACCCTGGATGGCGCCAACATCGAGATCATGGAGGAAGTGGGCCAGGAGAATATTTTTATTTTTGGCTTGACAGCCGAAGAAATCCAAGAGATGCGGCACGGGGGTTCTTATCTTCCTCACGACCATTACCATCGCAATCCCTATCTCAAACGGGTCATGGATGCATTTGTCTCGAATCTCTTCTGTCCGCAGGAGCCAGGTCTGTTCCACTGGATTTATCAGACTCTTTTAGACCGCGACGAATACTTCCACCTGGCAGACCTGCCATTCTATATTGAGGCGCAGGAAAAGGCTGGCGAAGAGTTCAAAAGACCTGCAGTATGGGCCCGTAAGGCAGTCCTAAATGTGGCTCGGATCGGGAAATTCTCCAGTGATCGTACCATCTTGGAATATGCCAGGGACATCTGGCATATCGCACGTTGCGCCAGTTTCTGACCGGCTGCCTTGACAATTCTCACGTCACGGACGTGGCCACTGGTTCGAGATGCACACGATAGCCCAAGTGCTCGATCCGTGATGTTAGCCGATCGACCGTGTCATGCCGCCGTCGCTCATCAAAATAGTTGGCCCCCAGTTCCCGGTACGGTTCATGGCGGGTGAGCATAGTAACCGATGGTGTTAGTCTCTTACACATAACTGGTTGCAAGCTTTTCTGATCTCCACAACCTTTTGAAATATGGGAAGATAATGCAGGCATAGGGCTCCAGCCAACCGCTTGATAGCACGAATAAAACCGGCAGTGATTAGGCGCATTTCGTCGGCATCGCTCCCCCAGCCTCCCGCACATTTTCTGACGGCACCAGACTCGTCCTTTGTGCTGGACCTTCACCAGAGCCGAAGAGAGCAGTGTGTGCTCTCTTGAAAACTTGCAACCAGTTACTGTTTAACCACGCGCTTTGCCTCAATTCTGCCGCTCGTGCGTCGGGGTTTGAGCCGCCAGCACAGTCAAAACTTCGCAGTCTACCCATTAGACGTACTTTCCTGCTACTCAGCGCACCATCTGGTGCACTCCAGTCTACATGACAGATAGATGTTTCGCCGGTTTTTGCCTCAGAACGACTGTACGGCGTCAGCCGCTCCTCTATCCGGAAAACCCCACGCCACGTCCCCGATATGGGTGTTCACCTCCGACAGGGTTTGTCGCACATGTTGGACGTCCCGACCACCCCTGAAGGGGTGCCATGCTCGCCCCTGTCGACAATCACCTGGTTGCCGGAAGATCATAGTGGACCATTGGACGGCTGCGAGTGCACACAGCACAGCTTGCGGCTGGAGCCCCATGTGCGCTGCTTAGTTATCCGGGAACAGCAGACCTCCGATACGCTGGAAGGCCTGGTCGTTGGCCACACCCATGACCATCCCAGCCCGGGCGTCGCGGAAATATCGCTCGAAGGGCAACCTCCCGGCGAAGGCGGTTCCACCGAACATGGTCATCAACTCCTGCGTGACCTTCACCGCCACCTCAGAGCACGTCACTTTCGCTTGCAACAGCGGCAAAGCTGAAGTTATCCGGCCCTGGTCCGCGGCAGACGCCGCCGCGTGGAGCAATGCCCGAGCCGCTTCCACCTGGGTGCTGAGTTCGGCCATGCGGCGCTGGTTGATGGCACTGTCGATGCGGCGGGCGCCGCTGGGATACCGCCTGGCGCCTTCTACGCAAGCCAGCTCGAAAGCTCCGGCCGCAATCCCCAGATACGCTGCTCCGTAGGTCAAGATCAGGACCGGACCCAGATACTTGTCCCACAGGACCGCCGTGGGTTGGTCAGGCCCCAGGACGTTCTCTTCCGGCACCGTGCCGTTGAACCGCATGGGAGCGCTGCTGTTGCCCCGCATCCCCAGTCCGTACCATGCGCCTACGACTTCCCATTCAACCTGGTCCGCCGCCACCACCAGCAAATTGGCCGGGCCTTCCGTGTGCATGCCTTCGACGATGCCGAACATCGTGTAGTGGGTGGCGTGACCCGCCGAGGTGACGTAGGACTTGCGAACATTGTCGATGATGATCTGGCCGTTGGCACGTGGGAAGGTCGATGGTCCGGCGGTGGAGGGACGCCAGTCGTCGCCGGTGGTGCCGGAGGTCTCGCTGCCGGCCACGGTGGCAAACACTTCTCCCCGGGCCAGGGGCTTGACGAAATGCTCCAGCTGGTACGGGGTCGGGATCAGGTTCAGGATGTCGGTGGCCTCCAGGTGCATCTTGAAGCACATGGCCGTGGAGGGACACTTCTTGGAGATTTCTTCCACCACCAGGCAGGTCGTCAGCAGGTCCGCTCCCAGGCCTCCGTACTCTTTGGGAGCCCGCAACGCGAAAAGGCCCTCGCGCTTGAGAGCGTCCAGAGATGCCTGAGGGAATGCGCCTTTGGCATCGTATTCGGCGGCGCGAGGACCGATCTCCCGGGCGGCCAGGTCCGCCACCCGTTCCTGCCAATCCTGTTGTGCTTTGGTCAGTGGGAAATAGTTCATGGGGTGCTCCTGATGAGGGAGAGCGTGTCGCAGCATGCGATCGGAGGTCATCGCGACCTCTGATCCTGCTTTTGCCTTGCCCTTTGCTCTTCGTTGCGATGCCGATGCCAGAGAGAGCGGCGCACATGTGGCGAGTTCCTGCGGCGGCCGCGCTAGAACAGCTCGGAGAATAATTCGGGTGTGATCTGGCAGGCATGACGGGGCAGCAGGAAAAGCAAAGCCGCTGTTTTCTACGGCCTGCTGCCCCTTATCGCCAGGTTTTTCTGTGAAGATCATCACAGGTGCATTCCAGGGTCCTTGCGGGTCAGTCATGGCAAGGGATGGCGTCCTTTGTGGGGTGTGTCAGACCCCCGGAATCCACGCAGAGCCTTTTAGGGATCAATCCGGGTGTACACCCCGGCAGACCCCGGGGCATGCGTCATGGCCTGCCGCATGCGCGGGGAATGAGGCGACGAATGCTGCTGTTGCTCTTTCCATTCCGCACTTTCGGGGACGGCGGTACTTTCAAACTCATAGACCGTGGTATACCCGCTGGTGCCCTCGTGGACCCGATAGCGCCGAGCGTAGATCACTCCCGGCACCTTCCGGTAGCCTGGAATATATTCATTGTTATACCAGGCGTTCCACTCTGCCTCGACCGCGGCGGGCACCGACATGCGGCCGATCTGCAACACCGGTGCCATACCCCGCTCAGGCATGTCGATGCCCTCGGGGTAGATCTGCTCCCCGACAATCCGCGTCAAGTTGGTCCCGATCACGGACGGCGAGACCCGCGCTCCCCATGGCGTCCGGGGCCGGTTGGTAAAGGCCGGGGTCTGCATGACCGCGATGTTTTCAAGTTCATAGCATGCCAGGTACTTCGGGCCGCCCTTGACCGCCAGGTACCGGGCCGCCGCGAGAATGCCAGGCACGGCCAGCAATTCCGGCAGATGTTCGGTGTTATACCACTCATTGAATTCCTGGTCGTGCTGGGCGTCGATATCGACGTACACCAAAAAAATCCCTCGGCCTTTGTGGGCCATAGGTCGATCCCCCCTGTCGTGCATGGTTACAGCCTGGTGCCACGTCGCGTGTGCTCCGCCAGGACGCCTGAAGCCCAAGTAACACGAATACACACTGGGCCGCCCTCTGCGCCCACCGTGCCACGCGACACGTCCCCCTACGGATCGCTTGGGAGCACGCCCGGCTCCGCGGTCGCCTGGTGCGGGAGACGGCTCGGCACGGGTGTTCCCTGTCCGCCTGCGGAGCGGCATCGACCCGCTCCGCGGTGCCAGGCGCTACGCGGCGCCGCTGGATGGTGATCATCCGGAGCGACGCGACGAGCGCCTCGTGGCCATGGAGCGATTGTCGCACGCCTGTCTGCCACATACAACCCTGGGGGTGTGCAGCACACCACCTCTACATTACATTGTGCCTCACTCGTTCCCCTGCTGGGACATTTCCCGTCATCGCTGCTACACTCTGCGCCAGACAGGGAGCGCGTGGGCTGCCCGCCATCCCCGCATGCACGAAACTCCAGCCAAGGAGGCCGACGATGGAGATTGCCGTCGCGCAGCAATTTCTGCGTGAGAACGAAAATGCGGTCCTCGCGACGTGGCGGCGTGATGGGCGCCTGCAACTGTCACCGGTGACCGTAGGCCTGGATGGCGCCGGGCGGGCCATCATCAGCAGTGGCGAAACGACCTATAAGGTGCGCAATCTGCGCCGCGATCCCCGCGCCACCCTGTGCGTCTTCGTCGAGGCCTTTACCGGCCCGTGGGTCCAGATCGAGGGCACGGCCGAGGTCGTGAGTGGGCCGGAGGCGGTGGAACCGCTCGTCGACTATTATCGCCGTCTCGCGGGGGAGCATCCCGATTGGGACGACTACCGGCGAGTGATGCTGGCCGAACGGCGCGCTCTGATCCGCATCACCATTGAGCATGCGGGTCCAGATCGGCAGGGCTAGAGGGTTCCGAGCGTACCGTCTGAAGGCATCTCGCGGGACAGGATGGGCACGGTGCCGGAGGCGCCCGGGGCTTCAGCCTGCGGCAGAGCCTGCGCCGTGCCTGATCCCCTGTGCTGGTTTTCCTCTGCGCCGAGGACCGGTCCGGGTGCGCCCTCGCCCTGAGGAAAACACCGTGGCACAGGAGCGACCGCATGCAGTGCCTGGACCAACGGGCGCAGATGCAGCCCACGCATGGCATCCACAGCATATGTCCAGCGGCCCTCCTGACAGAGGCCGCTCAGCCCCGCATCTTCATAGACCTGCAGGGCCGCTGCCATACAGGCCTGGCGCACAGCCTTGACCATCCGGAGTGGCTCCTCCATGGGTCAGTCCTCCGCGGCGTGACGCCCCGCGCCGTTCGCCTGGTAGAAGCGGGCCTGCCGTGCGAGCGTCTCGAAGGAGGACAGCGTGGAGAGCATCAGGCCGAAGCCGTGGCGCGCCGCATACGCGATCGAGCGGTCCGTACCGGCGGCCATGAAGAGCGGCGGGTGAGGCTGCTGGACACTGACTGGAAACACTTCGTACTCCCCCGCAATCGTCGCCTGGAAGGACGGCCCCTGATGCGTGGTGCGCCGCGTGTGCAGGAGCTCCAGGATGAGTTCAATTGCCTCTTCCTGCCGGTCGTGGCGCGCCGCGAACTCCCGCCCGAAGCCGGCGAACTCGTAGGGCCGATAGCCCGACCCCAGGCCGAGCATGACGCGGCCGCCCGACAGGATGTCGACGAAAGCCAGATTCTCCACCACCCGCACGGGCTCGTAGAGTGGCACCGTGACCACTGCGGTGCCGAGCCGGATGCGCGCCGTCTTGGCGGCCAGGTAGCCCAGGTACGTGAACACGTCGGGCATAATCCCGTACTGGTTGGAGAAGTGATGCTCAGCCACCCAGGCGGTATCGTAGCCGAGCCGGTCGGCCGCCTGAATTTCCGCCGTCACGCGGGCGTGGACCTCTCGGTGCGGATAGGGCTCACTGGCCGGGTGGGGATGCGAGGTGAAGAGAATCCCGAATTCCATGCCCTCTCCTCTGTGCGGTCTTGTGTCTGCCTTGGCCTTGCGCCCACCCGCTCTTTTTCCGGTGATCTGACGGAGACGCACCGTACGAGGTGGTGAGCAGTGCGAGGATACAGGAGTGGAGTTCATGGGGCCTCCCCTCCCACGCGCACCCATTATCCGCTGATACGGTGCCATCGTCACCACAAATGACGCAGCCCCCACTGAATTTGTAAAGTCACAAGAGGGTAACACAGAGGAAAAGCCTTGGGAGAAACGCCGCCGGTGAGAAGGAGCCATTCCCTAACGTTGCATGACTTTTGAGCACGGCGCCCGCTCCGTGCGCTTTTTCCCTTGGCAGGGTATGATCATAGGCTATGAAACGCTCAGGGTATGCCGATCTGCCGCTGCACAGGGGCCATGTCCCCTCCTGGCTCGCCACCCGGATGACGCTGCTGGGCACGGCCATTGTGGAAGCCGTCCTGTCCGAGTACGGCCGCAGCGAGGTGTTAACCCGGCTCAGCGATCCCTTTTGGTTTCAGGCGCTGGGCGCGGTGATGGGCATGGATTGGCACTCCTCCGGCATTACAACCTCCGTCATGGGCGCGCTGAAACGCGGCCTGAATCCCCGGGCGCATGAGCTGGGGCTGTATATTTGCGGCGGCCGGGGCAAGTATTCGCGTATGACACCACACGAGCTCCTCACCATCGCCGACAGGCACGGGCTGCAGGGTGACGCCTTGGTCCGGTCCAGCCGTCTCACCGCCAAGGTCGACAACACGGCGATCCAAGACGGGTTTCAGCTCTATCTGCACGCGTTTGTGGTGACCATTGAGGGCGAGTGGGCTGTGATTCAGCAGGGCATGAATGCCGCCACGCGTACGGCGCGGCGCTATCATTGGCATTCACGCACCCTGCGCTCCTTCACGGAAGAGCCACACGTGGCGGTCGTCGGCGAAGCGCAAGGCGCTATCCTCAATCTGGTGCATCGAGACGCCGTCGGAGCGCAAACAGGTATCGTCGGGCTACTCCGGGAAGATCCCGGATATGTTGAAAAAGCAGCGCGGCACCTGGTCATGCCGCGCAGGCATCACGTAGAGCGAAGTGACATTAATTTGCAACGATTGGGCGCCGTGCTTGCCGTGGCACATGATGTAGAGATTCACACCTTTGCCGACGCACTGCTCATGCCGGGGATGGGACCGCGCGCGCTCCAGTCGCTGGCACTCGTCAGTGAGGTCATCCATGGTACCCCCAGCCGGTTCAGCGATCCCGCGCGGTTTTCGTTCGCGCATGGCGGCAAGGACCGCAGGCCATTCCCGGTGCCGACCAAAATTTACGATCGGACTATTGAAGTGCTGGGCGCCGCGCTCCGCCAAGCCAAACTCGGCGATCCTGAACGTGCGAACGGCTTCAAACGCCTGCATGCCTTCACGCGGATGGTCGAAGACACATTCGATCCCTGCGCCGATCTAGAACAAACCATTGCAAAGGAGTTCGCTGATTCTGCGGATTATGGTGGGAGGAGTATCTTCGGTTGGGAGAAGCGTCCGACGCAATTGACGCTGTGGAGCACATAGACACTGCAAGTGCTTCAGGGTACTCGTACTCATCAAGCCCTGCTATATGCAAGGCCTCCTTTTTATTTCCTACTGTCCCTATGAACCTTCAGCCAATTCCGTTCCACATTCGCCTCAAAAATGCCGTGCTGGGTCCATACGCCGATGGAGCACGCGCAGGACGAGAATCCCGGTGTCGGTCAGCCGGTAATAGACGGAATGGCTGGCATGTTCATAGCGGCGCAGGCCGGGACGAAGGAACCCATAATCCCGGCCTATCAGCGGGGTATCGGCGAGCAGACGGAAACACTCCGACAGCCCGTCATGGTAGGTATCGGCCTGTGCTTCGCCGAAATGCTCAACGGAATAGCGGTAGATATCCACGATATCGGCCTCCGCCTCACGGGTCAGGCGGAAACTCATAACCCCATGTCTTTCCTTGCTTTTTCCCTGATCTGATCCATTGTTAAATCGCTGATTCCGCTGGCTTCCGCCTTATCGATGAGCGCCCGCAGCTCTTCGAGAGCGTTTTGGCGGCGCTCCTGATCCCGGCGCACCAGTTCGCGGAAATATTCGCTGACATTGCCGTATTGCCCCTCGGCAATGCGGCCTTCGATATAGTGGCTCATGGGGTCGGGCAGTGAAATCGTGTGTCTAATCATGGCATGTCTCCATCATAATACATCATACTTGATCATATCAAGTATGTTGATAGAGGACAAGTTCCTTGCTTGCGATACAGGCGAATTTTTCTGGACTATGTTGATAGAGGACAAGTTCCTTGCTTGCGATACAGGCGAATTTTTCTGGACATTGGAACACTTCTGCGCTGCCCTGTTCCAACCCTGACACATACCTACCCGTTCGCATCCAACATACGCTTGACGCTTTCTGCGCCGTAAGGGCGACCTGACGGGCTGTGAAAGCCCTGTTCCGTGAGGGCCTGGGAGATTGTCCGCAGCGACGGCCGCTTGCCGGTCTTCGGGCTTTTCCGATACAGGCGCTTGGCCAGGGCCTTGGCCGCTGCCGGCACGGGCGGCCGGCCTTCGCAGCGTCCGTGTGTCCGCCGCTTGCGTTCGCGGGCCTGGCGCAGCTTCTGCACCAGTGACGCCTTCTCGAATTGCGAAATCGCCCCGAGGATCTGGCGGACCAGGACGGCCGTAGGGGTTTCATTGGTGAAATAATCCGGCGCATCGACCGGCAGCAGAGTAATGCCCTGGGTTTTGAGCAGATCATGCCCGGTGAGCTGCACGGCCAGGTCGCGCGCAAACCTCGACGCGTTCTCGATCAGGATCACCGTCGCCCCGTTGCCGAGCATATAGGAAAGCATGGCGCAAAAGCCGTCCCGCTGATCTATTGGGTCAGAACCGGACACGGCCGCGTCGTAATACTCCTGGACGATCTCAAATCCGTTGGCCTTGGCATAGGCATGCACGGCGTCCCGCTGACGCTTCTCGCTATCCTTGTCGGCTCCGACATTCCCCGCGCTCGATGTCCGGTAATAAGCGACAGCGTGTAGGCGGTTTTTGCGTGGCATGGCTCTGCCTTCTTTTGAGGTTTCCGCTTGCCATATCATGCGGTTAGGGCGGGTTTCTGTCAACTTTCTTGAGATTGTTGACAGATTGACCGGATTTGACTGACATGCGCTTTCATGCCTTGCAAGGAAAATTATCTTCCTTCTTCGGTGCGGGTGATCGCATCTTCAGGACCAGAACTTTAGTCGACGGTGTTCGGTTCCACCGCAAGCAACCGCTGGCCTAGGGCAAACACGCGCAAGCCCTTGCGTTGGCGTGCCCGGTAGAGCAAGGTGTGGAACTGCGAGCGCAAGGCCTTGCGGACCGGAGAGGCGATCGCCACCAGTTTGGCGGGCAGCTTATTGATCGCATGACGGAGACAGTTGCCGAGGCGTGCCCCAGGGAACAGCGTCCGCAGGCTCTTGACGGTACTGTCGAACCCATCGGTCAGGATGCCGCGAACCCGATAGGTCGGCTCCTGCTGGAGCGCCGCGTGTTGAAACGCCTCATAGGACACAGTAAAGGCCGCGGCACTGGCTTCCGTGGTGTAGCCCAGATGTCAGAGCACACGACCACGAACAATCGTCGGCAAATAGACCTTGTCCGTGAGACAGCGGCTGTGCTTCTCGTCAGCTAAGAAGTAGGTGGGCAATGGCAATCCACACCGGGTCAGCACCGTCACCAACCCTTGGGAGCCAAAGGCACACACCAGGCGATAGAGCGCCATGGGGGAGATGTGGCAGATGATGGCACACAGTTCCAAACTGAAGCCACCATGGGTCGCCAACAAGGCATCGCGGGCCACCTCGGGGCGCATCGGGCGGTACCGCAAGACGGTCGTGTTTCAGATGTGCACTTTGGTCTTGTCACCCTTCATGACCGGGTCGGTGTGACAGCGGAGGCAAAGCACAGGCATGCGTATCATGTCGCTCTCCTTCTGCAGAAGGCAAGCAGCATGGCATGGAGAATGGTAAAGTACACATCTGAAACACGACCCACGACCTGATGCAGGAATGGGAGCTTTAGGGTTTCGAGCGCTGATAGCGCCGTTGCGCCGCCGCGAGCACGCCTTGACAGTCAGCATCCTCAGACTTCCCCGGCTTCATAGGGATACCTAGAGACAGCAGCGCTTCCCCCAACTTGGGGCCGGCAGCCGGGTTAGCCAAGGGGCCGGTGATGTACAACGGTGACGTCGCTGTCAACACGCGGAAGTGTTTGTCCTGCGGCTCCAGCTTCAGCCCGAGTGTTTTGTCGTGCAGGTCGATAAAGCCCCCGCCAATGACTTTGGCGTCAGGGGTATCGACCAGCAGCATCTGCGTCTCCATTCTGCCATGGTGCACCGCGAAATCGGCCACCAGGCAATGGATTGGGGATGCCTTCTTGGGGGCGATGGCCTTTTCAATGGCCTCTGCCACGTTGAGCCCGACCAATTCCACGAGCACCGAGCCCAGTTGCCCCTCCTGCATCGACAGCAACACGTCGCCGTTCGCCGAAGCCAGAAAGTCCGCCAGCGAGCGGCCCGTGCCCGTCAGGGCTATCTGGCCATCGAGCTTGCCCGCCGCCCCCAGTTTGCCCGCTGCCTCAGGTTTTTTGGCAACTTCAGGTTTGCCCGAGGCCACGGGCTTGGCCGCGGCCTCGGATTGTGTTGTGGCCTCGGGCGTGCCCGCAGTCTTCGGCCCTGCCGCATCCTCAGGCCGCAGCTCGACCCAGCTCAGGAACTGCTGTACGTTCATCTGGTGCACCGTGGTGCGTACCGCACTGTGCAGCGGGTTGGTCCAGGTGTCGACCTGGACTTCGGTGCGTACCGTCCCACCGGCCAGGTCAAAGGTCGGGGTGAGGGTCAGCCGGCCCTGGTGCAACCGCAGGTCAGTGGTGAGGTGTTCCAACAGTATCTTGGCGACAATGACCTTGTCGCCCCGGAAACGGAGGGCGACCTCCATGGCCTGCGGGCGTTCCTGCACCTTTTTTTGCACCTGTTCCGGCACCTGGACTTTCTCCGGTTCCACCCGCCCCGGTTTTTTCTCCGGCGCATAGCCCGTCAGCTCATCGACGACCAAGATCTGGGCGTCGAGCTCTCCACGCAGCACGAGGCCCTTCCCACCGGTGTCGAGTGCGAGCTCACCGGCGAGGTCGCTGTCGCCTATCGTGCCCTTGAACTCCTTGAGCGTCCACGTGTCCCCGTTATGCAGCAGGCGACCCTCGAGGCGGTAGGCTGGCAGGGATGGGATGGGCACGGGTAGGAAGGCCGAGAGCCGCGCGGGGTCTGGCCCCTGGACGGCGACCTGGGCCGCCACGGCGGTGTGCTGGGGCCCCTGGGTGAGGGTGCCGTCAAACCTGGCGCGCGTCTCCCCCAGGCGGAGCTGCACCTGCACGGCAGCGGGCGGCTGCCCGCTGCCCCATCCTCCAACACGTCCCTCGAGGTGGAACGGCTCGCCGCGTACCCGACCCTGGCTGGCCAGGCGCAGGCGTGGTGGTGTCGACGTGGCCCCGCCTTCGGTGGCGACATGCACCTGAAAATCCGTGTGCCTGGTCTGATCTCTGACCGTGAGGGCGGCTTGCCCTGCGAGCGACGACAAGAGCTGCGGGAGTGCGCGTCCGGAGGTAGCCACGTCAAGACGGCCATCGACGCTGCCGGCGACCTTGGGCTCCATGCCAAGCGCCGCCAACACCTCCTGCACGTTGACCTGGGCAAGGTCGGCGCGGACGGCGACGTGCAGCGACACTTCGGCCCGGTCTTCGATCTCGATCCGCGCCCGGGTGGTGCCGCCGGCCAGGCGAAAGACCGGCGTGAGGGTGAGGTGACCGTCATGCAGCGCCAGGTCCGTGGACACGTCGTGCACTGTCTGGTTCGCCATCGTCACCGTCTGCCCCTCGAAGTGCAGCTCGACGTCGATCGCCCGGGTCAGCTCGAGATCAATGACCGCTGCTGAGGGGATGTCTTCCCTTGGCGGCTGTGCGTCCGCCGATGGGGGCGGTGGGCCGGCGGCGCCACGCAAGGTTTGCAGGTCGCGTACGTCCAGGTGGCGCGAGACGAGTGTCGCCCGCACCAAGAGCCGCTTATCCCGGATAGCCAGGAATACCTCACCCGTCAGATCGCTCGCCCCCAGGGTTCCCGTCAGCCCCCGCACCGCCCAGTCGTCCCCCTCCTGCGTCAGATGGCCGGCAAGCCGGTATGGCGCCTGGTGCGGTGATATCTGCCCCTGGCGGTCTGTCGGCTGGTCTGGCGCCAACCGCGCCACGGACACCTCCGCGGCCACGCCCTGGAGCTGCAAGGGCTGGGCAATGGTACCGTTCAGGTCTACCTGCCAGGGCTGCATGACGAGCCGCACCTGCACGGGCGACGGCCTATTGGCGCTGAGGTCTTGGAGCGTGCCGCTGTACACGGTGAACTGCAGCGGCATGGCACCAAACTGGCCTACACCTTCGACTTTCAGCCGCTGCGCAGGCTGCACGGTCGTGGCGCGCATGTCGGTCAGCGTCGCAGCAAGCTCTATGTGGCTCGAGTAATCAAAGAAAATGACGTGTCCATCACTGAGGTGCACCTGATCAATGACGGGAAGGCGCGCGGGAGTATTCCCCGCGGGGTGTGCCGGCGCAAAGGCCCAGTTCGGCTGCCCCTGCTCGGACATCTCCAGTCTGAGGACGGGTTCGACCAGTTCGACCGTGGGAAGGACCAGATGCCCCCGCAGGAGCTCGCGCAGGTCAAGGCGGAAGGTCAAGCGCTGCACGGTGAGCATGAAGGGCTCTGGGCTCCAGGCGGCGTTCGCCATGCGCATGCGATCAACACGCACCAGTGGTGACCACGACAGCTTCACGTTGAGATCGCCCTCAATCACGACGGTCCGACCGAGCGCCTCACTCGCTTTCCGCGCCGCATAGCCCTTGAGCCAGTTCCAGTCAAACACCAGCACCAGGACCACGATACCGACTATCAACAGCCCGAGGGCAATGCCCGTCCACTTGATCACCGTCCGCATCTGCGATCTCTACACATTAGACGATAAACTGTACGACATGGAGTGCCGGCCCTGGCAAAGCCACAAAGGCAGCTCACCTTGAGAGGATCCCTCACAATGAGAGAGCACAGGCGCGCGGCAAGCTCCGGGCGTTTTCCAGGGCCTCACGCCCGGAGCTTGCCGCCGCGCTCCCCCTGCCTCTCTGGCTCACGGCCGTGCCTTCCCACTGCCGGATGAGGCGCTTGGGGCTTGCTCCTGGTGGCCCTCCTGCACCTTTAGATGACTGCGGACTGCTTTGACGCCCTTGACCTGCTGGGCAAGCTGCACGGCCCGCTGCGCTTCTGCAGTGCTGGACACGGTACCGTTCAACTGGATGACGCCGTGCGCAGCCTCTACCTCGATCTGCCTGCCACTCACCTGCTTATCACTGTAGAACGCCAGCTTCACCTTATTGGCAAGCAGGCTGTCATCAACAGCCTCTTCCGTACCCCGACTCATCTGGTCGCCGGCACAGCCAGCTATCATGGCCGCCAAGAGAAGACAGAGAACCACGCCGAGGTTTCGTGTGCTCCTCGTCATGTTCGACCTCCTCAAACACTCTCTCGCTGTGGCAAGGCTGCCGATACGCTCTTACCGTAACGACACTGCAAATTTTGTGCTAGCACCATACTGCGCCACTTGCAGTATTAGTCTTTGACAAACATTGCTGCTACGGTCATTGCTTCGCACTGCACCGTTGGACTCCTGGCATGATTTGGGACATGGGATATCGCCAGAGTACCACATTCTCACATCCACGGGTCGTGTCCCTGTTGGCTGCGGATAAATCTCCCAGGCTCACTTGTCGACTGTCATAGGAACAAAAAGGTCTACAAGAAGGCGTTCTCCTGGCTTCCCAGTGGCTCTCTCACTCCTGGTGACGCCCTCAAAGCCGGCCGTACGGACGCACGTTGTCCGCTCAGGCCCCCTCCCCTGACGGCTGCCCCCATCATGGCTGGCTCACACCCCGGCTGGCTGCGGCCACGGCAGCACGCGAAAGAGCAACACCTCCCGGAGGGTCCACACCCGATCCGTCAGTCCCGCGGCCATCGCTGGGGTCCGCGGCTGCCACGTCTTGGCTGAGCCCGTCCCGTTGAGCGGTAGGGGTTGGGGCAACGACACGCGGAGGCTGGCATGGGGCAAGCAGAAATTATAATAGATATGGTACAATGCCAACTGCTGCCGCAGGCCGTCCTCGCCCTTGCACAGTGTACTGACTCGCCGTCCCACCGCTGCCACATGCTGGCGGATGGTCAGGTTGAGGCGCTCCCCAAACGCCGTCTGGCGCT
>Ga0081539_10003392_pt1 | contig 19681 bp, 19 predicted proteins | sample TabmetS4T2R2_FD_71023 | JGI IMG/M metagenome (GOLD analysis project Ga0081539, IMG submission 71023) | Tabebuia heterophylla rhizosphere microbial communities from the University of Puerto Rico - S4T2R2 | ecosystem: Host-associated > Plants > Roots > Rhizosphere ...
AGGGCCTGCACCAGGCCGTCGAGGCCAAGGAGGGCGTCCGCATCCAGGAGGAGCACCTCACGCTCGCGACGATCACGCTGCAGAACTACTTCCGCCTCTACGAGAAGCTCGCCGGCATGACCGGCACGGCGAAGACGGAGGAGAAGGAGTTCGTCGAGATCTACAACCTCAGCGTCGTCGAGATCCCGACGAACGTCCCCGTCGCGCGCAAGGACGAGAGCGACTACGTCTTCAAGACGAAGGACGGCAAGTTCAAGGCGGTCATCCAGGACATCAAGGAGCGGAACGAGCACGGCCAGCCGGTGCTCGTCGGCACGATCGCCGTCGAGACCTCCGAGTACCTATCGCAGCTGCTCACGCGCGAAGGCGTCCGCCACAACGTCCTGAACGCGAAGGAGCACGCGCGCGAGGCGGAGATCATCAAGGACGCGGGCGAGAAGCACGCGGTCACGATCGCGACGAACATGGCCGGCCGCGGCGTCGACATCAAGCTCGCCGAGGGCGTGCGCGAGCTCGGCGGCCTGTACGTCCTCGGCACCGAGCGCCACGAGGCGCGCCGGATCGACAACCAGCTCCGCGGCCGCTCCGGCCGCCAGGGCGACCCCGGCGAGTCGCGCTTCTACCTGTCCGGTAAGGACGATCTCGTGCGCCTCTTCGCGGGCGACCGGATCTATCGCGTGATGGAGCGCTTCAAGGTGCCGGACGACCAGCCGATGGAGGCCGGGATCCTCTCGCGGCAGATCGAGAGCGCCCAGAAGAAGGTCGAGGAGCAGAACTTCGTCGCGCGGAAGAACGTCCTCAAGTACGACGACGTCATGAACGTCCAGCGCCAGGTCATCTACGAGCAGCGGCGCCGCGTGCTCGAGGGCGACGACATGTCCGAGGAGGTCAAGGGCTGGATCGACGAGGTGGTCGAGCGGACGGTCGCGGCCTACACCCAGAGCGAGTATTCGGAGGAGTGGGACCTCGAGGACCTCGTCCGGCAGATGACGGCGCTCTACGACACGGAGATCACGCTCGACGAGCTGCGCGAGGACCTCGGCGAGCTGAGCCGCGAGGCGCTGGTCGAGGAGTTCCAGGAGGACGCGCGCGACGAGTACGCCGCGAAGGAGGAGGAGCTCGGCGCGGAGCTGATGCGCGAGCTCGAGCGGTTCCTGATCCTCCAGGTCGTCGACCAGCGGTGGCGCGAGCACCTCGAGAACATGGACTACCTGCGCGAGGGCGTTCACCTTCGCGCCATGGCCCAGAAGGACCCGCTCGTCGAGTACCGGGCCGAGGGGCACTCGATGTTCGAGGAGCTCGGCTACGCGATCCGCGAGGAGGTCGTACTGACACTCTTCCACGCGCAGCTCGAGCCTGGCGAGGGCGGGGAGGAGCTCGGTCCGCCCGCGTCGCCGAACGGCCAGGGCCCGAACGGCAACCTCACGTACGAGCACCAGACCTCCGCGGGAGCCGACGTCATCGCGGGCGCGGCGGCGGCCGAGGGGATCGCCGCGGCGGACGCAGGCGCCTCGTTCGCGACGGCCGCGATGGCCGGCGGCGGCTCGGTCACCACACAGCGGACCGTCGGCGAGCACGAGAAGATCGGCCGCAACGACCCGTGCTGGTGCGGCAGCGGCAAGAAGTTCAAGAAGTGCCACGGCGCTTGACGCTCGGAAGTCCGGCGGCCGCAGCCGCGGCCGCCATGACGACTTCCGAGCGTCTCGCCTCCTAGCGGACGGCGACAGCGGCCACGACGGGCAAGGCCCGCCGCGGCGGCCCTTGTGTTGGAGCCCAACTACGATCCACTCGTGGCCGACAAGTCGTCCCACAACGACCCGTCCTCGGGCGACTCGGGCAAAGCTCGAGAAGTGCCACGGCGCGTAGAGCCGGGGCTCCCGGGAGCAGAGCTCGTGGAAGCCGGCCTCGTAGACCTGGAGCGCGGCGTGGAGTCGGTCGAGGCGCTCCTCGTCTCAGTCGGTGCGCCTCGGTTGCGGACCCTCGGCTTCGAGATCCGCTCGCCCTTCGCATCGCCGGAGCACCGCCTCTACGAGCTGCTCGCGGCGGACGATCCGGACGCCGCGCACTCGCGGTACAACGCTCTCATCCGGCGGCTCGTCAGCTTCGAGCGCGCGGCGGCGTGCGCGAGCTAGCCGACGCCGCGCGCATCGAGTCGCTGCTCCAGGCCCTCGGACGGGAGGCGGACACCGGCGCCTCGGCGTACCTCACTGGCGGCGCAACCGCCGTCCTCGTCGGGTGGCGCTCGACGACGATCGACGTCGATCTCCTGTTCGAGCCGGAGACAGACCGGCTGCTCCGCACGGTCGCGCGGTTGAAGGACGAGCTTCGACTGAACGTCGAGCTCGCATCGCCCGGCGATTTCATCCCGCTCCCGGGAGGTTGGCGGGAACGAAGCCTCTACGTCGCGCGGCACGGGAGTCTCAGCGTCTTCCACTTCGACCCGCACTCGCAGGCGCTCGCGAAGCTCGAGCGGGCCCACGCACAGGATCTCGACGACGTGCGCGCGCTGGTGGCGCGCGGCTTGGTCGAGCCTGACGTGGCGCTCCGCCTCTTCGAGGAGATCGAGCCGCAGCTCCACCGGTTCCCGGCCGTGGATCCGAAGTCGTTCCGGGCGGAGCTCGAGCGCGCGTTCGGCTGACCGCTACGATGCGCCGCGTGGCGCAGCCGATCGTGAAGCCGCTGAGCGAGCAGCTCGGAGAGATCGGGACCCAGCTCGACTGGGTCCGTGATTACCTTTGACCCGGCCGGGCTGAGGAAGCGCATCGCCGAGCTCGAAGAGGAGCTCGGGCAGCCAGGCTTTTGGGACGACCAGCAGCGCGCGGCCCGCGTCTCGTCGGAGCACGCGCGGCTCCAGCGGCGGCTCGAGCGCTACGAGCGGCTCGCGCGCGAGTACGAGGAGGCGCGCGAGCTCTACGAGCTCGATCCGAGCCTCGAGGAGGAGATCGCCGCGTCGATCCAGCCGCTCCGCCGCGAGCTCGACCGGCTCCAGGAGGACGCGCTCTTCTCGGGGGACTACGACGCCGGCGACGCCGTCGTCACGATCCAGTCCGACGCGGGCGGCACCGACGCGCAGGACTTCACCGAGATGCTCCTCCGGATGTACCTCCGCTGGGCGGGCGACCGGGACTTCGCGACGGAGATCCTCGAGGCCAGCGCGGGGGAGGAGGCGGGCCTCAAGTCGACGACCTTCACCGTGAGCGGCGAGAACGCCTACGGGATCCTCCGCGCGGAGCGGGGCAAGCATCGGCTCGTCCGCCTGTCGCCGTTCGACCAGGCGCACCGGCGTCACACGTCGTTCGCGCAGGTGATCCCGGCGCCGCTGCTCTCCGAGGACGGCCAGGTCGAGATCGACGAGAACGACCTGCGGATCGACACCTACCGCGCGAGCGGCGCGGGCGGCCAGCACGTGAACAAGACCGACTCGGCCGTCCGGATCACGCACCTGCCCACCGGGATCGTGGTCAGCGTCCAGAACGAGCGCTCGCAGTCGTCGAACAAGCAGACGGCGCTGCGGATCCTGCGCTCCCGGCTGGCCGAGCTCGCGGAGGAGGAGCGGGAGGCGGAGCTCGCGAAGGAGCGGGGAGCCGTCTCGATGGGCTTCGGCGGCAACGCGATCCGCAGCTACGTCCTCCACCCATACCAGCTCGTGAAAGACCATCGGACCGACTTCGAAATCGGCAACGCCCAGGGCGTCCTCGACGGCGACCTGGACGGATTCGTGCACGCCTACCTGCTTGCGAAAGCCGCAGGAAAAGTTGTGTAGACCGGAGGTTTCGTTAGACTGGGGCGCGCTTTCGACGACTTTGCCGGCGCGGCTCCGCGGCCGCCCTCCCTTGAATCCGGTCAAGACGTGAACTCGCCACAGACCCTCACGCCCCCGCACGAGATCGAGCAGACTCCGCCGCCGTCCACCGCGGGGGCGATGATCGTCTTCGAGGGGGTCTCGAAGCAGTACGAACAGGGAGTCCACGCGCTTCGAGACGTGTCCTTCGTGATCGAGAAGGGCGAGTTCGTCTTCGTCGTCGGCGCGTCGGGCTCCGGGAAGTCGACGCTGATCCGGCTGCTGCTGAAGGAGATCGAGCCGACCGACGGGCGGATCATCGTCGGCGGGCGCGACCTCACGCGCCTCAAGCGCTCCAAGGTGCCGCTCCTGCGGCGGAACGTCGGCTGCGTCTTCCAGGACTTCAAGCTCCTGCCGACGCGCACCGCGTCCGAGAACGTCGCCTACGCGCTCAAGGTGCAGGGCGAAGCGCGGTCGGCGATCCGGCGCAAGGTGCCCGAGGTGCTGAACCTCGTCGGGCTCTCGCACAAGATGAACTCGTTGCCCGACGAGCTCTCCGGCGGCGAGCAGCAGCGCGTCTCGATCGCGCGCGCGTTCGTGAACCACCCGCCGCTCCTCGTCTGCGACGAGCCGACCGGGAACCTCGATCCGGACACGTCCGTCGGGATCATGCAGCTCCTGTACCGGATCAACCGGGCCGGGACGACCGTGCTCATGGTCACCCACGACCGCGAGATGGTCGACAAGATGCGCCGCCGCGTCCTGGCGCTCGAGGAGGGGCGGCTCATGCGCGACGAGCGCCGCGGGGGCTACACCTCCGAATGAGGACGCGCATGCTGTTCGCGGAGGCGCTCCGCTCGCTGCGCGCGAGCGCCTCGACCACGCTCGCGGCGACGATGACCGTGCTGATCGGGATGTTCCTGCTCGGGCTCTTCATCGCGCTCGGGTCGTGGGTCGTGTCCTGGAGCGACCATGTCAAGAAGGAGGTCGTCGTCCGGGTGTTCTTCTGCACGCGGATGTCGTGCGGGTACGACGCCTCGACGCAGCAGATCAACGCGGTCGCGACGAAGCTTCGGGCTGACACGCACGTGAAGGACTTCACCTTCGTCTCCCGCGACGAGGCGCTGAAGCGGATGCAGAAGCGGATGCCGCAGGTCTTCAAGGTCGGCCTGCCGTCGAACCCGCTGCCGGCGTCCGAGGAGGTGGTGCCGAAACGCGCGGAGGACGCGGCCGGCATCTACGCGAGCTTCACGCCGCACTCGCAGGGGGTCGAGACGATCAGCTACGGCCAGAAGGTGGCGAAACGCATCCTGAGCGTCGCGAAGGTGATCGAGTCGATCTTCCTGCTCGCGGTGATCATCCTGCTCGTCGCCTCGACGCTCCTGATTGCGAACACGATCCGGCTCTCGATCTTCTCGCGCCGCCGGGAGATCGAGGTGATGAAGCTCGTCGGCGCGACGAACTGGTTCGTCCGCGGGCCGTTCATGCTCGAGGGGCTGATCACGGGTGCGGCCGGGTCGCTGGCCGCGGTCGTGCTGCTCCTGCTCGGCAAGCAGGTCGCGCTGCCGCGGATTCTCGGGCACATCAACGGCGGGTCCGACGTGAACGCGATTCCGTTCTCGCTCAACGCGCTCACGCTCGTGTTCGTGGGGTTGCTGCTTGGCGCTGCTGGGTCCGGGCTGACCTTGCGGCGCTTCCTGCGCGTCTAGCCTCGTTTCGGGCTCACGCTCCGCAGTTTGATCGCTCCGGGCCGCCTTCACCCACCGCCGCTCGCCGCTTCGGGGGCCACCGCACCTCCACCCCGCCATCGAGCGTAGCGGTGAAACTCAGGCGCGTGTGTGACGCAGGCGCGCCGAATGCGTGACGATCGCTCCGTGCAAGGCCGCGTCGTCGTGGAGATCGCGCGGCGCGGGAAGCTCGTCGTCGGCGAGCCGTTCTTCACACCTGGCGTCCCGCTCGTGCTCGACCGGAAGGGAGTCGGTGAGGCCGGTTCCGGCGATCTCGCCGTCGTCCGCACCGGTCGTGGCCGTGCGCGCCTCGAGCGGGTTATCGGGCCGGCGCGGGCGATCGAGTCTGCGCTCGAGGGCCTGCTCGTCGAGCGCGGCGCGGAACCGCCCGCCGAGCCCTACGCGCCGCCGGAGCCGACCGTCGAGGGCCGCGTCGACCTCCGCGACCTGCTCGCCTTCACGATCGACCCCGAGACGGCGAAGGACTTCGACGACGCGCTCTCCGTCCGCCGCGAACCGGACGGCTTCCGTGCGTGGGTGCACATCGCGGACGTGTCCTTCTTCGTCCCGGCCGGCTCGCCGCTCGACCGCGGCGCCGCCGAGCGCGCCACCTCCGTCTACGTCCCCGGCCGAGTCGCGCCGATGCTTCCGCACGAGCTCGCGGACGACCTCTGCAGCCTGCGGCCAGGCCTCGACCGCGCGTGCGTGACGGTCGAGTTCCCGCCGCGCGGCGAGCCGCTCTTCTACCGCTCGACGATCCGCAGCCGGCACCGGCTCTCGTACGGGCAGGTCGAGCGCATCCTTAACGGCCGCGAAAAGGCCGAGCCCGATCTCGACGCGGCTCTTCGGGCCACGGACGAGCTCGCCGCGCAGCTCAGGCGCAACCGCTTCGCCCGCGGCGCGCTCCGGATCGAGAGGCCCGAGATCGCGTTCGCCTTCGACGGCCGCGGCGGCGTCGAGCGAGCGTGGCGCGAGAGCGAGCCGCACGCGCATGCGCTCGTCGAGGAGCTGATGATCCGTGCCAACGAGGCGGTCGCGGAGCTCCTCTCGACCCGTCGCCGCGAGACGCTCTACCGCGTCCACGAGCTCCCGGACCCGCAGGCGATCGCGCTCCTTCTCGCGCGGCTCGCCGACCTCGAGGTGCCGACGCCCCAGGCTCCCGAAGCCGACCACATGACCCCGTCGCAGGCGGCCGAGCTCGCGGCCGCGGCGAGCGAGCGCGTCACCGAGTACGTCGCGAGGGCCGGCCGCGGCCGCGACGCCTTCCCGCAGCTCGTGCTCCGTTCCCTCAAGCAGGCGCGCTACCACCCCGAGAACCTCGGCCACTCCGGCCTCGCGAGCCGTGCCTACTGCCATTTCACCTCGCCGATCCGCCGCTACCCGGACCTGATCTGCCACCGCGCGCTGCTCCGCGAGCTCGGCGCCGCCGACGACCCACCGCCGGCCGACCTCGACGCCCTCGCCGAGCACACCTCGTCCCAGGAGCGAGCCGCCGCCGAGATCGAATACAGAGCCGACGAGCTCTGCCTCGCGTGGCTCCTCGAGCGTGAGCTGTTCGACCGCGGCTGGGAGGAGCCGTTCGAGGGCGAGATCGTCGGCGTGATCGGCTCGGGCCTGTTCGTCCGCTTCGGCGACGTCTTCGAGGGCTTCCTGCCGGCGCGCCGGCTTCCGGGCGACTACTTCGAGCTGAACCCGCTCGCGACGGCACTGGTCGGCAGACGCGCCGGCGCGAGGTTCAGGCTCGGCGACGGGATCCATGTGCGCGTCGAGGAGATCCGCCGATCCGAAGGCAAGGTCGAGCTCGCCTACGCGGGGGGAGGCCCGAGCTCCTCGAGGCGCCAGCCGCGCGGATAGCTCCGGCGACGGCCTTCGGTGCGGCGGCGCGGGCCGCGTCGAGGCGGGAACAAGCGCAGCGCGCGCCCGCGCGCCCGCAGCGACGCCTCCGCGATGCGCCGCTCCGCCGCTGTCGGGTGCGGCAAGCCGAGCGCGTCGAGGAGCGGCTCGTCCAGCAGGGCGTGGATCGCGCGCCGCCCCAGAGGGCGAGGCAGCCCGGGGAACCACGAGAGGAACATCTCCCGCGTCGCCACCGCGACCCGATGGCCGCCGTCCGAGTAGGCGAACCGCGTCCGCTCGTACTCGAGGTTGAACCGCTCGAACTCCTCGTACGTCTCGGGGATGTCCGCGATCGCCATCCGTCGGCCGATCTCGCGCCAGCAGTGGAAGATCCCGAGCCGCTCGTTCTCGACCATGCGCCGCCAGCCGAAGCGGTCGGTCCACCGCACCGGCTCGAACACGAAGTTCGACAACACGTAGAGGAAGTCGTCGTTCGCGATCTCGAAGCGGCCGTGGATCTGGTTCATGCGCCGCAGCGCCTCGCGGCCAGTGGGGCTGTCGTAGCCGTCCTCGACGATCGTCGAGACGATCAGGTCGGTGTCGTCGTAGCGCTTCTGCGCGCGGCGCGCGAACTCCCGCGTCGCATCCAGCCGCTCCCCGATCGCCGGCACCGCGTAGGTGCGAAAGAAGGCCAGCTCGAGCGACCGCGTCGTGTCGAACGGGAACTCGTAGCAGACGACGAGGTGCGTGATCCGCTTGTGGTCGGCGACCGGGTCGAGGCGCAGGATCTCGCGCAGGTACGGCGACTGGCGGCTCACCGCAGGATCCCCGTGTGCCCGAGCGAGTAGCGGCCCGGCTGCGGCCAGACGCAGAGGCCGTGCGGGCCGGCGCCGACCGGGATCCGCGCGAGGAGCTTCCCGTCGGTCGTCGAGATCGCATAGACCTCGGAGCTCCACCGGCCCGAGAGCCAGAGCACCTTCCCGTCGGCCGAGACGCCGCCCATGTCCGGGCTTCCGCCGCCCGGGATGCGCCACTTCGCGACGACCTTTCGCGTCCTGAAGCTGATCACCGAGATCGAGCCCTCGGCGCGGTTGGTCGCGTAGAGGAGCTTCGCATCGCGGCTCGGGTAGAGGCCGTGGACGCCGAGGCCGGTGCGGACGAAGCCGACCACGCGCAGTCGCCGCGCGTCGATCTCCCACAGGCCGTTCGCAGCCATGTCCGCGACGTAGAAGATCCTTCCGTCCGGCGAGAGCTTCACGTCCTGCGGGACGGCGCGGCCGCGGTTCAGCGCCAGCGTCTTGACGACCCGCTCCCGCCGGAGGTCGACCTCGATCAGCTGGCCCGAGAACTCGCAGCTCGCGACCGCGTAGCGGCCGTCGGCGGAGAAGTCCATGTGGTCGACGCCGCGGCAGGGCACGTCGAGCGAGTGGTGGAGCTTCATCGTCTGTGATTCGCGGAAGTCGAGCCGGTGGTTCCGCTCCGCGACGACGATCGCGTAGCGGCCGTCGGGCGTGAAGTACAGGTTGTACGGGTCGGTGACCGGGATGGGCGGGCCCTTCGGCCGGCCGGTGGCCGGGTCGAGCGGCGTCAGGCTGTTCCCCTCGTCGTTGTCGACGTAGAGCGTCTTCAGGTCGTAGGACGGCGTGACGTGCTGCGGGAGCGCGCCGACCGCGTAGTGCGCGACGATCTCGAACGTCCGCTGGTCGATCACGTCGACCGTGTTCGAGTCCGAGTTCGGCACGTAGACGTACGGCTTCGCGTTGGCGACCGCCGGGCTGAGGAGGCCGCGCGCGTCGGCGGCGTAGACGTTCGGGGCCGCGGCCTGCCGCGCCGTCGTCGCGTGCGGGACGAGCTCGGAGAGCGACGAGACGGTGCCGGCTGGGCCGCGGCCGCCCGCGAGGAGGATCCGCCCGTTCCCGACCGCCGTCGCGGCCAGGTCCGAGAGCGGCGTGCGGAGCGTGCCGGCGCTGCGGACGTGCCGGCGCGCGTCGACGTCGACCGCGACGATCCGTGCCGTGGGCGTGTCGGGCGCCGCGCCGCGGCCGCCGATGACATACGCGAGGTCGCCGAGGCTCGCCGCCGCCGCGTGCGTCGTCGGGGAGGGGAGGCGGCCGATCCGGCGCACCGAGCCGGTCTTCGGGGTGAACGCGAGCACGGCGTCGCTCGCCGAGCCGTCGGGCGGCGAGCCGCCCGCGATCACGATCGCGCCGTCGCTCGCGCCGACCGCTGCGTACCGGAGTGGCGTCGGGAGGTGCGCGACGACTCTCGCGCCCGTGCCCGGTCGCCACGCGACGATCGTGTCGAGCCAGCGCGCGCCGTCGTAGCCGCCGACGACGTAGGCGGTCCGGCCGAGCGCCGCTGCGGACTGGTCGGAGCTCGGCGCCGGGAGCCGCCCGACGACCGTGCTCCGACCGGTGGCCGGGTCGACCTTCAGGATCGAGTCGAGCTGCGCGGTCCCGTTGCCGCCGCCGAAGAGGTAGGCCGCGCCACCGAGCCGGACGGCAGCGGCGTCGTGCAGCGCCTGCGGGAGCCGGCCGCGCGCAGCGTCGCCTCTTCCGGCCACGGCCACCACCTGGTTGGTAGACGTGTCCGCAGCGGTCAGGCCGCCAAGCAGCAGCGTCTCGTGGCGCACCGCCGCCGAAGCCGCGTCCTGGACCGGCGCCGCGAGCGCGCCGAGCCGCCGCTCGACGAGGTTGACGAGGCTCGGCCGCGCCTCCGGCTTCGGCTTCGGCGCAGGGCGGGCCGGCTTCGCTTTCGGCTCCGCTCGTCGATGGCCGTGGAGCGCGACGGCGCCCGCGGCAGCTGCGACCAGGACGACGACGAGCGCGATCGCAATCACCGCGCGACGAGGCCGGCGGCCGCGGCGGCGGACTGGCGTGAGGCGCGGATCCACCGGCACGCGTTCAAGCATGCCTGGCGCCTGCTCGGCGCGCGCCGGTAGCTAGCGGTCGGTCGCGAGCAACGAGTAGAGCACGTGGTCGCGCCGCTCGCCGCGGTGCTCGATCCAGCTCCGAAGGACGCCTTCGCGGATGAAGCCGGCGTTCTCGGCGACGCGCTGCGAGGGCACGTTCTCGACGTCGGCGTGCAGCTGGACGCGCGCGGCGCCGAGGTCGCCCAAAGCCCACGAGGAGATCAGCCGTAGCGCCCGCGAGGCGATCCCGCGGCCGCGCCGCTCGTGCCGCACCCAGTAGCCGACCTCGAAGCGCCCGTCGCCCTCGGACCGCAGGCCGATCCCGCCGAGGAGCTCGCCGCTCGCCGCGTCGACGATCGCGAGCCCGGCGCCGGAGCCCGAGACGAGCCGCGGCACGAGCGTCTCGAACCACTCGTGCGCGTCCGCCTCGGTGTACGGCTGCGGGATCGGCGGGAGCCAGCGCGCGATCTCCTCGTCGGCGAAGCAGCGGACGAGCTCCGGCAGGTCGCGCTTCGTCCACGGCCGGAGCGTGACGACGCCGTCGCTCGGGAGCGGGTCCGGGAGGACGATCGGGCGATTCACGACTCCGACAGCGCGAGGTCGAGCCAGATCTCCGCCTCGTGGTACAGGCTCGGGTTGTTCTCGGGCGTGTAGTAGGAGAGGGCCGCGACCGCCTGCGACACCGCCCAGCCGCGCGCCCGCTCCCACGTCGCGTCGTCGGTCGGCAGCGCCTCGCGAAACGCGTCGCGCGCGGCCGCCGAGTGCAGCTTCCACGCCACCATCACGTCGCACGCCGGATCGCCGACGCCCATCGAGCCCCAGTCGATCACGCCGCGGATGCGCCCGTCGCGGACGAGCCAGTTGCGGACGTCGAGGTCGCCGTGGTGCCAGACCGGCGGCCCGTCCCACGCAGGCGCGGCGAGCGCGCGCTCCCACTCGCCTCGCACCTCGGCAGCGCGGTCGAACCTCGCGAACCAGTACTGGATCTCCTCGTCGCGCTCCGCGAGCGGGATGCCGCGCCCGGGCGGCGCGCCCGCCGGGCTCACCTGCTGCAGCGCCCCGACGAGCGCGGCGAGATCGCGCGCCGCCTGGATTGCGTCGATCTCCTCGACCGGCACCGTCTCGCCCTCGACCCACGTATGGATCTCCCAGAACCAGGGGTAGCCGTCGCCGGGACGGCCCTGCGCGACCGGGACGGGAATCTCGACCGGGAGCAGCGGCGCGAGCCTCGGCAGCCAGTCGAGCTCCTTCCCGCCCGGCTCCGTCGGCCCCTTGCGACGCGGGAGCCGCGCGGCGAGCTCGTCGCCGAGCCGGAAGATCGCGTTGACGGTGCCGCTGGGCTCGATCCGGCGGATCGGCAGATCGGCCCACTCCGGGAACTGCTCGCGCAGCAGGCGGCGCACTACCGTTTCGTCGATCGCGAGCTCGTCGGCGTGCATTCGCGTCATCGCGCGCATTCAACCCGTTCCTAGAATGGCCGCGAGATGGCGAAGCAGACGGGGATCAAGGTCGTGACCGAGAACCGCCGCGCGCGGCACGAGTATCACCTCCTCGACCGGCTCGAGGCGGGGCTCGTCCTGACGGGCACGGAGGTCAAGTCGCTGCGCGACGGCCGCGCCGACCTCGCGCGTGCCTACGCGGACGTGCGCGACGGCGAGGCGTGGCTCGTCGGCTCGCACATCCCGGTCTACGAGCGCGGCAACCTCGCGAACCACGACCCCGATCGCGACCGCAAGCTCCTCCTGCATCGCAAGCAGATCGCGTCGCTGTACGGCTCGATCCGCGAGCGCGGCCTGACGCTCGTCCCGACGCGCCTGTACTTCAAGGACGGGCGCGTGAAGGTCGAGCTCGCGCTCGCGCGCGGCAAGGAGATCCGCGACAAGCGCCGCGACATCGCCCGGCGCGACGCCGACCGGCAGATCGAGCGCGCGCTGAAGTCTCGCCGCTAGCGGACGACGATCTTCACCGCGAACACGCGGACCGGCGTCGGCGGACACGGGTTCGCGGTGCACGGGATCTGCCCTGCTGCCGACACGATCGCCCGCCCGCGCGCACGGCCGCGGAGGATCCACTCGTCGTAGCCAGGGTCACGGATGAAGGTGACGCGCACGGCGCGAACGGCGCGGCTCGAGACCTCCAGCTCCGACCAGCGCCACCTCGTGTGGGAGAGCCGGAGGTGGGCCGCCTGTCCTCGCGCGATCCTGAACGTCTTGCCCGAGTCGCGCAGCCGGATCACGAGCGCCGGCGGCGCGCTTGCGATCGCTGCGCAGGCGACGAGTGCCGCGACCTGCGTCACGCGAGCGGCCCTCTGAACAGGATCAGCGCCGGCCCCGGCCGGTAGCCGAAGCGCTCGTTCAGGTGGCGGATCGGCGCATTCCGCTCCTCGTTGTTCGTCGCAAGCCGCTTGTAGCCGGCGCGCTTCGCCCACGCGATCTGCGCCGCCTTGAGCGCGCTCGCGATGCCGCGGCCGCGCCACGCGCGCTTGACCCCGGTGAGGTCGTGGTAGGCGGTTTCGGGTTGCGCGGCTGTCAGCGAGAGCTTCGCGAAGCCGGCGACCTTGTCTCCCGCCACGGCGACGAAGGTGGCGTCGGCGCGGTCGCCGGGGCCGCGCATGTGGAGCGAGAGCCAGTCGTCGTACGGCTCGATCTCGTCCTCGTTGCCGGGGATGTCGGGCGTCGCTTCGGCGTAGACCTCGTAGAGGCCGGGCGCGAGCTCGGGTCGCTCCGACCACGGCACGATCGCGACGCCGTCCGGCGGCTCGACGGCCGGCGGCTCGATCCGCTCCAGCTCGAGTATCGCCTTGATCTCGCGGCTGATCTCCCGGAAGCCGCGACGGAGCGCGAACTCGATGCCGGCCGGATCCGCCTCGTCGGCGCGAAACTCGACGACGGTCGCGCCCTCGCCCGCGGCCCACTCCGAGATCGCGCGGTAGAGCGCCGTGCCGACGCCGCGCCGCCGCGCCTCGGGCAGCACGAGGTTGCGGCACGAGGGGTGCGGGCTCGCCGGATGGAAGAGGCCGGACGAGGTCCCCAGCGGCACTCCGTCGTCGTAGGCGACGAAGGTCCGGTTCCTTGGCAGCTGGTCGAAGATCTGGCGCCGCTCGTCGACCGTCAGCGCGTGCTCGGGCGCGACGGCGTTCGCGACCTCGACCGCGACCGCGAGCGCGGAATCGTCGTCCACAGGCCGAATCTCGACCACGGGGCTACACTATGGCTCGAACATACGGGGGCGACCAGGTCTCGACGTGGTCGGTTCTCCGGCAGAGCTGCAAGCCGAGGTCCCCGGTCGGCCTCGTTAATCAACCGGGAACCAAGTAAGTGCGAAGAGCGATCTCGCACTCGCTGCCTAGCCGAAACTAGGTGGCGACGTCGCTCCGAGTCGGGCCCGTGGCTCGGGTAGCGGCGCCAACGACGGGCTAGGCGCCGAAGGAAAGCCAATCGCCGGAGGCGCGACACCAAAGGATGGCTGGCCCGGCGGTAGGTCGGCTGCGAACCGGCCGTCCGGGCGAGACGAAAGCGCAGCCTAAGCTTGTAGACGCTCTGATCGGAGCGCCCACGGACGCGGGTTCGATTCCCGCCGCCTCCACTTGAGCCGTTGTGCTGCCCTCTCGTTCAAGGCCGCACTTCGAGCGGGTGGACGGGTTCGTGCACGATCCGGCCGGCGATCTCCTCATCCGGGCTGACGCCGGCGCGTTTACGCGCGCGCTGCTCCGCGAGATCGTCGGCGAGCCTGCGCAGCTCCGGATGTGGCTTGTCGCACGGGATGACGATGTAGTCACGGAACTCGCCCTGCGAGTTCCGCAGTTGCGGTGGCCAGCCCCGGCGCACGTTGGCGTTTGCAATCGAATCATCGTCAGGGTCGAGTTCGAGCAGCGGAACCTGGCAGAAGGGCTTCGGCCTGATTACGTCCACTGCTCGCCGTCGGGTCGCCGTTCGTACTGCGACGAGCGTGCCCTGAGTTCGGCCGTAAACGTGTTCACTCGCCCATCCGAACGTGCGCAAGTTGATCGTCTCGACCTCCCGTGGCGACGCATCGCGCACAGCGAGTCGACAGCCCATCGGTAATGGACGCATGAGAAGACACGCATCGTCGCTGAGCGGCACTGTCGTTTCGGTGTGGTCGGAGCTGAGGAGGGCTTGGAAGGACCAAGGGAACGGCGGCGCGGAGTCGTGGATGGCGAACCCGCGGTCGGAGGTGATGAAGCCGCCGCCGGGTGCGCGCAGCAGGGTCCAGTCGAACTCGATCAGCGTCGGCACGTTGTCAATCGCATGCACCAGGCCGGTTGAGAGGGCGGCTGCGCGGCCGCTCAACCGCAGACGCCCGTCACGGACCTGGGCGAGCGTCTCCTGCCTGAACGCCTCGATCTCTTCGTCCGTCGCTCCGTCCCTGAAGTACTCACGATGACGCTCCGCGAACGCCTGCCGATCGGAGTAGAGCTCGCTCGCTGCGCTCTGAAATGCCGCGTTTGCAACCGTTGTAATCAATTGCTCGGCGGCTGGCGTCCTCATCGTCTGGAACGCGATGAAGAAGGCGATCGTGGCGCGCTCGCCGGATGTGAGTGTCGCCGGGTCATCAAGTAGGTGTCGAAGCGCAGGTGCAGCGTGGCTCTCTACGAGAGCGAGGTAGCCTTCGTTGCGATTCGACAGCTCGCCGTTCACGTCCGGAACCGCGTAGTAGCGATGCCGCGAGGCGGCCGTACGGACCGGGACTCGTCTCGGCGCCTTGCGAGTCCGCGTCTCCATCTGGAACACGCAGTCGATCCCCTTGAACGGATGAGCGAACTCGCGGAGCAGGAACTGCGAGAGAAAGTGGTGGCGCTTCGCCGCGCTCTTATCGAGGCCACTGAAGTCGTTCGACGCCGTCATCTCGGCGAACGCCTGTGTGACCGGGCTTGCTTCCAGCGCTGCCACGATGTGGTCGAACTCGCCCACGTAACAAGGTTAGCTCGCGCCTGCGACACTGAATCATCGTCGACATGGACGAGCACCCGCTCAACTCCGAGGATGAGGCCGTCATTTGTGAGGTGCTCAAAACGCTGCTTCATGACCCGCACAACCGCGCGCTTCTCAAAAGCGACGACTTCCCCAAGAAACTCCAAAAGGGCATCGTGGAGGCGCTACGCGAGTCAGGCGATGCGCTCCTCGACACGCTGCTGGAAGGGGCACCAACAATGCTCGCCGAGCGTCGTGCGCATCGCGAGGCGTTCGAAGCCGACCTCCTCACCTTCTGGGGCGAGGGGTTCGACCTCTACGAAACCTTCCACGTCTGCTGCAAGGAAGCGGGGCAGGACTTCTTCGACCCCTACATGCCCGCGCCTGAGCAACCGCATGACTACACGTTCGACGCGCTCATGGGGCTGCACGGCCGAGCCTGCCTTGTCGCTAGCGAAGTGCTCACGCTGCTGCGTGCAGGCTTTCCATCAGGTGCGCACGCCCGCTGGCGTACGATCCACGAACTCGCCGTCGTCAAGTACTTCATCACCGAACACGGGCAGGAGATCGCCCGTCGCTATCTCGCACATGACGCGATCCAGCGCCACAAGTCGGCTGATCTCTACAACACCTACCACGAGAAGCTCGGATATGAGCCCCTCGAACACAGCGAATTCGCCGTGATTGAGAACGCTTACCGTGACGCGCTCGATGAGTTCGGGGATGGCTTTGGCAAAGATTGGGGTTGGGCGATCCCAGGACTGGCAGAGGGCGTTTCTCCAACCTTCAAGGCAATCGAGAAGGCGACCGGACTCGATCACCTTCGCCCCTATTACCGGATGGCGAGCGACGCGTCGCACGCGAACGCTCACGGCTCCTTGTCCGACCTCGGTTTGCACGACCCGTTCGGGATCCTCGTCGGCCCGAGTCCGGTCGGCTTTGCCGACCCCGCTCACGGCGCCTGCGTCTCCCTGTTTCAGGTGACCGTCTGCGTCCTGAACTACAGGACCGACATGAGAAACGCCATTACGCTCAACGCCCTCAGCAAGTTGCTCCACCAGGTTGGCGAGACGCTCCTCAATGCTCACCGGCGGGCCGAAGACGCGCTGAAAGCAGGACACTGGGAACCTGCCGATCCAGACGCCGAGCTAGATTCGACCGCTGAGCGGTCATAGCGGCGCCGTCTGGTCGAAAAGCACAGACCTCCCCAGAGCTACGACGCTCAGCAGTTCAGCCGCATCGGATGCGAGACGCTCGTCGCGGCTGCAAACATGCGCTCATGGACCGATCGAGCCACCAATCGTCGCCGCGGGAAGTTATGCGCGAGCAGAGATCAACGATCCTCTCGTGGATCTCCGCGAGCGGCGGGCGGGACGTGCGGGTCTTTGGCTCGTTGGCACGCGGGGACGACGATCTCCAGAGTGACATCGACCTCCTGATCGAACTCCCTGGCAGTGACTCGGTTGCCGTGGAGCTTCTCACCTTGCTCGGTCTCTCCGAGGAGCTTTCGGAGCTCATCGGGACGCGGATCGATGTCGTGACACCCCGGACGTTGCGCGACGAAGTCCGGGACGCGGTGGTCTCCGAGGCGATTCCGCTATGAGCCGCCGTCAGGCGCTGCGACTCCGTGACATACGCGAGGCGATCGCGACCATCCGCAATCACATCGCCGCAGGCGACTTCGATCGCAAGACCAGCGATGCCGTGCTCTACAACCTCGTGGTCATCGGCGAGGCGGCTGCGCAGATCTCCGACGAGACGCGCGCTCGCGCAGCCGCGATCCCGTGGACGAAGATCGTCGGACTCCGCAACCTCATCGCGCACGAGTACTTCCGAATCGACCTCGACGTGATCCAGGCGATCGTCGACGAGCAACTGGCTGAGCTCGACGCGGCAGCCGCACGCATCCTCGAGGACGACGCGACGCAAGCGCAATAGCCCGGTGTCGGCGATCTCCTCGCCGCCGGACCGTCGAGGGAATCCAATAGGACGCTGGCTCGGTGGCCGCCGGCTTCCTCTTCAAAGGTGCGCTGTCTACCTACGAGAAGCTCGGCTGCGTCCGCGCCCGCAAGATCGGTAGGGCCGCTGGGTCGTCACGAGGGTCGTCGAACCGAGGCCGTAGTCGCCGTAGAGGTTGAAGGTCTTCTCGCGATTGGACCCTAGCCGCGGCCATCTACGATCGCTCGAAGTGGGCATCACGATCGACGACTCGTTCGACGGTATCGACTGGGAACAGGCGAAGGCCGATTTGTCGGCGGACGCCTTCGACAACGGCCGCACCGCTGAGGCTCTCCACCGCTCGTTCCGCCAGTCCCAGCACGTCGCGTTCGCGCGTGACGGCGCGCGCCTCGTGGGGATGGCGCGGCTTCTCTCCGACGGGGTCTGCAACGCCTATCTACTGGATGTTTGGACAGCGTCCGCATATCGGGGACGCGGGATCGGGTCGGCGATGATCCGGTACCTGCTTCGGCAGGTGCCCGGACAGCACGTCGGCCTCCAGACCGACGACGCGCAGCGGTTCTACGAGTCGCTCGGGTTCAAGTCGCAGCCGGAGTTCTGGTCGCGCGTCGTCGGCTCGTGGCTCGACAACGACGCGAATCGCTGACGCGGAGGTTAGAGCGTGTGTCGCATCCAGACGTTCGGCTCCAAGTAGGTGCCTCGGTCGCGTTCTCGGTCGATGGCGACGGTGGCCAGGCCGGACGGGAACACGTAGTCGCCGCTCTCAGGGAATGTCATGCCCGTCCAGCTTTCCCACTCGGCGACGGTGCCGGTGATCCGCAGCGACCGCGGCTCGGGCTTCAAGATCTCGGCCCCGAGGCGCTCGTGAACCCGCATCCACGGATCGAAGAGGAGACCGTCCGACCGCCGCCACCTCGCGTACCGCTCGATCTCGACGAGGGGGTAGCGCTCCTTCCAGCTCGGCCGAACCGGGGCGATCAGCGACTCGAGCCCGTGTAGGCGCGCGATCGAGGCCATCGCCTCTACGGCTTCGGCGCTCAAGCCTCGTCCCTGCAGGTCGCGAGGAACCATGATCACTAGAGCGCACAGGACGTTCGCCTTACCGCCCCCGAACCCGCGCTGAAGCGCGCCGTCGATGCCCGACGGCAGATCGGCGATCGTCCCATCCCACCTCAGCGGGATCGAGCGGGCGCGAGCGAGGATCTCGTCCTCGTCGGTGACGAGATGGAACTGGAACTCGGGCAGCTCCTCCGTCAGCCGAGGCCAGTACTCATTGAGGACGTCGCCATGGTTGTTGTACTCGGGCATCGTGTCCCGAGTCCGTTCCCAGGCGGGGCCGAGAAGGTCTGGGCGCTCAGACGCAGTCGCGATCGGCACGCGGGTGGACATTACGCACGCTGCCTCCCCCGGAGCGCGCGGCGCGAACGACGCGAGGAGGATACGAGCTACGGCGCAGCGACCGTGACCACCTCGAGAACGCGTTCCAGCCCCTCGAAGTCGGTCGGATTGCCTGTGTAGAGCGGAAGACCCGCAGCGAGCGCCGTGGCGGCGATGAGGAGGTCGAAGGCCCGGCGGCCTCGCGCCTGCCGCCCCGCACCGGCGACTGCTGCGTAAACGCGGCCGTAAGCGCGAGCTACGGTTCCGTCGACGGGCAGCGCTTCGAACGTCGCCTCGGCGCGCTGGAGCGTGTCCTGCCGGCGAGCGCGCTCGTCGAGGTCATCGGTCGCGTGCGGCCCCGCGGCCAGCTCCGCGAGAGTCAGGGCCGAGACAGCCAGCTCGCCCGCTGCGCGGCCGGGTCGAGTCTTCCTAGGGCGATGACGACGGACGTGTCGAGGAGACCGCGCGTGTGCCGTCGCTCAGGCGCGGGGGCGTGGATCCTGATCGAGAACTGCATCGACGTCGGCGCGGAAGCGGGCCGCGTCGACGATCGGAGCGCCCGCGAACAGCGCGACGGCCGCATCGGCGCTCACGAAACGGCGTTGCCGGAGGGGCGTCAGCTCGCCGATCGGTACGCCGTTCCGCGTCCCGACGAACGTCTCCCCGCGATCGAGCGCACGCATGATCTCGCCGCTCGCGTTCCTGAGCCGGCGCTGGATGATCTCTCGTGCCATAGGCCTACCGTAGCGCGGCGTGCTACACGAAGTGCTCGACCCTGCTAGCAAAGCACGCCGATCGCGAGGAGCGCCGATCCGAAGCACAGTAAGATCGCGCGGCAGAGCGTCGACGAGAGGGGGATTCGTATGAGCGCGCACCGGCTCGCTTGCCGCAAGCTCTTCGCGGTCGTCGTCTTTGCGGGAGCGCTCGCGGTCGCCGGGCCGGCCGCCGCCGCCACGCCCGACTTCGGGCCGAACGTGAAGATCTTCGACCCGAGCATGTCGACGGCTCAGATCCAGTCGGTCGTCGACTCGATTTACACGCAGCAGGTCGACAGCGAATTCGGGACCGGGCGCTACGCCCTCTTCTTCAAGCCCGGCACGTACGGCGCGACCGCGCCGCTCGTCTTCAGCGTCGGGGACTACACCCAGGTCGCCGGGCTCGG
>Ga0081539_10003393_pt1 | contig 19674 bp, 19 predicted proteins | sample TabmetS4T2R2_FD_71023 | JGI IMG/M metagenome (GOLD analysis project Ga0081539, IMG submission 71023) | Tabebuia heterophylla rhizosphere microbial communities from the University of Puerto Rico - S4T2R2 | ecosystem: Host-associated > Plants > Roots > Rhizosphere ...
TACTATGATCGCGATGCCGATGTGAACCTGATCAAGGGCAAGAAGGTCCTGGTCGTCGGTTACGGCAGCCAGGGCCACGCCCATGCGATGAACCTGCGCGATTCCGGCGTCAAGGATGTGCGCATTGCGCTGAAGCCGGGCTCGGCCACGATCAAGAAGGCCGAGGGGGCGGGCTTCACGGTGATGAGCGCGGCCGATGGCGCCAAGTGGGCCGACATCGTCATGGTGCTGACGCCGGACGAGCTGCAGTCCGATATCTACAACGACGATCTCGCGCCCAACATGCGCCCGGGCTCGGCGCTGGCCTTCGCCCACGGCCTCAACGTGCATTTCAACCTGATCACGCCGCGTCCCGACATCGACGTGTTCATGATCGCGCCCAAGGGGCCCGGCCACACGGTGCGCTCGGAGTATCTGCGCGGCGGCGGCGTGCCCTGCCTGGTGGCGGTGGCGCAGAACTCGTCAGGCAACGCGCTCGAGATCGGCCTCAGCTACTCCTCGGCGATCGGCGGCGGCCGGGCCGGCACCATCGAGACGACCTTCAAGGAAGAGTGCGAGACCGACCTGTTCGGCGAGCAGGTCGTGCTGTGCGGCGGCCTGGTCGAGCTGATCAAGGCCGGCTACGAGACCCTGGTCGAGGCGGGCTATGCGCCGGAGATGGCCTACTTCGAGTGCCTGCACGAGGTGAAGCTGATCGTCGACCTGATCTTCGAGGGCGGCATCGCCAACATGAACTACTCGATCTCCAACACCGCCGAGTACGGCGAGTACGTGACCGGCCCGCGCATCATCACCGACGAGACCAAGGCCGAGATGAAGCGCGTGCTGGCCGACATCCAGTCGGGCCGCTTCGCGCGCGACTGGATGCTGGAGAACAAGGTCAACCAGGCCTCGTTCAAGGCCACGCGCAAGCGGATGTCGGAGCACCCGATCGAGGAGATCGGCGTCAAGCTGCGCGCCATGATGCCGTGGATCAAGGAGAAGGCGCTGGTCGACAAGACCAGGAACTAGCCGTCTTGCCGGACCGCGGGCCTCCAGGCCCGCTCATGATCATGAGCGGGCCTGGAGGCCCGCGGTCCGGCAAGAGTCTATCTCTTTCCGAACACGAAGCCGCCTCCGGAGGCATCGAGCGTCACGCCCGAAATGAAGCTGGCTTCGTCCGATAGAAGCCACACGATGGCGTTGGCGATCTCCTGGGCCTGGCCGACGCGGCCCATGGCGATCGTTGATTCGATCGCTGCGCGAGTCTCGCGATCGGACAGCGTCTTTTCGGTCATCTCGGTCTCGATCATGCCGGGCCGCAGCGAAACGGCGCGGATGCCTTCGAGGGCGACGTCCTTGGCAAAGCCCATGGTGAAGGAATCGACCGCCGCCTTGCTCGCGGCGTAGGCCGAGGCGCCCGGGCGGCCGCCGATGGTGCCGGCCATCGACGAGACGTTGACAACGACACCACCCTTGCCGCCCCGCTTGGTCGACATGCGTCGCGCCGCCTCGCGGCAGCACAGCATCAGGCCGACCGTATTCACGGTGAACAGCCGATCCAGAGCCGCGGCGTCGAAATCCGCCACGCGCGCGTTGAGTCCGATGCCGGCGCTGTTCACCAGATGCGTGATGGGCCCGAGCGCCTTCTCCGCGGCGTCAAACAGCCTCACGATATCGGCTTCACGCGAAACATCGGCCGGCAGGGCCACGGCTTGGCCACCCTTGGCCGTGATGTCAGCCACCACTTTGTTCGCTTGCGCATCGCGCGAACGGTAGTTGATCGCGACCTTGTGGCCGCGCTGGGCGGCCAGTCTTGCGGTCGCGGCGCCGATGCCGCTGGCGCCGCCGGTGATCAGCAGGGTCATCCTTTCAACGCTCCTCCGGTCAGACCATGCACGAGATAGCGCCTGACGAGGAAGGAGAAGATCAGCACGGGCAGCATGATCATGGTGCCGCCGGCGGCGATGCGGCCCCATTCCCAGCCCTCGTAGTTCATGAAGTTCACCACCGCGACCGGGGCGGTCATGGCCTCGGTGCGGGTCAGGATCAGGGCGAAGAAGAAGTCGTTCCAGGCGAACAGGAAGCAGAGGATGGCGGTGGCGGCGAGGCCGGGTCCGGAGAGCGGCAGGATGATGCGATAGAAGCCCTGCCACATCGTGGCGCCGTCGATCCAGGCGGCCTCTTCCAGGGAGCGCGGCAGCTGGTCGTAGAACGGCCGCATCATCCAGATCACCAGCGACAGGTTGAAGGTGAGGTAGATGATCACCAGGCCGCTGAGCGTGTCCAAGAGCTCGAGGTGCCGGTAGACCAGGAAGTAGGGGATGGTGAAGGCGATCGGCGGCGCCATGCGGCTCGCCAGGATCCACAGCGTGATCGTGCCGCCGGCGCGCGTCGTCCAGCGCGACAGGGCGTAGGCGGCCGGCACGCCGATCACGAGGGACAGCGCGGTCGAGACGATGCCGACCACCAGGCTGTTGGTGAAGGAATTGCGGAACTCCGACGTCCACAGGGCGGCGTAGTTCGCCCACGTCGCTTCGAAGAAGAAGCGCGGCGGGAAGCGGAAGATCTCGGCGTTGGTCTTGAACGACATCAGGACCAGCCACAGGAACGGCGACAGCGCCAGGACGGCGAGCACGATCGCGAGCGCATGCATCAGGAAGCGGTCGCGCGCGCCGGAAGGCTTTTTAGTCAATGCGCGCTCCCCAGCCGACCAGGCGCACGATCACCCAGCTCAGCACGATGGTGGCGGCCAGCAGCACCACAGTGATGGCGCTGGAGAAACCGAGGTAGGAGAAGTTGAAGGCCTGCAGGTAGGAATAGTAGTTCGTCACCTCGGTGAGATTGCCCGGGCCGCCGTCGGTCAGGATGAAGATCAGGGGGAACGCCTTGATCGAATCGATCAGCCGGAACAGACCTGCGACCAGCAGCACGCCCTGGATGAAGGGGAGCGTGATGAACCAGGTGAGCTGCCAGGGCGAAGCGCCGTCGACCTTGGCCGCGTCCAGAAGTTCCTGAGGCATCATCTGCAGGGCGGCCAGCACCATCAGCATGGTGAAGGGGAACCATTCCCAGGTGTCGGCGATGATGATCGAGGTCAGCGCCCAGTTGGGATCGGTGATCAGCGCCGGCACGTTCCAGCCCAGCGCCCGGAACAGGCCATGCATGGGGCTGATGTCGGGGGTGTAGATCACCTTCCAGATGATGGCGACGACGATCGGCGGCAGCACCATGGGGATCAGGAACACCGTGCGCAGCGCCTCGAGGAGCCGCGTGCGCATGTTGAGCAGCAGGGCGAGGCCAAGCCCGATCAGGAGCTGCAGCAGCACTGTCCAGAACGAGAGCTTGATCTGCACCCAGATCGAATTGTGGAACCGCGTGTCGGCCCAGAGCTGATGATAGCTCTCGAACGGCTGCGAGAAGTCCCACAGCGTCTCGGGCCGCGTCAGGTTGAGCGGCGTGAAGCTGGTGGCGAGGAGATAGAGCGACGGCAGCAGGGTGATGATCGCCAGGACGGCAAGCGATGGCGCCACGCAGAAGGCGAAGAAGCGGTGTTGCTGCTTCGCGATCCTCCCCAACGAAGTTGGGGAGGTGCCCGCGAAGCGGGCGGAGGGGTCATGGGCATCAGTGATGTTGCTCATGACCCCTCCGGCCCTGCGGGCCACCTCCCCAGCCGAGCTGGGGAGGAAGGAGAGTTATCAAGTATCAACCTTGATCCCGGCCTTCTGCAGGTCCTGGATGGCCTCGCTCTGGGCCTGCTTCATCGCCTCGGGCGCGGCCTGCTGCTTGGTGGCGATGCGCTCGATGGCCTTGTTGATCTTGTCGCCGACCTGCGGATAGACCGGCACGGTGCGGTACTTCATGTAGCCGGTCTTGCCGCCGAGCTGCAGCACCTCCAAGAACAGCCCCGCCACGTCCTGGTCGTTCAAGGTCAGCACCTGCTTGAACTCGGGGCTCTTGATAACCGACATGCGGCAGACGCTGGGATAGGCATGGTTCTTCACCACCATGGCGACGGTCTCCTTGGAGAGCGCCCACTTGATGAACTCCCAGGCCGCTTCCTTCTTCTTGGAGCCGGCCGGGATGCCGAGCCCGTGGCTGTTCGAGCCCGGGAAGTTGCCCTTGGGACCGACCGGCATCAGGCCGTAGCGCACGGTCTTCTTGACCACGCTCTCCTCGTGCTTGGCGAGGGGCACCATCCAGAGGATGGCTTGTGTTCTCATGTTGGCGCGCCCTGACATCTGCGAGCGCATCGACTGGTCGTCGGAGTAGGAGAGGATGCCGTCGGGGCCGTACTTGGTGAGCAGGTTGGCGTACCACTCGCCCGACGTGGCGGCGACCGGCGTGTTCAAGGTCGGCGTGAGGTTTTCCGGCGGATCCTTGAACACCGCGCCGCCCGCGCCCATCAGGTAGGGAATCCAGTTCCAGTGATGCAGCTTGTCGGCGGTGAAGGCCGCGACATTGTCCTTGTTGTGGACGGCGTCGCAGACCTTGATCAGCTCGTCGAAGGTTTTCGGCAGGCCAAGCCCCGCGCGCTCGATCAGGTCGTAGCGCGCCGCGGCTAGAATCATGGCGCCTGCTTCCCAGGTGTAGCCGAAGGTTTCGCCCTTGGCGTTCTTCATCGCCGATTGCGGGCCGCCGGCGAAATCCTCCGGCTCCCAGCCCGCCGGCGTGTACTTGGTGTCCTTGGTGAAGGTGTCGAGGTTGGTCATCCAGCCGGCGCCGATCCAGCGCCCGGAATAGATGAAGGTGCAGTTGATGACGTCGAGCGCCGAGCCCTTGGTCGACAGTTCCAGATCGGTGCGCTGGTTGTAGACGGGGAAGGCCTGCATGTTGAAATTGACCTTGATGCCCGTCTTCTCCTCGAACTGCGGGAAGTAGTTCTTCAGATATTCGAAGTAGGTCGTCTGGAAGCACGAGCCGTTGATGGTCGTGCCGGCATAGGGCTTGCCGCCCTGGGCGTTGACGTGCGGGGCGGCGAGCGTGCCGAGGGCGCCGCCCAGGATCGTACGACGACCGAGATGGGTCATGGATGCTTCCTCCGGCAGGTTCCTGGTTGGAACGTTATTATGTCTGACATATAGTCGCCTGCCTTCCGCTCCTGTCAACGGTGATGAGCAAAACTCCAACCCCAGTCGTAACCCGGGCCGGCGGCGCTGCGCGCATAGCGGAAAAGCTCGGCGCGGCAATCCTCGCTGGCACATACCGGCCGCATGATCTCGTGCCGGGCGAGATGGAGCTGTGCCGGCGGTTCGGCGCCAGCCGCACGGTGGTGCGTGAAGCCTTCAAGCTGCTCGCGGCAAAAGGCCTGATCGCCTCGCGCAAGCGGGCGGGGACCTACGTGCGGGCCCGCGAGGACTGGCACATGCTCGATGCCGACGTGCTGGCGTGGCGCCTGCGCGACGGCGCGGCCGCGCCGAAGCTCGTCTTCGATCTCATGCACGCGCGTGCGGTGATCGAACCCGCCGCAGCGGCGATGGCCGCGCGCGCCCACACGCCGGCGACGCTGGCCGCGATCGAAACGGCATTCGCCGACATGGAACGGGCCGCGCACGATGCCGCGCTGTTCGCCGAGCCCGATGTCCGCTTCCACAAGGCGATCCTGACGGCGACGAACAACGACGTGATGACGGCGTTCGGCGCCCTGATCCAGGCGGCCCTCGGCATCTTCGTCGATGTCGCCACCCGCCATCCCGGCGCGCCGGCGCCGTCGGTGCCCCTGCACGGTGCGGTCCTCGAGGCGATCCGCCGGCGCGATGCCGAAGGTGCGCATCGCGCCATGATGGCCCTGCTCGACCGCACGGCGCGCAATGTCGAGCGCAACGTCGCGAGCGACGTCGCGGCCGGACGGCGCCGCAAAGCCCGGCAGACATCGGTTTCGGCTCGGGTATAGTGGCCCTCCGCATCCGGAGGAAACGCCATGAAGGCCGCCGTTCTGTTCAAGCCCAACGAGCCCCTGCAGGTCGTCGAATGCGAGCTCGATCCGCCCAAGGCGGGCGAGGTGCGGGTCAAGATGAAGGCCTCGGGCGTGTGCCAGAGCGACTGGCACATCATGAATGGCGACTGGCCCTCGCCCATGCCGATCGTGCCGGGCCACGAGGCGGCGGGCGAGATCGCCGAAGTGGGGGCGGGCGTCACGACGGTGAAGCCGGGCGATCACGTGATCTTCTCCTTCCGCCCGCATTGCGGCCGCTGCCGCTACTGCAGCCAGGGCCGCACCGTGCTCTGCATCGGCCGGGCCAGCGTGCCGCCGGGCGCGCTCTACGACGGCACCTTCCGCATCAGGCACAAGGGCCAGGACATCAACCAGATGGCGCGCATCGGCACCTTCGCCGAGGAGGTCGTGGTGCCCGAGGAGATGGTGGTGCCGATCCGCAAGGACATGCCGTGGCCGCAGGCCGCCCTGGTCGGCTGCTGCGTGGCGACCGGCGTCGGCGCGGTGACGCGGCACGCCAAGATCGAGGCCGGCTCGACCGTGCTGGTGATCGGCTGCGGTGGCGTCGGCCTGAACGCGGTGCAAGGCGCCATGCTGTCGGGTGCTGCCAGGATCATCGCCGCCGACATTCTGGACAACAAGCTCGAGATGGCGAAGACCTTCGGCGCCACGCACACCATCAACACCAAGACCAACGAGGACGCCGCCAAGAAGGTGAAGGAGATGGCGGGCGGTCTCGGCGTCGATTACGCCTTCGACGCGGTGTCGAACGATCGCACGCAGGCGCTGGCCTTCGATTCGCTGGCGCCGGGCGGCCATGCCGTGGCGGTCGGCATCTCGGCGGCGACCATCCGCGCCTCCTACTCGCCGTTCAACATGGTGTTCACCGAGAAGAAGGTGAGCGGCACGTTCTACGGCTCGGTGCGGCCCGACCTCGACTTCCCGGTCCTGGTCGACCACTACATGAACAAGCGGCTGAACATCGACGGCCTGATCAGCCGTACCTACAAGCTCGCCGACATCAACGAAGGGTTCAAGCGCATGATGGCGGGCGAGGTCGCCCGCGGCGTCGTGGTGTTCGACTAGGCCTCGCCGTGAAGCGCCTCCTGCTGCCGCTGCTGCTGCTGGCGTCGCTCGACGCTGCGGCGCAAGGACCGTCCGAGCCGCGCCTGACTTGCGAGCGCGGGCCGTTCGGCACCAAGACCTACGGCGGCTATGCGTGGGACATCTATGGCTGCAGCGACAACCGTTCGGTGGCGGTGGTGACGGCGCGCGGCAATCCCGGCATGCCGTTCTACTTCCTGTTCGCCGAAAAGAACGGCCAGTTCCAGCTGAGCGGCGAGGGCACCGGCCGGCCGGAATTCACGCGCAAGGCCTACGATGATCTGCGCCGCCTCTCGCCGCAGGACATCCAGGCGCTGGTCAAGGAGACGCTGAAGACGGGGCCGCGCCCCAGTCAGTGAACGAAAGTCAGTGAACGAAAGTCAGTGAACGAACCGGCTGACCCACGGGCCGCGTTGCCATGCCGAGTCCTGGCGGCAGGCGAACAGCTGCAACGATCCGTGTGTGCCGAGGGGCTCGACGTCGAAGATGCGCAAGCCGCTTGCCGCGAAGAGGGCTTCGGTCATTTTCGGCGAGAGGCAGGACGTCGGCGCGATCTCGAAGGTGGCGACGCCCTCGGGGTTGAGGAGGAGCGCGAAGCCCGACAGGAAATCGTCGGTGTCCGACACCCTGAACAGCGCGTTGTTCGCCACCATGAGGTCGGCATCGATGCCCTCGGCGGCCAGCCGCCGCGCCATGGCGCGGCCGAACGTTCCGGTCAATGTCGGGATGCCGCGGGCCTTCATCGCGCGGGCCGCGGCGGCATGGTCGGGTTCGATGCCGATGACAGGAATGCCGAGCTTGCTGAAGTGCTGCAGCAGGTGGCCGTCGTGGCTTGCCACCTCGATCACGTGGCTCTGCATGCCGAGGCCGAGATAGGCCGTCATCCGCTCGGCATAGCGCTTGGCGTGGGCCGCTTCGAACATCGTCTCTCCCCCGAGGTCAGGCGAGCGCCATGATGAGGGCGGCTCGGCGGAGAGATGGGTGGCCATGATGTGACCTTGGGACCGTCGGAAAGTTTCAGCCCGGCTGTCTTCAAGCAGCAAGCGTGCGTGGTCTCGTCGGGTCAAGGTTGCCGGATCGTTCGCCGTGAATCGTCTTGCGGGACCCTGCTTGGCGGTCTAAACCCGAGCGCGCTTGCCGCGGCGGGCGAGCAGTTGCACTGCCCGACCAGAATTTTTCCCAATAAAGACAGAGACTTAACTCAATGCTCTCGCGCGTCATCGGGCTTTTTTCGGCTGACATGGGCATCGACCTTGGGACAGCGAACACGCTGGTCTATGTGAAGGGTCGCGGCATCGTCCTGAACGAACCGTCGGTCGTTGCCCTCACGACGCAAAGCGGCAAGCGTCAGGTGCTGGCGGTCGGCGAAGAAGCCAAGATGATGCTGGGCCGCACGCCCGGCAACATCCAGGCGATCCGCCCCCTGCGCGACGGCGTCATCGCTGACTTCGAAGTCGCCGAGGCGATGATCAAGCACTTCATCTCCAAGGTTCACAACCGCCGCTCGTTCGCCCATCCGCAGATCGTGGTCTGCGTGCCCTCCGGCTCCACCGCCGTCGAGCGCCGCGCCATCCAGGAATCGGCCGAGAGCGCCGGCGCCCGCAAGGTGTGGCTGATCGAGGAGCCGATGGCGGCGGCGATCGGCGCCGGCCTGCCGGTCACCGAGCCCACCGGCTCGATGGTGGTCGATATCGGCGGCGGCACGACCGAGGTGGCGATCCTGTCGCTGGGCGGCATCGTCTATCCGCGCTCGGTGCGTGTCGGCGGCGACAAGATGGACGAGGCCATCATCGGCTATATCCGTCGCAACCATAACCTGCTGGTCGGCGAGAGCTCGGCCGAGCGCATCAAGAAGACCATCGCCTCGGCCTGCCCGCCCGACGACGGCGAGGGCCGGACCATGGAGATCAAGGGCCGCGACCTGATGAACGGCGTGCCCAAGGAGCTCGTGATCACCGAGCGCCAGATCGCCGAAAGCCTGCAGGAGCCGGTGAGCGCCATCGTCGAGGCGGTCAAGGTCGCCCTGGAGAACACCGCGCCTGAGCTCGCCGCCGACATCGTCGACAAGGGCATCGTGCTGACCGGCGGCGGCGCCATGCTCGCCAACATGGACACCGTGCTGCGCCAGGCCACCGGCCTGCCGGTCTCGGTGGCCGAGGATCCGCTGCTCTGCGTGGCTCTTGGCACGGGCCATGCTGTGGAGAATATCGACCGTCTGCGCGGCGTTCTGTCGTCGATGTACTAGCCGTCATCCCGAGCGGAGCCGCCCGAAGGGCGGCGTAGCCGAGGGACCTATTCTTGGGGGGCGGAAGGACAAAAGAGGTCCCTCCGCTGCGCCTCGCTGCGCTCGGCTCCGGTCGGGATGACGGCGTTTTGAGGTAGGCATGTCGACTCCGCCGCAGCGAAGCTGGGGAGGAGAAGCGCACTGGTTTGGAGTAAGATACCCCCGACATGGCGATTCGGGACGAGTTCGAGGTAGCAGCTGGCCAGGTTCGGGCGGCCGTGCAGCGCTTTGCGCTCGGGCTGCTGGTCATCGCTGCCTTCGGCGCCATGCTGGTCGGCAAGGCCGACACCGTCCTGGTTGAGCATGCCCGCGTCCTGGCGCTCGATCTCGCCAGCCCCGTCCTCGAGGCGATCGCCCGGCCGGTCGCCGTCGCCAACCGCGCCATCGCCGATCTCAAGGAATTCGCGAGCTTGCGCGAGGAGAATGCCCGCCTGCGTGAGGAGAATGCCCGGCTGCTCGCCTGGCAGACCGCCGCCCGGCGGCTGGAGAACGAGAACGAAGGCCTGCGCGGCCTCGCCAACTTCCGCGAGGGCCCGGAGGCCTCCTTCATCACCGCCCGCATCGTCGGCGACAGCGTCAGCGCCTATGTGCGTGGCGCGCTGCTCAATGTCGGCCGCAAGGTCGGCGTGGCGCCCGGCCAGGCGGTGGTGACGGGCGAGGGCCTGGCCGGCCGCATCGCCGAGGTCGGCGACAACAGCTCGCGCGTCCTCTTCGTCACCGACGTCAATTCGCGCCTGCCGGTGCTGATCGAGCGCACGCGCGAGCGCGCCATCCTGGCCGGCGACAACTCCTCTCAGCTGCGTCTCACCCTGCTGCAGAGCTTGCAGGGCGTGCAGCGCGGCGATCGCATCATCACCTCGGGCCATGGCGGCAGCTTCCCGGTCGGCATCCCGGTCGGCGAAGTAGTCGAGACCAGCGAGGGCCATGTCCGCGTCCGGCCGTTCGCCGATTTCTCGCGGCTGGAATTCGTGCGCGTCGTCGACTATGGCGTGACCGGCCTGGTGGGCGGCCCCCAGGGCACGCCGTCGACGCCGTCAGGCGTTGCCGGACAGAGGGTGCGATGAAAGCTGACGGCCTGCTCGCCGTGCTCGACCGCTGGGGCCGCGCGGCCCTGCCCGGCGCTGTCCTGCTGCTCTTCGTCCTGCTGACCCTGGCGCCGTTGCGCGCGCCATACCTCTCCGATGCCCTGCCCCTGCTGCCGGCGCTGGTCGTCTTCCAGTTCAGTCTGGCGACACCCGAGCGCCTGCCGGGGCCGCTGCTGCTCACCATGGGCATCCTGCTCGACCTGCTGCTGGGCGGGCCGGGGGCGCCCGTTGGCGTGAGCGCACTGGGCTTCGTGCTGATGCGCGCCGCCGTGGTCGCCAACCGGCGCTACCTCGTGGGCGTGCCCTTCCTGTTCCAGTGGTTCGGTTTCTGCCTGCTGTCCCTGGGCTTCGTGACCCTGGTCTGGGGCTTCACAGCGCTGTGGACCTGGACGGCCATCGACCCCGTCCCGGCCCTGATCCAGTATGTCGTCGTGGTCGTGATCTACCCGCTGATCGCCCCCTGGCTCGCGCGCGTGCGCGCGCGCGATCCGTTGAACGTGCCCGAGCCGTCGCGTGGCACGGCCCGTCCTGGCGAGACCACGTCATGATGCGTTACCGCAAGGGCGACGGCGAACGCTCGGGCCTGTTCACGCGCCGCGCGCTGCTGCTGGGCGGCGCGCAGGCGGTGCTGCTCTCGGCATTGGCCGGCCGGCTCTACCAGCTCCAGGTGATCGAGACCCAGCGCTTCTCCACGCTCGCCGAGGAGAACCGCATCAACCTGCGCCTGCTGCCGCCCTCGCGCGGGCTGATCCTCGACCGCGCCGGCCAGCCGCTCGCCGTCAACCGCAACAACTTCCGCGCCATGGCGACTTCGGATCGCGGCCGCGGCGTCGACGTCCTGGTCGAGCGGCTCGACCAGATCTTCAGCCTGGGCGAGACCGAGAAGAACCGCCTGCTGCGCGAGCTGCGCCGCAGCCGCAACGCCCAGCCGGTCGTGGTGCGCGAGAACCTCGGCTGGGAGGAGGTGGCGCGGCTCGAGTTCAACGCGCCCGACCTGCCCGGCGTGTTCATCGATCTCGGCCAGACGCGCGACTATCCCGAAGGCGAGCTGATGAGCCACATCATCGGCTACACCGGCCGCGTCGCCGACGAGGACCTGGCCGGCCGCGACGATCCCGTGCTGCAGCTCGCCACCATGCGCTTCGGCAAGAAGGGCGTGGAGCGCTCGCTCGAGGACAGCATCCGCGGCCGCGCCGGCGCCGTGCAGGTCGAGGTCAACGCCGTCGGCCGCGTCGTGCGCGAGCTCGACCGCACCGAGGGCCAGCCCGGCTCCAACGCGCTGCTCACCATCGATCTCGACCTGCAGCGCTTCGTCGCCGATCGGGTGAAAGAGCACCAGAGCGGCTCGGTCGTGGTGATGGACATCATCACCGGCGACATTTTGGCCATGGTGTCGACGCCGGGCTTCGATCCCAACACTTTCGCCCGCGGCATCACCCAGGGCGAATGGCGCGAGCTGCTCGACAGTCCCGAGCGGCCCCTGCACAACAAGTCGATTGCCGGCGTCTATCCGCCAGGGTCGACCTACAAGATGGTGACGGCGCTGGCGGCGCTGGAATCCAAGGCGATCGAGCCGTGGACACGGCTGCCCTGTGCCGGCCATCTCGAGCTCGGCAACATCAAGTTCCATTGCTGGCTGAAGGGCGGCCACGGCTCGACCAATGTGGTCGAGGCGATCGCCCAGTCCTGCGACTGCTTCTTCTACGAGGCCGCGCGCAAGGCCGGCATCGACCGCATCGCCGACGTCGGCAACCGGCTGGGCTTCGGCCGCGTGAGCGAGCTCGGCCTGCCCGGCGAATCGGCCGGCATCCAGCCCAGCCGCGCGTGGAAGCAGGAAAAGCTCGGCAAGCCCTGGCAGCACGGCGACACGTTCAATCTCGGCATCGGCCAGGGCTTCATGAATGCGACGCCGCTGCAGCTCGCCATCATGACGGCGCGCATCGCCAATGGCGGCTATGAGGTGCAGCCCAACCTGCTGCTCGCCTCGGCGACGCCGCGCGAGGAGCTGGTGCCGCCCAAGCCGCGCGACAAGCCGACGGCGCCCTCGCTGCGCTTCAATCCGCAGCACATCGCCCTGATCCGCGAAGGCATGGTCCAGGTCGTTGCCGCCGGCACCGCCAGCCACCTGCGCATCGACGGCAAGGGCAAGCTGGTCGAGCCGCAGTTCAAGTTCGCCGGCAAGACCGGCACCGCCCAGGTCAAGCGCATCACCGAACGCGAGCGCGACATGGGCATCACCCAGGACCAGCTGCCCTGGCACCTGCGCCATCATGCGCTGTTCGTCTGCTTCGGACCGGTCGACAATCCGCGCTATGCCTGCTCCGTCATCATCGAGCATGGCAAGGCGGGCGGCGCCACGGCCGGGCCGATCGGCCGCGACGTCCTGCTCGAAGTCATGAAGCGCGACCCGTCGCGCAAGACCGACGGCTTCCGCAAGATGGCGTCGCGATGAGTTTGGCGCTCGACGCACCGGCACCCATCGGCTTCGGCGAGAAGATCTGGCGCATCAACTGGGGCCTGGTGCTGGTGCTGACGGCGATCGCCGGGATCGGCGTCGTGGCGCTCTATTCGGCGGCGGGCGGCCGCTTCGAGCCCTGGGCGGCCCGGCATGCCGTGCGCTACGGCGCGGCCTTCGGCCTGATGCTGGTCGTGGCGATGATCCATCCCAAGGTGTGGCTGAGCCTCGCCTGGCCGATCTACATCGTTTCCATGCTGCTGCTGGTCGCCGTCGACGTGGTCGGCAAGATCGGCATGGGCGCGCAGCGCTGGCTGGTGGTCGGGCCGATGCAGATCCAGCCCTCCGAGATCGCCAAGGTGGCGGTGATCCTGGTGCTGGCGCGCTACTACCACGGCCTGCGCAAGGAGGAGGCGTCGAAGTTCCTCTACACCCTGCCGCCGCTCGCCGTGATCCTGGCGCCGGTGGCCCTGGTCATGGTGCAGCCCGACCTCGGCACGGCGATGATGGTGCTGCTGGGCGGCGGCGCGCTCCTGTTCGTGGCCGGCGTGCGGCTCTGGATGTTTCTCGCCGCCGGCATCGCTGCCATCGGCTGCCTGCCGATCGCCTGGTCGTTCATGCACGAATACCAGCGCAAGCGCGTGCTCACCTTCCTCGATCCCGACCGCGATCCGCTGGGCGCCGGCTACCACATCACCCAGTCCAAGATCGCCATCGGCTCGGGCGGCCTGTTCGGCAAGGGCTTCCTGAAGGGCACGCAATCCTCGCTGAACTTCCTGCCCGAGAAGCAGACCGACTTCATCTTCACCACCTTCGTCGAGGAGTGGGGCATGGCGGGCGCGATGGTGCTGCTCTTCCTGTTCGCCCTGGTGCTGGTCTGGGGCTTCTCGATCTCCTTGCGCAGCCAGCACCATTTCGGCCGCCTGGTGGCGCTTGGCGTCACCGCCATGATGTTCCTTTACGTCTTCATCAACACCGCCATGGTGATGGGTCTGCTGCCGGTGGTCGGCGTGCCCCTGCCGCTGGTCAGCAACGGTGGCACCGCCATGGTCTCGGTGATGTTTGCCTGCGGCCTGCTGATAGGGGTCAACGTCTATCGCGATGCGCAATTGCCGCTGCGGCGCTGAGCAAAAAACGCCCGGCTTCCCCGACTCGACAAGGGATAACCTGCTTGCTATAGCCGCGCCCTCCCGGCATTGGGCGCATAGCTCAGTTGGTAGAGCAGCTGACTCTTAATCAGCGGGTCCCAGGTTCGAGCCCTGGTGCGCCCACCATTGCTGGAGATGCAACGAGCCCCGCACCGCGGGGCTTTTTGCTAAAGCGTTTTCCGCAAAGGTGATCGGGTTTCAGCGGGCACATTCCGTCCGGCTGATCCCAGCCGGACGGAATGTGCTCTAGGGTCGCGGGGGAGACCTTCATGCGCTGCGTTCTGCTGGTTTGTGCCGTCCTTTGCATGGCTGCGTCGGCGCGCGCGCAGACAGCCTCCTTTGCCTTCGTCCTGTGGGGCGAGGGCGTGGGCGGGCAGCCCGTCGCGATGGCGCGCGCCGTCGTCGAGCGCGCGACAAGCTGTCCCGTGCTGCAGCGCGCCTCGGGCGCCTGGCAGGAGATGACGCCGCGCCGGCGGCCGCCGGGCGGCCATTTCAGCGACGTGCTGGTCTGCGAGACCCTTTATCCGTTCGGCGAAGCGGCCGCCGTGCTGGCGGGCGGACGCCGCCTCGAGCTGCCGGTCGTCACGCCCGCGACGCCGCGTCGCGTGCTGCTGATGGGCGACAGCGGCTGCCGCGGCGAGGCCAAGCTCAAGCCGCAACCCTGCACTGGCGACGGCTTCACCAAGGTCTGGCCGTTCGGCCTCATCGCCGAGGACGAGAAGCGGTCCGATGTCGACCTGATCGTCCATGTCGGCGACTACAACTACCGCAACACGCCGCGCAGCATGACGCTGCCGCCGCGCGCCACCGGCTATGCCCGGCCGCAAACGGTCAAGGTCTACGACACGGGCGACCTCGACGACGAGGATGACGTGCCCGAGGATCCGATCGGCCCGGCCTACTGGAGCCAGAACATGCAGGGCAGCCCGATCCCCGATGTCTGGTCGGCCTGGCGCGAGGACTTCTTCGTGCCGGCCACGCGCTTGATGAAGACGGCGCCCTGGCTGTTCGTGCGCGGCAATCACGAGCTCTGCAGCCGTGCCGGGCCGGGCTGGTTCTATCTGCTCGACCCGGGCTCGGCGCTGCTGGGCGGCGCGCGGAACCAGGAGGAGTGCCCGCCGCAGACGCCCGCCGGCTGGCAGGCCGGCGCCTGGCCGCGGGCCCAGCCCTTCGACGGCCAACCGTTCCCCATCCGCGTCACGCCGCCGATGCGTCTGAAACTGGGTGATCTCGACTTGATATCGATCGATTCGTCAAATGCCGGCGATGTCTATGTCTACAACTTCGACGCCCACGTCGAGCACTTCCGCACGGTCGCGGCCATGCTGGGCGAGCGCCGGCCGGCCTGGCTGATCACTCACCGCCCGTTCTGGGGTGTCGTGAACAAGATCTATGGCGCTGAGGCCGTCCACAATGAACCCTACGGCTTCATCAATCTCACCGAGCAGCAGGCGCTGAAGGTGGTCTTCCCAAACGGCCTGCCGGCCAACGTCGCGGCCGTCATGTCGGGCCATATACACCGCTTCCAGGCGATCGGCTTTGGCGACCGACGACCGCCGCAGCTCATCGTTGGTACGGCCGGCATCGTGCTGTCGCACAACCCCCCGGTGCCGGCGTTGCCGGGCCATCGGGTGGTATTCCAGGTGCCGAAGCTCGACGGCATCGATGCGGCGGTCGCGGGCTTGATGGACTACGGCGCCATGGTGATCGAGCCCGGCAAGAACGGCGCGTGGACGGGTACGATGGTTTCGGAAACCGGCCGCGTGCTCGCGACCTGCGATTCAGCCTGGCTGCGGCAGGACCGCCGCCAGTCAATATGCCGATTGTAGTGACGATCCGCGCACGATGCCGGTCTCAGTGTTGGCGATCGGTCTGATCGTGCCGCCGGAGTAGGTGTAGCCCAGCAGGCGATCGGGAATAGCGAATTCCCTCTGCGCCGGTGGGCCGGTGTCGGCGCAGGCTGCGGCCCCAAGTACGACGAGCACCACCAAGCAACGCATCGCAGGCTCCCGTTCAGGCGCGGCCGGCCTCGACCTCGCGCTGATAGTACAGAAGGTCGAGCTCGGGCGCCGTTTTGCCCAGGCTGGTCAGGATCATATGTGCGTGACCGCGATGATGGGTCTGGTGATTGAACCAATGGTCCAGCGCCGGCGTCAGCTTCTGCACGAACTCTTCGGGACTGGAGACGCGGCGATAGCGGATGACGCCGTTGAGCTGCGCCTCGTCGAGGCCGTCGATATAGGCAATGATGCGCCGGTCCTCGGCCTCGCGTGCGGTCCGCAGGTCGGCAAGGCGTTCGTGCACGATGGCGTCCAGCCGGTCGGGCGCCTCGCCCTCGCCGGTGAAGCGCTTCATCCAGATGCGGTCGGTGGCCAGCAGGTGGTTCAGCGTGCCGTGCATCGATTTGAAGAACGCCCCCTTGTCGGCACGATACTCGGCATCGGACAGCGCGGCGGCGGCGGCGTAGAGGCGGCTGTTCGCCCAGGCATTGTACCCGGCGAAGGTCGTGTAGCGGTCCTTCATGCCGCCATTGTGCGGCGCGGGCCGGCTCCATCAAAGATTGATTGATTCGTTCAACCTTGCCAGCACTGCTGGCACCAATGCTTTTTTGCGCGCTCCATGGTACGCAAAAATTAGCACTGGGGTTGACTTGTGTGAGCACTTGAGTTATATCAGGCCATGCGTCGCCTCGCGGCGGCTCCGCTCTATGCATCGTTCATCCGACACCCATCGCGCCCGGCCGCCGCCGGGCCGGCCTGCCCGGTCGAGCGAAACCCGGTTGCGATATTTGCGTAAATGTCCGAATTCGCCAGCAAGCCCCATGGCTGGTGGGTCGATGTCCGGCGCACCGCTACGACCTCCGGCTTGCAGGTACTTCCGACGAGACGTTCGAACGCGATCCCGCTCCGGCAATGCTGCCACGTTCTGCGTTTCCGAGGCCTAGCCGCGATAGGTGCGCCGGCCGGCGTCGCGCAGCCACAGCCGCACGAGATGGCGCCGCCGCTCGGGTTCCGGATGATCGACGAACTCGGTGCGGGCGTGACCGGTGGCGCGGTTGTTGACGTACTGGATCTGGCCCGGCGCGAAGTCGAGCTCGACGCGCAGCTCGGGCTGGTCGAACACCGACTGCACTGCCGCGAGGGCCGAGGCGGTCTCGTTGTCCATGCGCTCGCCGCGCAGCTCGTAGCCCGCGAAGATCTCCGACAGCGCCAGGCGCGCCTTCACCGTGCCGTCCGTCCCACGCTCGAAGATCGGCGCGGCGAAGGTCGTGGGCTCGTCGGCGTGATGCTCGGCATGGCGGTCGTACCAGAAGGGCCGGTACAGCCGGTCCATCAGCTCGGGAAAGCGCTCCTGCAGCGCCCGGTGCACGGTGGCGACGCTCATCACCTGGCTGACGCCGCCCTCCTTCGCCGGATGCAGGCATAGCAGGCAGACAAAGTCGGGCGGCGAATCGTTGTAGGAATTGTCGTTGTGGAAGCGCAGGTCGACATTGGTCACGGTCGGCCGGATGCCCGAGCCGGGCTTGAGCTTGGCGCCAGTGTCGCGCACGTCGAAGAACATCTGGCCATTCAGCTTCTGCGCCACCGGACGAGAGAGCAGGCTGGAGAGCAGCCAGTAGAGCTGGATCGCCTCGTCGCGGCCGAGCTCCGCCATCGGCAGGCGATCGAGCACGGCGAACATCGGCCCGTGCTGCGTCACGCGGCGCACCTCGGCCATGGTGGCGCGGCAGGCATCGAGCGCGAAGTCGGCGGGATCGAGCAGGAAGGTCGGCAGCGGCGCGCTTCTCAGCTCTGCCAGCACCGCGCGTAGTTCGGCCAACGCCGCCGGCGGCAGCGGCACCGTCCAGTCGGCCGGCCGTATCGTGTCGCGTGTCCAGGCCTGCGTGGCGGCCATCATCACCGTTCCTCCCCGGCAATCAGTCCATAGAGCATGACGCTATGCCACTTGCCGTTCACCGACCAGCGGTCGCGGATCGGTCCGCCCTCCAGGCGGAAGCCCAGCCTCTTGGCGAGAGCGACCGACGGCTCGTTGACCCGCTCGATCAACGCCTCGACCTTGTGCACCCCGAGATCGTCGAACAGGTGGCGCAGCAGGGCGCGACCGGCCTCGGTCATGAAACCCTTGCCCTGGTGCTGCGGCAGGATAAGCCAGCCGACATCGACGCGCTTCTCGCTGAGATTGCGGTGGTGATAGTTGATCATGCCGATCACCTTGCGGGTCTTGTTCTCCTCGACCGCCCATATCACGTATTGACGCGGCCGGTAGACGAGATGCCAGCGCATCGTGCGGCGTGTGGCGCCGAGATTGGCGCTCGGTGGCGTGCTCCAATAGCGGAGGTTGTCGCCATCGCTGTAGAGCGCGTGCATGGCGTCGATGTCACCGGCGCGGAAGGCGCGCAGCCGCAACCTTTTGGTGGCGAAGGTCGGTTGTTTCTTGGCAACGAAAGGCATTTGCTAGACTAGGCGCGGAGGCGGTGCATGACCAAACGAATCGGCATCCTGACCAGCGGTGGCGATTGCGGCGGCCTCAACGCCGCCATTCGCGCCGTGGCGTTGCGCGCCCATCACGGCTATGGCTGGACGACGATCGGTCTGCGCTCCGGCACGCTCGGTCTGCTCGAGCGCCCGGTCGAGGCCGTCGAGCTCGAACCTCCCCGCCTCGATGCGGCGCTGGCGCGTCAGGGCGGCACCTTTCTCGGCAGCACCAACCGCGGCGACCCTTTTGCCTTTCCCATGCCCGACGGCGGCAAGAAAGATCGTTCGGGCGAGATGATCGAGGGCCTCAACGGACTGGCGCTCGACGGGCTGATCGGCATCGGCGGCGACGGCAGCCTCGACATCCTGCGCCGCCTGCTGACGCCGACCGGGCTCGCCTTCATCGGCGTTCCGAAGACCATCGACAACGACGTCGCCAACACCGAGCGCGCCATCGGCTATTCGACGGCCGTCGCCATCGCCACCGAGGCGCTCGATCGCCTGCAGCCGACCGGCCTCAGCCACGAGCGCGTCATGGTGCTCGAGGTCATGGGCCGCGACGCCGGCCACATCGCCATCGCCGCCGCCATCGCCGGCGGCGCCGACGTGGTGCTCATTCCCGAGGTGCGCTGGCACCTGAAGCATGTCGTGGCGCACATCGCCAAGCTGCGCGCCGCCGGCCACACCTCGGCGCTGGTCGTGGTCGCCGAGGCGGCCGGACATTCGGACGTAGCGGCCGATGCCGACAGCGAGGCGCCCGAGCACGGCGTCGGCGACTGGCTGGCGCGCCTGCTCAGCAAGGCGACGGGAGCGGAAGCGCGCGCCACGGTGCTGGGTCATGTCCAGCGCGGCGCCATGCCGACGGCCGAGGACCGCCTGCTCGCCTCGGCGCTCGGCGTTCGTGCCGTCGACCTCCTGGCCGACGGCAAGAGCGATCGCATGGTGGCGTGGTGGAACCGCCAGGTGATCGACGTGCCGCTGGCGAAGGTGGTCGGCCGCGGCGCGCGCACCGTCGACCACGACGGCGCCCTGGTGCGCACGGCGCGGGCGCTGGGGATCTGCCTGGGGGATGAGGGGTGAGCGGCCTGCACACGAACAGGTCCCTCGACTGCGCCGCCCTTCGGGCGGCTCCGCTCGGGATGACGGCGGGCTAACCCAGATCCTTCCCTGCGATCCAAAACACCTCGCCCTCGCTCCGCTCGGTGTCGC
>Ga0081539_10003394_pt1 | contig 19669 bp, 18 predicted proteins | sample TabmetS4T2R2_FD_71023 | JGI IMG/M metagenome (GOLD analysis project Ga0081539, IMG submission 71023) | Tabebuia heterophylla rhizosphere microbial communities from the University of Puerto Rico - S4T2R2 | ecosystem: Host-associated > Plants > Roots > Rhizosphere ...
CCACCGGACCCACACAACCAGGCTTCTTCCGGCGAAAACCCGCACACGACCCCGAACCATCCACCCGGCCCGGGCACGAGCCGCTGCCCGGACCAACAAAACCCCGAAACCCGAGTACCACCACAACTCCAAGATCGGTGCCGGGGTGGGGGCGTACACCGGTCATGCCGTGATCGACAGCCAGAGCTTGCTGCGCTTGCCGGGCAGATAGGGCGAGTCGAGCCGCTTGGCCACCACGCCCGGCAAGCCCTGCGCGGCGGCGGCTTCCAGCGCGAACTCACCGCCACCGGGGAAGTACGGCGGCGTCTGCCAGCTGTGCCCGGCCACGGACAACCCTTCGAGCAACTCCCGTCGTTGGGCGTACCGGACCTGGTCCGTGGTGGAGTGTCCCTCCAACCACAGAAGGTCGAAGGCCAGGTACTGCACCGGCGCCCGTTCGGCGGCCCGGCGCGCGGCGGCCGCGTCCCGCGGTGGCTTCCGCCGTTCCAGCAGCTCCGGTGCCGGCGTGGTGCCGTCGAACGCGACGATCTCGCCGTCCAGCACCACCTCGGTCGGCGCCAGGGCGTCCCCCAGCGGTCGGATCTCCGGGTACCAGGCAGTGACGTCGGCACCGTCGGCGTTCAGCAACTTGACGCGGCCACCGGATACGAAGGCCAGGGTGCGGCGACCACCCCAGCTCATCTCGTACCCCCAGTCCTGATCCTGATCCGGCTCCGGCAGGCCGGCGGCCCTGGTCGCGAGCATGGGTGGCACCGCGTCGGGCATCGGCTCCCAGCCGGGTTCCGCGGGATCCATCCGGCGGACCATCCAGTCGTTTCCGCCGGTCTGGAAGAAGACATAGCGGCCGGACGTGCGGTCGCCGTGGAATGTGACACCGATCTCGTCGTCGCGCCACTTGTCGATGTCGTAGGTGCCGCGGTCGTGGATGGTCATCCGGCCGCCGCCGTACTCGCCGGCCGGGATCTCGCCGTGGAAGTCCAGATATTCCAGCGGGTGATCTTCGGTGTGCTTGGCCAGGTTGTTGCGATTGCGGTCGCGGGGGAGGCCGCGCGGCACGGCGAAGGACACCAGCACGCCGTCGCGCTCCAGCCGGACGTCCCAGTGCAGGCTGCGGGCGTGGTGCTGCTGGATGACGAACCGGTTCTCGACGGCACTCGGCGCCGGGCGGCCTTTCGGGACCGGCTCGGGCGTGCGCTTCGCGTCGCGCTTGCGGCGGTATTCGTCCAGCCGGTCGGTCACAACCGTATTGTCCGCTGTCCCGGCGCACGCTGCATATTGTCGTACCCCGGTGGGATGGTCGATCCATGTACCGGATGCCCGAGGCCCCAATGCCCGCGGTGCGGATGCCCGCGCCGCGAGGGCCGTGCGGCGGTGGCGAACAAATCGGACGCCGCCTTGATCGCAGGTTTCCCGCCTCCGTGGCGCCGGGTAGTCTCTTTGCTCCGACGCGTGCCCAATACCCCTCGGAGGCGTTGCTGCGATGACCTTGCGCATCCTCGTCGTGGGCGCCGGCATCGCAGGACTCGCCGCGGCCAGGGCCCTGCGGGTCGCCGGTTTCCGGCCCGACGTGGTGGAGGCGCTCCCCGCGACGACGGTGCCTGGTGCCGGCATCTACCTGCCCGGCAACGCGACGCGCGCCTTGCGGATGCTCGGGCTGGATGCGCCGCTGCGGCCGCTCGGTGACCTCATCTTCCGGCAGCTGTTCCTGGATGCCCGCGGCCACAAGTTGTTCGAGGTCGACGTCGCGGCGATCTGGGCCGGGGTGGGCGAGTCCCGCGCGCTGCCTCGGGCCGACCTTCAGCAGGTGCTGCTCACCGGCGTGGGCGGCGAGGTCCGGTACGACACCGCGGTCCGTGACCTGCAGATCGTCGACGGGGCCGCCAAGGTCGAGTTCGACGGCGGCGCCATCGCCGAGTACGACCTGGTCGTCGGCGCGGACGGGCGGCGCTCAATGATCCGGGCCAAGGCCGGGTTGGGCGGGCCCGCCAGGCCCACCGGTCAGATCGTCTATCGCAGCGTGGTCAGCAGTGGACCGCCGGTCACCGACTGGACGGCCCTGCTCGGGCGCAGATCGGCGTTCGTCGTGATGCCGATGGGCGGTCGGCGGTTGTACTGCTGCCTCGACGAGACGGCCGGTAGTCAACCGAACCCGTCCGACCCGCTGGCCCGGGTGCGGGAGCTGTTCGGCGACTTCGGCGGTCCCGTGCCGGCCGTTCTCGCGGCGATGGAGAAGGTGCAGGTCGCGCGGACCGACGAGGTTGTGCTGGACAGGTGGTCGAAGGGGCCGGTGCTGCTGGTCGGCGACGCCGCGCACGCCACCGCGCCCACGCTGGCACAGGGTGCTGCCATGGCGTTCGAGGATGCCGTCGTGCTGGGCGAGGTGCTGCGCGCCATGCCCGGCGACATCCCGGAGGCGCTGGCGGCCTACGAGGCCCGGCGGCGACCCCGCTGCCGCCAGGTGCGGGAGCGCACGCACGAGCGGGACCGCACTCGCGACGTGCCGCCGGCGCTCCGCGATCCGATGCTGCGCCGCCGTGGCCAGCGGATCTTCGGCGACCATTACCGCGAACTGGTCGACCCAATGTGAAGCCACGCCCTGGTTTTGGTCACCCCGCGCTGGCGCACGCCGGATGAGGGATTATTCTGCCTGCGAGGCATGCCTTTCACCCGGGCGTACTGAGTGGGACGAACGAGACACCGGAGGCCACCCGTGACGACCGTCGCGCCGAAGCCGATCGTAACCCGGCCCTGGCCGGTGAGGCCGCAGGTCAAGGGCAACGCCATCGCACGGACGTTGCGGACGACGGACGCGAAGCTGATCGGGATCATGTACATGATCACCTCCTTCGTGTTCTTCATGCTGGGTGGCCTCATGGCCCTGCTCATGCGTGGCGAGCTGGCCCGGCCGGGCATGCAGTTCCTGTCGCCGGAGCAGTACAACCAGCTGTTCACCATGCACGGCACGATCATGCTGCTGTTCTTCGCGACGCCGATTGTGTTCGCCTTCGCCAACTTCGTGGTGCCGCTCCAGATCGGTGCGCCCGACGTCTCGTTCCCGCGGCTCAACGCCCTCGCCTACTGGCTGTACCTGTTCGGCGGGACGATGGCGGTGGCCGGCTTCCTCACTCCGGGCGGCGCGGCGGACTTCGGCTGGTTCGCCTACACCCCGCTGAGCACCAGCCTGCACTCGCCGGGTATCGGCGGCAACATGTGGGTGGTCGGTCTGGCCATCTCGGGTCTGGGCACCATCCTCGGCGGCGTCAACATGATCACTACGATCCTGACGCTGCGCGCGCCCGGCATGACCATGTTCCGGATGCCGATCATGACGTGGAACATCTTCGTCACCAGCCTGCTGGTGATCCTGGTGTTCCCGTTCCTCGCCGCCGCGCTGTTCGCGCTCGCCGCCGACCGCGTGCTCGGCGCCCAGGTCTTCAACGTGGAGACCGGCGGCCCGATGCTCTGGCAGCACCTGTTCTGGTTCTTCGGACACCCCGAGGTGTACATCGTCGCGCTGCCGTTCTTCGGCATCATCACCGAGGTCATCCCGGTCTTCAGCCGCAAGCCGGTGTTCGGCTACAAGGGCCTGGTCTCGGCGACCCTGTTGATCGCGGCGCTGTCGATGAGCGTGTGGGCGCACCACATGTTCGTCACCGGCCAGGTGCTCCTTCCCTTCTTCAGCGTCCTGAGCTTCCTGATCGCGGTGCCGACCGGCATGAAGTTCTTCGTCTGGATCGGCACGATGTGGCGCGGCCAGATCAGTTTCGAGACACCGATGATGTTCGCCGTCGGGTTCCTCGTGACGTTCCTGTTCGGTGGCCTGTCCGGCGTGCTGCTGGCCGCGCCGCCGATCGACTTCCACGTCTCGGACTCGTACTTCGTCGTCGCGCACTTCCACTACGTGCTCTTCGGCACGATCGTGTTCGCGGTGTTCGCCGGCATCTATTTCTGGTTCCCCAAGATGTTCGGCCGGATGCTCGACGACCGGCTCGGCAAGGTCCACTTCTGGCTGACCTTCATCGGCTTCCACGCCACGTTCCTGGTGCAGCACTGGCTAGGTACCCAGGGCATGCCCCGGCGCTACGCCGACTACCTGGCCAGTGACGGCTTCACCTTCCTGAACACCTTCTCCACCATCGGGTCGTTCGTCCTCGGCGCGTCCACGCTGCCGTTCATCTACAACTGCTGGAAGTCGTACAAGGTCGGGCAATTGGTGACGGTGGACGACCCGTGGGGCCACGGCAACTCGCTCGAGTGGGCCACGTCATCCCCGCCGCCGCTGCGCAACTTCGACAGGATGCCGCGGATTCGTTCCGAGCGGCCGGCCTTCGATGCGAAGTTCCCGGAGCTGGCGGCCGGCGAGCAGTCCGCCGCGGGACCCCCCGAGGGCGGTGCCAAGCCGCTGACCAGCGAGTCCGACAGCGGTGCCAGGTACCAGGAGGACACCAGCACCAACATCGACGAGAAGAAGTAGGACGCTCCGACACACGACGAACGGCCCGCCATCGGCGGGCCGTTCGCGTTCCACGGCTTTCTCGCTGCGGTTGCCGCGGCGACCACCACGAGCGGAACCAACGATGACCGCACCCGGCCGGTGGGCGGGACGCCAGGGCGATCCACCTCCGGCCTGCGGGCGGTAGCGCGGCGCGAGGCGGTGCGGCTGAGCTGCCGCCGACCACCCGGCTGGTCAGGCGCGCGCTCGTTCCGGGGATGACGGGGGCATCTCGACCGCCGGGCCTGCCGCGCCGCTGCCCAGCGAGTCGGCGGAATCGAGCAGCGCGTCTATCCGGCCGATCTCGTCGCGGGCCGCGTAGCCCGCCGCGTAGGCGGAAGCCAGCGCAGCGCGGTCATCGCGGCGGTTCCGCAGCTCGGCGGGCAGGACGAGGAGCGCGACGAGCACGCCGACACCGCCCACCGCGGCGAACCCCCACGGTGGCGACTGCCAGTCCATCACCACGCCGGCCAGGGGCGCGCCCAGGGCCACCCCGACCGTGAGCGCCGAGTTGTGCCAGCCCATGGCCTCGCCCCGGGCCGAGGCGGGAGTCATCCGGCTCACCGCGTCGGCGGTGGCGGTGATCGTGGGCGCGCAGAGCGCGCCGGCCGGGAGGATCAGGAGCGCCAGCAGCCACCAGTGCTGTCCGCCCAGGCCGACCGGGATGGTCAGCACGGCCATCGGAACGAGCAGCGTGATGGGGCTGAGGCCGCGCTTCACCGTGCCGTACGCGAAGCCGCCGATCAGTGAATACGCCGCCCAGAGGCCCAGCACGGCGCCGGTCCACTCCACCTCGCCGCTCGCGCGCAGTACCGCGACCACTGCCACGTCGGTGCCGCTGAGCACCAGGGTTGCGGCCGAGGTGATGGCCAGCACGCCGATCAGCCGCGCCTTGAGCCAGTCGCGGCGCGGGATCCGGGCCGCGGACTCCAGGCGCTCCTCGTCCTTGCTGCGGATCGGCGGATTGAGCAAGTAAAGCCCGATCCCGGAGACAAGGATGCCGGTACCCACCGCGTACATGGACAGGCGCGCGCTGGCCGTGGTGGAGATGAGCACGCCGAGCGCGGGGCCCACCATGAACGACAGCTCGGTGGTGATCGAGTCGAGAGCGAACGCCGGCAGGCGGTGTGACTCGGGAGCCAGTGCCGCGATGGACTGCCGGGCGACGGCGAACGCGGGGAGCGCAAGGAAGCCGCCGACGAGGGCCGCGACCAGCAACGCCCAATACGGCATCAGCGGCGACGTGAACCAGAAGAGCACCTCGGCTGCGGTGGTCAGCACCAGCACCGGCCGCAGTCCCTTGTGGTCGGTGAGCCGGCCCAGCACCGGCGCGCCGAGCGAACCGCCCACGGTGAACGCGGCACCGACCATGCCCGCGGCGAAGTAGCCGAGGCCGAGCTCCAGCACGACGTGCAGGGTCAGCGTCACCGCGCCGGCGGTGATCGGGATGCGCGCGAGCGTCGCCACCACGAGCAGCGACTTGATGCCGCGCAGGGCGAGCGTCTCCCGGTAAGGCGTGAGTGTCATGACGGTCCTAACCTCCGCCTGACAGTCTCCCGCCGGGGTGCGACATTTATCGAACGATTAGACGGAGCTCACCACCGGTGTGCCGGTCGTCGCAACGGAGGCGGTCCGGAACTGCTCGAGCGCGGCGTCCGTCGTCTCCCGGGCCACACCCGCGGTGAGCTCCAGCAACACCGTGGTGGCGAACCCCGCCGCGGCCGCGTCCAGTGCGGTCGCCCGTACGCAATGGTCTGTGGCGATGCCCACCACCTCGACCTCGGTCACGCCCCGCTCGCGCAACCAGTCCGCCAGGCCGGCGCCGGACGCCGAGACACCTTCGAACCCGGAGTAGGCCGCCGCGTGTTCACCCTTGTGGAACACCTCCTCGATCCGGCCGGTGTCCAGCTCGGGGTGGAAGTCGGCGCCGTCGCTACCGGCAACGCAATGCGCGGGCCATGACTCCACGAAGTCGGGGTGTTCGCTGAAATGCGCACCAGGGTCGACGTGCCAGTCCTTGGTCGCCGCCACGTGATCCCACCGGTCGCCGGCCCGGTTGAGCACGAGCGAGATACCGGCGGCCACGGCGGCGCCCCCGGACACCGGGAGCGAACCGCCCTCGCAGAAGTCGTTCTGCACGTCGACGATGATCAGCGCACGGGACATGGAGGCTCCTAAGCGAACGTGACGGGAATCGCCGGATCGCCGGCGGACAGCTTCAGCCCCTCCCACGGGATGGAGATCAGGCATTGGCGCAGATGCTCGCGGGATTCGGCGAGGGGTACCGGCGGCGCCAGGTCGCCGCCGCCGATGTACGAGTGCTGCAGCAACCGGTCGTTCGCCTTGTGGTCGGGCACGCCCTGGGACACCACGATCTCCTCGGTCGCCGTACCGGTGGGCTTGTGCCGGCGGATCGCGGTCTTGCGCCCGCCCACCGTGGCCTTGTTCTCCGACCGTTTGACGACCGCCCGTCCCTCCACCTCGACGAGCTTGTAGACCAGCCCGGCGGTCGGCGCCCCGGAACCGGTGACCACCGCCGTCCCCGCGCCGTACATGTCGACCGGCTCGGCGGCCAGCGCGGCGATCGAGTACTCGTCCATGTCGCCCGAGACGATGATCTTGGTCTCCGTGGCGCCGAGCGAGTCGAGCAGCTCCCGGGAGTGCTGGGCCAGCACCGACAGGTCGCCGGAGTCGATCCGGATGGCCCGCAGATCGGGCCCGGCCACCGCGATCGCGTTCCGGATGCCCTGCGCGATGTCGTACGTGTCGACCAGCAGGGTGGTGTTCTTGCCCAACGCCTCGACCTGCGACGCGAACGCGGCCGTCTCGTCGTCGTGCAGCAGCGTGAACGCATGCGCCGAGGTGCCCGTGGTGGGAATGCCGTACCGGCCGCCGGCGGCGAGGTTGGAGGTGGAGGCGAACCCGGCGAGATAGGCCGCACGGGCCGCGGCCACGGCCGCCTCCTCATGGGTGCGCCGGGAGCCCATCTCGATGATCGGCCGGCCCCGCGCGGCGGTGACCATCCGGGCGGCCGCCGCGGCGATCGCGCTGTCGTGGTTCAGCACGGAGAGCACGAGCGTCTCCAGCACCACGCACTCGGCGAACGTGCCGGAAACGGTCATGATGGGCGATCCCGGGAAGAACAACTCGCCTTCCGCGTAGCCGTCGATGTCCCCGGTGAACCGGTAGCCCGCCAGCCACGCCGCGGTGCCCTCGTCGATCGTGCCGGCGTCACGCAGGTACCGCAGTTCCGCCTCACCGAAGCGGAAGTCGTGGATGAGTTCGATGAGGCGTGCGGTGCCGGCCACCACGCCGTAGCGGCGCCCGGCCGGCAGCCGGCGGGCGAACACCTCGAAGACCGACCGGCGCTGCGCGGTGCCGTCCTTGAGGGCGGCGCTGAGCATGGTGAGCTCGTACTGGTCGGTCAGGAGCGCTGGCGAGAACTGGGTCACAGACCCACCTTATTGCCGCAGCGATCGCAGTGCCGGTGCCAACGCATTCCGGCCGTTCACGCCGAGCTTGGCATAGACGCGCTGCAGGTGGTTCTCCACCGTGCGCGGCGACAGGAACAGCTTGTTGGCGATGTCGCGGCTTCTCGCGCCGTCCGCGGCCAGCTCGGCGACCTGGCGTTCACGGCTGGTCAGAGCGGGCTGTGCGGTGCGCAGCGCGGGCGTGTGCACCACGTCGCACCGGGCCAGTACGTCGGTCAGCAGCGTGCTCGCGGCCAACGCCTGCGGGTCGCGGGCGCTGCGGAACAGGCGTACCGCAACCGCCGCCGCCTCCGCCGCGAACACCAGATAGCCGTGCGCGTTGAACTCGCGGGCCACCGCGAACAGACCGTCGCCTGATCCGATGGCCGCCGCACGGGCATGCCGCATGAGCAGGCCGGCGGCCCGGCCCCCGGGCACGGTGGCGAGAAGCGCCTGCATCCGGTCCGCGGCAGCTTCCGGCCGGCCGAGGCGGACCAGGTCGTGCAGCGCCAGCAGCTCATGCCCCGTGAAGCCGTCCGCCCGGAGCTGCAAGATCAAATTCTGGGTCGTCCGTACGGCGCCGGCCACGTCCCCGCTACACGCGGCGGTCCACGCCTTCGCCTGTACCCGCCACGGGTAGAACGGCCCATCGTAGGTGCCGGCCGCCCGGCCGGCGATCGCCACCGACTCGGCCGCCAGTTCCGCCTCACCGCGCATCGCTGCCGCGTACGCCCGGGCCGCGTGGGCGTTGCCGTGAAAGAGCCGATTGGCCGCCAGCGCCGCGCAGGCCTGTTCGCTGGCCTCCAGCGCCGCGCCGGTGCGGCCCCGCAGCCAGGCCGACCGGGCCTGTAGCAGGGACGCCCAGCCGGAGGCGAACCCGAAGCCGCCGGTCTGTGCCAGGTCGGCGAACTCGGCGTCCAGGATCTCGTCGATGCCGGCCAGGTCGAGGGTCACGCTCACCCGGGTGCCCAGGACGATCGGCAGCGCGTACTGAAGACCTGGTGTGTCTCGTCGCCAGGCCGCCGCGCCGGGCCCGACCGCGGAGAGCAACTCGGCACTTGCCACCGGGTCTCCGCCCGCGGCCGCCAGGAAGGCCAGCACGCAGCGCGCCATCGCCTGGGCGGGCGCACCGGCGGCCGGGTCGCCGAGCACCTGCTCGGCCAGTGCACGGGCCGCCTCGATCTGCTTGAGCTGCAGCCGCATCAGAGATTCGACCGCGCGCATCCGGGCCCGGTCGGCCGCGTCGTCGACGCGGGCCGCGGCCACCTCGTCGGCGGCGTCCGGCCGGCCCAGCCCCCAGAACGCCACGGTGGCCCGGGCGGCGATCCGGCGCGCCGGCGGCCCCTCGACGGCCCGGTCCAGCACCGCGATCGCGTCGTCCGGGTTGTCCGCGAACAGCAGCACGGTGGCGAGTAATTCGGCGGCTTCCCATCCGGCGCCGGACTCGGTGGCCGCCTCGGCCAGCCGCTGGGCGAGCGCCAGGTCGATCCGGTCGAACGCCTGCACCGCGGCGTCCAGCAACAGCCGGCCGCCCTGGGCCGTACCGGAGTCGAGCCGCCACACCGCCATCCGCAACGGGTCGTCGCGACGCCGGCCGCCAGCCCGTTCGACGAGTTCGGCCAGGGTGGTGAGGAGCCGCTGGGACCGGGTCACCGGGCAGTGCCGCCGGGCCACCTCGCCGTAGAGCGGGTGGGCCAGCCACACCTCGCGGCGTCTGCCGTCCACGACGACCCGGATCAGGCCGCGCTCCTCGGCGTCCTCGACCTCAGTGGCCGCACACACCTGGCGCAGCAACGGCAGCCCGAGCGGCTCGCCGAACGCGACCAGCTCGAGGACCTCCCGCAGCCCGGGTGTGAGGCCGCCGATCCGGGCATTGACCAGGTCAGCGAGGCTCGGGGCCAGGTTCAGCCGGCCGGTCCACCGCCAGACACCGTACGCGCTCGTCATCTCACCGCCGTCGCGTGCCGCCGTGACCAGTTCGCGCAGCAGCAGGGGATTGCCGGCCGCCAGCCTTGCCAGGCGCTGGGCGGCCGCCGACTCGACCGGCGCGCCGAGCATGGCGGCCACCAGGTCGCGCGACTCGTCGGCGGTCAGCGGCGCCAGTTCGGCGTGCTGGACCAGCCCTTCGGTCCACAGTCCGGCGATCGTCGGCGGCACCGGCTCGCCGATGCGCAAGGTGGCCAGCAGCGTGGCGCCCTCGCGGATCAGCAGATGCACGAGCGCGGCCGACTGCGGGTCGAGCAGATGGGCGTCGTCCACCACGAGCACTATCGGACGATGGCCGGCGTCGGCGTGCAGCACGTCCACCGCCCAGCGCAGCAGGCCGGCCGCGGAGAGGCCGGCCGGCGGGTCGGGCGGGAGCATTCCGGCCATCGCGCCGAACGGCAGGTCCGATCGGGCGACGTCGACGGCGGCGATGCGTACCGCGTACTGCTCGGGCGGCAACGATCCGACGGCCTCGTGCATCAGGCGGCTCTTACCGACACCCGGGGCGCCGCTCAGCACCAAGCCGCGGCACGATGCATCGGTGGCGGCGGATCTCAGGCGAGACAAATCGTCGGCCCGCCCGATGAAGTCCCAGTGCCCCACGCGGCCAGCATATCGAAATCAGTCACAGTCATGTGACGGCTGCCCGAGCCCTCATGCCATGCCTTTTGACCAGCGCTTATATACTCCGGTTCCGCCTGCCCCGAATCCGGTGGCACGATAAGGGCATGGCGTTGCCACAGGTTGCTCCCGTCGAGACGCCCGAAATCGAGGAATCCCCGCTCGATGACTCTCCCTGGGTCACCATCGTCTGGGACGATCCGGTCAACCTCATGTCGTACGTGACCTGGGTCTTCCAGAAGCTGTTCGGGTACAGCCACGACGAGGCCGAGAAGCTCATGCTCGACGTGCACAACAAGGGCAGGGCGGTCGTTTCCGCCGGCGCACGGGAGAAGATGGAGATGGACGCGTCGCAACTGCATGGCTACGGTCTGTGGGCGACGGTGGACAGATCTTGAGCGAGCGGCTGGAGTGACGATGTTCCGACGCAACGGCCACCAGTGCGTGGCCACCTTCGCGGTGGACGAGGTACGGGTCCTGCGCAAGGTTGCGAACGAGGTCGTGGACCTGCTCACCGATGGCTTCGACCACGCCGACCCGGTGGTCGGCCGGCTCTTCCCGGACATCTATCCGGACCGGCCGGAGGACTCCGCCGAATTCCGCCGGTACACCGAGGGCGAGCTGAAGACCGGCAAGATCGACCAGGCGGGCGCCATCCTGGCGGCACTACCGGACGACGGCCCCGGTGAGGTACGCCTGGACCACGAGGCCGCCGAGGCGTGGCTGCGCGCGATCAACGACGTGCGGCTGGCCATGGGTACCCGGCTCGACATCCGGGGCGACACCGACCTCGGCGACGAACTCGACGATGCGGTGCTGCACGATCCGGCGTCGAGCCGGGTGTTCCAGCTCTCGGTGTACGCATATCTGGGGTACCTGCAGGAGTCCCTGCTGAACGCGTTACCCGAGATCGACTAGCTCGTCGGAGGTGAGCTGCAGGTCTGCCGCCCGTACCGAGTCACGGATCGACTCCGGCCGGCTGGCTCCCGGGATCGGGATGACGTGGGGCGACTTGGCCAGCATCCAGGCGAGGGCAACCTGCTGCGGGCTGACGCCGTGCCGTTCGCCGATGTCGGCGTAATTCTGGAACTGCTCGCCCAGCTGGCCGGCCCTGCCGATGCCGCCAAGCGGCGACCAGGGCAGGAACGCGATGCCCAGCTCGTCGCAGAGCCGCAGCTCCGGCTCGGACGACCGGAAGACCGGCGAGAACCGGTTCTGCACCGAGGCCAGCCGGCCGCCGAGGATCTGCTGTGCCTGCCGGATCTGATCCGGGTTCGCGTTGGAGATGCCGGCCAGCCGGATCTTGCCCTCGTCCAGCAGGTCCCGGATCGCACCGACGGAATCCTCGTACGGCACCTTGGGGTCGGGGCGGTGGAACTGGTAGAGGCCGATGGCGTCCACGCCGAGCCGCTTGAGCGACGCCTCGGCCGCCTGCTTGAGGTACGCCGGGTCGCCGTTGACCGTCCACGAGCCGTCGCCCGGCCGCTGGTGCCCGCCCTTGGTGGCCACCAACACCTGCGACGCATCCCCGCCCCAGGTGGCCAGCGCCTGGGCGATCAACGTCTCGTTGTGCCCGACCTCGTCGGCATGGATGTGGTACGCGTCGGCCGTGTCGATCAGCGTGACGCCGGCCTCCAGCGCCGCGACGATGGTGTCGATCGATCGCTGCGGGTCCGGGCGGCCCTCGATGGACATCGGCATGCCACCTAGCCCGATCGCGCCCACCTGTAGGTTTGCGATGGTCCGTTGCTTCATGCCTGGCAGGTACCCGCTGTGGGCATCGCCACGCCCGTTACCGCGAAACGGCCGGGTAATGTGAAACACGTGCTGAGCATCGACAGCGCGATCCTCGACGCGATCGTCACCCACGCCCGCCGGGACCACCCCGACGAGGCGTGCGGCGTGGTCGCCGGGCCCGCCGGCAGTGACCTGCCGACCCGGCACATCGCGATGGACAACGCCGCCCGGTCGATGACGTTCTACCAGTTCGATTCCATGGAGCAGTTGCGCATCTGGCGCGAGATGGACGACAACGACGAGGAACCCGTCGTGATCTACCACTCGCACACCGCGACGGAGGCGTATCCATCGCGCACCGACATCTCGTTCGCGGGTGAGCCGAACGCGCATTACCTGCTCATTTCGACTCGGGAGCCGGATCGCGAGGAGATCCGCTCGTTCCGCATAGTGGACAACGTGGTGACCGAAGAAGAGGTCAACATCGTGGATGCGACGGTGGACGCGTGAGTGTGAGTGCTGTGCAGTCGTACATGTTCGGGCAGAGCCCGGTGTCGGTGTACTACGAGTGTCGCTGAACGACGCCTCCGACCCGTCCTGACTCAGAACTTCTTCGACTTCTCACATTCCTTAGGAGCATCACAGCCATGGCTATCGAGGTTCGCGTCCCGACCATCCTGCGCAGCTACACCGGCGGCTCGAAGGTCGTCGAAGGCTCCGGCGACACCCTGTCCGGTCTGATCGACGACCTGGACGCCAAGCACAGCGGCCTCAAGGGCCGCCTGATCACCCCCGAGGGCGGCCTGCACCGCTTCGTGAACATCTATGTCAACGACGAGGACGTCCGGTTCCTCGGTGCGCTGGACGCGGAGCTGAACGACGGCGACTCGGTAACCATCCTGCCCGCGGTGGCCGGAGGCGCCCTCGGCTTCGCAGCGGTCGCGGCGCTTCTCGGGAAGTAACCGTCGTGGCTCGCTTCGAGAGCCTCCTGCATGCGTGCGGGGGCACGCCGCTGGTCGGCCTGCCCCGTCTGTCACCGACGGTGCCGGACGGTGCGCCGCCGGTGCGGTTGTGGGCGAAGCTCGAGGACCGCAATCCGACGGGCAGCGTCAAGGACCGGCCGGCGTTGTTCATGGTGCGCGAGGCGGAGGAGTCGGGCCGGCTCCGCCCGGGTGACACCATCCTCGAGCCGACCAGCGGCAACACCGGCATCTCGCTGGCCATGGTGGCCAAGCTGCGCGGGTACCGGCTGGTCTGCGTGATGCCGGAGAACGTCTCGGCCGAGCGGGTCCAGCTTCTCCGGATGTACGGCGCGGAGATCATCTTCTCGCCGGCCGCGGGCGGCTCGAATCAGGCGGTCGCCACCGCCAAGCAGATCGCCGCCGAGCACCCGGACTGGGTAATGCTGTTCCAGTACGGCAACCAGGCCAACGCCCGGGCGCACTACGAGACCACCGGCCCCGAGCTGCTGCACGACCTGCCCACGATCACCCACTTCGTGGCCGGGCTGGGCACCACGGGCACGCTGATGGGCACCGGGCGGTACTTGCGCGAGAAGGTCGAGGGCATCGAGATCGTCGCCGCGGAGCCCCGGTACGGCGAGCTGGTCTACGGCCTGCGCAACATCGACGAGGGGTACGTCCCCGAGCTGTACGACGCCTCGGTGCTCAACCGCCGGTTCTCGGTGAGCACCAGGGACGCCGTCCTGCGCACCCGCCAGCTGGTCGAGGTGGAAGGTATTTTCGCCGGCTTCTCCAGCGGCGCGATCCTGCACGCCGCGCTGGCGGTGGCGCATGAGGCGGTCCGGGCGGGACGCCGGGCGGACGTGGCGTTCATCGTCGCCGACGCGGGGTGGAAGTACCTCTCCACGGGCGCATACGGCGGCACGCTGGCCGAGGCCGAGGAGGCCCTCGAGGGCCAGCTCTGGGCCTGACCGCCCCGACCCGCGCGTCGATCTTGCACTTCCCGGGCCGTTTTCGCCCCGGATTCCTCACCTGATTACTGCAAGATCGCCGCTGCCCGTGGCTGAGGCTCCGCCGATCTTGCACTTTCCTGGCTGAAATGGGCGGATTCGTCACCTGATTACTGCAAGATCGCCGCTGCCGGGGCTGGCTCCCCGCCGATCTTGCACTTTCCTGGTTGAAATGACTGATATGTCGCCTGGAAAGTGCAAGATCGGCGCGGGTTCGGGTTAGTAGGCCACGGCCAGGGTGACGTCGCACGCCAAGGGAACGGCGGCGGTCAGCAGGAGCAGGTAGGGCAGCGTCCTACGGTGAATGGACAGGAACGCCCCCACCACCAGTGCCACGCTGAGCAGCCCCAGGAATGCCAGCAGCGGCACATACCAGGCGGGGGCGCCGCCGCCGACCACCGACACGAACCCACGCACGCCGACACCGACGCCGGCCAGTCCGAGCGCCGCGGCGTAGAGGGACATCGCGAGCAGCCGGCGCGTAGCCGGAGCCGGGTCGTCGGCGGCCGGGAATCGGAACACCGTCTCCCCGCGGCCGGGGTCGGCCGGCCTGGGATCTCTCTCCCACCCGAACGGAACGACGCCGGAGGATCCGACGCCGGAAGCACCCACGCCGAAAGGAGAACCGGCGCCGGCCGGAGCATCGACAGGAGAGCCGAAGGGAGAACCGGCGCCGGCCGGAGCATCGACAGGAGAGCCGGACGGAGAACCGGCGCCGGCCGGAGCATCGACAGGAGAGCCGGACGGAGAACCGGCGCCGGCCGGAGCATCGACAGAAGAGCCAGAAGGAGAACCCACGTCAGTTGTCACATCGCCTCCGCTCGGTACGTTGACGCCTTCACCCTGTGCAACGCGAGCGGCTCACCAGGCGTAACGCTGACGTCGGTGACCAGGCTCAGGGACGATGTGATGTGCGTTGTCGATTTCGCGACAAATCGATCAGACGTTTACCCGGCGCGCTGGTCCCGGCGTACGCTCGCTGCGTGATTGACTGCTTCGACGACTTGACCATCGGCCGGTCGGACGGGGCTGAGCCGATCGGGCGTCAGGCGACCCAGCGTGAGCCAGAGGGATCCGCATGCGACTGACCGTCCTCGGCTGTTCCGGCAGTTTCCCCGGCCCCGAGTCGGCCTGTTCCGCCTACCTCGTGGAGGCCCAGGGCTTCCGGCTTCTGATCGACTTCGGGCCGGGCTCGCTGTCGGCTTTGCAGCGGTATGCCGACGTGAACGCGATCGACGCGATCATGCTGACGCACCTGCACTGTGACCACATGCTCGACGCGTGCAGCTACGTTGTGGTGCGGCGCTATGATCCGAGCGGGCCGAGACCGCCGCTGCCGGTATACGCCCCGCTGGGTGCGGCCGAGCGGATAGCCGCGGCGTACAGCTCGGAGGCCGAGCCGGTCGACGACGTCTACACCTTCTTCCGGCTGGAGCCGGGCACCTTTCCGATCGGGCCGTTCATGGTCACGGTCGATCGGGTCAATCATCCGATCGAAACCTACGGGGTACGCGTCGAGCAGGGCGGCCGAGTGCTCGCTTATTCGTCCGACACCGCACTGTGTGACTCGCTGCTGCGACTCGCCCAGAATGCCGACCTCTTCCTCTGCGAGGCGAGTTACCTTGACGGCATGGACAACCCGCCCGACCTGCATCTCACCGGCGGCGAGGCGGGCGAGGCGGCGACCAAGGCGGATGTCGCCCGGCTGCTGCTGACCCACCTGGTACCCGCGTGGGGGAGCGAAGCGGCTACGGTGGGGTCCGCGTCCGCGGCGTACGAGGGACCGGTCGAGGTGGTCCGGCCGGGTTCCCGCTACGATCTCTGAGCCGTCGGCGGCTTCGGCCGCGCGACACCGAAACACCATGATGAGCCCTGCGAGCCGTCCCCTGGAGTGCACTGCATGCGCATCGTCCGGTTGGCCAACTTCGTCTCGGCTCGATCCGGTGGTCTCCGTACCGCACTCCGAAACCTCGGCGAGGGGTACGAGCGTGCCGGTCACCAGGCCGTCCTGATCGTCCCGGGGCACCGGTTCTCCGACGAGGCGACCTCACAGGGGCGGGTGATCACGCTGCCCGGCACCCCCCTGCCGCGGACCGGCGGGCACCGCGTGCTGGCCGGTCGCCGGGAGATCAGCAAGCTGCTGGACCGCCTCGAACCGGACCGTATCGAGGTGTCCGATCGTTCCACCCTGCGCTGGACCGGCCGCTGGGCCCGCCAGCGCGGCGTCGGCTCGGTGATGGTGTCGCACGAGAGCCTGGCCGGGCTGCTCGGCGTGTGGGGCATGCCGGCCCGCGAGCCGCTCGCCGACCGGCTCAACCGCCGGACCGCCGAGATGTACGACCGGATCGTCTGCACCACGGCGTTCGCGGCGGCCGAGTTCCGTCGCCTCGGCGTGCCGAACCTGGCGGAGGTTCCGCTCGGCGTGGATCTGCAGACCTTCCACCCCCGCGCGGCCGACCCCGCGGTCCGGGCCCGGTACGCGCGCCCCGACGAGACGCTCATCGTCTACTGCAGCCGGCTCTCCGCCGACAAGCGCCCCGAGCTGGCCGTCGACACCGTCGCGACGCTGCGCGGCAACCGGATGCCCGCCGTGCTCGCGGTGGCCGGTGACGGTTCCCGCCGGGCCGCGCTGGCCTACCGCGCCGCCCGGCTGCCGGTCCGTTTCGCCGGGCATCTCAACGACGCGTCCCACGTCGCCGCGCTGCTGGCGGTCGCCGACGTGCTGGTCGCACCCGGCCCGGTGGAGACCTTCGGGCTGGCCGCGCTGGAGGCCCTGGCCTGCGGGACGCCGGTGGTGGTCAACCAGGCCAGTGCCCTGCCCGAGGTGGTCGGCGGGGCGGGCGTGGCGGTACACGGAACCGCGGCGGCGTTTGCTGACGGCGTACGTCAGGTCCTGGAGCGTCCGGAGCACGAACGCCGCGCCGAAGCACGGCGGCGTGCCGAGCAGTTCGGCTGGCCGAGGGCCGTCGAGGGGTTCCTGCGCGCACACGGCGTGCAGCCCCCGCCCTCCGCGGCCGCCCGGCGGCACCGATGGGACAGCCGCGCTCTGGCCAGCGGATTGCGCCCCGCGGTGCCGGCCGGCGCGATGTCCCGGGTGTGGGCCGGCCGTGCCGAGGCGTCCGGGGCGGACGAGGCGGCCACCGCGCGCTACGCATAGGGTGGCGGGCATGGCACGCCCCGACGGCCGCGCGGCCGACCAATTGCGACCCGTGACGCTGACCCGCCGGTGGAGCATCCACCCGGAGGGCTCGGTGCTGGTGGAGTTCGGCCACACCCGGGTGCTCTGCACCGCCAGCGTCACCGAGGGTGTTCCGCGCTGGCGTAAGGGTTCCGGCCTGGGCTGGGTGACGGCCGAGTACGCGATGTTGCCGCGCGCCACCAACACGCGCGGCGACCGGGAGAGCGTCAAGGGCAAGATCGGCGGCCGCACCCAGGAGATCTCCCGCCTGATCGGCCGGAGCCTGCGGGCCTGCATCGACCTCAAGGCGCTGGGCGAGAACTCGATCGTGCTGGACTGCGACGTGCTCCAAGCCGACGGTGGTACCCGGACCGCGGCCATCACCGGCGCCTACGTGGCGCTGTACGACGCCGTGACCTGGCTGGCCGGCCGCAAGTCACTGGCCGGCCGGGTGGAGAAGGTCATGCACCGGTCGATCCAGGCGGTCAGCGTCGGCATCATCGACGACGAACCCCGCCTGGACCTGATGTACGTCGAGGACGTCGCGGCCGAGGTGGACATGAACGTGGTGTGCACCGGCGACGGCGACTTCGTCGAGGTGCAGGGCACCGGCGAGGCCAACGTGTTCCGCCGCGATCAGCTCGACGCGCTACTCGACCTGGGCCTGCTGGGCTGCGCAGAGCTCGCCGCCGCGCAACAGAAGGCGCTCGCCTCATGAGCAAGCTGTTGCTCGCGACGACGAATCCCAAGAAGCTCGCCGAGCTCAGGCGCATCCTCGACCAGGTGCCGGGCACGGCCCGGGTGTCGCTGGTCGGGTTGGGCGAGTTCGACGACTATCCGGATGTTCCGGAGACCGGGCTGACCTTCGGCGAGAACGCGCTGATCAAGGCCCGCGAGGGTGCCAGGCGGACCGGCCTGCCCACGGTCGCCGACGACTCCGGGCTCGCCGTGGACGCGCTCAACGGCATGCCGGGTGTGTTCAGCGCCCGCTGGGCCGGTCGGCACGGCGACGACGCGGCCAATCTGGATCTCGTGCTCGCGCAGATCAGCGACGTGCCGGACGAGCATCGAGGCGCGGCGTTCGTGTGCGCGGCCGCGCTCGTGCTGCCGGGCGGCCGCGAGCACCTGATCGAGGGCCGGCAGGTCGGCCGGATCGTCCGTACCCCGCGCGGTACCGGGGGTTTCGGCTACGACCCGGTGTTCCTCGGCGATGGGCAGGACCGGACGAACGCGGAGCTGACGCCGGAGCAGAAGGACGCGATCAGCCACCGCGGCAAGGCGTTCCGGGAGTTGGCCAAGATCATCGTCAAGGGGCTGAGGTAGCCCCTATCTCAGCGGTCCCACCACGCGCTCGATCTGGCTGCGCAGGGCCCGCCCGGCGACGACCGAGCGGGCCTCGTCCAGCACCGGCGCGAGGAACACGTCCGGTCCGGGCGCACCGGCGAACGCCGCCAGCGCGGCCAGTGCGACCCGTCCGGCCGGCGAGGGCCTGAGCGGGGCGCGGAGCTGGATTCCCCGTACGGCGGCCAGCAGCTCCACGGCGAGCAGGCTGGTCAGGTTGTCCAGTACGGTGCGCAGTTTCCGGGCCGCGGCCCAGCCCATCGATACGTGGTCCTCCTGCATGCCGCTGGTCGGCAGCGAGTCCACCGACGCGGGCGAGGCGAGCCGGCGGTTCTCCGCGACGATGCCCGCGGCCGTGTACTGCGCGATCATCAGCCCCGAGTTCACCCCGGCGTCCGGAGTCAGGAACGGTGGGAGGTTGCGGGATCGGGTCACGTCGAGCAGCCGGTCCACCCGGCGTTCCGCGATCGCGCCCACCTCGGCGGCCGCGATGGCCAGGAAGTCGGCGGCGAAGCCGAGCGGCGCGCCGTGGAAGTTGCCGGTCGACTCGACCCGCCCGTCCGGCAGCACCACCGGGTTGTCCACCACCGACCGCAGCTCCCGGGCCGCCACCGTGGTCACGAAGTCGAGGGTGTCCCGCGCCGCGCCGGCCACCTGGGGAGCGCAGCGCATGGAGTACGCGTCCTGCACCGCGTGCGCCAGGTCGTCGCGGTGCGAGTCCATGATGGCCGAGTCCTGCAGCAGCCGGTGGATGTTGGCGGCCGCCGCCACCTGGCCGGGATGCGGCCGGATCGCGTGCAGCTCGGGCAAGAACGGCCGCTCCGAGCCGAGCATCGCCTCGATCGCCAGTGCCGCGGTCACGTCCGCCATCC
>Ga0081539_10003395_pt1 | contig 19667 bp, 15 predicted proteins | sample TabmetS4T2R2_FD_71023 | JGI IMG/M metagenome (GOLD analysis project Ga0081539, IMG submission 71023) | Tabebuia heterophylla rhizosphere microbial communities from the University of Puerto Rico - S4T2R2 | ecosystem: Host-associated > Plants > Roots > Rhizosphere ...
TTAGGACACTACCGGCTCGAGCGAATCCGGCTTGACCTGTTACTCTCCTGTCCGAAATGGTAGGAGTGATGTCCTAACGCAGGACCCGTTGGCCGAGGGAGGATCAAATCATGAGAACGATTCCAAAGTCTCTTGTCATGTTCGGGATGCTCGCCTTGCTCCCGGTTAGTTTGGTTCAGGCGCAAACCACCTCGGCGCCGAAACATCGCGAGTATACAATCTGGGTCCCGCCGCAAGCCGGCACCCTGATTGGGGGCGGTTACGCCAGCACGTATCTCACAAACATTCGCTCCAAGACGCTGGCGCGGGAAGACCAGTCGTTGCGCGGGGCGATCGATGGACTCGATTCCCTTGGGATGCGCCCGGTGCGCGGCTTCGGCTTGGTCCCGGCGGCGGTTTACTGGAAAACCGATGTGCCGATTAACATCCTGGTCGAACAACAAGCCCAAACCAACTTGAGTTACGGCGAGTTGTTGATGGTTCACATTCTCGCAAAGCAAAGTGGGTTGAGCTTTGATCAGGTCATCACGGAACGTATCAACTCGAAGAGCTGGGGCGAAGTCGCCGATCGGCACGGCGTCCCGACCAGCCTCATCGTGAGCGGTGTCAACTCCGCCGCCCAACGCATCCGCTACGTCGAACTTCGCTATCACAAAAGGCAGCAACAGGGCGACGCGGGCGTAAGTTATACAAGTGTGAATCCGCACCTGAGCATGTTCTCGCAACACCATTAGCCGCCGCGGTGGCCAATGGGGTCGCAGCCGGATCTGCCTCGTTGGGGTTTCGAAGCTCGGATTGCGCCATTCGCCAGCGAAGCCACCGTTACATGCGGCCCCGCCGTTGATAAAAGCGATAGCGCTCGAGGATCGAGGCCACATAGCGCTTCGTCCCCGGGAAATCGATATTGCGCTGGAACTCTCGCGCTGAGATTGGCTGCGCCCCCTCGCCTCCCGCCCAGCGTTGCGCCCGGCTCAGGCCGGCGTTGTACTCCGCGAGAGCAAAGGGAATCGGGTCGCGCATCTGTCGCCAGTGCGAAACCGCCCGCTGCAAATACCAGGCACCGGCTTCCAGGTTGGTCTTTGGATCGAACAACTCCTCGAGCTGGAAATTGTCGATCTTGTTTTTCGCCGCCCATTCCCGCGCCGCGATTTCACTTACCTGCATCAAGCCCCGCTCACCCGCCGCGCCAAGCTTTTTCGAATCCAACCGGCTCTCCCGCCAGACGACCGCCTTTACCAGCATCGGGTCGAGTTTGTTCGTCGCCGAGACGGACCGGATGAGCTGATCGTATTGCTGAAAGCGCGCCGGGCTGAGCCATTCAAAAAGGGTGTAAAAAGGATCGCCCGAGCGTAGCGCGAGCAATCCGATCCCGAGGCCGGCGGCGAGCAGCAGGCAAATGACAAACTTGAAGAGAAAGCGGAGCATGAAAGGAAAACGTTCAACGTCCAACGCTCAACCTTCAACGTTCAATCGGCGAAAGAAGAAGCGCCATCCTTTGAACACTGGACGGTAGACGTTGGAGGTTGAAGGTTGCACGTTGAAGGTTAAATCGTCGATCAAGCAGACCTCCGCTGTGTCGCCGCCTCTCTTTGCCCGCGTCATTGTTGATCGCTCCATCCGGCGCGAGCTGGACTATGCCGTCCCGGAAGCGTTGCGCGATCAAATTGCGATCGGCTCCCGTGTCCGGGTGCCGTTTCGCGAGAAATCGCTTCTCGGCACCGTGGTTGCGTTGCTCGTGCAAAGCCCGGCCCGGGGGATCAAGCCGATTCTCGAATTGTTAGGCGGAAAACCGGCGATTAGTTCCGGTCTGCTCGAACTGGCCCGCTGGATGGCCAGCTATTACTGCTGCCCGATCGAAACCGTTATGCGGAGCGTCCTCCCGCAGGTGATTCGGCAAGCGAGAGTCGGCTGGAAAAAACAGCTCTTCGTCAGGGCGACGCGTCTCCCCGCGATCGACGAGCTGGAGAAACTTCGCCGACGCGCCCCGCGCCAGGCCGAGTTGCTCGCAGCGCTCCTCCAGCTTCCCGGCCCGATTCCCGCCGCCGATCTTCTTCGTCAGACTTCGCTCGACAACGCCACCCTCCGCGCTCTCGTTAGGCGCGACCTCGCGGCACTGACCGAGGAAGCAATCCCGCGCGATCCACACGGGGCTGAACAGTTCGTCGCCGATCGGCCCCATCTTCTGAACGAAGAGCAGACCGGCGCCCTGAAGTTGATCCAAACCGCCATCGCCAATCCCCAATCGCATCCTCCAATTCTTCTTCACGGAGTGACCGGGAGCGGCAAAACCGAGATTTACCTTCAGGCGATCCGGGCGACCCTCGACCTTGGCAAAACCGCCATCGTGCTCGTCCCCGAAATCTCGCTCACGCCGCAAACCGTTGAACGCTTCAAGAACCGTTTCGCGGCACAGCACGACATCGTGGCCGTTCTGCACAGTCATCTTTCGGAAGGTGAGCGCCACGACGAATGGCATAAACTTCACTCCGGCCGCGCCCGGATCGTGATCGGCGCGCGTAGCGCCATTTTCGCTCCGCTCGACGATCTCGGCCTCATCGTTGTCGATGAAGAACACGAAACTTCCTACAAACAGGAGGAAGCGCCCCGCTATCACGCCCGCGATGTCGCCGTCGTCCGGGCGAAACTGGAAACATGCGCCATCGTTCTCGGCTCGGCCACGCCTTCCCTCGAGAGCTATCACAACACGCAAGGCGGCAAATACGCTCTCAGCACACTTACCCAGCGCGTCGACCGGTGCCAGATGCCGCTCATTCGGATCGTCGATCTTCGCCAGGAACGAAGAAAACAGAAATCGGCCGCGATCCTTTCCGAGCAACTGCGGAGTGCGATCGAGGCTCGCCTAACGACAAAAGAACAGACCATCCTGTTCCTCAATCGCCGCGGCTTTTCCACCTCGCTCCTTTGCAGTAACTGCGGCAAAGCCCGCGACTGTCCGAATTGCAGCGTTGCTCTCACCTTTCATCGCACCAATGCGCGTCTCAGCTGTCACCTTTGCGGTCACAGCGCGGCCGTTCCAAAACGCTGTCCCGAATGTGGGGAAAACACGCTCATCTACGTTGGGTTTGGAACCGAGAAAGTGGAAGAAGCGGTTTCGGCACTTTTTCCGAGGGCGGTCGTGAGGCGAATGGATGCCGACTCAATGACGCGCAAGGACGCCTACCGCGAAACGCTTCACGCCTTTCGCACCGGCAAGATCGATATCCTGGTCGGCACGCAGATGATCGCCAAGGGACTCCACTTTCCCAACGTCACCCTGGTGGGAATCATCAACGCCGATCTCGCGCTTCACCTCCCCGACTTTCGTGCTGGAGAACGGACCTTCCAGCTCCTGACCCAGGTGGCGGGCCGGGCCGGACGAGGCGAATCACCGGGGGAAGTTTATGTCCAGACCTACACCCCTTTCTCCCCCTCAATTCAGTTTGCCCGCCACCACGATTACGCTGGTTACTACGAGCAAGAGCTGGAATTCCGCGAACAATGCAATTTCCCACCCCTGACTCATGCCGTCCTCATCACCCTTCGCTCCGAGCACGACACCCATGCCAGTTTCTCCGCCGAGACCCTGGCCCGGCGGCTGCGGGAGAACCTCCCTAACGAGTATAGCATCAGCAACCCCGCACCCGCTCCTTTGGAAAAACTCCAGGGCCAGCACCGTTTCCACATTCTGCTGCGCGGCGAAGCTATCCTGCGCCTCAGCCGCCTTATTCGCCAGACGCTCGACAAACTGCCCTTCCCCGAGGACGTCACCGCGGCAGTAGACGTCGATCCTTATCAACTGCTCTAGAACCGGTTTCAGAAATAGAATTGCCACCCCATGGTCCAGGCGAGGGTCTGCCATAGACGCCCTACAATTGGCTGGAAAATGATTTTTGAACCGCTTCTAGAAGCCACTTCACAAATAGAAATGGCGCTGATCAAACGCGTATGTCAGGCGCTGCCTCCGCTCATGCCGGGTGGCGAAGGAGGACTTGCACGTTCATAGGAGAAAGTAACAGATTAGTAACTTTTTCCGTCCTTGCCAGGCGCAATGCACTGAATCATTGCATCGCGTATGAAGAAACTCACGATTGGGAAAGGGAAAGGTTCTCGTTTGGCTGTTGCTCTGTTTGTTTTCGCCGCTGCCTGCGCAATGACACCTGGCAAAGTTTCCGCACAGGTCGCGACCTTCACGACTCAACAGTACGCCCTGCTCGGCAACACTCACATCGGCGCTGATCTCAACGGGGACGGCAAGGTCGACCTCGCCGGGACCGGCGCAAATGTGGTCTCGGTAATGTTAGGGAATGGCGATGGGACGTTCGGCGCGAAAACCGACTTTCCTGTCGCAGCCACCCCGCAGGCCGTGGCCGCGGGTGATTTCAATAGCGACGGGAAGATGGATTTGGTGGCTACGCTGAATGATGCTCAGTTGAGCCTTGCGCTGCTTACCGGCACCGGCACGGGAACCTTCAATCCGCCGATATATTTTCCCAACACTTCCGGATTCGACTCGCCCGCCATCGCGGCGACCGATCTTAATAGCGACGGCAGGCTCGACCTTGTGGTCATGCATAACCTCGGTTGTTACACACCGCCGTGCATGGCCGCCGACAGTGTTACTATCCTGCTCGGTAACGGGGATGGCACTTTTCAAACGCCGAGCGAGGTCGCGGTGGGAACTGGCCCGTTTGCCATGGCGGTCCTGGATGTGAACGGCGATGGAATCAAGGATGTGGCGATCGGCGGTGGAAATACCGAGCTCTCTATTTTGCTTGGGGTGGGCGACGGAACATTTGTGCAGCAACCTGTTGTCACCCTGGTTCCGGGCGGCGATCTTTTTTCCGCCTGCAATGATATTGGCTTCGGGGACCTGAATCGTGATGGTATTCAGGACTTGGTCGTGCCCCTCGGCAACGGTCAGGGAAATGCCATTCTCATCGGCAACGGGAACGGCACGTTTCAGATCAAGTCGCGCATTCAGATCGATGAGACTTTCGCCCCGTTGCACGTGGCAGTGGCGGATTACAACCGCGACGGCTTGCTCGATATCGCTCGAACCATGGGTGACGGCACAAATGGCTTGATGCAGATCATGAACGGCAACGGCGACGGTACTTTTCAGGCGCCGATCAATTATCTGAAACCGCCACCTGGCTCGAGCATCGGCGGCATCGTGATCATTTCTGGCGATTGGAATGCCGATGCGAAGCCAGACATCGCTTTTGTAGTCGGAGGTGCAAGTATGGCGCTTGACGTCTTGACCAATACGACCGGCGGAACCGGCAGCGATACGGTTTCAATCACCCGAGCCGAATACCAGACCGGCAATCGCAGACTGCGCGTTGAGGCGACGAGCACTCGTTCAGACGCGATCTTGCAGGTGTTTGTCACGTCCAGTGATCAACTGATCGGAACCCTTGCTAACAATGGCGGCGGAAAATTCCGTGGTCAGTTCTCCTGGCCGGTCAATCCGCAAAGCGTCACGGTGAAGAGCAACTTCGGCGGACAAGCCACACGCATGGTGACTCAGAGGTAACGGCCGAGAGCCCCCCTCTAAAGCGCGGCGCGGACTCGGTCGAGAAAGGGGATCTGGGCGGGATTGATCTTTTCGCGCGCAATCGCCGCGGGGAAGAATTCGGCGCGATCGATCTCGGGAAAAGTCTGCAGCTTCCCGGAACGGGGCGGCCATTCCAGCTCGAATCGGTTTGAGCGCAATAGGAAGTTGTCGGGCAAGTCTGCCTCGCAGGCCCAGGCGTGAATCGTCTTGCCGCCCTTTTGTTTGATACTGCCGAGCGAAAAGCAGTCATCGACCGACGGCGCGAAACCGACCTCTTCGGCAAATTCGATCCGGGCACGGCTGAACAGCTCTTCGCCTGGCGCAGCTTCGCCTTTTGGGATGGTCCAGCCGCCTTCGTCTTTCCGGGCGAAAAACGGGCCTCCTGGATGAACGAGCAGAAATTCCAGCTCATCGCCGCGGCGCCGAAACAGCAGAAGTCCGGCGCTTGTTCGCGATCTCATCGGCTGTAGCTACGCTTTTCCTGCTCCATTTCCGCGAGTGTGTTTTTGTCGGATTCCCGATAGGATTGCAGGGCGTGCATCCGTCGCACGACTGCAATCGCTTTATCGATCAATTCGACCGCGACGTCGTCGTCTCCTTTTTGGTGATGGGCCTGCGCGGAGAGCCGATAGGCCACGGCCAAATCCTCCTGATAGGTGGCGGAACTTCGATCGGCCTCGATGATCGGCTCCAAGATTTGCAAGGCCTCACCCAGCGCGACGAGAGCGTCATCCGACCGGTTCAGTGCCAGCTGGGCCCGCCCCTTTTCGCTTTTATAAATCGCGAGGTTTCGTTTGTAGTCCTGGTTTTCCGGAGACTTCGCGCTGAGTGGAACCATGGCTGCAACCGCTTCGTCAGCGTTTCTGATCGTCTCCGCAAAATCTCCGGCGAGGCGGTGGGCGCGAGCGAGATTGAAATAAGAAATTGCGAGGTCGTAAGTCACAACTCCATTTTCCGGCTCGTGCGCCAGTGCCTTTTTCGGAAATTCAATTGATCCGCCGCAACGTTTTACGGCCGAGGCGCCTTCTCCTTTGTCGATGTAAACTTCACAGATCATGCTTTCGGTCAGCCAAACGGCGCGTTGCGCGCGAAAATCGTCGGGAAATTGCTGCGCTACCTCCTTACTCACGCTCAGGGCCCGCTCCAAGGCCTGCAAAGCGCCGGGGTAATCGCCCAGGGCTGTCCTGGGTTTGCTCAGAATACGGAGCAAACGCGCCTCGGTTTTCTTGAAGGTCGCATTGGCCGGATCGTTTTTGCGTAGCTTCTCATTGATGGCCAGCGCTTCATCGAAAAGCTTAAGCGCCTTTTGCGACTGCGCATTAAAGGCTGGAATGGCACCATAATCAATCAAGGTCACGGCCAGCCGGTCAAGATATTGCGGTGAGTCCGGCCTGGCCGCGACTAACTCACGCCGAAGCGCGACGGCTTTCTCGAATGCCTCTTCGGCTTCTTTGTTTTGATTGTTATTCCAGAAGGTGCGCGCCGTCGTGTAGTAGTTATCTGCGAGCTTTTCCCTCGCTTCCAGATCGGCAGAGTTAGCCTCCAGCACGGCCGTCCGCAATGCTCGGGCCTTGGCATAACTTTCAAGCCCGGCCTTTGCATTCCCAAGATTGGAATTGTTCAGCGCGCCCTGCACGTCGCCAACCTTTTCATAGGCGGTCGCCAGCTCCGCCTGCAGCTCGCGATCGCCCGCCGCCTCCCTCGCAAGGCTGTCGAGGTAAGTCAGCGCATTCTTCAAAATCGCTTCGCGCGCTTTGAGTGACCCTTCGAGGTTTTCGATCTGCGGGTAAACATCAAACAGGTACGAATTCGCCAAACGGCGGACGTCGGCAAAACGCTTTTCAGCCCGGGCTCTTTGCATCCAGGCGGCGCGCGCTTGCCAAAGCGTGCCGGCAACCCCTGTCACGACCGCGGCGACGATCAACGCCGCGGCGCTCACGGCCGCCTTGTTACGCCGGACGAACTTTGCCGCGCGGTAACCGAACGTGTCCTTGTGTGCTTGGACCGGAAGTCCCTCCAAGTGACGCCGGATGTCTTCCGACAACTCAGCCGCCGAAGTGTAACGCCGCTCTGGCTCTAGCCGCATCGCCATCAGGATGATGTTACTCAGGTCTCGATTCAGTCGCGGATTGATGACCTCTGCGCCCACAACTGCGCGATAGGTTGCGTCCAGCTCACCTGGCGTGCCGGTGCGGAGATGATAAGGCTTTTGTCCGGCCAGCATCTCGTAAAGGATAACGCCCAACGAATAGACGTCGCTCGTGGTCGTGACTCGGTCCCCGCGAATCTGTTCCGGGCTGGCGTAGTCGAGAGTCATAACTCTCTGCGCCGGCCCCGTGAGGGTGATGTCGTCGTTTCCCGGCGTCAGTAATTTGGCGATCCCGAAATCGAGCAGTTTCGGTTCGCCGTCCCCGGTCACGAGGATGTTGGAGGGTTTGAGGTCCCGGTGAATCACGAGATTTTGATGCGCATAAGTGACTGCCGCACAGATCTTGCGAAATAGCTGCAGTCGTTGCTCCACGGTCAGATTATGTTTCACGCAGCACGCGAGCAGCGGCTCGCCCGCCACGTACTCCATCACAAAGTAGGGCGCACCACTCTCGGTCGAACCGCCATCGAGGAGCCGCGCGATGTTAGGATGTTCGAGCTGGGCCAGGATCTGACGCTCATGCCGAAGACGCTCGAGGATATCTTCCGTGTCGAGTCCGCGCCTAACGACTTTAACTGCTACCTGTTTATGAAAGACGTCGTCGGCCCGCTCCGCGAGGTAGACGGTGCCTAGACCGCCGCGTCCGATCCGCTCGATCATCTCATACGCTCCAAACCTTTTCCCAATCGTTTCGTCGCCCGGGGCTTCCGGGAAAAGATCTGGCGGGAGTGAGAGAACCGGCTGGTCGAGAAACAAATCGTCGGCCGCATCCGCGCTGAGCAGGGCCTCGATCTCGAGTCGTAATCCGGTATCGGGACCGCACTCACGATCGAGGAAAGCAGAACGCTCAGCCGGTGCCAGGTCGGTCGTGGCGGCGAAGAGCTCCTTGATCCGCGTCCAGCGTTCAACCGCCGGCGACATTGCTCCCCTCGGTCGAGACTTCCCGGCGCAGCCAGGCGCGGGCCATGCGCCATTCCCGCTTCACGGTGCGTGGCGAAATCGCCAGCGCCGCACCAATTTCTTCAGTGGTCAGGCCACCGAAAAAGCGCAACTCGACAACCTGACTTTGCCGCGGATCGACTTTGGCCAGCTTCTGGAGCGCATCGTCGAGCGCGACCAAGTCCAGGTTGCGAGGCAGGCCGGCGGCCAGTGCTTCATCGAATTCTAGTTTCTCCCAGGTTCCACCGCGCTTTTCGGCGCGATGCCGCCGGGCATGATCAACCAGCACCCTCCGCATGACGCAGGCCGCGACGCCAAAGAAATGAGCACGACTCTGCCAGGAGGTGACGGTTTGGTCGACCAGTCGGAGGTAAGCTTCGTGCACGAGACCCGTCGCCTGCAAAGTGTGGTCGGCCCTTTCGTGCTGCAGATAGCCGCGCGCGATCTGCCGCAGCTCATCATAAATCAGCGGCATCAGCCGCTCGGCGGCCCCTTGTTCGCCCTTGCTCCAGTCAATTAGCACCCGCGTCACCTGCTCGCGCGAAGGAGATGAAATCATATTTTGGGGAAGCTCATAAATGCCGGTCTCGGGAAAAGCGTCCCGCACACCGAGCCTAGCAAACCTGCCTGGAGCGCGTAAATCAATTAATCCGGTCGATCGCGGCGATCCTTGCCGAGACACTGAGGGTTCATCTCAAGCAGCCAGCTGAATGAGCGGGCCAAAAAAATTTTGGCCCCTTCCCGACACGGTTTTGCGCCTGTGCTGGTATGAAACGAACACTTATTCGACGAAATTCTCGTCTCCTCATTGTCCTTATCCTGGCCTGTGCCAGCCCCTTCGTTAGGTCGTCCGGTGCCTTTGCCGCCACCTTCACCGTCAGCAACACAAACGACAGCGGCAGCGGCAGTCTGCGCCAGGCGGTTCTGGATTCAAACACCGCGGCCGGTTCGGACACGATCGTGTTTGATGCGGGCGTTTTTGGGACACCGCAGACGATCACTCTGGCCAGCACCATCACGATTAATCCGGCGACCGGCGATTCGCTCACGATCATTGGGCCCGGAGCGGGTTTGTTGACGGTGAGCGGCAACAACGCCGTCCGGATTTTCACCGTTAGCTCAGGCGATACGGCTGCAATGAGTGGAATGACCCTGACCCAAGCAGACGACGGTGCGATCGACAGCGCCGGCTCCCTTACCGTGACCAACATCACCTTTCACGACAACCTCAACGGCAACGGCGGAGCCATCGCCAACAGTGGAGCGTCACTCACAGTGATTGGCTGCACCTTCACCGAGAACGAGTGCAACAGCGGAAGCGCCACCGGCCTGGGCGGCGGCGCCATCTACAGCAGCACCAGCGGAACGGTCGCAATTTCGAATTCTACTTTCACCAACAATCACGAGACCGGCGGGAGCGGTGGGGGAGGCGCGATCCGAAACCGCACCGGCACCATGAACATCACTGACTCGACATTCTCGGGAAATACCTGCGTCGACAGCGTTGGTGGCGGCGCGATCGTCAACTCCGCCACCATGACGACGACCGGTTGTAGCGTGACTGGGAACTTTTCGCCGACCGATAAGGGTGGCGTGGCGAATGGCGGTGTTTTGACGATGACCAACTGCGTCGTGAGCGGCAACACCGCGAACGATGATGGTGGTGGAATCGGCAGCTCCGGCACGCTCAACATCACTGGTTCGACGATCGCCAACAACACAGCCAACGCCGATAACGACACGGACGGCATGGGCGGCGGCCTTTCTGTTTCCGGGAACCTGACCATCTCGAACAGCACAATCAGCGGCAACATGGCGCTCGGTAACGCGACTAGCGCGGGCAACGGCGGCGGGATTGATTCGGCTGGGATCACTAACCTCACGAACGTCACCGTCACTGGAAATACGGCTGGGCGCGACGGTGGTGGCATCAGAGCGACCGGAGTTTCGACAATGGTCATGACGATAGATAGCTGCACCATCGTGAATAATACGGCTGCGCGCGACGGCGGCGGAGTTGTCCGCGGCAGTACCAGCAATCCCGTCAACTTTCACGCCACGATCGTTGCTGACAACAGCGACGACGGAACTGCTCCCGACATCCTCGGTTCGGTCGTGTCACAGGGCTATAACCTGATTGAAAACACCATGGGCGCGACCTTCACCGGCGATACCTCGACCAATATCACCGGGCTCGATCCCAATCTCGGCTCGCTGGCTGATAATGGCGGCGCGACTGAGACTCACGCCCTGCTGGCGAGTAGTCCCGCCCTCGACACCGCCGACCCGGACGACTTTCCCGCCACCGATCAGCGCGGAATCGATCGTCCACGCGACGGAGATGGCAACGGCTCACTCCTGCCCGACATCGGCGCTTACGAACGCGCGCCCGGCAGTCTTCAGTTTAGCTCGGCCGATTATTCCGTGGCTGAGAATGTCGCCGGCGGCAGCGTCACCATCACCGTAACGCGCCTCGATGGATTGGATACGGAAGTTACGGTAGACTATGCCACGAGCGATGGCACCGCCGTAGCCGGCCAGGACTACCAACCGGCCGGCGGCACGCTGGTCTTCCCCGCCCAGGTCAGCAGCCAGACCTTCGACGTGCAGATCATCGATGACGCCATTCCAGAGTCCGATGAAACCGTCAACCTGACCTTGTCGAATCCGAGCGGAGGCGGCAGCCTGGGGATCCCCGCCATGGCCACCTTGACCATCGTGGATAACGACACCATGAGTGGCTCACTTACACTTACCGGCGCGGTCTCGCGTAAGACTCACGGAAGCAGCGGGGACTTCGACCTGCCACTTATCCTGGATCCTCCCGGCAGCGGCACCGTGGAACCACGCAAGAATGGTCCCACGACCTTGGTGTTTACCTTTAGCGACAACGTTGTGGCCTCCGATGGAACGCTTGACGGGAATGAATTCGCCATCATGAACGCGAGCTTTGCCAGCGCGTCGAGCACCGGCAACCAGATAACCTTGAATCTTACTAACGTAATCGATCAATCGGTGGTGAGCGTTGCTCTGAACGGGATCGAAAGCGCCGGAGGCACGGCCTTTTCCGGCGACAACGATGTTGAAATCCGAGCCCTCGTTGCAGATGCGAATCAGGATCGAATCGTCGATCGAAGCGACCTGCAAATGCTTCGAGACCACGCCAACGAGACCGTGAATGAGACCAACTTCCTCTCCGACTTGGATCTCAGCGGAATGATCGATAGCGCGGATGGCCGGATCGTGCGGCAGAACAAGTTACACACCGTTCCCTAGCTGTAAGAGCAGACTGCGCGCGGGCGACAACGCCGACAGGCTTTGTCGCCCGTCGCCTTTTGTGCGGAAAACATTCTACTACCGTCAGACCAGCGATGGCCGGAGCCTATTCGACAAGCACACCTTTCCAGAAGGCGATCCGGCCTTTGATGTTGGCAGCGGCTTCTTTGGGTTCTGGATAATACCAAGCGGCGCCTTCGTTAACCGCGCCCTCGACGACGATGTCGTAGTAACTCGCTTCCCCTTTCCAGGGGCAGTGCGTGTGTTCATTACTGGCGCGAAAATATTCCCGATAGATCGAGGTGGGCGGAAAGTAATGGTTGCCCTCGACCACAATCGTGTCGTCGCTCTCCGCCAAGGTGGTGCCATGCCAGGTCGCTTTCATGGTTCCCTACGGTCGCGCGAGCTGAGCGACGCCGTCAACCAAACGTTCCACTTCCTCTTCCGTTGTGTAACAGGCGCAGCCTGCCCGCACCAGGCCATCCGGAGCCAGTCCGAGGCGCGCGACGAGCGTGCTGGCATAAAAGTCGCCGTCGGAAACAAAAATCGCCCGCTCGGCCAGAGCCGCCGCAACCTCGCGCGCGGGCACTCCGGCGACGGTGAAGGCTACCGTGGGAGTTCGCGCTTCTTCCGGCGGAGGACCGTAGAGGGTTAAGCCGCCAATGGCGCTCAGGCCTGACCAAAGCTGCCTAACGAGACTAAGACCATGCTGATGGAGATCGGTAAATGCAGCTCGGAGCTTTTCCCGCCGGGTGGCTCCGAGCCCAAGTGAAGCGAGAAATTCAACCGCCGCGGCCGTCCCCGCGATGCCCTCATGGTTCTGCGTTCCTGTCTCGACGCGTTCCGGGGCGGTATCGGGCGCAGGAGCGAGTTTGGGAAAATCCAACGCGGCCAGCAGATCGTGCCGGCCGTAAAGCACACCGAGGTGCGGTCCGTAAAATTTATAAGCGGAGCAGGCAAGAAAATCGCATTCCCAGTTGCGAACATCGACTGACTGATGCGGCGCGTAGTGAACGGCATCCACAAAAACCCGCGCTCCCACCTCCCGCGCCATTGCGGTCGCGCCGCGCACGTCGTTGATCGTGCCGAGCGCATTGGAGGCCGCGCCAATCGCCACCAGCTTTGTTCTTTCGCTCAGCAGTCCGGCGAAATGTTCGTAATCGATCGCACCAGCTTCCGGGATCATCCTGGCGGTGCGGACCGTTAAACCGCGCTCTTTCTCCAAGGCGCGCCAGGGATCGATGTTGGCATGATGGTCCAGCTCCGTGACGACGATCTCGTCGCCTGCGCCCCAATCCCGGCCGAGGGCCCGGGCGAGATGAAAGGTGAGGCTCGTCATGTTGGCGCCGAACGCGATCTCGTTAGGCGAGGCGTTCAGGAAGTCGGCCAGAGCGGCACGGGCCTCACCGAGGATGGCGTCGGTTTCCTGACTGGTGGGAAAGGCCCAGTGCGTGTTGGCATTGTGCTGGGAAAGATAATCGCTGACAGCGTCGACGACCTGACTTGGAACCTGTGTTCCCCCCGGTCCATCAAAGTAAGCGATCGGCAGTCCGCCGTGCCGCCGGGCCAGAGCAGGAAACCGGCGACGAAGGTCGAATAAAGGGATGCGCCGCACGGGCGTCTGCTTATCCATTCGCTATACCTGCGCAAAAAGAAGGGGCCAGCAACCGCGATCGCGGCGCTGGCCCCCATAATTCTAACGATCCTAATTCGTTAAACTATTCACCCTCCGGGGTCGGCACATGGTAGATCTCCACCAGAGCGTCGCCCACTTCTCCGTTAGCTCCCTTGACAATCGCCGTGTATTGGCCGGCGGAGAGATTGGCGAAGGCCGCGGCTTCCAAGTCGTCGCTCGGCCCGAGACCGAGGGAGGAAATCAGGTCGGCGTCCGGGTCGTCCATCCAGTTATCGTTGTCGCCGATGGAGTCACCGTCGGCGTTGAACAGTTGCATGAACGGATCGGCGAGCGGCATCGCTACCTGCCCGGCGAGGGAAGGCCCGATCGCGCGAACCACGACCGAGGCGGTGGTGATTACACCTCCCTGATCTGGTCCGACACTGAGACCGCCAATCAAAACGTTATCGTCTGTGCCAACGATTCCGCGGGTGCTGATATTGGCCAGCTCAGCTTCGGCTGCGGGATCGTCAAGATCGTAGACCTCAACCAGGCCGATACCAGTTCCGCCGTCGCTCCCGCGGATGATCGCAGTGTACGCCCCATCGCCATCCGCAGCGGGTTGGCTGGCAGGGGTAATCGGCGCAAGGGTTGCAATGAGAATCGGTTCGAGCTCGTTGATTGTCCCCCCGGCAAACATGTTATAGCCCCCGGCGACGATGATGCCCTGGTTTTCCGCGCTGTTACTCATCCAGCCGTCATTCATGCCGATGACCGCGCCCGTCGAGTCATGCAACTCGAGGAGCGGGTCGGCCAGATGGGAGAGGATCGGGGGCACGATGTTTGCAAGAGAGGGGCCAATGCCGCGGATCAGGACTGTTTTGGGCTCGCTGCCCCCTTTGATAATGAGGCCTGCGATGGCGACGTCGTCACCGGTTTGCACGTCGACGCGGGTGGAGAGGTTGAGCAGTTTGGCTGGAACTGGCGGCACGCTTGGGCTTGGCGTCGGGGTGGGCGAGGGGGTGGGCGTGGGCGAAGGAGTAGGCGCGTCCGCAACTTCAAACACGATGAAGTTGGGATGCCCGCCGCTGACAAACTGGGTCGGAGCCGTGCCTGGCTGGACCATTAGGATTTGACTGCCATCTCCGTCGGCGACGAATAGCTGGCCCTCGTCACTGCCGCCGAAAAAGCCAGAGCGAAAAGCCATGCCTCTGGGATCGGCGATGCCTGTGGCAAGTGGGCCCGGATCAGGTTCGTCGCTCACGATACGAAAAATATTGCCATCCGTCGTGCTAACAAAGGCGACCTCGACCTCGGCCCCGGCATTCGTAAAAGTGGAAACTTCGGTACCAAAACCATTGGCGATCGAGAAAGTCGTCTCGCTACCGTCGGGCCCAATTTTCAGAACCGAGCTGGAGCTGGCGATGTAGCGATTGTAGCCGGGGATGGTGGCCCCTTCGGGAGTGTAATGCGAGGCAACACCCAGCGGGCTATCAATATCATGAAAAATTTTCGGTGCCTTACCTCCGGTCGAGACTCGCACCACGCGATCCAGGGCGTTTTCGGAAACGAGAAGGTCCGAGCCGTCGAGCGCGAGACCGACCGGATTGGTCAGACCGCTGAGAAGCGGCGGGAGAATTTCGTCACCGGTTACGTGATCAAATCTGCGGATCGACCCACTCGCGGTCACCCCGTCCCCGGCGTCGACCACATATAAGGTTTTGCGCTGGTCGAGCACGATGCCTTGCGGGCTCATCAGCCCCGTAATCAGCGTGCTGGACGAGCCGTCGGGCGCGTACACGATTACCGATCCGGAGCCCGTCCCAGCGCCGATCCCAAGATCTGTAACATACAGATCACCGGGGCTACCGAAGCTAAGAGGGGCAAACGCGATGTGGGCTGCGACCGCGAAGACCGCAGCGAGACTGAACCTGGCGACTAGCTTCCAGGAGAGGCGAGTTTGTTTTGGCGACATAGTATTTCTTCCGGTTTCTATTTGCTTGGTCTTATTTCCAGGAGGCTCGAATATACTGAGTGTATTTTCTCGAACCGCGATAATGGTCATTCTGACTAAAATTGTCTATAATTATTTTATTTCTCAAAAAATCGCCTGGTCTCCGCCCCTCCTGCGCTCTTCCCCATCTCGACCCCCGAAATGCACTCCGCCACCCGCGGAAATTCGCCGTCAAAAAGCCCATATCGCACTCGTTAGGCCGACCCCTGTCGCAACTGCAAATCATTTGCTCCGTACGGCTTCTTGCCCTGTTAGCTCACTCGTCGAAAAGTCATAAACTCGTGACGCAACACAGCGATCATGCCGTGAGTCGCGGCTGTGTCGAGTTTTTTTAAACTCCAACCTCCTTCTGCCGAGCCGGTTCCAGGCCCCGCCCGCTGCAGTTTGTCAGGATGCCCGGACCGGCTCATTTTACTAATCATGAATCCTACCGTTTCGGTCGCGACCGCCACGCAGCTGTCGGTCTTTCTCGGTAATCGCCCCGGGGCTCTTGCCCGAGTCTGCGCCGAGCTGGCCGCGTGCAAAATCAACATCCATGCTCTCACAACTTCCGATACGATCGACCACGCGGTGGTACGGATGGTGGTGAGCGATCCGACCCAGGCCCTCATGATCCTGGGTGAACGCGGCGTCCTCGCCCTCGAGAATGACGTTCTCATGATCGAGAGCAACAATGAACCAGGAACGTTAGGCACAATTGCCGAACGCCTCGCCCGGGCCGGGATCAACATCGAATACACCTACCTGGCCTCGAGCCCGAAGGCGGAGAGCGGGCTCATGGTTCTGCGCCCGTCCAACGTCGAGAAAGCGGAACGCGCCTTGCGCGATCTCTGATTTTTTTCCCCGAGTTGACGTGGCCTAACGAGGGCGTGACGGGCGAAAAATTTTTACCGCCACCACCCCGGAAAGGGTGCCGAAAATGCCGCAAAAAATCGCGTTGCCGATCAGCTGGAAAAGCAACAGAAACCACTGGAAGGGCTTAGCCTCCTGCTGGGCAAACTGATCGCGGACGGCATCGAGGGTCGCCGGTTTCATAAAGGAGGCGAAGATCGCGAGCATCAACTGCGAGTTTTGGCGTTGCCAAAGCTGGTAATCGAAAAAGAGCCAGACCAGGTCCACCAGGATCGCCGCCACCAGCGTGCCGAAAAACGTGCTCAAAAAGCCGAGCTTTGCTCCCTCCTGGTAACGGAGCGCCCGTTCGCGCCGTTTCGCCGCATGCCACACTGCGACCACAGCCCCAATGATGAAGGCCGGCACGATAAAAACGTTGATATAAGGAAGCAACGAAACGACCGCAGTGGCCAGCGCGCCGAGATAAAGCGAATTCTCCGTGTCGGGTGTGGCAGCAACTTGATCGTTCGACATGCCCGTGGTTACACCACGGAAAATGACCCTTTGCGAGCAAAACCCGCCCGGGCATTTTCCCGGCCCATCACGGATTTTTCTCTCGATAAAAGGCAATGAAGGAGCGCAACATTATCAGCGTTCGCATTTTGACTATGAAACTGGAAGCGCTGCGATCGGTCCCGCTTTTCCGCGCGCTCGATGAAGAGTCGGCGCTTGAGCTCTGCGAGTTGCTTACGACGCGCGAGGTCGCGGCCGGCACCATCCTCTTTCGCCGCGGCGAGACCGGCGACTCGATGTATTTGATCGAACAAGGTCGCATCTGCATCAGCGTCAAGGATGCCGATGGGCACGACACCACCCTGGCGGAAATGGGCAACGGCGAATTCTTCGGAGAAATGGCGCTCCTCGACGGGCACCCGCGCTCGGCCGACGCGACCGTGAGCACCGACTCGCGTCTCGCTATTCTGCCACGGGCCGATTTTCGCGCATTTCTCCGCAAAAACCCAGATGTCGCACTCGGTATTCTCACCGCTCTTACCCATCGCCTGCGCCGAACCGACGACCTGCTGCGCCACCGCGTTTCGCGCAACGCGAACGAAGAGGAAGCCGCCCGCCTAACGATGGCGGATCGCGCCGCCGACTTGATCGCGGAGTTTGGGGGAAGCTGGAAATTCATCGGGTTTTCGATCGCATTTTTCCTCGTCTGGGTCGGTTTCAACACCTGGCTGCTCCACGACAAAGGCTTCGACCCCTATCCCTACGTGCTCCTCAATCTCGTCCTCGGTATGATCGTCGGACTTCAGGCGCCGATCATTATCATGTCGCAAAACCGGGAGAGCCAGAAAGACCGGCTCCGGGCCGATCTCGATTACCGGGTCAATTTAAAAAACGAGCTGCTCCTCTCCGAAGTTCTGCGCCGTCTTGAGTCGCTGGAAAATCAGCGGCGCCAAAAGCCGGAAGACGATTTTGACGCCTCTTCGCTCGTCTAGAAGAGTGGAGCCCGTCATTTCAGCCCATCCTGCCGCCATAGATGGCGTCATCCCCGAGTGTTTCCTCGATGCGCAGGAGCTGATTGTATTTCGCCACCCGGTCCGTCCGGCTGACCGATCCGGTCTTGATCTGGCCCGCGTTGGTCGCCACCGCGATGTCGGCGATGGTCGTGTCTTCGCTCTCGCCAGAGCGATGGCTGATCACGGCGGTAAACCGGTGGTTCCGCGCCAGCTCGATCGCATCCAGGGTCTCGGTCAGCGAACCGATCTGGTTTACCTTCACGAGAATCGAGTTGGCGACGCCCCGCTCGATCGCCTTTTGCAAAAACTGCACGTTGGTCACGAGCAGATCGTCGCCCACCAGTTGCAGGGTCGCGCCCATCGCCTCCGTCAGGTGCTTCCAGCCCTCCCAATCGTTCTCCGCGCAGCCGTCTTCGATCGAGATGATGGGAAATTTCTTCGCCAGCTCCTGATAATAGGCAATGAGTTCAGCGGCGCTCCGGCGTGAACCATCCGATTTCTTGAAGACGTATTGTTTTTTTCTTGCGTCGTAGAATTCCGACGACGCGGCGTCGAGCGCGATGAAGATTTCTTTGCCAAACTTGTAGCCGGCTTTCTTCACCGCGCGGCCGATCGTCTCGAGCGCGTCATCCGCGTTCGAAAAGTGCGGTGCGAAACCGCCTTCGTCGCCCACCGCAGTCGAGAGTCCGCGATCCTTCAACACCCCTTTGAGCGCGTGGAAAATCTCACAGCCGGCTCGGAGCGCTTCGGAGAAACTGGCCACGCCTTTGGGCATGATCATGAACTCCTGGAAATCAATCGGCGCATCGGAATGCGAGCCACCGTTGACAATGTTCATCATCGGGACCGGAAGCACTTTGGCGTTTGGACCGCCAAGATATTTGAAGAGTGGTAGGCCGAGTTGGTTCGCGGCCGCGTGCGCATTGGCAAGCGAAACCGCGAGGATCGCGTTCGCGCCCAACTTCGCTTTGTTCTCCGTCCGGTCGATCGCGATCATGGCCTTGTCGATCCGCACCTGGTCGGTCGCGTCCAGGCCGACGATTTCTTTGGCGATCGCCTGGTTCACATTCGCGACTGCTTTGGTCACGCCGCGCCCGAGAAAGCGTTTCTTGTCGCCGTCGCGTAATTCCCACGCTTCGTGTTTCCCAGTGCTGGCGCCGCTCGGGACGATCGCGCGGCCGCTCGCACCGCCCGCGAGGGCGACGACTGCTTCAACCGTTGGATTGCCGCGCGAGTCAATGACCTGCCGGCCGTGGACCTGAACAATTTGAGTGAGTGACATGTTAGCTTTCCTTTGAATTTGTCCGAATCGCGCTCCGTTGGCGAAGAGGACGAAAGTCGGATAGTAAGGCAAGATTCGCTGCCCAAAAGGCAAATTACGATAGGTACTACTCGGGTTTCGCCGAATATTTTGTTAAAGAGGAAGCGCGATGAAAACTTCGTTGATCATGGCCATGATGGTCTTCTCAGTTGGGTTTGCTCTTTCCGCCACCCCCTCCGAAAGCACAGCCAATGGCTCTAATAAAAGTGGTGCAGCGGGGGCGGCGACGGACAATACACACGCTGGTGGAAATGCTCCATCGGCTGGCGAGAATCACTCCACGGGAGCCCGGGTTGGCCCCGTCTCCCGTTCAGGCGCCGTCGCGAGCCGGCCGGCAGGATCGCGTCCCCTGCCCGCAACCTCCGGGCGTCATTTCCGTCCTCAGCCGGGGACCTCACTCCCGACCGCGACACTGCGGCGAACTGCACCCGGAAAGGAG
>Ga0081539_10003396_pt1 | contig 19663 bp, 17 predicted proteins | sample TabmetS4T2R2_FD_71023 | JGI IMG/M metagenome (GOLD analysis project Ga0081539, IMG submission 71023) | Tabebuia heterophylla rhizosphere microbial communities from the University of Puerto Rico - S4T2R2 | ecosystem: Host-associated > Plants > Roots > Rhizosphere ...
TGGGCTGGGGCGGGGTTGGGGCTGGGCGGAGGCGGGGGCGGCTAGGATGGGTGGCCATGCCGACCGACCTCTCACGCCTGCGGAACTTCTGCATCATCGCCCACATCGACCACGGGAAGTCCACCCTGGCCGACCGGCTGCTCGACCTCACCCATGCGGTGAGCGAGCGGAACATGCGCGCCCAGTATCTCGACAAGATGGACCTGGAGCGCGAGCGAGGCATCACCATCAAGGCCCAGGCGGTCCGGCTCGCCTACGCCGCCGCCGACGGCCGTGAGTACGTCCTCAACCTGATCGACACCCCCGGGCATGTCGACTTCACCTACGAGGTGTCACGGGCCCTGGCCGCCTGCGAGGGGGCGGTGCTGCTGGTCGACGCCGCCCAGGGGATCGAGGCCCAGACCCTGGCCAACCTGTACCTGGCGGTCGAGGCCGACCTGGCCATCATCCCGGTGATCAACAAGATCGACCTGCCGGCCGCCCAGCCCGACCGGGTGGCCCGCGAGATCGAGCAGGTCCTCGGGGTGCCGGCCGAGGACATGCTGCGGGTCTCGGCCAAGACCGGCGAGGGCGTGCCCGACCTGCTGGAGGCGTTGGTGAAGCGGGTTCCCCCGCCGGCCGGTGACCCTCACGCCCCGGCCCGGGCGCTGGTGTTCGACTCGCTGTACGACTCCTACCGGGGCGTGATCGCCTACGTGCGGATGGTCGACGGCCGCCTGGCCAAGGACGACCGGGTGCGGATGATGGCCGCCGGGCATGTCTCGGAGGCCGAGGAGGTCGGGGTGTTCGCCCCCGAGGCCGTCCCCACCCCCGAGCTGGTCGCCGGCGAGGTCGGCTACCTCATCCCCGGGGTCAAGGACGTGCGCCAGGTCCGGGTGGGGGACACCGCGACCACGGCCGCGCGAGGGGTCCGACCGCTGCCCGGCTACCGGGAACCGCGGCCGATGGTCTACTCCGGCCTGTACCCGATCGAGGGCGACGACTTCCCCGACCTACGCGACGCCCTGGACCGCCTGCGGCTCAACGACGCCGCCCTGGTCTACGAGCCCGAGTCGTCGACCGCGCTCGGGTTCGGGTTCCGGTGCGGGTTCCTCGGCCTGCTCCACATGGACATCGTCCGGGAGCGGCTGGAGCGCGAGTTCGACCTGGCCCTGATCACCACCGCGCCCAACGTCGCCTACCGGGTCACCCTGGAGACGGGGGAGACGATCATGGTCTCCAACCCCAGCGAGCTCCCCCCGGCCGGGTCGATCCAACGGATCGAGGAGCCGTTTGTGGCCGCCATGGTGCTATGCCCGGCCGACTACATCGGCCCGGTGATGGAGCTGTGCCAGGGCCGCCGGGGCGAGCTGGTCACCATGGAGTACCTGTCCGAGGAGCGGGTCGAGCTGCGCTACCAGCTGCCGCTGGCCGAGATCATCTTCGACTTCTTCGACCAGCTGAAGTCGCGGACCCGTGGGTACGCGTCGCTCGACTATGAGCCGAGCGGGTACCGGGAGGCCGACCTGGTCAAGGTCGACCTGCTTCTCCAGGGCGAGCCGGTCGACGCCTTCTCGGCCATCGTCCACCGGGACAAGGCGTATGCCTACGGGCGGGCGATGACAGCCAGGCTCAAGCGGCTGATCCCGCGCCAGCTCTACGAGGTCCCGATCCAGGCCACCATCGGAGCCAAGGTGATCGCCCGGGAGACCATCACCGCCCGGCGCAAGGACGTGCTCGCCAAGTGCTACGGCGGCGACGTGACCCGCAAGCGCAAGCTGCTGGAGCGCCAGAAGGAAGGCAAGCGGCGCATGAAGCAGATCGGCCGGGTCGAAGTGCCCCAGGAAGCGTTCGTGGCCGCCCTCCGGACCGACGAGGGGCCGGCGCGATGACCGCCGGGGCTGTGGACAACTCGGGGCCGGCCTTGCCCGGGCCGGCTACCCTCCCGGTTCGGGGGCCCACGATCCGCATGAGCGGGGAGCAGCAGGCTGCCCTCCACATGGGCGGGGGGCAGCAGGCCGCCCTGGCTGCCCCAGCGCCCCCGGCGCCGCTGGTCGACCCCGGCCTGTTCGGGGTCTACGTGCACGTGCCGTTCTGCCTGACCCGCTGCCACTACTGCGACTTCGTCACCTACACCGGGATGGAGGGGCTGCGGCGGCCGTACGCGGCCGCGCTGCTGGAGGAGGCGGCGCTGGCGGTGGCCGCCCTCGGGCCCAAGCCGCCCTCTGTGACCAGCGTGTTCGTCGGGGGCGGGACCCCGACCCTGCTGTCGCCCGACGACCTGGCCCGGGTGCTGGACCGGCTACGGGAACTGCTGGGGCTCGCGCCCGGGGCCGAGGTGACCGTCGAGGCCAACCCGGAGACGGTCGACGACGCCATGGCCGAGCGGCTGGTCGCGGCCGGGGTGACCCGGGTGTCGATGGGCGCCCAGAGCTTCGACGACCGGGTGCTGGCCGCCCTCGGCCGGGTCCACGACGCGGACCGGGTCGGCCGGGCGGTGGCGACCCTGCGCGCCGCCGGGGTGCCGGCGGTCAACCTCGACCTCATCTACGGCGGGCCGGCCGAGGACGCCGGGTCGTGGGCGGCCACCCTGGACCGGGCGGTCGCGCTCGGGCCCGAGCACCTGTCGGCCTACGCCCTGACCATCGAGCCTGCCACCAAGTTCGGCCGCCTGGTCGCCGCCGGGCGCATGGCCGAGCCCGACGAGGACGACCTGGCCGACCGCTACGACACCGCCTGCGAGGTGCTGGCCGGCGCCGGGTATGGCCACTACGAGGTCTCCAACTGGGCCCGCGACGGCCAGGCCAGCCGCCACAACCTCACCTACTGGCGGCGGGGACGATACCTGGGGCTCGGGGCCGGGGCGCACGAGTTCGACGGGACCACGCGGCGGTGGAACGTCAGGGGTGTCCCGGAGTACCTGAACGCCGTCCGGGGGAACCGGCGGCCCATCGACGGCGAGGAGCGGCTCGATCTCGAACAGGCGCGGTTCGAGGCGCTGGCGCTGCGGCTGCGGACCGTGGACGGGCTGGGTTCCGAAGAGGCCCGGAGCCTCGGGATCGACCCGGACGGCGCCGAGGCCAACAACCTGAGACAGGCCGGGCTGCTGGCCCCCGGACCGGCCGTGCGGCTGACCAGCAAGGGCATGTTCCTGCACGGCGAGGTGGTTGCTCGGCTGGCGTAGCCGGCCGACCTCATCCATGGGGCGAGGGCGTCCCCCGCAAAGGCCGCAACCAGACGGGCCGCTGCGCGCGCTACGACGCTCGCGTTGCTTGGAAACAACCCGGATGCCGTCGACAAAACGGCCGCTCACCTGCTGCGACGCCCAGGGGTGGCTGGTGCTTAGCACTCGCCTACCTTGACTGCTACGCTGCGGAACATGGATCGTCTTGGGCAGGAAGGGGCGGCCATGGACCTCGATGAGCGCAAGGCGCGACTGCTTCGTGCGGTGGTGCACGAGTTCATCTACACCGAGAAGCCGGTGGGGTCCAAGAGCCTGACCGAGCGCTATTCGCTCGGGGTGTCGCCGGCCACCATCCGCAACGAGCTGGCCGTGCTCGAGGAGCAGGGCTACCTCTCGCATCCCCACACCAGCGCCGGGCGGGTCCCGACCGACCGGGGCTACCGGTTCTACGTCGACGCCCTGTCGGGAGTGGGGGAGCTGGCCCGGGCCCAGGAGGAGACCATCGCCCGGTTCTTCGGGGGGGCGGCCGACCTCGACGAGACCCTGCAGCGGACCTCGCTGCTGCTGTCGAGCCTGACCCACTACACGGCCATGGTGGCCCCGCCGGCCCTGGACCGGTCGCGGCTGCGGCACATCGAGGTGGTCGGGCTCGGGCGGCGGGTGGTCATGCTGGTGCTGATCGTCGACTCCGGGCGGGTCGAGAAGCGGCTGGTCGAGACGGCCGAGGACGTGGCGACCGAGGACCTGGAGGTGCTGCGGCGCCAGCTCAACGAGCGGCTGGCCGGGGAGCGGCTGTCGCGGGCCGAGCTGATCCTCGACGCCATGGCCGGCGAGGTGCCGCCCGGGAACCGCTCGCTGTTCCAGACCCTGGCCGCGGCCATCGGCCAGGTCGTTGGCGACCAGACCGGCGAGCGGGTGTGGCTGGGCGGCCAGGCCAACATCGCCGGCCCCGGAGCCTTCGACGGCATCGAGACCGTCCGCCGCGTCTACGAGGCCCTGGAGCAGCAGGTGCTGATGCTGCGGATGCTGCAGGCGACCCTCAAGGGCGACGACCGGGTCGCGGTGGTGATCGGTTCGGAGAACACGGTCGAGGGGATGGAGGCCTGCTCGCTGGTCACCTCGGCCTACCTGGCCGGCGACGCCAGCGGCTCCATCGGCGTCCTCGGCCCGACCCGCATGGACTACCTGCGGGCCATGGCCGCCGTGCAGGCGGTGGCCCGCTACCTGGGCGACGCCTTCGAGAACGGATAAGGCTTGAGCGACTACTACCAGCTGCTGGAGGTCGACCGGGGCGCCGGGCCCGAGGAGATCAAACGCGCCTACCGGCGCCTGGCCCGCCAGTACCACCCGGATGTCAACGGCAACGACCCGGCGGCGGCCGATCGCTTCAAGGAGATCAACAAGGCCTACAGCGTCCTGTCCGACCCGGACAAGCGCCAGCGCTACGACACCTACGGCGAGGCCGGGATCGAGGGCATGGGCGGGCCGGGGGCCGACCCGTTCGCCGGCTTCGGCGCCTCCTTCGACGACCTGCTCGGCCAGTTCTTCGGCGGCGGCGACCCGTTCGGGGCCGGCCGCTCCCGGACCCGGTCGCGGGCCCGGCGGGGCGAGACCATCGGCATGCGCCTGCGCCTGCCGTTCACCGAGGCCGTGTTCGGCACCTCCAAGGATGTCCGGGTCCGGGCCGCGGCCACCTGCTCGCGCTGCAACGGGTCGGGGGCCAAGCCCGGGACCGAGCCCACCATCTGCTCGCGCTGCAACGGCTCCGGCCAGCAGCGCACCGTCCGCCAGTCGCTGCTCGGCCAGCTGGTCACGGCCACCACCTGCCCGGTCTGCGGCGGCACGGGCCAGGAGATCCGCACCCCCTGCCCCGAGTGCCAGGGCCAGGGGCTGCTGATGGAGGACTCCACCCTCACCATCGACATCCCCCCGGGCCTGGAGGACGGCAGCCAGATCCGCTACCAGAACCGGGGCCACGCCGGCCAGTTCGGCGGTCCCCCGGGCGACCTGATCGTCGAGCTCGCCGTCGACCCCCACCCGGTGTTCGACCGGCGCGCCGACGACCTCATCTGCACGGTCGAGGTGCCGATGACCGTGGCCGCCCTCGGCGGCAGCGTCCCCCTGGAGACCCTGGACGGCAACGAGATCGTCGAGGTCGAGGCGGGCACCCAGTCCGGCGAGGTCAAGCGGTTCCGCAAGCGCGGGGTACCCCACACCGACGGCCGCGGCCGCGGCGACCTGCTCGTCCAGATCGCCGTGGTCACCCCCACCCACCTCGGTGAGCAGCAGCGGGCCCTGCTCCGCCAGCTGGCCCAGCTCCGGGGCGAAGAGGTCGAGCCCCACGGCGGCGGCCTGTTCGCGCGGCTCAAGGGGAGCGGCCGCTGAGCACGGCGGGCGCATCCGAGGCCTCGCGAGCGAGGCTGAAGCGCCAGTGACCGCGGCGGCCGAGGCGGGCGGGTTGCGGTACCGCAGCCCGGCCGGCCGCTGGGTGCTGCTGGCCACCGTCCTCGGGTCGGGCATCGCCTTCCTCGACACCACCGTGGTCAATGTCGCCCTGCCCACCATCGGCGAGGACCTGGACGCCGGCATCACCAGCCTCCAGTGGGTAGTGAACGCCTACACCCTCACCCTGTCGGGGCTGCTGCTGCTCGGCGGGTCCCTCGGCGACCACTACGGACGGCGGCGCATCTTCGTCATCGGGGTGGTGTGGTTCGCGGCCGCCTCGGCGCTGTGCGGCCTCGCCCCCACCGATCAGGCCCTGATCGCCGCCCGCGCCCTTCAGGGGGTCGGCGGCGCCCTCCTCACCCCGGGCAGCCTGGCCATCCTGGAGGCCAGCTTCCGGCGCGAGGACCGCGGCCCGGCCATCGGCGCCTGGTCCGGGCTGGGCGGGGTCACCGCCGCGATCGGCCCGTTCCTGGGCGGCTGGCTGGTCCAGGCCGCCACCTGGCGGCTGATCTTCCTCATCAACCTGCCCCTGGCGGCGGTGGTGGCCTGGGTGTCGGTGCGCCACGTGCCCGAGTCCCGCGACCCGAACGCCCGCGGCCGGCTCGACTGGCCCGGCGCCGCCCTGGCCGCGGCCGGGCTGGCCGGGATCGTCTACGCCCTCACCGACGGCCCCACCCACGGCTGGACCTCGCCGGTGATCCTCGCGACCGGCCTGGGCGGGGTGGCCGCCCTGGCCGGGTTCGTGGCCTGGGAGCGGCACACCCCCGCGCCCATGCTGCCCTTGGACATCTTCGCCTCGCGCCAGTTCACCGCGGCCAACCTGGTCACCTTCGTCGTCTACGGCGCCCTGGGCGGGTCGCTGTTCCTCCTCCCGATCCAGCTCCAGCGGGTGCTCGGCTACTCGCCGGTGGCCTCGGGGGTCGCGCTGGTCCCGATCACCGTGATCATGCTGCTGCTGTCGGCCCGGGCCGGCCACCTCGCCTCCCGGATCGGGCCCCGGCTGCCCATGACCCTGGGGCCGCTGGGCGTGGCCGCCGGGTTCGCCCTGCTCGCCCGCGTCGGCCCAGGGGCCAGCTACCTGGCCGACATCCTGCCCGCCTCGATCGTCTACGGGCTCGGGCTGACCCTGACCGTGGCCCCGCTCACCTCGACCGTGCTCGCCGCCGCCCCGGCCGAGCACGCCGGCATCGCCTCGGCGGTCAACAACGACGTCGCCCGCACGGCCGGGCTGCTGGCCGTGGCCGTCCTGCCGGTGGTGGCCGGGATCTCCGGGGCCGACGCCCTGGAGCCGGAGCGCTTCGCCGCCGGGTTCCGGACGGCCATGACGATCGCGGCCGTCCTCTGCGCCGCCGGCGGGGTGCTCTCCTGGCTGGCCATCCGCAACCCCGAGCCGGAGGCCGCCGAGCCCAAGGCCGCCGAGGAGCACCACCTCAGCTGCCCGATCAACGCGCCAGCCCCGGGCGGCCGGCACGGCTGAGGTGTGCAGGTCCGGCCGCCGTGGTAGACCGGTACCGTCGAGCGGAGGCTGACCGGCTGGCGAGGAGGCGGTGCGGTGGAAGCGCGCAGGCGCCTCCCGGTCTGGCCGGTGCTCCGCCAGCTGCGTGGTGCGGACCGCCTTGGGCTCGGCCACGCCGCCCAGTCGGCACGGTCGGCCGGGCTGGAGCCCCGCACGGTGGAGGCCGACCGGATGGCCCGCTCGGTCTGCCCCTACTGCGCCGTCGGCTGCGGCCAGCGTGTCTACGTCAAGGACGAGCAGGTCATCCAGATCGAGGGCGACCCCGACAGCCCGGTGAGCCGCGGGCGGCTCTGCCCCAAGGGGGCCGCCTCCAAGAACCTCGTCACCGCCCCCCTGCGCGAGACCAAGGTGAAGTACCGCCGCCCAAACGCCGCCGAGTGGGAGGAGCTCGACCTGGAGGTGGCGATGGAGATGATCGCCGACCGGGTCATCGCCACCCGCGAGGCGACCTGGCAGGACGTCGACGGCGACAAGCTCTACCGGCGCACCATGGGCTTCGCCAGCCTCGGCGGGGCGACCCTCGACAACGAGGAGAACTACCTCATCAAGAAGCTGTTCACCGCGCTCGGGGCCATCCAGATCGAGAACCAGGCGCGGATATGACACTCCAGCACCGTCCCCAGTCTGGGGACCTCGTTCGGCCGCGGTGGCGCGACCACCTTCCCCGGGGACATGGCCAACTCGGACTGCATCCTCATCCAGGGGTCGAACATGGCCGAGTGCCACCCGGTCGCCTTCCAGTGGGTGGTCGAGGCCAAGCAGCGCGGGGCCAAGGTGATCCACGTCGACCCGCGCTTCACCCGCACCAGCGCCCTGGCCGACCTGCACGTGCCCATCCGGGCCGGGACCGACATCGTCTTTCTGGGCGCGATCATCAACCACGTGCTGGAGAACGAGCGCTGGTTCCGTGAGTACGTGGTCCGCTACACCAACGCGGCCGTGATCATCAGCGAGGACTTCGCCGACACCGAGGACCTTGACGGGCTGTTCAGCGGCTTCGACCCCGAGCACGGCACCTACGACGACACCAGCTGGCAGTACGCCGGCGCCAGTGACGCCGCCGGGCACGCCGAGGGCGAGCACGAGAGCGAGACCGGCCAGCACTTCGGCGCCCTCGGCGCCCCCACCGGGGAGGCGGAGCCGCCCGAGCAGGATGCGACCCTCCAGCACCCACGCTGCGTGTTCCAGATCCTGAAGCGCCACTTCCGCCGCTACACCCCGGAGCTGGTCGAGCAGGTCTGTGGCGTCCCCGCCGGCCAGTTCCTGCAGGTGACCGAGCTGCTGTGCGAGAACTCGGGCCGCGAGCGGACGACCAGCATCGCCTATGCGGTCGGCTGGACCCAGCACTCGGTCGGGGCCCAGTACATCCGCACCGCGGCCATCCTCCAGCTGCTGCTGGGCAACATCGGCCGTCCCGGCGGCGGGATCATGGCCCTGCGGGGCCACGCCTCCATCCAGGGCTCCACCGACATCCCCACCCTCTACAACCTGCTGCCCGGCTACATCCCCATGGCCCACGCCGAGGGCTATCCGGACCTGGCCACCTACATCGAGAAGCACACCAAGAAGGGCGGCTTCTGGGGCCACATGGACACCTACCTCATCAGCCTGCTCAAGGCCTGGTGGGGTGAGGAGGCCACCGCCGCCAACAACTGGTGCTTCGACTACCTGCCGCGCATCTCCGGCGACCACTCCACCTACCGGACGGCCATGGACATGCTCGACGGCAAGGTGCACGGGTTCTTCCTGCTCGGGGAGAACCCGGCCGTCGGGTCGGCCAACTCGCGGCTGCACCGCCTGGCCATGGCCAAGCTCGACTGGCTGGTCGTGCGCGACCTGGTCGAGATCGAGTCGGCCAGCTTCTGGCGCGACGGCCCCGAGATCGAGTCGGGCGAGCTGCGCACCGAGGACATCGCCACCGAGGTGTTCCTGCTCCCGGCCGCCTCCCACGTGGAGAAGGAGGGGACCTTCACCAACACCCAGCGGCTGCTCCAGTGGCGCGAGAAGGCCCTCGACCCCAAGGGCGACTGCCGCTCGGAGCTGTGGTTCATGTACCACCTGGGCCGGATCATCCGGGAGCGGCTGGCCGGCTCGGGTGACCCCAAGGACCGGCCGGTCCTGGAGCTCACCTGGGACTACCCGACCTCCGGCCCCCACGACGACCCGGACGCCGAGGCCGTCCTCCGCGAGATCAACGGCTGGGGTCCCGACGGCCGCGCCCTGCCCGGCTTCACCGAGCTCAAGGCCGACGGCTCCACGGCCTGCGGCTGCTGGATCTACTGCGGCTGCTACGCCGGCGAGGTCAACCAGGCCGCCCGCCGCACGCCGCGCGACCAGCAGAGCTGGGTCGCGCCCGAGTGGGGGTGGGCGTGGCCGGCCAACCGGCGCATCCTCTACAACCGGGCCTCGGCCGACCCCGACGGCCGTCCCTGGTCCGAGCGCAAGCGCTACGTCTGGTGGGACGAGCAGGCGGGGGAGTGGACCGGCGAGGACGTGCCCGACTTCCCCAAGACCAAGCCGCCCGACTACCAGCCGCCTGACGGGGCCGAGGCCGAGGCGGCCAACCGCGGCGACGAGCCGTTCATCATGCAGGTCGACGGGCGGGGGGCGCTGTTCGTCCCCTCCGGCCTGACCGACGGGCCCCTGCCGGCCCACTACGAGCCCCGGGAGACCCCGTTCACCAACCCCCTGTACGGCCAGCAGCAGAACCCGACCCGCCAGGAGTTCGGGCGGCCCGGCAACCGCTACCACCCGCGTCCGGGGGATCCCGAGGCCGAGACCTACCCGTACGTGTTCACCACCTACCGGCTGACCGAGCACCACACCGCCGGGGGCATGAGCCGCTTCCAGCCGTACCTGTCCGAGCTCCAGCCCGAGATGTTCTGCGAGGTCAGCCCGGCCCTGGCCGCCGAACGGGGCCTGGTCCACGGCGGCTGGGCGACGATCGTCACCGCCCGGTCCGCCATCGAGGCCCGGGTCCTGGTCACCGACCGGATCCGGCCGCTCGTGGTCGAGGGCCGCACCGTCCACCAGGTCGGCCTGCCCTACCACTGGGGCAGCCGGGGGCTGGCCACCGGCGACGCCGCCAACGACCTGCTGTCGATCGTGCTCGACCCCAACGTCCACATCCAGGAGGCCAAGGCGGCCACCTGCGACATCCGTCCCGGCCGGCGCCCCCGCGGGGCGGCCCTGCCCGAGCTGGTCGCCCGGTACCGGATGCGGGCCGGCCTGGAGGCCGATGCCGATGAAGGTTGACCTCCCCACCCCGACCTTCGGGGGAGGCTACGACGGCCAGGCCCGTCCGCGGATGGGGTTCTTCACCGACACCTCGATCTGCATCGGCTGCAAGGCCTGCGAGGTCGCCTGCAAGGAGTGGAACCTCGTCCCCCAGGACGGGCCCCTGCGCCTCACCGGCGACTCCTACGACAACACCGGGGCGCTGGGGGCCAGCACCTGGCGCCACGTCGCCTTCGTCGAGCAGCGCCACGGTGACGACGGGTTGCGCTGGCTGATGAGCTCGGACGTGTGCAAGCACTGCAGCTCGGCCGCGTGCCTGGAGGTCTGCCCGACCGGGGCGCTGTTCCGGACCGAGTTCGGCACCGTGGTCGTCCAGCCCGACATCTGCAACGGCTGCGGCTACTGCGTGCCCGCGTGCCCGTTCGGGGTCATCGACCGGCGCGAGGAGGACGGCCGGGCGTTCAAGTGCACCCTGTGCTACGACCGGCTCCGCGACGGGCTGGAGCCGGCCTGCGCCAAGGCCTGCCCGACCGACTCCATCCAGTTCGGCGAGCTCGACGAGCTGCGCGCCCGGGCCGAGCGGCGGGTCGCCACCCTGCACGAGGCCGGGGTGGGCGAGGCCCGGCTCTACCTGGAGGACGAGGCCGACGGCATCGGCGGCGCCGGCGCGTTCTTCCTGCTGCTGGACGAGCCCGAGGTCTACGGGTTCCCGCCGGACCCGGTCTCCACCACCCGCGACCTGCCCCGGCTGTGGCGGGCGGCCGCCCTGGCCGCCGGGACCCTGCTGGCCGCGGTCGCGGTCGGGTTCGTGGGGGAGCGCCGGTGAGCGTCGGCCGGGACAACTCGGACGCCAAGCGGGCCGGCCCGGCGGCCGCCCAGGGCAACGGTGACCGGCGTGCCGGCCGCGTCCGGGGGTCGATGGTCCCCGAGGCCGAGTTCGGCTCCTACTACGGCCGACCGATCATCAAGGAGCCGGTGTGGACCTGGGAGGTCCCCTGGTACTTCTTCGCCGGCGGGCTGGCCGGCGCCTCGGCCTCGCTCGGGCTGGCGGCGCGGCTGTCGGGCAACGACCGGTTGGCCCGGTCGGCCGTCACCGTGGCCGGTGCCGGCGGGACCGCCGGGGTGGCCCTGCTCGTCGCCGACCTGGGCCGCCCCGAGCGGTTCCTGTACATGCTGCGGATGTTCAAGGTGACCTCGCCGCTGAGCGTTGGCAGCTGGATCCTGGCCGGCATGGGCCCGGCCGCGGTCGGCGCGGCGGTCAGCGACCGGCTCGGCGTCCTCCCCCGGCTGGGACGGGTCGCCGAGGTGGCCGCCGGGCTGCTCGGCCCGGCCCTGGCCACCTACACCGGCACCCTGGTCGCCGACACGGCCGTGCCCGTGTGGCACGAGGGCGGCCGCGAGCTGCCGTTCGTGTTCGCCGGCAGCGCCGCCGCCAGCGCCGGCGCGGCTGCAGTGCTGCTCACCCCGCCCCAGGACGCCGCCCCGGCCCGGCGCCTGGTGGTCAGCGGCGCCCTGCTGGAGCTCGGCGCCGCCCAGGCCATGGAACGCCGCCTGGGCGAGCTGGGCGAGCCCTACCACCAGGGCCCGGCCGGCCGCCTGGCCCGGCTGGCCAAGGCGTGCACGGCCGCCGGTGCCGGGCTGGTCGCGGCCGGCGGTCGCCGCCGCCGCGGGCTCGCCGCCGCCGGGGCCGCCCTGGTCCTGGCCGGCTCGGCCTGCGAGCGCTGGGCCGTCTACAAGGCCGGGTTCCAGTCGGCCCGCGACCCCAAGTACGTGGTCGCGCCCCAGCGGGCCCGCCTGGCCGCCCGCGCCGCCGACACCCCGCAACAAATCGAGCGGTAGACGCCGTTCGAGTCGGTTGCGAATTTTCTAGATACTTCGCGAGACCCGCCTAATGAACGACGATTTGCGGCTTCAGCGGCGACCGTACCATGATCCGCCATCACCACCAGCACGATCCGGGGGAGGGGCTCGGTTTGACGAGGCTGCTCGCGTACCTGCCGCGGGGCAACACCCTGAGCGACAGGGCCTGGCAGAAACGGCACCTGTTCCTGCAGGCGGTCCTGCTGCTGCATCTGCCGCTGCTGTTCCTGTTCGGGATGTTCATGGGCCGCGGTGTCCGGTACACGGCGCTGGTGCTGAGCGTCCCCGCCGCATGCCTGATCCTCGGCCGGCTGGTCCGGCACCGGCGGACCGCCTCGGTGCTGATCACCGCCGGGCTCACCTACTGCTCGGCGGCGCTGGTGAGCTTCTCCGGCGGCTCGATCGAGGCCCACTTCCACTTCTTCATCATGATCGGCTTCATCGCCCTGTATCAGGACTGGGTGCCGTTCCTATGGAACGTGGCCTTCACCGTGCTCAGCCACGGGCTCGGGTCGGCCCTGAAGACCAACCTGATCTTCAATCACCCGGCCGGGCAGACCAGCCCCTGGGTCTGGTCGGCCATCCACGGAGTGGCCGTGCTCGCCGCCTGCTGCGGCGTGATCATCTTCTGGGAGACGACCGAGCGCGAGCAGCGCAAGACCCTCGACCTGACCCGGCAGCTGGCCGAGGCCGAGCTCACCCGCCGCCGCTTCACCTCCGACCTGCTGGTCAACCTGGCCCGGCGCAACCAGAGCCTGCTGTACCGCCAGCTCGGGCTCATCAACCAGCTCGAGGACCAGGAGGAGGACGCCGACGCCCTCGCCGACCTGTTCCGGCTCGACCACCTGGCGACCCGCATCCGGCGCAACGCCGAGAGCCTGCTCGTCCTGTCGGGCGAGGAGCCGCCCCGGACCTGGGGCCGGCCGGTGGCCCTGGTCGACGTCGTCCGCGCGGCCATCGCCGAGACCGAGGACCTGGACCGAGTGGTGTTCGCCGTCGACGAGCGCCTGGCCGTGTTCGGCAACGCCGTGGCCGACCTCACCCACCTGGTGGCCGAGCTGGTCGAGAATGCCGTCCACTTCTCGCCCCCCCAGGCCAGCGTGATCATCCGCACCCGCCCCTACCTCCAGACCCCGGGGGCGCATGTCCTCACGGTCGAGGACTGGGGCGTGGGCATGCGGCCCGAGGACATGGCCGCCGCCAACGAGCTCCTGACCACCCCGGCCGACGTCGACCTGTCGGTCTCCCAGCGCCTCGGCCTCCACGTGGTCGCCCGCCTCGCCCAGCGCCACGCCATCGAGGTCTCCCTCACCCCGACCCCCGGCTGCGGGATCACCGCCGCCGTGGTCCTGCCCCCGTCCCTGTTCGCCGACCCCGACGCCGGGCCCGTGCAGGTGTTCGCCGACGGCCCCGAGGAGGTCCCCGCCGGGGTCGTCCCGGCCCTTGCCGCCTCGACCCGGGCCACCCCGGTCGCCGACCTCCCCACAGGCCCGCCCCCGCCGGCCGCGCCGGCCGCGCCGGCCGGGTCGCCTGGTCCGGCGTCGCCGGAGTGGTCGCCGGCCCCGGCCGAGCGCTGGATCGACCTGACCGACGACGCCGCCCCGACCGGGCCGGACGGCAACGGCCATGGGGACGGTTCCGGTGCCCAGGCCGGCAACGGCGACGGCGACGGCAACGGTGACGGCGACGTGGCCGACTGGTCCGGCTGGTGGGAGCCCTCCCCGAGCGACCTCCAGGACGGCGAACCGCTGTCCCCGATCGCCGCCCGCCCGCCCCTCTCGGAGCGGGCCCACCAGGGTAGCCCGATCCCCGAAGGCGTGGCGCCGACGGTCCACAGCCCATCCGCGGCCCCGGAGACGGACGTTCCTGTGCTGTCGCAGCGGGTGCCCCAGGCCCACCTGGCGCCCGAGCTGCGGCGCGACCGGCCGACCGCGGCCGCCCCCCCGGCCGAGGGATCGTTGCCTGATGCGGACGAGGCCAGGGCGGCGCTGTCGCGCTACCAGGCGAGCCGCCGGACGGCCAGGGCCGTGGTGGACGAGGGTGAAGCCCAATCCAGACGTCCGGCAGGTGGCGGGCGGGCATGACCGCCGCCGGCACGGTCGACGGGCGCCAGCTCGACTGGCTGCTGGTCGACTTCGTCCGCGGCACCGCCGGGGCCAGGCACGCCCTGGTCGTGTCGGCCGACGGACTACGCCTGGCCGCCTCCCAGGAGCTCGACGAGGCCCTCGGGGACCAGCTGGCCGCCGTCACCTCGGGACTGGTCAGCCTGGCCCAGGGGGTGGCCAGCTCGTTCCAGGCCGGGCCGGTCCGCCAGACGATCGTCGAGATGGCCGGCGGCTACCTGTTCGTCACCTCCATCAGCGAGGGCTCCACCCTGGCCGTGCTGGCCGAGCGGTCCTGCGACATGGGCATGATCGGGTACGAGATGACCCTGCTGGCGGCCCGGGTTGGGCACATGCTGACCCCAGGCCGGCGGGCCGGCGCCCCCGCCCCGACCCGGCCGATCGGATGACCCGATGACCCCCGACGAGCGCGGGCACGTCGACCGTGTGGTGCCGGTCTACGCCGTCACCCGGGGACGGACCCGCGCCGACGGCTGGGAGCTCCCCCTGGAGGCGGTCGCCACCGCGACCGGCCTGTCGTTCGCCGCCGGGGCGTCACTGCAGATGGAGTCGCGGGCGATCGTCGAGCTGTGCGCCCGCCCGAGGTCGCTGGCCGAGATCGGCGCCGCCCTCAAGGTGCCGGTCGGGGTGGCCAGGGTGCTCGTCGGCGACCTGGCCAATGGCGGCTACCTGGACGTCCACCTCCCGCGGACCGCCGACGGCGACGGAGGCCCCGGTCACGTCATCCTGGGAAGGCTGCTCGATGGACTCCGTTCGCGTTGACACCGCGCGGCGGCCGCCGCCGGCCCGCCGCGAGCTCATCCCCCTCAAGGTCCTGGTCGCCGGCGGGTTCGGCGCCGGCAAGACCACGTTCGTGGGGGCGATCTCCGAGATCCCGCCGCTGACCACCGAACAGCACATGACCACCCTGTCGGCCGGGCTCGACGACACCGCCCTGGTGCCGGACAAGACCACCACCACCGTGGCCATGGACTTCGGCCGCATCACCGTGGACGAGCAGCTGATCCTGTACCTGTTCGGCACCCCCGGCCAGTCCCGGTTCTGGTTCATGTGGGACGAGCTGGCCCGGGGCGCGGTCGGGGCGATGGTCCTGGTCGACCTGCGCCGGGTCGACGACTGCTTCCCGGCGATCGACTACTTCGAGGACCGGCGGGTGCCGTTCGTGGTCGCAGCCAACGCCTTCCCCGGCACCGACGTCTTCCCCGACCGGGCGGTCCGTGACGCCCTCGCCCTCCCCGAGGGCTGCCCCCTCGTCCGGATGGATGCCCGTGAGCCCAGCTCGTGCATGGACGCGCTGGTCGTTCTCGTCGAGCACGCCCTGGCCCGCAGCCTCGGCTAGGCCGATGGGCACCTGCGAGGACTTTGCCCGGACGATCGTTGCTGGGCACTTGGGCCGATGTTAGAGTCCGCGCACGCTCGCGGGCTTGCGGCAAGGAGGTCGGAATGACCAGCTACGCGGAGCAGGTCGGCGAACGGCTCCGCAACATCCGCCTGCAGAAAGGCCTCTCCCTCCACGACGTCGAGGAGCGCTCCGGCAAGGAGTTCAAGGCCAGCGTCCTCGGCGCGTACGAGCGGGGCGAGCGCAGCATCTCGGTGCCGCGGCTGCAGCGGCTGGCCATCTTCTACGGCGTCCCGGTCGACCACCTGCTCCCCAAGCTCGGCCCCGAGGCCACCGAGACCGCAGCCGCCACCGGCGCCAACGCCGACGAGGCGGTCTGCATCGACCTGGAGGCACTGGAGGCCCGCAGCGAGCCCGAGGCCCGGACCTTGAACCGCTACCTGTCGCTGATCCAGACCCAGCGGGGCGACTTCAACGGCAAGGTGCTCACCATCCGCCGCGACGACGTGCGCGTGCTCGCCGCCATCTTCGACCAGTCGCCCGGCGGCCTGATCGAGCGGCTGGACGACCTGGGGCTGCGGCGGCCGTCGTTCGGGTAGCCTGGAGCCCTTGCCGGAGCTGCGCCGGCCGTCCGGCGACTGGAGGTGACCTGTGGCCCGACCGCTGACCGTGGCCGGGATCTTCGCCCACCCCGACGACGAGACCTGGGCGCTCGCCGGGTCGTTCGCCCTGCTGATCCCCAAGGGGGTCCGGGGTGCGGTCTGGACCGCCACCCGCGGCCAGGCCGGCCAGATCGCCGACGGGTCGGGCGCCACCCGCGAGACCCTGCCCGAGATCCGCGAGGCCGAGGAACGGGCGGCCATGGCCACCGTCGGGGTCGAGCGGGTCGAGCTCGGCGAGTTCGTCGACGGGGAGGTCGAGCAGGCCGACCGTGATGCCCTGACCACCGCCGTCCACGGGTTCCTGGAGCGCGAGCAGCCCGACGTGGTCGTCACCATGGAGCCCGGCGGGGTCACCGCCCACCCCGACCACATGGCCGTGACCACCGCCACCCAGGCCGCCTTCGCCGCCTACGTCGCCGCCCCCCGGCCGCGCGAGGCCCGCTTCTACTACTGGGGCGTGTCCGTCTCCGACATGGCCGGCTGGCGCGAGGTCGGCCGGGCCAGCGGCGACGACCTGCCGGGGGCGGACGACCCCTACGGCGGCCACGGCACCCCCGACGACCAGTTCACCTGCGTGGTCGACACCTTCGCGGTGGCCGAGCAGGCCTACCGGGCCCTGTGCCGGCATACGACCCAGGCCGGCGACCCCTGGTCCCGGCTCCTCGCCCAGCAGGACAACTGGCGCACGGTGTTCGCCCGCTCCCAGTTCGTCCGCGTCCACCCCGCCCCCTCGCCCGGCGACCCGATCGAGACCTCGCTGGTGGAGGCGTTCGGCGATGCCTGAGCCGGCCGCCGCGCCCAAGGTCGCCTTCAAGACCCTCGGCTGCCGGCTCAACCAGGCCGAGAGCGAGCAGGCCCTGGAGGCGCTGGGGGCGCGCGGGTTCGACCTGGCCTATGCCGGTGAGACGCCCGACGTCGTGGTCATCAACACCTGCACCGTCACCGCCGAGTCGACCGCCTCCTCGCGCCGGCTCATCCGCAAGACGGCCGAGGCCAACCCCAAGGCGACCGTGGTCGTCACCGGCTGCTACGCCGTGGCCGACCCCGAGGCCGTGCGGGCCATCCCCGGGGTCGACCTGGTGGTCGACAACGACGGCAAGGACCGGCTGGCCGAGCTGGTCACGGCCGTGCCCAGCGTGCGGCGGCTGCCCCTGCTCGTCCGCCCGGCCCCGACCGAGCGGCTGCGCACCCGGGTGGCCATCAAGGCCCAGACCGGCTGCGACGAGTGGTGCACGTTCTGCATCATCCCCCGCACCCGGGGGCCGCTGCGGTCCTATCCCGAGGAGCAGATCGTCGGCGACGTCCGCCGTCAGGTCGACCGGGGCGTCCGCGAGGTCGTCCTCACCGGCGTCCACCTGGGCAAGTACGGCGACGACCGGGGCGAGACCGACGCCCTGGCCCGCCTGGTCGACCGGATCTGCGCCATCGACGGGCTGCTGCGGCTGCGGCTCTCCAGCGTCCTGCCCGTGCAGGTCACCCCGGCCCTGGTGGCCCGGGTCCGCGACCACCCCGAGGTCTGCCGGCACCTGCACATCCCCCTCCAGGCCGGTGACGACCAGGTGCTGGAGGCCATGCACCGGCCCTACCGGATCGCCGAGTTCCTGGAGCGGGTCGAGCACGCCAAGGCCGAGATCCCCGGCCTGGGGCTGTCGACCGACGTGATCGTCGGGTTCCCGGGCGAGACCCGCCGGCAGTTCGAGGCCACCCTGGCCGTGGTCGAGCGGGTCGGGTTCTCCAAGCTGCACGTCTTCCGCTACTCCCAGCGGCCCGACACCCCGGCCGCGACCATGGCCGGGCAGGTCGACGTGGCCGAGAAGAAGGCCAGAGCCCGGGAGCTGATCGCCCTCGGCAACGAGCTGCGCCGCCGCTTCCACGAGGACCACGTCGGCCGCACGATCTCGGTGCTGGTCGAGTCGGCCGGCGACGGCCTGGCCGAGGGCACCAGCGACAACTACATCAAGGTCCGCTTCCCCGGCGGCCCCGACCTGGTCGACCGGGTGGTGGCCGTGCGAGGCGTGCGGGCCGACAACGAGGGGATGGAGGGAACGATCATCGAGGCCCACGGGGGCTGATATCAAGGGGATGGAGGGAACGATCATCGAGGCCCACGGGGGCTGATATCAAGGGGATGGAGGGAACCGCCGCGTGAGCGATCCGGACTGCCTGTTCTGCAAGATCGTCAGCAAGGACGTGCCCGCCCAGGTGGTCCTGGACCGGGACGACGTGCTCGCCTTCCGGGACGTGAACCCCCAGGCCCCGACCCACGTGCTGGTGATCCCCAAGGAGCACCTGGCCAGCCTGGAGGCGGTCACCAACGGGCACGGCGACCTGCTGGCCAGCCTGGTCTCGGCGGCCAACGAGGTCGCCCGCGAGGACGGCGTCGGCGGGGCCTGGCGGCTGGTCACCAACATCGGTCGCGGGGCCGGGCAGTCGGTCGACCACCTGCACCTGCACGTGCTCGGCGGCCGCGGCTTCACCTGGCCCCCCGGGTAGCCGTCGTGGCCACCACCGCGCCCTATGGCGCCTGGGCGTCGCCGATCAGCGCCGAGCTGATCGCCGCCGGCGGGGTCTCCCTGGACGAGGTCCGGGTCGCCGGCGACCACGTGTACTGGATCGAGGGCCGGCCCCTGGAGGGCGGCCGCCAGGTCGTCTGCCGGGCCCGGCCCGGCGGCGACGGGCCGACGGCCAAGGGCGAGGCCGAGGACGTCGTGCCCGAGGGGTGCAACGCCCGCACCCGGGTCCACGAGTACGGCGGCGGCGCCTACGCCCTGGCCGGCGAGACGGTGTTCTTCAGCAACTTCGCCGACCAGCGGCTGTACCGCCTCGACCCCGGGAACGGGCGGACGCCGCGCCCGATCACCCCCGAGCCGCCGGCCCCGGCCGCCCACCGCTACGCCGACGCCTGCCCGACCCCGGACGGCCGCCGCCTGATCTGCGTGCGCGAGCGCCACGAGGACGGCGAGGTCCACAACGAGCTGGTGGTGCTGCCGGCCGACGGCGGCGGCCCGGCGGTGGTGCTGGCCGCCGGCCGCGACTTCTACGCCAGCCCCGCGGTCAGCCCCGACGGGCGCCGTGTCGCCTGGCTGGAGTGGGACCACCCGGACATGCCCTGGGACAGGACCGAGCTCAGGCTGGCCGAGCTGGCCGGCGACGGGCTCGCCGGCGACCCGGCGACCGTGGCCGGCGGGCCGGAGGAGTCGGTGTTCCAGCCCGCCTGGAGCCCGGACGGCGTCCTGCACCTGGTCAGCGACCGCACCGGCTGGTGGAACCTGTACCGGGCCGGGCCCGGCGGGCTGGAGCCGCTGTGCCCGGCCGAGG